>Ga0181537_10000146_pt1 | contig 63226 bp, 57 predicted proteins | sample PEATcosm2014_Bin_39_FD_119765 | JGI IMG/M metagenome (GOLD analysis project Ga0181537, IMG submission 119765) | Peatland microbial communities from MTU Mesocosm Facility, Houghton, MI, USA - PEATcosm2014_Bin23_10_metaG | ecosystem: Environmental > Terrestrial > Soil > Wetlands > Peat | place...
CGCTGAAGCAGAAATTGGATGCAACGCCGCATATTGCTCCAACTCATTGAAAATCGCCGGACGCTTCAAATCTTTGCTCGGCGTCGCCTGCGCCGGATCAATCGACTCACGCCACGCCGCCGCATACTTCTTATCAATTAATTGCGCCACGGGGATTTTCGCAAAATCCGAATCCCCCAGAAATTCCGCGCGATCATAAAACGCCCGCCGGAAAGCTTCCGTCGTCAAATGAATCGAGTCGGCCGAGCGATCGCCCGCCTTGGCTAAGTCGTATCCTTCCAGGATGTTAAGAATTTCCGTCAACGCAATTCCGCCCGATGATGGCGGCGGCGCGCTGATCACTTCATATCCGCGATAGCTTCCGCGAATGGGCTCGCGCTCTTTTACTTCATAAGCCGCTAAATCAGCAGCAGTTATCAACCCGCCGCCTTTTTGAATGAACGCCGCGAGCTCACGCGCCAAGTCGCCGTGATAAAAATCATCGGGGTTCTTCGCGATGCGTTCCAGCGTCTTCGCCAACTCCGGCTGTTTTAAAATTTCGCCCGCTTCATAATATTTTCCGTCGCGCTGAAAAATTCGCCGCGAGTCTGGAAACCTCGCCAAATCTTCATCATGCAACTCTTGCGCGTCTTCCCACGCCAGCGGAAATCCTTCGCGCGCCAATTTAATCGCTGGAGCCATCACCCGCTCCAATCCCAGCTTGCCGTATTTTTTTTCTGCGAAGGCCAATCCAGCCACCGATCCCGGAACGCCGATCGCTTTGTATCCCACAAGGCTCATGTTTTCAATCACATTGCCTTGCGCATCGAGATACATGTTCTCCGTCGCGGCCACCGGCGCCTTCTCGCGAAAATCCACAAAGTGCGTTTTGCCATCGTTCATTCGGATCAGCATGAAGCCGCCGCCGCCCAAATTGCCCGCCTGCGGATGCACCACTGCCAGCGCAAAGCCTACGGCGACAGCGGCATCCACGGAATTGCCGCCCGCCTGCATGGTTTCCACGCCGACCCGCGACGCCAACTCATGCACGCTCGCGACCATGGCATGCTTCGCGTGCGCCGGATGCATGGGCGCGGCGAGCATCGTCGCGGCGAGCAATGCGCTCGCGAAGCATGCGCTAAACAGCAATAAAATCAGTCGCTTAGAATAGGTCATGAACAGGGAACAAACGCGGCCGTCCATCGGCCAGAACACCCAAAATATACGCCTCCTGAGGCTAGCCTAGTGTCGAAGCGCGCGTCAAATGTTTGAATTTGTAGGGGCAGGCGTCCACACCTGCCCAGTCGTACGAATCACGGCAGTTTGTCTCAAAGCGCTAATGCGCTGTCGAGCTGGGCTCAACTGGGCAGACGGGGACATCTGCCCCTACGTGTGGACTCTTGGGATTGTGTAGGGGCAGGTGTCCACACCTGCCCAGTCGAGCTCGCTCGACAGAACCACGACTCCCTCAGCACCCCGTCATTCCGAATCCGCTTTAGCGGTGAGGAATCTGCTTCGGGATCTCCCGCGCGAGTGTCGTCCCCATCAGAAGCGAATCCTAAGCGAAAATGTCGCGGCCGAGCCGCACGGCACGAATGCATTTTGCGGCGCAAATGCAATTGAGCTGCGATGGCATCCAAGTGCAATGATTGCATGTAGTTAGAAGCGAGTGGCGAGCGAAATTCTGCGTCGGACGAGGGCAAACGCGCAAAAATGCGTTTTTTCGGTGCGTCAAATGCGCCGGGAACGCGACGATTTACTTTGTGCTCTATGACTTACATGGAATTTGCGCGTCAACGCAAAATTGCAACAAGCACTCCGGGAAATCAGGCGCAGAAACCGGGAGTGGCGGGAGCGGTGTAAAACGCCCTTGCGCAACATCATTTTTCACCACGTTCGCCTCAGGCGCGGAAGCGCGTGCGGACTAAAAAAGTCTTAACGGCACGAGTAAACTCGTGCCCTTCCCGGGCCTAACGTGGCTTGGTTTTTTTCTTGGGCGCCGTTTTCACGAGCGAAGTTTTTTTGCGCGGCGTTTTAATTTTGGCTTTCTTCCTAATTTTTGCGGGGTTTATTTTAGTAACAACCATTTCGTACGACGTGGCGATCAGGTCTTCGATGTCGCGCGCGGGGAGGACATCGAGATTTTCCAGCAGCACCCAGTTGTAACGGCCGACGTAGGGAGCGGGGACGATCCCTTCGATTTCAGTCAACTCGGCAAAGCGCTCGGGGGAACATTTGAAACATAGAGTGGAAGGCACCGCGTCCAAGCTCATCAGCGCGAATAGCTTTGCTTCGGCCCGCATGGGTCCGACTTTGAAGCAGAGCGTCTCGCCCCATTGCAGCTTTTCGGTGGTGTGAGGAAAACTCAGGCAATGCTTGCGGACAGCATCAATGTTCATCTTCGTCATGCGACTTTAATCATAGTGGATGGGCGTTGGGTGGCGGGGTCCTCGCGGTCTAGCAACCGCTCGGGGATTGCAACTTGTGGCTTTGGCGGCACGGCTTAAGCCGTGCCCTGATACAAGGCTTGATGGGAGGCCAAAAGCAGATTCCTACGCACGTTCTCGCTTCGCTGCGAACGGCTCGGAATGACAAGGTGGTTGGGGTGGTGGTGGTGCGCGCAAGGTTCCTCGCCCCGCTGGAGAGAACGCGGGGCTTCGGAATGACGGCGCTTCTTTAAATGTTGCGATTTACATCTGCGCGTAGGCTTCGCAATGACAACGCTTCTTTAAATTTTACGACTTACACCTGCACATGGGCTTCGCCGAGGGTGACTTCGACCTGGAGTTTTTTCTTGCCGCGGAAGAAGGTGACGTGGACGGCGTCCCCGGCGCGATGGCTGTTCATGATGTGGCTGAGGTCCTGCTCGTCCTGAACATCCTGGCCATCGATGGCGACGATGAGGTCGCCGCCGATCATGATGGGAGTGTTGCCGAGATAGGCGCGCTCGGTGCCTCCGCGCAAGCCAGCGCGGTCGGCTGCGCCGCCGGGGGTGACTTGAATGATGAGCAAGCCGTAGTCGGCGGCGAGGCCCATCTGGTCGGCGAGTTCGGGACTGATGGGAATGGTGCTCACGCCAAGCACGGGACGGCGCACGCGGCCCAGTGTTACGAGATCGTTGAGCACGGCTTTGGCGGTGTTGATGGGAATGGCGAAGCCGATGCCGGCGCTTTGGCCGACATTGGAGGCGATCATCGTATTGATGCCGATGACTTCGCCGTGCCAGTTGAGAAGAGGGCCGCCGGAGTTGCCGGGGTTGATGGCGGCGTCGGTTTGAATGGCTTCGTCAATGGTGACGCCGTCGGGCTCCTGCACGGAGCGGATGGAACTGACGATGCCGCGAGTCAGCGTTCCCGAAAGGCCAAAGGGATTGCCGATGGCATAAACTTTCTGGCCGACCTGCAAGTTGCGGGAATCACCGAGGGTCATGGGGACGAGATCGGGGGCCTTGATTTGCAAGACGGCGAGGTCGTGCTCGCGGTCCACGCCGACGATGGTGGCCTTATATTTCTTACGATTATGAAGGGTGACTTCGACCTGACGGGCGTCGGCGATGACGTGATAGTTGGTGAGGACGTGGCCGTCTTTATCGATGATGAAGCCAGAGCCTGCGCCGTCCTGCGGAACGAGGCCGTAGAAGAAATTAAATTCGACGGCGTGCGAGGTGATGTTGACGACGGAGTCGATGTTTTTGCGATAGACGTTGATGTTGTTCTGCTCTTCGGGGTCGGAGAGATTGCTGCCGGAAGAAGCTTCGGTGATGGCGATTCCGGCGGGAGCGGGCACGTTGCCAGCGGAGGCGGAATGGTTGGTACGGTAGGTGGTGAAGTAGAAAAAAGCGCCGGTGAAAATTATGGCAACGAGCGCGATGCGGAGAAGTTTCATGGCTTCTATGGACCCACAATTTGAAGTTTACCCACTATTATAGGGGAGTGGAGCGCGAGCGCAGGTTCTTGAGTCTCATCTAATTTGAAATCCATTAAACACATTCTGGCGCGGTCGACGGCGTTTTTGTGGGCATTTCTGAAGCCGCTGGGGGCGTGGGGAGTTTTCGCGATTGCGGCGATTGACGGCAGTTCCATCGGCTTGCCGGTGGATGCGGTGGTGGGGGGGTATGTCTGGGCGAACCACGCGCGATTGCTTCTATATGTTGTGATGGCGGCGGCGGGATCGACGCTGGGCAGCGTGGTCGTTTATGTCATCGGGTACAAAGGCGGCGAGCAATTGCTGCGGAAGAGAATTGCGCCGGAGAAATTTGAAAAAATACATGCGGCGTTTGAGAAGCATCCGTTCTGGAGCCTGATGTTTCCGGCGATGTTGCCGCCGCCGACGCCGTTCAAGGCGTTCGCGCTGGCGGCGGCGGTGTCGGAGATGCAATTCAGCCATTACTTGGGGGCGATTTTTGCGGGACGGTTTTTGCGGTTCCTGCTCTTAAGCCTGCTGGTGGTGAAGTTCGGACCGGATTTTATCCGCGTCTTTGGGTTGATGTTCAGGCAGCATATTTATATTGCTTTGCTGGTGCTGTGTGCCGCGTTCATTGGGGTGTGGCTGAAGTGGCGGGCAAATAAAGCGGGTGATGCTGAGGCGCCAGGGGCGTAGAAGCAGGTTCCTCCACTTGCCGTCGCTGGCACTCCGGCGACGGTCGGAATGACACGAGGGGGGCGGCGGCGAACACTCTGCCGCGAGCTCCCACCCACCCTTTCGCAAAGAACGCGAAATGGTGGGGCAGCCTCTACTCAAACCGTCCCTTGCGAATTGCGCTAGGCGGCGGAGTGATCGCCGTGCCTGCCCAGCATCTGCGACAAGACGTGTATGAACGCGGGAGTGGCAAACATGGCCGAGGTGAAGACCAGATCTCCCACGACGGCGTTGCGGAAGAAGGGCAGTCCCATGGCGTAGGAGGTCATGAGTCCGCTGAAGGTTTTGGGATACATGTGCCAGCAGGCCCAAACCGCAAAATTGCTAAGCAGGAAGAAGGAAATCGAACTGGTGAGCGAGGCGGCGACGATGCGCAAAGCGCTCGTATGCTTGCCAAGCCGGGTTCCGAGCCAGAGGACGGCGGCGTACCAGGCGAAGGTGACGAAGTGATCCCAGGAAAAGGCCATGCCGTAGACAAGCTTGGTGAGAACCACGTCTGAGGCGACGAGAAGGACAAAGGGAATCCACAATTGACGGCGCGAGCCGCGGGCCCCGAAAAAGAGCAACGAGCCGACCACGGGCGTGAACATCCAGGGGTGAGGGATGAAGCGGACAGCGACCGCGAGAATTACAAAGAGATAAGCGAGCATGGCAACCTCAGAAAAGTCTGCATAACGATTGTGGCGCCTGGGAGGGTGCGCGTCAAGTTGGCGAGAGGCCCGGTTTGCCCCGCATCGTGGCTAATGGGACAATAGAAGCATGCAAAAACCCTCGACCTTAATTACATATTTATTGACAGTAGGAGTGCTGTTGGCCGGCACTGCGCTGGCACAACAAACTCCGGCTGCGCCAACAGCCCCACAATCTGGAGCAGCGGCCGCGCCCGCGGCGGCGGCCCAGAGCGATAATTCGCCATTCAAGACGGACAAAGAAAAAGCCAGCTACGCGCTGGGCATGAACATCGGATCGACATTTATGCGGCAGTCTGTGGATGTGGACCCCAACATTCTGGTGCAAGGACTGAAAGACGAAATGGCGGGCGGCGGCAAGACATTGATAACGGAGGACGAAGCACGCGCCACGCTGATGAAGCTGCAAGGCGAGATGCGCGAGAAGCAGATGGCAAAGATGAAGGTGGAAGCTGAGGCGAACAAGAAGGAAGGCGATGAATTTCTTGCCGCCAACAAAAGTAAGGAAGGCGTCGTGGCTTTGCCCAGCGGACTGCAATACAAGATTATTAGCGCGGGCACCGGACCGAAGCCAAAGGCGACGGACACGGTGGTGTGCAACTACCGGGGCACGCTGATCAATGGCAAGGAATTTGACAGCTCTTACAAGCGCGGCGAGCCGGCAACCTTCCCGGTGAGCGGCGTGATCAAGGGCTGGACCGAGGCGCTGCAATTGATGCCGGTGGGATCGAAGTGGCAGCTCTTCGTTCCCGCGGATTTGGCTTATGGGGAGCGCGGGCCCGCTCCGGAGATAGGACCGAACGCGACTTTAATCTTTGACGTCGAGTTGCTTTCGATCAAGAAGGATGAGAAGGCAGCGGAACCGGCGAAGAAAACGCCGTAGACTTTTTGATTCTTAATGATCACTTTGGCTCGCGGGTTTACGGACTCGCGAGCCAAATCTTTCTGCAACGACTTTGAGGTTGTCGTCGAGCTGGACGCTGCATGAGAGCGGACTATGCCCGCGAATCGTGGGCGAGGCAAAGCGCAAGTCTTTGAAGTGAACGCTGTAGCCGGATGCGGGCGGGTCGAGGCGTTCGGTTTCAGTGATGGGATACTGAGCCCAGTCGAGATAGACGCGTCCGAGGTAGGATTTTTTCGCGGCTAATGTGACCGGGGTTTCTTCGGGCTTCTGGTAAATCTGCACGTCTCCCGCGGGATCGACTTCTTCGGTCAGCGTATTTACGTCCGTGGTGGCGAAGAAGTTTTGAGTTTCGACTACGCCAGCCCAATTGAATGGCGACCACCAGGTGGGGAAGGCCGACTCACGCAAGGGCGCAGCGCCTTCATAGGATTGGGCTTTCAACCGATTTACTGCAATTCGGTGCTCATAGGCGCGGCCACACCACATGGCGACGATGGCGAGTAGAGCGAGTGAAGCGGCGAGCCTGCCGCGGGGAGCTTTGTCTTTGAGCCGCACACCGAATTCGCTATCCAAAAGGACTGAGAAGAGAGGGAGAACGAGGCCGCCGACGAGAATGGCGAGCATGAGCGGATCCACGATGAAAACGATGTCGCCGGAGTACCACTTTTCGGAAAAAGGCCAGAAGGGGCGAACGCCATAGTTGTTGGTGTAGTCGAGAAGGATGTGGGTCAGGCCGGCGATGTAGGCGAAGAGAAACAATAATCCCCAGCGGGGCGGGATTTTCGGGTTGTTAATTTTGCGGCCACGCGAACGCCAGATGAGATAGATGAAGGCGACGACGGCAGCCGAGGTAAGAATGAGACCGAGGAAGGAGTGGGTGAAGCCGCGATGATGGGCGAAACCAAAAACCGGGTCTTTAAAACTTCCGATGACGTCGAGGTCAGGCGCTTCTGCGGCCAGAATCATGGTGGCGGTGGCGAGAGCGGTCTTACGGTTGAATCCAGTGCGAGCGAGGCAAGCGCCGGTGAGAAAGTGCGTGATGGGTTCCAACGTTCGCCAGGACCTCTTGCAGATTTGGACGAGCAGCCGGGCAAAAGCGTTAGCCGAGGCTAAGAGTACTTTACGGCATCAGAATGGTGAGCGCATCGGGGATGATAGAAATTTCCGCGGGAAGCATGCCGAGGGGCTCGCCGTCGGCCTCGACGAAGATGGCCGACCAGTTTCCGGCAAGGGGTTCGCAGGCTACGCTATGCGCGAAGGAAAGGTCAACATCGGGCACGAGCCATTTGCCAGCGAGGGCGGCGCGCAGGGCATAGGAGAGATATGCCCAGCGGCGGCGGGTACGGAAGAGCACGAGGCGAAGATCGTTGCGATCGAGTGAAGCGCCGGGGGCGAGGTTCCGGAGCAGGCCGCCAAAATCGGCGATGCGAACGGCGAGGAGTTGCCCGACTTCAGCCTGTTGCCATTGGGATGTGGCGGTGGTTTTGAAGCGCACAGAGAAAAGGGGGAAGGGATGGGTTAGCCATAATTTGGAGGCCTCGACGTAATAGGCGGCATGCCCGAGGCGGCGTTTGTGGCCGGTCGTGAGGTTGTAAAAGACTTCGGCATCGGCGCCGATTCCGGCGGTGACGGTGAAGTAGCGGGAAATGGGCTCGCCGGATGCGCCACGGCAGGAGATGCGTCCGGCAGCGATTTGGCGCAGCCGCGCTCCGAGCAGGGCTCGAGCCGCCGCCTGTGGCGAGGTGGGCAAGCGCAAATCTTTCGCCAAACTATTGGCAGTCCCTAAGGGGATGACACCCAGCGCAACGTTGGTCCCGACGATGCCCTGCAAAATGTCGTGAATCGTACCGTCGCCCCCACAGGCGATGATCGTGTCACAGCCGTCGGCAATCTGCTGGCTGACTTGCAAAGCGGTGCGGTCCGCGCCGAGAGTTTCGGATATGGAGACGTCGACGCCGGCCGCGCGAAGAACGCTAGCGGCGCCTTCGAGGTCGGAGTCTCGAGTCGCTTGCCGACGGCCTGAAACCGGGTTGTAGAGTAGGACGGCTTTGCGCATAGACTTACGCGGCCTGCAGCGAAGCGCGGATTTGTGCGTTGGTCATGACGGAAGCGATTTTGCCGCTCATGTACTTCAAAGAAATTGCGTGGTGCTCTTTGTCATAGGAATCCACGCAATCAGCGGCGAGAATGACCGGCCAGTCTCGCTGGTAGGCGTCAATGGCTGCGGTGCGAATGCAAGCGTGAGTATTTACGCCGGCGAGAATAAGCGTATCTGGCTGAAGTTGCGAGAGGAGATCGTCAAGGTTTGTCCTGTAGAACGCGCTGTAGCGTTTCTTAATGACGATAAAATCGGACGGACCCGGCGAAAATTCCGGCACAATCCGACTGCCTGGAGTCCCTTTGATGTTGATGCGGATTCCTTTCGATCGCATTTCAGGGAATGCGTCGGAAAGGTCGGGCTCAAATTCCTGACGCACCCAAATGATTGGCAGATGCAACCCGCGCACTATGACGACAAGTTCATTGATCGATGTTGTTAAGCGCCGTCTGGGTTCGACTTCCCAGCTATCAAGGAAGTCATTCAACATATCAATCACAATGAGGGCTGGTTTTTTCATATTTTTGAAGAAGCCTATGATTTCGCGCGAGTGCCCCACTCCCACATACCGAACATGGCTTTCTGCGGGAGCGGATGCCCGATTTGGCGAGCAAGCATGCAGATCTGGCCGCGATGATGGGCGTCATGAGCGATGAGATAGCCGAAGAAGCCGGCGACGTCGGGCTTGACACCTTTGACGCGGCCGTGGTTTTCGAGCGAAGCCTCCAATACGGCTGACAAGGCGGCGCGGCTTTGTTCGAGGGCGCGAGCCGCTTGGGCGGGCGTAACTTTCAACCTGTCGACTTGTTCGGGAATCGCGCTCCCTTTTGCCGCCGCCTTCAGCCACATCACTCGGACATTGTGCATGTGGGCGACGATGGCGGCGATGGTTCGGCCCTTACCGTCGGGAGGATCGGCGCGCCAGGCTTCGGCCGGCAAGTTCTCCAAAAGATATTGATTGATTTTGTCATTGGTGTCGAAAGCGTTCAGAAGAGCACTGGATAGCGAGAATGCGGATGGCAACGCCTTCGGCATAAGCCTCTAAGTGTACAAGCTCAAACGAATATAATCTCCCAAATGATGGCTGCGACCAAGGACATGACGAAGAAAATCGAGGCGCTGCGGGAGAAGATCCGCCATCACGAGTATCGCTACTACGCGCTCGATGACCCGGAAATCAGCGATGCCGAGTTCGACAAGCTGATGCAGCAGTTGATTGACCTTGAGGCGGCGCATCCGGAACTGGTCACGCAGGATTCTCCCACGCAGCGAGTGGGGGGCAAACCGAGCGAAGGATTTGTGAAGGCGGCACATTCGTCGCCGATGTTGTCACTCGACAACACGTACAACGTGGACGACCTGCGGAATTGGGAGCGGCGGGTGCATGAACTGAGCGGCCGCAAAGAGATTGACTACGTCTGCGAGTTGAAGCTGGATGGCATGTCGCTGGCATTGCAATACGAAGATGGAAGGCTTGCGCGGGGCCTGACGCGCGGCGATGGAAGCATTGGCGAGGACGTAACGTCGAACATTCGGACGGTGCGTTCGATACCACTTTCGATTTCCAAAGAGACATTGAAGAAGACGGGCGTTCCTGGAGACTTTGAAGTTCGCGGCGAGATGCTGATGCCGCTGGCATCGTTTCGCAAGATGAATGAGGAGCAGGAACGCAAGGGCCTGAAAGTCTTTGCCAATCCGCGGAACGCGACGGCGGGGACGGTGCGGAACCTGGAGCCGAGCGTGACGGCAGAGCGCCGACTGGATTACTTTGCCTACATGTTGCTGCGCAACGGCCGTACTTATTTCGATCGCCACTGGGAGACCCTGAACGCGCTGGAAGCGATGGGGTTCAAGGTCAACCGCAGCCGGATTCTGGCGCACAATTTTGAGGAAGTCTGGGGGTTTATCGAAAAGGAAGAAACGCTGCGAGAGAAGTTGCCGTATGAGATCGACGGAATCGTCGTGAAAGTCGATCGCACAGCGTTGCAGGATGAACTCGGCTACACGGGAAAAGCTCCGCGATGGGCGATTGCGTACAAATACGCTGCGCGGGCGGGCATTACGCAAATTGAAGACATTGTTCCGCAGGTTGGGCGTACGGGTAAATTGACTCCGGTTGCCCATTTGAAGCCGGTGTTCATTGGCGGAACGACGGTGAGCCGGGCCACGCTGCACAACATGGATGAGATTGAGCGGCTGGGGGTCAAGATTGGAGATTGGGTGGAAGTGGAGCGGGGAGGCGACGTCATCCCAAAGGTGACACGGGTGGTTGAAGACAAGAGCCATCCCAGGGGAAGCAGGCCGTTCCGTATGCCCGAGAGATGCCCCGTTTGCGGGACGCACGTGGTGCGAGCGGAAGGCGAAGTGGATTACAGGTGTGTCAATGCGAATTGCCCGGCCAAATTGCGCGAAACGATTTTGCATTTCGCGTCGCGCGGGGTGATGAATATTGAAGGCATGGGGGATGCGCTGGTCACGCAACTGACGGAGCGCGGGCTGGTCAAGAATGTGGCGGACATTTACAAGCTCACAAAAGAAGACCTGCTATTGCTGGAGCGCATGGGCGATAAGTCGGCGCAAAATGTTCTCGATGAGATTGAGGCTTCCAAGAAGCTTCCGCTCGAACGAGTGATATTTGGGCTTGGGATTCGTTTTGTTGGAGAACGCACGGCGCAATTTCTGGCGGAGCATTTCGGGGCGATGGAACATCTAATGAATGCGAGCGAAGAAGAGTTGCAGCAGGTGGATGAAGTCGGGCCACGCATTGCCGAGAGCATCATCGAATTTTTCGCCGAGCCAAGCAATCGCAAACTGGTCGAGCGGTTGCGAGCGGCGGGCCTGACGTTTACCGGCAAGAAAAAAGAACGCGGGACGAAACTGGCAGGCAAAGTGTTTGTTCTGACGGGAACGCTGGCGAATTACAGCCGCGATGAAGCGAAAAAAATGATTGAGGATGCGGGCGGAAAGGTCACTGGATCTGTGAGCAAGAAAACGGATTACGTAGTCGCGGGAACTGACGCGGGCTCGAAACTCGACAAGGCCAAAGAACTGGGCGTTAATGTGATTGACGAAAAAGAAATGGAAAAGCTGCTCGCCTGATGCTCCGCATCAATCGCAAAGATTATGACGCCATTCGACGGCACGGAGAAGAAACCTATCCGCATGAGTGCTGCGGCGTTTTGCTCGGGCGAATGGAATCGGAGAGTGAGCGCATCGTCACTTCCGTCGCCCGTGCCGGAAACACACGAACGGATTCCCCGCAAAACCGCTACAACATCGACCCGAAGGATTTGATCCGAATACAACGCGAAGGCCGGGAGCACGGCGAAGACATCGTCGGCTTCTACCATTCTCATCCGGATCACCCGGCGCAGTGGTCGAAGACGGACTTTGCCGAGGCGCATTGGATTGGATGCTCTTACGTGATAACGAGCGTGGAAAAACGCCGCGCCACGTTAACAAACTCTTTTGCGCTGTCCGGCAGGGACGAGCACGAGAAGAAATTTGTGGATGAAGAAATTGTGATTGCGAGGAGCAGCGATGCCGGGCCAATCACGATTAGCTTGGCCACAAGCAATGAAAGCGGGGAGATCATGGCGATTATCAATTCTGCCTATGAGGTCGAAACTTTCATTATTGGACCGCGCGTGGATGCAAAGTCCATGGAGGACATGTGGGGTAAGGGTGACTTCCTAACGGCGAAAGATCTTGCTGGAAAGATCGTTGCATCGGTCTATGTCGAGACAAGTTCCGATCCGGCTTACTTTGGGTTGCTGGCGGTCGATCCGGCGTGGCAGGGAAAGAACCTGGGGCGGCGCATGATAGAAGCCGCCGAAAACTTTGCCCGCGAAAAGGGCCGCCGAAGCATGAAATTGACGGTGGTGAACCTGCGAACGGAATTGCCGCCGTTTTACCGAAAAATGGGTTATCAGGACAGCGGAAGCGAGGAATTTCACAATCCGCGGCCACTGGCGGCGGGGGTCAAACTTCATTTAATTGTTATGTCGAAAAGCCTATAACAACCCCTGATTTTTCAGCATTTGAATCCTCGAAGTTGCTTGCAGCATCCTTTTTTCATGACAACGATACATATACCTACGCCGCTGCGGCAGTATGCCGGCAAGCAGGCGTCCGTGGAAGTTAGTGGCAAGACAGTGGCCGACGCTCTGGGTGATTTGGTGCATAAGCACCCTGAGTTGAAGCGCCATCTGTATACCGAAGAGGGCAAGCTGCGTTCGTTTGTGAATGTGTATTTGAACGACGAGGACGTCCGCTACCTGCAAAAAGAGGCTACGGCAGTCGAGAGCGGTGATAATATTTCGATAGTGCCTTCGATTGCGGGAGGCGTTTAGGCCATGTTGATGTGCTGCCATCCTCGAATGTGTTGCGGCCTCTGCCGCTGTTGCCGTTAATTCCGTTTTCTTACTTCAGCATCCAATTCAATTGAATCGAGGTAGTTATGGCGATTGCCACAGAACCCGCTCCCACAGCCACATTGAACAACGACGAGATCTTGCGCTACTCGCGGCACCTGATCATGCCGGAAGTGGGCATGGAGGGCCAGCAGAAGCTGAAAGCGGCGAAAGTGCTATGCATTGGCACTGGCGGCCTGGGTTCGCCGCTGACGCTTTACCTGGCAGCAGCGGGGGTGGGGACGCTTGGCCTGGTGGATTTCGACGTGGTGGATTACACGAACTTGCAACGACAGATTATTCACTCGACGGCGGATGTGGGCAGGAAGAAGCTCGATTCGGCGGCAGAAAAATTAAAGGCGATCAATCCATTTGTTGAGATCAGGAAATTTGATACACGCCTTTCGAGCGAAAATGCGCTGGAGATTTTTGCGGATTTCGACATTATCGCGGATGGAACGGACAATTTTCCGACGCGGTACCTGGTGAATGACGCGTGCGTGCTGACGGGCAAGCCAAACGTTTACGGTTCGATTTTTCGCTTTGAAGGGCAGGCAAGTGTTTTTGCCACTGACGAGGGGCCGTGCTACCGCTGCCTGTATCCGGAACCGCCACCGCCGGGGCTGGTTCCTTCGTGCGCGGAAGGGGGAGTGCTGGGCATTCTGCCCGGGCTGGTTGGCGTGATGCAGGCAACGGAAGTGGTGAAATTGATTCTTGGCGCGGGCGAGCCGCTAATCGGACGGTTGTTGCTCATTGATGCGCTGGGTATGAAATTCCGCGAATTAAAGTTGCGCAAAAATCCCGAATGCCCGGCGTGCGGCGCGCATCCGACGATTACGAAGCTGATAGACTACAACGAGTTTTGTGGAATTCGAGGAGAGGAAGAAAAACCCGTGTCATCTGGGATTCCGGAAATGCAAGTGGAAGAACTAAAACGCCGGCTCGATGCCGGCGAAGACCTGTATGTGCTCGATGTGCGCGAGCCGCACGAATATCAGATTTGCAATATTGGCGGGCATCTGATTCCGCTCAACGATTTGCCGAAGCGGGTGAGCGAACTTGATACCAGCAAAGAAATTGTCGCGCATTGCAAAATGGGCGGTCGCAGCGCCAAGGCGGTCGCGTTCCTGCAACAGGCAGGATTCAAGAAAGTGCATAACCTAACCGGCGGCATACTGGCCTGGGCTGACCGGATTGATCGCAACATGCCGAAATACTAGCCCGCGGATATCAAAAGAATTAGGGGAGCTTTTCGCCGGCTCCCCTGTTTATTCTTTTGCGTCACGCTGCGGTGCTGCCACTATTGCGTACTGCCATAGTTGGCGCTGGTGTTGTTGCCAATGGCGAGCGCCTGCTTCTTGCCGCTGAAGTGAATCTCGGCAACGGACTCGGTGCCATCAGCATTCTTCTTCACAACTGCCGAGTCGTTGGACGGTTTGTCAGCGAGATCAATCAAGTGAGCGGGAACGGTAGCAACAACTTTGCTGCCCTTTAATACATTTACCTGGACGTTGGCGCCATCGCCGTCCCACTTAACGTCGTAATTGCCTGGCTTAAGCTGCGTGCCGCCGATGCTTGCAGGATCGGACAGTTGCAACGACCCTTTGTTGGACTTGTTGGAGGCAAACGCGCCTGAAGCCAACAAGACCGCCAATCCCAGAATCAGGCTCTTGGAAACTCTCGCGATATTCACAGAAAATCCTTTTCTTTCCCGATAGCGTCGGGAACCGGTTTGGGGCGGCCTGTCCCTTCTGCGGATTTGCTTGCCATTCCGCGGAAAAGAACTAGAATACGGACGCGGGGTACGGCCCGAGAGCATGAGACTTTAAAGAGCCGCAGGCTTTCGCCGTCACAGAGGGATTGATCTCACTCAGGCCGCCAAACCGAAGGTGAGCCAGTCCCTGCCCCTAATTTTTTGCGGAGACCGAAGAGCAGCGACGCTCTCCCGGCTCCGTCGCAATTGAAGGTACGATTCTGCTTCTGCGAAAGTTCCCTATCTCTGGAATCGCCTTCAAGTCTTTTGACGGCTCACTCCATCCATCGTTAGCGCACCTTAATTAGCACACCGTAGTTAGCGCAGTTGAATAGTGCCGCATACATGTCAATAACGTTTTGTTACGAAAGATTCATAGCTCTTGTTGTTTGGAGGCGCTGGCCGCGGAAAAGGTTTCAGAATTCTGCGTGAATTCGAAAGCTGGGCACGATGACGGGACCGCGATCGCGGTTGTATCCGGGATTATTAATATGTTGCACTCCTGGGGCAACGTAAATTCCACGCCACAAGTGGGCTGTGTAATACGATTCGATGATATTTTCGCGGCCGTAATTCAAACCGCCATCGCCCAAGAGAAATCCGAGGCCGCCGTCGGCGAGATAATTCTGGTGATCTTTAGCGATGCCATTGGAGACGAAGGCGAAGCCGACGCGATCCTGGGTGCGATGCCATCTTGCGCCGTCGACTTTAATGCCTTCCGCAATGGTTGAATCAATTTCGGTGTAGGCGAAGGATTCGGTTTTGCCGTTGTCCCATCCCCAGCGGGCGAAAGCAGTGATGCCGCGAGCGATATTCTGTTCAAGATTGATACCGAAACCGTATTTACGCGTAATGTGCCAGGGATGATTGGTGATATCCGGGACGGAGACCTGCCCATCCTCAAATTGAGCAACGGCGTCGCGGTAGATGCCCATGTTGGCGTAGTTGGTGTAGGCGAGGAGTCGCACGACGCCTGTTTTTTTAGGAATGAAGCCACGCCGCAACTCGTATTCCCAATTTTCAGCGTGGACCTGCCACGGCTTCCATACGAGGTCGATGCCGTTGGCAACTTTGGGCATGAGGGCTTCCGCGAAGCGTAATCCCCAATTGCGGTCTTCGTAGTCGGCCACAAAACCGACGGTGTAGCCGCGGGTATCGGCGGCGTAATCCCAGGAGCCGTTGTTATCGATGGACCAGTTAGTGAATTGATAGTGGGTGTCGGAGCCGACGGAATTGAGATCGAAGAAATCGGGCATGCTGAATTTACCGAAGCGGATTTCCAGACGGCGGCGCGGCAGTTCGTCGAACAAGGAAAGGTAGCTGCGCTGGTTTTCGACTTTGTCTTTGCTGAAGGCGAAGACTTTGTGAATCAGGCCGCGTCCGAGGTAGGGTGCCTTGCTGAGCGAGGGATTTCGTACGATGTCCAGGTCGGTGTTTCCGGCGAGTCCAAAGCCCTGGCTCAATGCGGCCCCACCGGCTTCTTCGACGTCGAGCAGAATTTCGGTGGAATTGTTGAGACGAATGCCAGTGTAGAGGGTCAGAACACGGGACGTGGCCTTTTCATAATCTGGCATCAAGCTATGCGTGCCGCTGTAAGCAGCGGGAAATTCTGGGTGTGTTTGAAAAATAAAGTTTGCCGAGCCGGAAAGCCAATAGCGGGTGCTGGAAAAATGAGGAAAGATGGTTTCGGGATCGGGGTCGTCAGGCGGGGCATCGGTTGAGGGGGCATTTGATGCGGACGCTTGGGGGGCATAGTTTGCCGGCGGGGTGGTTTGCTGGGCATGGGCGCAGACACAGCACGAGAAGACAAGAATTGTCAGCCGGGTCAACACTGCCGCCACCGCCAACTTGCAACGGGTCTTTTTCCGTGCGATTTTCATCGATTTATAATTTATATCATCACATTAACTATGGTTAATATGTACACGTGGACAAATGCGTTGTGGTGATTCTCGAAGGTACGCTCCTTTCGTTACGATTTGGTTACAGCCGACATCTGGAGAGGTTCACAAGGAAGCGTGTGGTTGGAGGAGCGCGGCTGGAATATAAATTCGGAGGCAGGATTCTCCGAGCTGCAATGAGGCAGACTGTACAGGCAAAAATTAAGGACAGCTCGGAGCCCCCCGAAGCTGTCCTGTGTTTCCCTCCCGGTTAGAAGGGCGGTTACTGTAAGAAGGGTAAAGGCCGCTTGTTTCACGCTGATTGCCGAAATATGAATTTATCGTGAAATTTTGCCACGCGATTGATAAGTATTAACCAGCGAGTTAACTGCAAAATGCCAATCGTACCTCGCGCCTGCTATATTTTCCCTTCACTCTTTTTCCGTGCATTCCGCGGCGTCCGGAGATAGCGCCTTGCCCCGCAAGACAGAAATTTCGCGTCAACTTCAACAGCGCGCTGAAAAGGTGATCCCCGGCGGAGTGAATTCCCCGGTGCGTGCATTTCGCTCGGTGGGTGGTGATCCGCCGTTCATTGTCCGGGGCAGCGGCGCGCACATTTGGGACGCAGATGGAAATGAGCTGATTGACTACATCGGTTCCTGGGGGCCGCTCATTCTGGGCCACGCATTTCCCGCGGTAGTCGAGGCCATCTGGACCGCGGCCGAAAAAGGGGCCAGCTTTGGAGCTTCCACTCCGGCTGAAGCGGATCTTGCCGAACTCGTGCTTTCTGCTTTTCCTCACATGGAGAAAGTTCGCTTCGTGAGCTCTGGCACTGAGGCCACCATGTCGGCGATTCGCCTGGCTCGCGCCTTCACAAAACGCAAGTACATCATTAAGTTTGAAGGCTGCTACCACGGTCACGCCGACGCGCTTCTGGTCAAAGCGGGCTCCGGCGTTGCGACGCTAGGAATTCCTGGCTCGGCAGGCGTTCCGGAAGAATTTATTCAGTTCACGATTGCCTTGCCCTTCAACAATATCTCTGCTGTGGAGCAGGCCTTCCGCAAATTCCCTCACCAGATTGCTTGTGTGATTCTCGAGCCGGTTGTGGGAAACATGGGATGCGTGCCGGCATCCGGCGACTATCTGGCCGCTTTGCGTTTGCTCACGGCACGCGAACACGCTGTATTAATTTTCGATGAAGTGATGACCGGATTTCGGCTGGCTTTCGGCGGTGCGCAAGAACTGTATGGCATTGCACCCGATTTGACGACGATGGGCAAGATTATTGGGGGCGGGTTACCGGTCGGCGCGTACGGCGGCCCGTCAGAAATTATGAATCTGGTCGCGCCGCTGGGCCCGATGTATCAGGCAGGGACCTTGTCGGGGAATCCGCTCGCGATGGCCGCGGGATTGACGACGCTGCAATATCTGCGCGATCACAAGCGTGAGATTTATCCGAAGTTAGAAAACTTCAGCGCCGAATTAGTTGGTGGCGTTTGCGCTGTTGCGAAAGAAGCGGGCGTTCCCATCACGGCGAACCGCGTCGGCTCGATGTTCACCTGGTTCTTCACGCAAGGCCCGGTCACCGATTGGCTGTCAGCTTCAAAGTGCGATACCGAAGCTTTCGGGCGCTTTTTCCGGGCGATGCTTGATCAGGGGATCTTCCTGCCGCCATCGCAATACGAAGCGGCGTTCATGAGTGCGGCCCACACCGAAGGCGACATCGCTAAAACGATTGCGGCGGCGAAGCTGGCGTTTGCGGAAGTAAAATCCAAACTTTAAACCGTGTCATCCTAAGCGAAATAAAGGGACTCGCTGGCGAGTCCCTTTTATGTGCCGAATTAGCTCGGAGAGGTCGTGCCTAGAACAGCGCAGTTGACCTGCGCTTCCAGCTCTTCCCTTTTTCTTTCGCAATCTTCTCGACATCGGCCACATACGCGCCAGTCTGCGTCAAGACGTGGTGCAAGTCGTTCCCGACGCTGATGAAGGTAAACCCTTTTTCGAGAAACTCGCCGACGCGTGAGGTACCGAACAAGAATAATCCCAAAATCACATTGTTCTTTCGGGCATGGTCAATGAGCTTTTGCGTGGCGGCGTTCAATTCGGGCGAAGTGTACATGTGCGGGAATTCGTATTTTTCGTACAAGCCCATGGACATGCATAAATCGTTCTGACCCAAGAATAAAATATCCACGCCGGGGACCGCAGCGATCTCGGCGATGTTCTCAATGCACGAAGCGGTTTCGACTTGCAGCGCGACGATGCCCTCCTTGTTGTAATTGCCCGCATAGCCCAGCAGCCCGGCTTTGTTCATGCTGCGCTGCGGAAAATAGACCGAGCGTGTTCCCGCGGTGGGATACTTGGTGCAACCCACGGCAATGCGCGCTTCTTCTGCGGTATTGATGTAGGGCACCAAAACGCCATCCGCGCCTAAATCGAGCGACTGCTGAATTCCGGGGCGATCGTCATATCCGCCGACCCGCACTAATGACTTCGCGCCGCCATTGGAAATTCCGGAGAGCATCGCCGAGAGTTTTTCATAGTTCATGGGCCCATGCTGGGTATCCACCAGAAGCCAGTCGTACCCGCTGAAGGAAAGTTGCTCGGCAATGGTGGGGCTATGCGAGTTTACAAAAATTCCCAGCTTGGGTTGTCCTTGCCGCAATTGATTCTTAAATTCGGTTCCGCTTAATTCCGCCATGATGATCTCCTCTTAAGAAATTGAATAGTTAGTGTACCTGCGAAGAATGGAATCCGGCCATCGGGTGAGGATTTTTGGAGTAGGAAACGTGACCGCAGGGCATCCGGCGTCAGATCCGCAACTCGACTACGGTCGCCCCACCGCCGCCTTCGTTTTGCTCTGCTTCTTTGACCGCATCGACATGTGGATGCTTTTGCAAGTACTGCCGCAGCGCCTTGCGCAAAATTCCCATGCCGCTGCCATGGACGACGCGCACGCGCGGCAATCCAGCCAAAAATGCCTGATCCACAAAGCGCTCGACTTCGCGTGTGGCTTCATCCACGGTTTGTCCTATGACATTGATTTCGGAGGGCGCGCTTTTTTGTTCGCTCGCCAGCGAAACTGAAATTCCCCGCGCCCGGGCCGCCTGCACGGGATTGACGCTTATATCCGCGCTTCGCCCAATCACTTCCGCAATGTCATCGCGCGCGATTTTCATCTTCATGGCGCCGATTTCAACTTCAAAGTGATTGTCGTCAATCTTGCGAATGACTCGACCGGAGCGGCCCATGGACTTGAGCTTTACCGTGTCGCCTTCGCTGACATGCTTCACGACGTTTGGCTGCGCATGGGGATCATCACGGTCGGCGCCGGAGTTGTGCGCTACAACCGCTGAATCAAATTGATCGCGGAAATCCCGGCGTAATTTTGCAATGCGCCGTTCGGCGTCTTTGGAAACTTTCTGTGCCGCAGCCCGATCCTGGATGGCATTGACCGCTTCGCGCGCGTGATATTCAAAGTCGCGCAGCAGGCTCTCCAGCTTCTTTTCCATCTCTTTGGTTTTGGCTTGCTGTTCTTTTTTTCCTTCGGTGGCGAGCCGGAGTTTTTCGCGTTCCACTTCTTCTTCCCGAGTTTTTAATCGGAAACGTTCGGCCTCTGCCTTCCGCAAATCTTCATGCAGCTTGTCGAGAAAATGGCCGACATCACGCGCCTGGGTGCCTAAACGTCCCCGCGCCGAAGTGATGATTTCAGAATTAAGCCCGAGCCTTTGGGCGATATTGATTCCCGCGGAGGCGCCGGGCACGCCTATTTTCAGCTCGTAGGTTGGCTGCAATGTGGATTCGTCAAATCCAACCGAGGCGTTAACCACGCCCGGAGTGTTGGCGCCATAGACTTTGAGCGAAGTGTGATGCGTAGAAATTACGGTGATGCATCCGATGCGGTGAAAATGCTCGGCGATAGCCACGGCCAGCGCCGCGCCTTCTTCGGGATCGGTCGCCGACCCGAGTTCATCCAACAGCACGAGTGATTGCGCATTCGCGGTTCGGGATATGAAGTCAATGTTCGTGACGTGCGCCGAGAACGTCGAAAGATTCTGCTCGATGGATTGGTAGTCGCCAATGTCTGCCAGCACGGCATCGAACACCGGCATCTCAGCCCGATCCGCCGGGACTGGAATTCCTGCCTGTGCCATCAGAGCCAACAACCCAATCGTTTTTAGAGTGACCGTTTTTCCGCCGGTATTCGGCCCAGTGATGACCAACTCCCGGCGTTCGTCCTCGAGTTCCACGCTCATGGGAACGGCGTTCTTGCCTTTCGCTTTGAGATTGCGCTCAAGCAAGGGATGCCGGGCTTTTTGAAGAATCAGGGAGCCGTGTTGTGAAAACCTGACGGCAACGCAATCGAAATCTTCGGCATATCTCGCTTTGGCAAACTGTAATTCCAACTCGCCGAGAATTTCGACGGCCGCCAGAATCTCTGGTCTGCGTTCGCCAATCTTCCGCGTCATCTCGACCAAAATGCGATGAATCTCCGCCTGCTCGTCGTCAAAGAGCCGAACGAGATCGTTGTTTTGTTCAATCGTCTCCAGCGGCTCGACATAAACGGTCTGCCCGCTCGAACTCGCGCCATGAACCACACCTTGTACACGCCGTTTCTGCTCAACTTTCACGGGAATTACGAAGCGCTCGCCGCGAATGGAGATCAATTCATCCTGAACTGCCCCACCCTCGGCCAGTTTTCGCAGATACCCGCGCAGCGATTCCTGAATCGAACGGCGCTGCTTTTCAATTTCGCGGCGAATTCGTGCCAGCTCGGGTGAAGCATTGTCTTCGAGCGATCCGTCCGGCGCGATTTTATTTCGTAAACTGCGCAGCAACTCGCCGAAGTCATGAATGCCTGCGCTCAGCGCATCCACAGCGAGCCATTCTTGTTTCATTGCGGCTGGCGGACTCTTGATAATCTCCCGCCACTCGGCTGCGCGATCCATGACCAGCAGAACATCGCGAATCTCTTCGGTCTCCAATGCCGCGCCCGCGATGCCTGCCTTCTCCACGACTTCTGTGATGTCGAGCAATCCCGCGAAATCAAAGCGACCGCTAGCCCGGCGGAATTCACGCAGTTCGCTTGTCAACTGGTGCTGATTCTCAATCCAATCGCGATCGGCGGAAGGCTTCAGGTTCAAAACGCGCTCCCGCCCCAGCGGCGAAGACGTATATCCCCGGAGCAAATCAAGTAATCCGTCGAATTCCAGCACCCTCGCACTGGTATGGGCAAGCCAGGAGTTCATCGCACTTAATCGTATCGTAAGAGGAATCCTGTGAGGACAGCTGCTCTCGGAAAAGCAGATTTTTCGCACGTTCTCGCTTCGCTCCGAACGGTTCGGAATGACAATGTGGTTGGGGCGGCGATAAAATCAGGACATGGCGTTCCCCATCACGCGCCTTCGCCGTTTGCGCCGCACCGAACCGCTGCGATCGCTCGTACGCGAGACTCGCCTTACGCCCGAATCTTTCGTCTATCCATTATTTGTCTGCCCTGGTAATGGCATCCGCAAAGAAGTTCGCTCCATGCCCGGAGTTTTTAATCTTTCGGTGGATGAAGCTGTCAAAGAGGCTCGCGAGACGCACGCGCTGGGCATTCCGGCGGTTATTCTTTTCGGTTTGCCCGAAAAAAAAGACGAAGCTGCTACCGGGGCCTGGGCAGACGACGGAATCGTGCAGCAAGCGACCCGCGCCATCAAGCGTGAAGTACCAGATATTCTCGTTATCGGCGATGTCTGCCTCTGCGAGTACATGTCGCATGGACATTGCGGGGTCGTACGCGAGAACGGGACACATTCTCTCGGCGCCGCTGCGGCGCCTCCGATTTCAACGACATTCGAAATCGACAACGACGCCTCGCTCGACATTCTCGCCCGCACTGCCGTTTCGCTAGCGCGGGCCGGCGTGGACATCATCGCTCCCTCTGACATGATGGATGGACGCGTCGCTGCCATTCGCAAGGCACTTGATGAAGCGAGCCTGACCGACACGCCGATTCTTTCGTACGCTGCAAAATTCGCCTCTGGATTTTATGGGCCGTTCCGCGAAGCCGCCGACTCCACGCCGCAGTTCGGCGACCGCCGTTCTTATCAAATGGACGGGGCTAACGTCCGCGAAGCGCTCCGCGAAATCGCACTCGACGTGGAAGAAGGCGCTGACATGATTATGGTCAAGCCCGCGCTGCCCTATCTCGATGTAATCGCCGCTGCCCGCGAGCGCTTCGACTTGCCGCTCGCGGCTTATCAAGTGTCGGGTGAATACGCGATGATCGAAGCGGCTGCCCGCAATGGTTGGATCGACCGCGACCGCGTCATGATGGAATCGCTTACTTCAATCCGCCGTGCTGGGGCCAGCATCATTCTGACGTACTACGCGAAAGAAGCAGCGCGGATTCTAGGCTAAGCGCTCTTAAGGATATAGAAAGCAGATTCCTACGCCCATTCTTGTCGCGACGCGACTACGAATGGCTCGGAATGACAAGGTGGTTGATATTCGCAGAATCGAACCATCACCGTTTCCCCATCCTACTCCCGTTGGTCTAGAATCATACGTTTGCCCATCATCATCTATATCTAGGTTTTCATAAGAGAAGAGGAGCACTCCATTGCCTGAAACTATTTATGACGTCGCCATCATTGGCAGCGGTCCTGCGGGATACACCGCCGCCATCCGCTCCGGCCAATATGGCCTGAAGACCGCGCTTATTGAAAAAGACTCTCTGCTCGGCGGTACCTGCCTGCATGTCGGTTGCATTCCGACCAAGGCTCTGCTGTTTAACGCCGAACTGTGGGACCACCTCAAAGAAGCCAAGGAATACGGCATTGAAGGCGTCGATGCGCGCAAACTCAATTGGGCTGCCGTGCAAGACCGCCGCGGCAAGATCGTCGCCAAGCACGCCAAGGGCCTCGAATTTCTCATGAAGAAAAACAAAGTCGAAACCATCAAAGGCTTCGGCTCGCTCACCGGCCCGGCAAAAGGCGGCGTCTTCACCGTGGACGTGAAAGGCGCAGACGGCAAGACTTCGCAAATCAAAGCAAAGAATATTTTGCTTTCGACCGGCTCTGAGGCCCGGATGATTCCTGGCCTCGCGCCTGATGACAAAATTCTCACCAATATCGAAATTCTCCAGCTGGCCGAAATTCCCAAGTCGCTGGTGATCGTGGGTGCGGGCGCTGTCGGGGTTGAGTTCGCTTCGATCTACAAGTCGTTTGGCAGCGAAGTCACAATCCTCGAAATGCTGCCGCGCCTTGTTCCTGTGGAAGATGAAGATGTCTCGAAAGAATTGGCCCGCGCCTTCCGTAAGCGCGGCATCAACATCCACACCAGCGCCAAAGTGGACAAAGTTGAGAAAACCAAATCCGGGGTCTCGGTCACCTTCACGGTGGACGGCAAGCAGCAAAAAATTGACGCCGAAAAAATTCTTATCGCTATTGGCCGCAAACCGCGCACCGAAAACATCGGACTCGAAAAGACCAGCATCAAGCCCGACCGCGGATTTATCAAAGTCGATCCTTGGATGCAGACTTCGGAACCAGGCATCTACGCCATCGGCGACATTGTGCTGGGTACGCCGCAACTGGCGCATGTTGGCGCTATGGAAGGCATGGTTGCTGTCAGCAAAATTGCCGGCAAGCCGGGCAAGCCGATCAATCCCAATCACATTCCCGGAGCGACATACAGCCATCCGGAAATCGGCAGCGTCGGACTCACCGAAGCGAAAGCCCGCGAAGAAGGCTACAACGTGAAGGTCGGGAAATTTCCCTTCACCGCCAACTCGCGCGCTTCCATCGTCGGGCAGCATGACGGATTCATCAAGATTGTCTCCGATGCAAAACACGGCGAGATTCTGGGGGTGCACATCATTGGCCCGCAGGCCACTGAATTGATCGCCGAAGCTGTCACGGCGATGGAACTCGAAGCCACCGTGGAAGACCTCATGTGGACCATCCACGCCCACCCCACGCTGGCCGAAGCCATGCTGGATGCAACGAGCAGCGTGTATGGAATGGCCATCAATATGTAGGTGTGATCGTGGGGCCGCCGCGGCGCCTGCCCGTGGCTGACATTTATGAAAGTTCGTGATGCATTGAAAATGATCGAAGAGGACGGTTGGTATTTAGACCGAACCCGTGGAAGTCATAGACAATACAAGCATCCCACGAAACCTGGGCTGGTAACGGTACCCGGCAAGCCCAATGATGACTTGGGCCCAGGCACATTCAATAGTATTCTGAAGCAGGCAGGGTTGAAGCAATGAACCGGTATCTCATTGTCGTCGAAAAAACCAGCACGGGATATTCAGCTTATTCCCCCGATCTGGATGGTTGCGCCGCTACTGGCGCAACTCGCGAGGAAGTTGAAAGGGAGATGCGCGAGGCAATTGCTTTTCATGTGGAAGGGATGGCCCGCGATGGCCAGCCAGTACCACAACCCCATACTTATTCAGCGTATGTCGAAGTACCCGCTCAGACGCGCTAGTCTGCGCCGATTTTGCACGGAGGGAGCCAGCCATGACCACGCACGCACCAACTCGTACCATTCACGTTAAAGATCTCGTCATCGGACTGCGCCAGTTCTCCGAATCCGACTTCCGCACGACTGGTCAAATCCTCGAGTTCCTAAAGCATTCGGCGGTATCGCCTGAATCCATTGAGCCTTATCTCACCTGGGACAGGCAGCATTACACCCGCAATCTCATCGAGAAAAATTCAATTTTTGAGTTAATGGCAATTTGCTGGGAGGTCGGACAGGCCAGTTCTGTGCACAATCATAAAGACCAAAATTGCTGGATGGCCGTTCCTATCGGCCGCTTAAACGTCGAGAATTTTCACCTGGTTTCGCAGGATATCGAAAAAGGCGTCTGCAATCTCACCATCTCTGAGACCATCGAAATGAACGCCTGCCACCCTTGCGCCGTCGACCCCAACGATCCTGTACACCGCGTAGTCAATCCCCGGGAATTCAATCAGCGCGCGGTCAGCCTGCACGTGTATTCGCGGCCCTTCGATTCGTGCGTGGTTTATTCGCCCGAGCAGGGCACCTGCGGTGAAATCAAGCTCAACTACAACACTGAATACGGCAAACCGGCGGCCAGAAACTAAGGCCTAACGCTTCGGCATCGCCCGCACTTTTCCGGTACGCGCTGCCTTGGCCGCGCCTGGCCCGGTTCCGGTAGGAGGCTTCTTCATTCCTTCGAGCAAATCCCGGAGTACGGTTGCGTTGTTTTGATCTTCATTTCTCGAGGCGAAGAGAAGCGTCAGCCGCTTTTGTTTGTGCGCCAGGTCGTAGAGTTGTTTCAATTCCTCCGCCGCCTCGGGCCGCGCCAGCTCTTTTAAATATTTCTTGCGGAACTGGAGCCATCCATTCGGAGTGGCGTGGAACCATTCCCGCAACGCATCCGACGGCGCGAGTTCGCGCAGCCATGCATCCAGAGCTGCCCGTTGCTTGCTGACGCCGCGAGGCCACAACCGGTCGACAAGAACGCGCGTGCCATCGCCCCCTTCTGCCGGGTCGTAGATGCGCTTTACCTTCACAGCCATGACGTTGCTCTAATATGATTGTAGGCGAGTCAGGAGCTCGATGGAACGCACACAATTCTTTTTCATGCTCGCTGCCGCTCTGCTGGTTCTTCTTTTTCTCTTCAGCTGTGACGCAGAACTTCGCAAGACCGATGCCCAACTCGGATTGAATGCCCAGCAGGCTGCGGGACGAAAAGTCTACGACAATTATTGTGATCGCTGCCATGAGCCCTACTCTACGCGCGGCAAGAAGGGGCCGGGACTTAAGGGGATTTTCAAGAAGCCCTACTTCCCTGCCAGCGGAATGCCGGCCAATGACGACCGCATGACCGACGTCATCCGGTATGGCCGGGAAAAAATGCCCGGGTTCGGGCAGGTGCTGTCACCGCAGCAAGTGAACGACCTCATCGCCTATCTACACACGCTGTGAGCGTGGCAACTTCTGGCAGATTGCGGACAGAACGTTACAATACAGCCGTGGCGCAACCCGACAAGCCCTGGCGGACTTTCACCGGCTGGGAACGCATTCAACTCTTCCTGATTGAATGGATGGGCTACTTCACCATCCGCGCGCTGGCTTCGACCCTGAGCTATTCAATCTCTTGGGAAGAGGGCTCTGCCGGCGACCGCTCGGTTCGGCCTGTGATTTATTCCTTCTGGCACTCCTGCATGATTCCTTCGATCTATCTGTGGCGCGACCAGGGCGGACGCGTGATGAGCAGCGATAGCTTCGACGGCGAATACACCGGCCGCATCATACGCAAATTCGGCTACGTCAAAGTCCGCGGCTCGAGCAGCAAAGGCGCGGTCCGCGCCCTGCTCGGCCTCAAGCGCGAGGTGGACAAGGGCTGGGACGCCGCCTTCACTATTGACGGCCCGCGTGGTCCCCGCCACGTTGTCAAACCCGGTCCTGTCATGCTCGCCCGCCTCACCGGAGCGCCCATGTCCGGATTCCACGTCGCTCTCGACCGCCCGTGGGTGCTCAATACCTGGGATCGGCTACAGATTCCGCGCCCATTCTCGCGGGCTCTGCTGCGCGTCAGCCGCTATATATATGTGCCCAGAGACGCCGACGACGAGGCCATGAAGCGCTTAGAAGCCGAACTTCAGGCCGCGCTGGAACGTGTTGAGGCCTTCGCCGAGGCCAACATCGACAAAGTAGGAACAAAGGAATTTCCCATCCAGCCCGCCTGAACCCGTCTGACTGTCCGCCGCGAGAGTTCTTCTACCCTTGTTGGAAAAGGCTGCGAAGACCGCGCCGTATGGATGCCCACATCATCCGAAGAGACGCCTCACCGAAGTTTTCCGGCGGCGCCACGCGATGGGCAGCCTTTTCCCGGTCGAAATGGGTTTGGAAGGATGGGTGTCCGGAACTGAGTTTGCATCTCTCCTTCGGCGGGGCGCCGCACATGGGGCATCTGACTGACAGGATATGCTTCAGCGGAAGTTTCGGCGTTTTCATAGAAAGTGCCTTCTAACATCACGTGCAATGGCTCTAGCCCGTTGTATGAGAACGGTTGATGGTGCGCCGGTGGGCTATCTTCTTACGCAGCTTGTTTTCGCGCCGCTTTTCAGCCAGGGCAAGGCCGGAAGACTTTGAAAGCCCTTGTGTCCGCGGTTTCGCGCTTGTGTCGCTTGCAGACTTCTCCTGCGGTCCATCAGTCATTTGCTACTCCTCGGTTGTCGTGTGTAAGACTACGCCAGGGGGGTCGGATGGTGAGTGCTGGCCCAAATGGTGTGTAGCTTCGATTCTACGCGATATCCCGCTACCGTGCCGCTACATTCGGGCTATAGACTAAAGCTATCGAGACTCCGTGATGAAAGCCGCCGTATTAACTGCACCGGGCAAAACCGTCTCCCGCCATCTGAGCATCGAAGACATACCGATGCGTGTGCCCGCGCCCGGTCAAGTTTTGCTGCGCGTGCGCGCCTGTGGCGTTTGCCGGACTGATCTTCACATCGTCGAAGGCGAGCTGCCGCAGTTGCAGCCTCACATTATTCCCGGCCACCAGATTGTTGGAGACGTTGTTGACGGGGCCACGGAGGCACTTCCTGTTGGCACGCGCGTTGGCGTTTCATGGATTGGTGGAACCGACGGCACCTGCTGGTACTGCAAACATAATCAGGAAAATCTCTGCGACAAACCGACATTTACCGGATACTCGGTCGATGGCGGCTATGCTGAATTCGCCGTTGCGCGGGCCGATTTCGTCTTTCCTCTGCCGCCAGAATTAGATGACCAACAGGCCGCGCCGCTGCTCTGCGCTGGCATCATCGGATTTCGCAGCCTGCGCGTGGCCGGAACCGAACCGGGAGAACGAGTTGGACTCTTTGGTTTTGGAGCGTCTGCCCATCTCGCCATCGCCGTTCTTCGCTCATGGAATTGCGACGTCTATGTTTCTACCCGCGGCGCTATGCATCGCAAGCTGGCCGAGTCGCTCGGCGCGAAATGGGTTGGCGCTGAAACCGACAAGCCTCCGGTTGAACTCGATCGCGCCGTAACTTTTGCGCCCAGCGGAGACATCGTTATCGCCGCGCTCTCCAGCCTGCGCAAAGCCGGAGTTGTCGCCATCAACGCGATCCATCTCGACCGCATGCCCGAGTTCGACTACGACAAGTTGCTTTGGGGCGAACGCCAGATTCGCAGCGTCGCCAACATGACCAGAGAAGACGCTCGCGATTTTCTCGGCATCGCTGCGAAGATTAGTCTGCGACCGAGAGTGACGACTTTCTCCTTAGATCAGGCCAATGAAGCATTGGACGCTGTGAAGCGCGATGCGATTGATGGCGCTGCGGTGATTGTCCCGTAGTCTTAAGTATTGTCATTCCGAGGAGTACCGATGAGGAATCTGCATTTGATCCACAGAAGAGAAAATGCAGATTCCTCACGTCGTTCGGAATGACAAGGTGGTTCCGAGGAGGTGCTCGAAGACCCGCCGCAGTAGGGTACTGGCTTGCAGGAATTCTGCCCTACCCCCTCCGCCCCAAATCTTCTACAATAGAAGTTCCCCTAAATTATGGCCTCCACTTCCACACCTGCCTTCACTCCAGAAGTCATCCGCGAGCATGGGCTGACACTCGACGAGTACGAAAAGATCAAAACGCTGCTGGGTGGACGCGAGCCCACCCGCACCGAGCTCGGCATTTTCAGCGTGATGTGGAGCGAGCACTGCTCTTATAAATCGTCGCGGGTGCACTTGAAGCGGTTGCCCACGCGAAGCAAGCGCGTCCTCCAGGGGCCGGGCGAGAACGCGGGCATCATCGACATTGGCGACGGATGGGCCTGCGCCTTCAAGATTGAGTCGCACAATCATCCATCGTTTATTGAGCCATTTCAGGGAGCGGCCACCGGGGTTGGCGGCATTCTGCGCGATATTTTCACCATGGGCGCAAGGCCGGTTGCGGTGATGGACTCACTGCGGTTTGGGCCGATTACGGCTGGTGTAGCGGCGGACGTCCCCGTCCGCCAGGCCGAGCATTCTATAGCTAAGCAGGGCTCGGCTGGGCAGATGGGGACATCTGCCCCTACGCAAAAAGAACTCCATAAGAACCACTCCGTGATGGAAGGTGTGGTCAGTGGCGTGGCGTCTTATGGAAATTGTTTCGGCGTCCCCAACCTCGGCGGTGAAACGAAATTTGAGCCGTGCTACTCCGGCAATCCTCTGGTGAATGCTTTCGCTTTGGGATTGGTTCGCCGCGACGAGATTTTTTACGCCAAGGCGGCGGGCGTGGGCAATCCGGTGATTTACGTCGGCTCCAAGACCGGACGCGACGGCATCCACGGCGCGACCATGGCCAGCGAAGAGTTCAGCGAAGCGAGCGAGGCCAAGAGGCCGAATGTGCAGGTCGGCGATCCTTTCATGGAAAAGCTGCTGCTTGAAGCCTGCCTCGAAGCCATGAAAACCGGCGCCATCGTTGGCATTCAAGATATGGGCGCGGCGGGCCTGACCTGCTCGACCTGCGAGATGGGCGCGCGCGGCCGCGTTGGTCTTGAAATCGAACTCGATCGTGTGCCGCAGCGCGAGACGGGCATGAATCCCTACGAAATCATGCTCAGCGAGTCACAGGAACGCATGTTGCTGGTCGCGCAAAAGGGCCGCGAAGCGGAAGTGTTCCGAGTTTTTGAAAAATGGGGACTCGACGCCGTCGAAATCGGCCACGTCATCGCCGAAGATACCATGCGCGTGCTCGAACATGGCAAAGTCGTCGCCGAAATTCCCAATCCCGCGCTCACCGATGATGCGCCCGTATATAAACGCCCCATGGAACGATGGGAGCCGAATATCCCCCGTGAAAGACCAGAAAATATCTCATTCAAAGGCACAGGCGATTTCACGAACGAGTTTAAGCAGCTTCTTTCCAGCCCGAATATTTGCAGCAAGCGCTGGGTCTGGCAGCAATACGACCACATGGTGCAGACCAACACGGTCGAGGCACCGGGCGCGGGCGATGCCGGGGTGATTCGCATCAAAGGCTCGAAATTCGGCCTCGCGATGGCGCTCGACGGCAACAGCCGCTGGTGCTATCTCGACCCGAAGCTGGGCGCAATGCATGCCGTCGCCGAAGCCACGCGCAATGTGGCCTGTGCTGGAGGCGTTCCCGTCGGCGCAACGAATTGCCTGAACTTCGGCAATCCCGAAAAGCCGCACATCATGTGGCAGTTCTCGCAAGCGGTTGACGGCATCACCAAAGCCTGCGAAGAACTCGACGTGCCGATTACTGGCGGCAACGTCAGCTTGTACAACGAGACTTTGGGCGAGGGCATTTATCCCACCCCGGTCATGGGGATCGTCGGCATCGTGGACGACGTAACCAAAGCGATGCGGTCCGATTTCAAGGAAGCAGGCCGCGCGATTTTGCTTTTGAGCGCTTCCGAGACCGGCGACGCCACCGACGCGGAAATCGAATTCGGCTCTTCCGAATACGCGAAAGAAATTCTCGGCTCGCTCTGGGGATTTCCCCCGGCTCTCGAACTCGAGCGCGAAGCGGCGTTGCAGAAGGCTGTGATCAAAATGATTCAGGCTGGCTTGCTCGATTCGGCCCATGATATTTCAGAAGGCGGCATTGCCGTCACCCTCGCCGAATGTGCCTTCGCCATGGGCATCGGCTTCCAGGTCAACCTTCCGGCTCTCGATTTTCCAGCCGAATCTGTGTTGTTTGGCGAGGACGCCAGCCGCATCATCGTCTCTTGCGACTTTAAGCACCTCGGTCGAATCAAATCTATTGCCAGCGAATTTGGGCTCTCCTCCGAGCAGATTGGTAGTACAGTTTCCGAACAGGCAGAAATCAGGCTGGACGGGAAAGTCGCAGTGTCGTCCACCATCTCTGAGCTGCGTAACGCGTACGAAGGAGTGATCGAACGGATTCTAAAGTCCGATCCTGAGTTGGTCGAAGCCTGAGAATGAGGCGTGAACATGCTGACTGACAAATTCCATGACGAGTGCGGCGTTGTCGCCATCTATCAGAACCCTGAGGCGGAGAAGCTCGCCTACCTCGGCCTGCATGCACTGCAACATCGCGGTCAGGAGTCTGCCGGCATCGTTACGTCCGATGGCATGACCCTGCGCATGCATAAAGAAATGGGTCTGGTCGCCGACATCTTCGATCACGAAACTTTGTGGAAGATTCGCGGCACTCTGGCCATTGGCCATACGCGCTACTCGACCGCCGGGGATTCGTCGCTGCTGAACGCCCAACCCATCATGGTGCAATCGAACAAAGGCTCCATGGCGCTGGCGCACAACGGCAATCTGGTCAATGCCCAGGAACTTCGCTCCCGAATGGAAGCACAGGGTTCGATTTTCCAGACCAATAGCGATACGGAAGTCATTGTTCACCTCATCGCGCAGTCGAAAGAACAGACCCTACCCGAAGCCATGGCAGATGCTCTGCGCCGCGTTGAAGGTGCGTTTTCGCTGGTCATGATCAGCCCCGACCGCATCTTCGCGGCCCGCGATCCTCGTGGATTCCGCCCCCTAGCCATGGGGCGCATTCCGGCGGCCGATGGCCTCAAGCAAGACACCATCGTTTTCGCCTCAGAAACCTGCGCCTTCGATCTGATCGGAGCGACGTACGAACGCGATGTAAAGCCGGGCGAACTTGTCATCGTCGGACCCGAAGGTGTTTCGTCTCGCTTCTACGCCCCAGCTCTGGCGCAATCAAGCTGCATCTTCGAGCACGTATATTTCTCTCGACCCGATAGCCGTGTCTTCGGCCGTCCGGTGCAAGAGAGCCGCGAAGAACTCGGCCGCCAGCTCGCCCGCGAGGCCCCGGTGGAAGCCGATGTAGTCGTGCCCGTCCCCGACTCCGGTGTGACCGCAGCCATCGGCTATGCCGCCGAAAGCGGCATCCCATTCCGCTTCGCGCTCATCCGCAATCACTATGTGGGCCGGACGTTTATAGAACCTCGCCAGACTGTGCGAGACTTCGGCGTGAAGCTCAAAATTAATCCCGTACGCAGCTTGCTCGAAGGCAAACGCGTGGTGCTCGTCGACGACTCCATCGTCCGCGGCACTACCAGCAAGAAAATTGTCCGCATGATTCGCCAGGCTGGTGCGAAAGAAGTGCACATGCGCATTTCCTGTCCACCGACGATTTCCCCATGCTTCTATGGGGTGGATACGCCGTCGAAAAAGGAACTCATCGCGGCCAACAAAACCATTGAAGAGATTCGAGAATTCACCGGCGCGGATTCACTCGCCTATCTGTCAGTGGATGGTCTCAAGCGCGCTTGCGCCGACGGCGAAAAGACGACCTATTGCACTGCTTGCTACACCGGCAAATACCCCACCAACTGGGTGGATATAGACGAGATTCAGCCGGCGACGGTCAAGGGCTAAGCCCGGAGCCAGAGGCTTTGTGGCGTCGGTCCGATTATGCGTGGATTCCGCCTTCACATGTCTCGATTGATTCTCGCCTTCCTCCTCGCTACACATGTATTGGGTCAAACCCCGCCCCAGTCTCCCAACGCCCTGCCTCCGGCCGATCGCCGCATCACGCTCGACGTCCAGGTCACTGACAAATCCGGCGCGCCAGTCCGCGGCCTGCAACCGCAGGACTTCACCATTCTCGACGATAAAGAACCGCGCAAAATTGCTTCGTTTCAGGCCGTTGACGCTGCTTCGTCGGATCTGCCAGTTGAGCTCATCCTGGTCGTGGATGCAGTGAACACTCCTTTAAGTTCGATTGCCTATGAGCGGGACGAAGCGAAGAGATTTCTTCTCAAGAATGGGGGGAAGTTAGCCCTTCCCGTTTCGCTTGTATTCTTCACGGATCGTGGAACCCAGACGGGCGCACCGTCTCGCGACGGCAACGCGTTAGCTAAGCAACTCGATCAATATGCAATCGGCCTGCGCACGAGCACCCGCTCACAAGGCTTTTACGGAGCGACGGATCGCTATTCCCTCTCCATGCAGGCGCTGGATGCCATGATTGCGTACGAACAGAATCGGCCCGGTCGCAAACTGATGGTGTGGTTCAGCGACGGATGGGCGCTGCTCTCTGGCGTCAACGTTCAGCCTTCACAGAAGGAAGAGCAGGGCATATTTGCGCGTATCGTTGCCATTTCGACCCGGCTTAGGGAGTCGCGCATAACCATTTACCAGATCGCGCCTTATGGCTCAGAAGCTGCCGGCTCGCTGCGCAGTTCGTTTTACGAAGAATTTCTGAAGAGTGTCAAATCGCCAAATCAGGCCCTCTACGGCGATCTCAGCTTGCCGGTCATCGCAGTCCAGTCAGGCGGCCGCGTCTTCAATACCACCAATGATCTGACCGGCGCACTCGCGAGTTGCGCGTCTGATGGCGATTATTCTTACGTTATCGGTTTCGATACTTTCCCCGCTGACGATCCCGACGAATACCATGCGCTTCAGGTAATAGTTGATAAAGGTGGCGCGAAAGCCCGCACCCGCACCGGCTATTACAACCAGAAATAAGCCTAGCAACCAGCCAACCAGCTTCCGTTGCTTTACTCCTTGTGAATGACCGCCAGTCCACCAGGTGTCCCCCCGCCGTTTAATGGCGCCACCGCTGTAAGCGCTCCAGAGCTGTTGATGGTAAACACGAAAATACTGGTGGATGTGCCGCTCGTCGCGAAAAGCAATGAACTCGAAGCATTGATGGCCAGATTATCCGGATTGGGCGATGCTGCGAACGGGCTGCCGCTAATCGCCGTGAGCGCTCCGCTCGAACTGTCTATTGTGAACGCGGAGATGTCATTTCCCCCAAAGTCGGCCGAATATAGATATTTCCCCGAAGGATCGACGATGACACTAATGGGTTGAGCGCCCACGGTAAAGGGCGTACCGGGGATTTGCGACAGAACCCCCGTCGAATCGAAGGTGTACGCAAATATGGAATTGAGCGGCGTCGAGGTTCCGGCGAGCGGAACGTACAAAAAGCTTCCTTTCGGACTCACCGCCAGGTTCGCCGGTCCACCGTTTACCGTCGTCGTGAAGGGTGATCCGACAACCGGAGTCAATGTGCCGCTCGTCGGCGCAATCGAAAACCCTGAGACGCGCCCCAGCGGCGACTGATTGTTACTGGCATAAAGAAATGCTCCAGCGGAATCGACGGCGATTGCTGAGGGATAAGCATCACCTGTGCTGAAGGGCGAGCCAGCCATTGCCGAAAGCGCTCCATTCGAGCCGATGGTGAATCCTGCTATCTGATTGTTATTGCCCTGCGTAACGTAGAGAAACTTGCCTAGAGGATCGGACGCCAACCCCTCGGGAGGAGCCGTCAATCCTGTGGTAAATGGCGATCCCGCGATGGCCGTCAAAGCGCCCGTCTGTGTATTCACCGAGTATCCATAAACAGCATCGTCGTTACCGCCAAAATCGGCGACGTAAATAAAATCAGTCGAGGTTGCAATCATGCCACCGGGAATCGCTGGCCCCGTCGCCGGGGAAGGTGTTGAGACTACTGTTCCGGTCGTCGAATCTACCTCGAAGACGGTGACTTGATTTGCATTCGCTTCGTACACGTAATCCGAGGATGAACCGGGTGTGCAGCTTGTGCACGGCGGCGTCGGGCCAGAGCCGCTACCTCCGCAGGCGGCGAGGGCAAGAATCAGTGGAAACGTAGTAAGGGCCAAGATTGGCCGCGCCAGATTTTGTAATTTTCCCGTGTATGAAGCGGTAATTGCGCCCATGGAAGCCTCCTTGCTGAAACCACAGCATTTTACACCGACGCAGCGCGCAGGCAACGTTGACACTTCGGCAAGGCCCCGCGAAGCCATGCTTTCAGACCGCCGCTTCTCCGACGGGCTGGAAAGTGGTAGCATCTGAGGTTTTCCGCGGTATGCCGGTCAAAGGAGAGCACTCGTGAAAGTTTATACAGGGGAAAACATCCGCAACATTGCCGTTGTAGGTCACGGGCACGCTGGGAAAACTTCGCTGGTTTCTGCCATGCTCTACACCGCGGGGGCGACGCAGCGGCTGGGCCGCGTGGACGACGGTTCAGCCACGACTGATTACGACGAAGAAGAAATCGCCCGCAAGATGTCCATTGGCGCGAGCATGGCCTATGTAGAGTGGAATGGAACGAAGATCAATTTCATAGATACTCCGGGCTTCAACATGTTTGTGCACGAGGCGAAGCTGGCGCTGCCGGTGGTGGATGCGGCGGTGGTGGTGGTGGATGGCGTGGCGGGCGTAGAGGTGGTAACCGAGCGGGTCTGGAGCTATTGCGAAGAATATAAGACGCCGCGCCTGATCGTAGTCAATCGCATGGATCGTGATCGCGCCGATGCAGAGCGGGTATTGGAATCCCTGGGAAAAGCTTTTGGGCGGGATGTGATTCCGCTGGAGCTGCCGATAGGCAAAGAAAAGAACTTCCGCGGCGTCGTGGATTTGGTGCGCATGAAGGCGTACACCTACGACCTCGGCGGAAACGGCAAAGGGAAAGAAACGGAAATTCCGCCGGATATGGCGGCCAAAGTGAAAGAAGCCCACGAGATGTTGGTGGAACTGGTCGCCGAGGGCAACGACGCGCTGATGGAGGAATTTTTCGAGAAAGGGACCATCCCCGAAGAAGATCTAATTCCCGCACTGCATAACGCGATTCGCGAAGACAAGATTTTCCCGGTGATTTTCAGTTCCGGTCTTGGCAACATCGGCGCCGACCGGGTGATGGACTTCATCGTCGATTACACGCCCGCACCCTCCGAGCATGAATGGGTGCAGGGTGAAGCTGCATCGTCAGGCAATGGCGATGCGCCCAAGCGCCATGAAACCGATGCCGAGCCGGTGTCTTTATATGTCTTCAAAACGGTGTCGGATGCGTTTTCAGGGCGCATTTCATACTTCAAGGTTTTCTCCGGCGTAATAAAGAACGACGCGACCGTCCAGAACTACTCGCGCAACGTACAGGAGAAGCTGGCGCACATCTCCATCATGCAAGGAAAAACTGCCTTTCCGGTTACCGAGTTACACGCGGGCGATATTGGCGCCGTTGCCAAGTTAAAAGATACGCTCACTGGGGATTCTCTCGGCGATAAGGCTGCGCCTATTCAGTACCCGCGCGTGAAGCTGCCAGAACCTGCAATTACTTTCGCTATCGAACCCAAGACTCGCGCCGATGAAGACAAGCTCGGCAACGGCGTTCATAAATTGATGGAAGAAGACGCGATGTTGCGCTTCTTCCGCGATCCGCAGACCAAAGAATTTTTGATTGCAGGAACAGGACAGCAGCACATCGAAGTCGTGGTGTCGAAACTGAAGAAGCGATATCACACCGAAGTCGTGTTGAAAGCGCCGAAAGTTCCCTATCGCGAAACGATTCGCGGCAAAGCCGACGTGCAGGGGAAGCACAAGAAACAAACGGGCGGCCATGGCCAGTACGGCGATTGCAAAATCAAAATGGAGCCTCTGCCCCGTGGCGGTGGCTTCGAGTTCGTCAATGATATTTTCGGCGGCGCCGTGCCGAAGAATTACATACCGGCGATCGAAAAAGGGATTGTCGAAACGGCACAGCGTGGATTTCTGGCTGGATTCCCCGTGGTAGACTTCCGGGTGATTTTGTATGACGGGTCGTACCATGATGTGGACTCCAACGAACTGTCATTCAAGATGGCCGGGCGCATTGCCTTTCGCAAAGCTATGGAAACGGCCAAACCGACGCTACTCGAACCGGTGATGGCCGTCGAAATCACCGTGCCCGACGACTTTGCCGGCGCGATCATGGGCGACTTGAACAGCCGCCGCGGGCGCATCCAAGGCATGGACAACAAAGGCGGCAACACCATTATCAAAGCCGAAGTGCCCATGTCCGAAATGCTGACCTATGGCGTTGACCTGACTTCGATGACGCAGGGCCGCGGCAGCTTCAACATGGAAATGAACCACTACGACGTCGTTCCTGCGTTATTACAGGAAAAGATTGTAGAGAAGGCGAAAGATGAGCGGGGCGAGGTTAAGGAAGAAGAGGAGTAGGGGTTCGTGCTAATATCGCGCCAGTGGCTACGCTCGGAAATACTCCCCACATTCCGCAAGACCGCGAGCGGATTGTCTCCGCGGCGCCGGTGGAAGATGATTCGTCTTTCGAGCTGAAACTTCGCCCGCAGCGCCTTAATGAATTCATCGGTCAGAACAAAGTCAAAGAAAACCTTGCCGTCGCCATCGAGGCCGCGAAGTCACGTGGCGAGGCGCTCGACCATGTATTGCTTTATGGCCCTCCGGGCCTGGGCAAGACCACACTGGCCACGATCATTGCCAATGAACTTGGCGTGCCATTTCAGCAGACTTCGGGCCCAACGCTACAGATCAAAGGCGATCTAACCGCAATCCTGACCAATGTGCGTGAGAAACAGGTGCTGTTCATCGATGAAGTTCATCGCCTCCAGCCCGTACTGGAAGAGTTGCTCTACTCGGCGCTCGAAGACTACAAGCTCGATATCATGATCGGGCAAGGTCCCGCGGCTCGCACCCATACGATGGACATTAAGCCATTCACGTTTATTGGGGCGACTACACGTGCCGGACTGCTCTCCTCGCCACTGCGTTCTCGCTTCGGCATCGTATTACGCCTGGAGTTTTACACACATGAAGATTTGCAGATTATCATCGAACGGTCTGCAGAAATCCTGGGCGTCGCAATTGATAAAGCAGGCGCGCTCGAGATCGCGAGCCGTTCGCGAGGGACCCCGAGAATTGCGAATCGCCTGTTGCGTCGAGTGCGCGATTACGCGCAGGTGCGCGGCGCGGGCAAGATTGATTTGCCGACGGCGCAGGCCGCATTGCAGATGCTGGAAGTAGATAAATATGGATTCGATGAAGTGGATCGCAAGCTGCTTCTGACCATTATCGAGAAGTATCAAGGTGGCCCCGTCGGAGTGAACACGCTGGCCGCAGCCCTCGCCGAAGAGCCGGATGCAATCGAAGAAATCTACGAGCCTTTCCTGATCCAGATTGGATTCTTAAATCGCACTCCGCGCGGGCGCGTGGCCACGCAGCTGGCCTATGAACATTTTGGCATCACACCCAACCGGCGCCAGAGTTCACTGTTCTAAGCGCACTCCGAGCCGCTAGAATGTTGCCACCATGATTGCTCACCTCCGCGGCAAGCTTTTAACCAAGCATCCGAGTCAGGCCATTGTGGAAACGGGGGGCGTCGGCTACGACGTTGTCATCAGCGTGCCGACCTACTCAGACTTGCCGGGCGCAGGCAGCGAAGTCGCGTTGCATATTCACACCCACGTTCGCGAGGATCAAATCGCGTTGTATGGATTTCTACATCCTGCCGAGAAGCAACTCTTCGAGAAACTAATCACAGTCAGCGGCATCGGCCCGAAGCTGGCCATCACGATCCTGAGCGGCATGGCCGCTGATGCCATGGTCACGGCCATTCGTAGCAACGACATTGCTCGACTCACGAAAATCCCCGGTATTGGAAAAAAGACTGCCGAACGGATGGTACTGGAGCTGCGCGATAAACTGCCTGTCGCGACCAGCGCTACCGCGCTGCCCACGCTGAGCGCAGTCGAAGACGACGTTCTTTCTGCGCTGCTCAATCTGGGATATCAGCGCGCGGCCGCTGAAAAAGCCCTGGAAAAGGCTCCCAAGAACAGTCAATCATTTGAAATTATTTTTCGCGAGGCGCTCGCAGCTTTAACGCGCTAGATTCTCCAACCAGGTCATGCTTTTCCGGCGCTCTGGGCTCTTTTCTCGTCTTGCCTCGTCTCTGCCGTAGCCAGCATCACGCGGTTGCGTCCGGCTTGCTTCGCCGCGTAGAGACTAGTGTCTGCGGCCTTCATCAGGCCGTCGCGTTCCACTCCATTTTCGGGATATGTAGCCACACCTGCACTGATAGTCACGGTGCGAGGCAGACCTGGGAATTGCCATCGCTCCAGCAGAGTTCGCAACTTCTCTGCCACTCCCATTGCGTGCTGTGGATTCGTTTGCGAAAGCAGGATGGCAAATTCCTCACCTCCGTAACGGCACACCACATCAAATTTCCGCAGCTGATCGTGCAGCAGTGAGGCGACTTGGCGTAGTACCTCGTCGCCCAGCATGTGCCCAAACTCGTCGTTCAATTCTTTAAAGTGGTCAATGTCGATCATGATAATCGACATGCCGGCGTTGAAGCGCTGCGCGCGTTCCAGCTCCTCAGCCATTCGAAGTTCGAAAAATCGGCGATTGAAAATACCGGTCAGCCCATCGCGATACGCAAGCTGCTTTACCCGCTCGACGTAGTACGTATTTTGGATGGCCGTGGCGCAGATATCCGCGACGGACTCCAGCGGCGGTAAGTCCGTCGGCTGAAATTTATCCGGTGCGTCGCTGTGTAATAGCAGAACGCCGAAGATCTGCCCAAATGAAACCAGCGGCGCACACATCAGCGAACGCGTTTCCTCGTAGAGTTCTGCCTGGGTTACGTTATTTTGGATCAAGGTTTCGCCGGACGCCAACGACTGTCCCCACACTCCCTCGCGGGCACGAAATCGGTTGCCTTCAGTTGCGCGGGGCGTTAGCTTTCCGTTCGCCGCCCGGAGCACAAGCTCCTCGCCTTCGCCCTCCTTTAACAGCACTGAAACATGGCCCACATCAAACGAATATCGAATCAAGTGGCAAACTTTGCTCAACAGTTGCTCCAGATCAAGCACGGCCGTCGTCTGCTGGGCGATTGCAGCTATGGCTTCCATTTGCGAGGCCCGGCGGCGCTCCAGCGAATACAAACGGGCATTCTGCACCGCCATGGAGGCTTGGGCAGAAAAAAGCTGCAACAGCTCAATAGTCTCCGCATTGAAATGATCCAGGTTCTCGCTCTGGCAATCGAGCACTCCAATAACTTCTCCGCGCACAACCATCGGGATCGCAACTTCTGAGCGCGTCCGTTCGAAGGTCTTGATGTAATTGGGATCCCTCGTGACGTCGGGAACGTAAACGGGCCTTTTCAGAAGCGCGGCCACGCCCGTGATTCCGCAACCCAGCGGCACCCGCAGGTTCTCCGAATCGACGTCGCAACCGATTCGCGAGCGTATCCACAAGTCTTGTTTCTCGGGATCCACCAGAAAAATCAGTACATTGCGCAGGTCAAAATGCTGCCGCGCAATGGCAAGAATCTGCCGCAGCACTTCGTCAAGGTCGAGCGTGGAAAGCACGGCCTGACTGGCTTCGTAAAGGAGGGCGGTTTTAGCCATACGCCAAGCCTTAGCCTAGCCGTTCGGCGTACCGTTACCCAGATTCCTAAAGTAACGGCCTACCCCTCCTGATACCATCCGTAACTGAATACTTCAGCATGAAGCTTGAGCCCACAACCCCGGTTCAATATCTGAAGGGCATCGGCCCGCGTTTAGCCGAGGTCCTCGGCGCAAAGGGCCTAAATACCGTCGACGACCTGCTCCACTACCTTCCTTTCCGTTACGAAGACCGCTTGAATCCTCGTGGAATCAGCGAGTTACGCGCAGGAGAGATGGCCACCGTTATCGCCGAAGTGCGCAATTCCGGCCTGTTTCGCACCCGGCGCATGCCCATTTTCCAGATGACGGCCGGCCAAGGGCGAGCCAGGCTGAAATGCATCTGGTTCAACGCCAGTTACTTGAAGGACCGTTTTCAGCCCGGGCAGGTCCTTGCCCTCTACGGCAAGGTGGAACAAGACCGCAACAGTGGCGAGCTTCAATTAATGCAGCCCCAGTTTGAGGTCATTGCGGAGGCTGAAGATGGCGTTGAAGGCAACGCCAACGACGCCTCGGAACGCAAAATTGCCGAATCGTTGGAAATCGGACGCATTGTTCCCATCTACGAAACCGCCGGCCAGGGCAAGCTTACGTCCCGATGGTTTCGCCGCATCATCCACAACGCCCTGCAGCAACTTCCGCCGGATCCGATTGACGCCATTCCATTTGCCGTCCGATCGCGACTCGGATTGATTTCCCACGATGAAGCTCTGCGTAAAGTGCATTGGCCCGAGCCGGGCGAAAGCTTTGAAGACTTGCAATCATCGCGCACGCCCGCGCACCTCCGCCTCATTTTCGAAGAGCTTTTCTTTTTAGAGCTTGGCCTCGAACTCAAGCGCCGAGAACAGAAAGCGCAGACCGGAATTCCCTTCCAACTGAATGATGCAGTCCGCGCCGCCATCAAAAAGATTTTGCCTTTCCACCCCACAGGAGCACAGAAACGCGCCCTCAAAGAAATCGCTGCTGACATGGCGAAAGCTTCGCCCATGCGCCGCCTTCTGCAAGGCGATGTGGGTTCAGGCAAAACCATCGTGGCCTTCGAAGCCGCGATCATCGCCATGGAAAACGGCCATCAAGTCGCGCTCATGGCCCCCACGGAAATTCTGGCGCAGCAGCATTATTTCTCCGCGCGGCGGATTTTGGAACCGGCGGGATATCGCGTCGTTCTCCTCACGGGCTCGCTGGAAGACGACCGCAAGCGTGAAATCCGCCGCCATATCGCGCAAGGCAATGCTCAACTTGTTATCGGCACGCATGCGCTCATCGAGCAGAAAGTTGAATTCGATAAACTCGGTCTCGTCATCGTGGACGAGCAGCATCGTTTCGGCGTCTTGCAGCGCTTTAAACTTATGAAGAAGTCCGCCGAGCCGGATGTGCTCGTCATGACCGCAACGCCCATCCCCCGTACGCTCGCTCTCACCCTCTACGGTGATCTCGACGTAAGTGTTATCGACGAACTCCCTCCTGGCCGCACTCCCATCATCACGCGCCGTGTCTCAGACGATGAATCCGCCAAAGTTTGGGAGTTCGTTCGCAAGCAGGTCGCAGCTGGACATCAGGCCTACATTGTTTATCCAGTTATTGAGGAGAACGAAGAGAACGAGATTAAAGCCGCGCTCAAAATGTACAAAGAGCTGAGCGGCAAGATTTTCGCCGATCTCAAAGTTGGCTTGCTGCACGGCCGTCTAAGCGGCGAATTAAAAGAACAGGTCATGCGAATGTTCCAGAAAGGAGACCTCGACATTCTGGTTGCAACCACGGTAATCGAAGTCGGCGTGGACGTTGCTAACGCCACCGGAATGGTCATCGAGCACGCCGAACGCTTCGGCCTCGCCCAACTGCACCAACTCCGTGGTCGCATCGGGCGCGGCGCAGCCAAGTCTTATTGCATTCTCATGACCGGCGGCAAAGTTTCCGAAGATGGCGAACGCCGCCTTGATGCTTTAGTCCGAACCAACGATGGCTTCGAACTCGCCGAACTCGATCTGGAGCTGCGCGGCCCCGGCGAATTCTTCGGCACTCGCCAGGCCGGGATGCCTAGCTTTCAAGTAGCTAATCTCATCCGCGACCGCCAGCTAATCGAAGTCGCCAAACGTGAAGCCGCCAGCGTCCTCGCCGGCCCAAACAAAGAAATCTCGAGAGAAGAAATCGACCGCGCCCTGCGCCACATGCGGGTAAAATGGCACAAAACTTATGGCCTGGTCGAAGTAGGATGAGTGAAATTGTCATCCTGAGCCACTAATTGCCCGCCCGGTTCTTGTCCGCAACCATCACCTTTCTCAAAATCCGGTTGACGCGCGTCTGATAACCCGCCCCCTTGGACTTGAGCCAGTCCACAACTTCCTTGTCCACGCGCAGGGATATCTGCTGTTTGCGCGGGCGGTTCCACCGCGACTCGGCCCCCGCCGCGCCATCCGTCAGCGACATGAGATCTTCCTCAATCGAGGCACGCAAGTCGCCGATTATGGCTGGTTCAGGGCGCGCTTTTCGGCGATTCACTGTTCTGATTTTGCCTTCCAGCGGCGCAGCCTTCTTCGCCCTGGCCCTTTTGACCTTTGTTTTCTTAGATTTGACTGTCATTACGCTATTGTATAGTCGAAACTGACATGACGATGTGTTCCTTAAGGAACATTAGACGCGAAATCGGGTGCAAGCCCCTCGCCCCCGCAGACGCCGCACTGAATCGCCTCAATGGAGTATGATTTTTGTGTTTGTGACGTTGTGCCTTTATGAAAGAATTCTTTCTCTCCGATTGTCCCCAGCACGAAAACAAAATAATCACGTCTAGCTTTGTCGTCGTTTCCAAGCAGGTCAAGCCCAAGAAAACCGGCGAACCGTATCTTGCGCTCACCCTCGGCGACCGCTCCGGGCAAATCGAAGCCAAAATGTGGGACAACGTTGAAGATTCCCTCAATGCTTTCGAGCAGGATGACTTCATCAAAATTAAAGGCCTGCTGAACAAGTATAAAAATCGTTTCCAGATTACGATCCACAAGCTCCGCCGCCTCGGCGATTCAGAAGTCGATTACTCCGACTTTCTCCCCAAGACCACGAAAGATATTGGTGAACTTTGGCAGACACTGGCTGGGTTTGTAGCATCGTTCCAGAATCCGCATCTGAAGGCGTTGCTCGAATCTTTCATGGCGGATCCGGAAATCGCCGAAGCCTATCGCAACGCGCCCGCCGCAAAAACTCTGCATCACGCCTACATCGGCGGCCTGCTCGATCATGTGGTCTCGCTCTGCCGCTCCTGCGATTTGATGTGCCGCAATTACCCGCAAGTCAATCGCGATCTTTTGCTGACCGGCGCATTCCTGCACGACATCGGCAAGATTCACGAACTTACCTACCAACGGGCTTTTTCCTATACGACGAAAGGGCAGTTGCTCGGCCACATGATCATCGAGCTGGAGATGTTGCAGGCAAAGCTGGCGCGGCTGCCCGATTTTCCCGATGAACTGAAGACATTGGTCGAGCACCTTATAATCAGCCATCACGGGCAATATGATTTCGGCTCTCCCAAATTACCAATGTTTCCCGAGGCGCTCGTATTGCACTATCTCGACGACCTCGATTCGAAGATGGAAGCCATGCGCGCCCACTTTGAACGCGATTCCACTTCCGGCGGATGGACGGGCTACAACGCTTCGCTCGGCCGCCCGCTGCTCAATACCACGAAGTATTTGGAAACTCAAAAGGCCGCCGCAAACAAGGGCGAAGCCTCCTCTTCTCGTAAAGCGGAAGATACTCCTGCCCCCGTCTCGCCATCAGGAAGCGACTTTCCGGAAGAGTAACTGGGTCATTCTTGATTGCACGCACCCCCGCTTTCTGATAAACATGACCGACAGAGCAAAACCTGCGGATACTCGTAAACGCACAACATCACGGAGGAACTATGCGAACGCGAAATACGGCGCGACACACAGCGCAATACACGGCGTTGGTGCTTGGGCTTCTTCTCTCGTTCCTGCTGCTAGCGTGCAACAAGAACCAACAGTCTTCTGACGCCAACACCACTGACAACAACTCGGCGAATGCACCGGCCAATTCGGCAGACAATAATCAAGCCATGGCGCCTGCGCCCGCACCCGCGCCAGTGAAAGTCGAGAGGCCCGCGCCACCGCCGCCGCTCGTAGTGCCAGCGGGCACCACGCTTACGATTAGCCTCGGCTCGGCGATAGGTTCGAAAATCAGCCAGGCGGGCCAAAGCTTTTCCGGCACTTTGTCGAACTCGATTACCGTGGACGGAAGGACGGCAATTCCCGCCGGCGCAGCGGTTGCCGGCGTGGTCACTGACGCAAAGCCGCTCGGCCGCTTTGCCGGCGGGGCGAGCTTGTCGGTCAAGCTGACTTCCATCAACATCAAGGGTGTGGACACAGCCATTGAAACCTCAGCCGTAACCGACACCGCGAAAGGCAAAGGCAAACGCACAGCGGTGATGGCGGGCGGCGGCGCTGCGCTGGGCGCGCTCATCGGCGGACTCGCCGGCGGCGGCAAAGGCGCGGCCATAGGCGCAGTCGCTGGCGGCGGCGCAGGTACGGGCGGAGCGGCGTTTACCGGCAACAAAGACATCGTTTTGCCTGCTGAGTCCGCACTGAGCTTTAAGCTGGAGCAATCGTTGACCGTCAAGCGATAGAAAAGATGTTGTCACCTTGAGCGGGCCGTGTGCGAACCCTGCGCATGGCCCGTTCCGCGTTTAAAGGTTTTCAAGCAATCTAGCCACATTGTCATTCCGAATCCGCTTTAGCGGCGAGGAACCTGCTTTTGTAGTTCAAGATTCGTTATCTTGAATGCCATGCTCGACTTTTCTCGTTTTCGCGTCCTCACTTTCGATTGTTATGGCACGCTCATTGATTGGGAAACTGGAATCCTTTCCGCCCTGCGCCCGGTTCTCGCGGGTCATGTCAAAGAAATTCCCGACGACGAACTGCTGCGACTCTACGCCGAGCTTGAAGCCGAAGCGGAAGCCGGAGAATATTTTTCTTATCGCGAAGTCCTGCAAGATGTCGTGAAGGGATTCGGCCAGCGCCTGGGCTTCAGTCCGTCGTCCTCTGAAATTTCATCTCTACCTGATTCCATTGGCCGGTGGCAGCCGTTTCCGGACACAATCACGGCCTTGCGCCGCCTGCAATCGAAGTTTCGCCTCGGCATCATTTCGAACATTGACGACGATATTTTTGCCGATACTTCTCGGTTGCTTGAAGTAAAGTTTGATGTCATTACGACGGCGCAGCAAGCCCGCGCCTACAAGCCATCGCTTAAGATTTTTGCCCTCGCCGAGAACAAACTTGCCGTGCCCCGCGAGCAATGGCTCCATATCGGGCAAAGCATTTATCACGATGTAATTCCTGCGAAATCTCTGGGTATCTCGACCGCCTGGATCAACCGCCCATCGCCGCGTCTGGGCGCGGGGGCTGCAAAAGCTGCATCGGCTGAGCCTGACCTCGAACTGCCGAACCTCAAAGCCCTCGCCGATCTGGCCATATAACTGGCTGTTTACAGCTCTTTGCTTATAATCAATCATGCCGACTTTTGCCCCGGTTGACGAACAGCTCGCCTACATCAAGAAAGGCTCCGCGGAGATTATTCGCGAGGCCGACCTCCGCACCAAACTGGAGAAATCCCGCGCTGCGGGCAAGCCGCTGCGCGTCAAAGCCGGCTTCGACCCCACCGCCCCCGATCTCCATCTCGGCCATACAGTTCTTCTTCGCAAGCTCAAACATTTTCAGGACCTCGGCCATACCGTCATCTTCCTTATCGGCGATTTCACCGGCATGATTGGCGATCCCACTGGGCGCTCGGCAACACGCCCGCCGCTCACACCCGAAGAAATCATGCGCAACGCCAAGACTTATATGGCGCAGGTGTACAAAATTCTCGACTCGCAAAAGACCGAAACTCGCTTCAACAGCGAATGGTTCAACAAAGTGACCTCTGCCGACTGGATTCGCCTCGCGGCCAAATTCACCGTCTCGCAGATGCTCGAGCGCGAAGATTTTCACAAGCGCTTTCAGGAAGAAAAGCCCATCGCCCTGCATGAACTGCTTTATCCGCTGGCGCAGGGCTACGATTCGGTCGCGCTGAAAGCCGATGTCGAACTCGGCGGCACCGACCAGAAATTCAACTTGCTGGTTGGCCGCGAAATGCAGCGCAGCTTCGATCAGGAATCGCAGGTTGTGCTCACCATGCCGATTCTTGAAGGCCTCGACGGCGTGAACAAAATGTCGAAGTCGCTTGGCAACGCCGTCGGGATTCAGGAACCGCCGCTCGAAATGTACGGCAAGCTGATGTCCATCTCCGATGAAATGATGTGGAGATACTACGAACTTCTCACCGATGTGCAGCTGCCGGAAATCGAAAAGATGAAGCGCGAGTCGCATCCGATGCAGGCGAAAAAAGATTTGGCCCAGCGCATCGTGGCCGATTTTCACTCTGCCGAGGCTGCTCAAAAGGCCGCCGAAGATTGGGCCAAGCAATTCCAGAAGGACGAAGTGCCGGATGATCTCGAGGAAACGACTGTTCCATTCGAAATCGCCCCAGACGGCAAGATCCGGTTGGACAAGTTACTCGCAAAGGTGGGATTGGCGGATTCAGTCAGTGATGCGGTGAGGAAACTAAAACAGAAATCAGTCAAAGTGAATGGTGACGTGCAAATCGACCACCTAATCGGTCTCGACCTCACAAAAGCGATCACCCTACAGGTCGGTCGAAAGATCAAGAAAGTAAGCGCCGCTCATTGACCTTGTGTTCTCGTGTGACATCTGGCTCCGCGACTGCGAACTTGCCTGGGATTTGTTAGTCTCTTCCTCGCATGCGCGCCGTCGCGATTCTCGGCCTCGGGTCTCCTCGCCACCTATCTCAATTTCAAGAAGACCCGTCGGTGACGTGGCTGACAGGGATGCCTGCAAATTCAGCAGACGCCGACGCCATTCTGATTTTCGGCGGCGACGGCACTATCCATCGCCATCTCGCCGAGCTGGTTAGACTCCAGCTCCCGGTGCTTGTGGTTCCGTGCGGCAGCGCTAACGACTTTGCCCGGGCACTGGGCTTCCGCCGCGTGCATGGCGCGGTCGCAGCATGGCGCAACTTCGTGGCAACAAGAAGAAACACGAGGCAAATCGATCTTGGCGTCATCACGGCTGAAAAGGATGACGGCAATCGCAGATACTTTTGCTGCGTTGCCGGAGTCGGGCTCGACACAGAAATCGCCCGAGCCGCCAATGCGCTGCCTCGCTGGCTGCGCGGTTACGGCGGATACGCCCTCATGCTTCCGCCCATGCTCGCCCGTTTCAAGCCGGTCATCGCACGCATGAGGACGCCGGACAATTCCAGCGCAGAATTCCATCCCATCGTCGTCGCCGCTTTCGCCAACACGCCGATTTACGGCGACGGAATGAGAATCGCGCCTCGCGCAAAACTCGATGATGGGTTGCTGGATCTCTGCATTGTGAACAACATGAACAAGCTTGCGCTGCTGACTTTGTTTCCCACAATCTATTTCGGTCGGCACCTGAGCATCGCCCCGGTTTCTTATTCGCAAACCGCCAGCGTCGCAGTTCAGACCGAACCCTCGACCGATATTTACGCTGATGGCGAGTACGTGTGCCAAACTCCGGCGAAAGTGAGTGTTGCCCCGCGCGCGCTCTCTGTAATCATCCCTTGAAGGCGCCGCGGAGTGCTAAACTACACGCATCTAGGATTGGAAAATATGACGGAAAATCTGGCAGAACCTCGACGCTCGCGCACCTGGCTGTGGGTCCTCATCGGCGGTGGAGCTTTCTTTCTTTTCGTACTGGCTGTCTTTACCCTGGTGTATCTCACCATGCACGCGGGCCAAACTTCGGCCATGACTTTCGGCGACAAAATCGGCGTGGTCGATCTCGAAGGCGTCATCCTCGATTCCAAACCGATTATTCAACAACTCAAGCAATTCTCCGATGACGATTCGGTCAAGGCCATAATCATTCGCGTCAATTCTCCCGGCGGCGGTGTGGCCGCGTCTGAAGAAATTTATCGTACGGTCAAACGCATTCGCGACCAGAAGAAAAAGTTCATCGTCGCTTCCATCAGCACCGTGGGCGCCAGCGGCGCGTACTATGTATCTTCCGCGACCAACAGAATCTACGCCGATAACGGCAGCGTGGTCGGTTCCATCGGCGTTATCTCTGAATGGGTTAATTATGGCGATTTGCTGAAATGGGCCAAGCTCAAGCCGGAAGTTCTCACCGTCGGCAAGTTCAAAGATACCGGCGATCCTTCGCGCGATATGACGCCGGAGGAGCGGGCCTATCTGCAATCGCTTATCGACAACATGTATGGCCAGTTTGTGCAGGCCGTCGCCGACGGACGCCATGCCAAAGTCACTGATATTAAAGCAATTGCAGACGGCCGGGTATGGACCGGCGAGCAGGCGCTCGACCTCCATTTGATTGATCAACTGGGTGACTACCAGACGGCTGTGGACGAGACAGCGAAGGCCGTCGGCATCAAAGGCGAGCCGACACTCGTGCATCCTGAAAAAGACCGCAAAACCGTGCTGGATCTGCTTTTCGGGGATGTTTCGCAGTGGCTGCCGAGCAAGGAAAAGATTCTCGATCAACAGCAATTGGGCTTTTACTATCTATGGAAGTAGGCCCCGGGGAGTGAAATATTTGGACACAAGACTTGCGCACAACCCCTGAAATTTGAGAAGGTTATCTCACAGCACTTGAACACTGTGGATCCCGCTTAGGCGAGCTTGCCAGGCAAAACCTGACCAGCCGCCATCGCAGCAGGGCAGGAGAAAATAGGGCGTATGACAAAAGCTGATCTCATCGAAGAAGTCTCCCGGTTAGCCGAATTGACGCGCAAAGACAGCGAAGTCATAGTGGAAACGATCTTCGGCAGCATCGTGCGTTCTTTGCATGTGGGCGATAAAATCGAAATCCGCGGCTTTGGCAGCTTCCGCACGCGCCAGCGCAAGCCGCGGGTGGGACGAAACCCCAAAACGGGCGAGCGCGTGGAAGTTCCCGCCAAGAAGATCCCCTTCTTCAAGCCCAGTAAAGAATTGAAAGATATGGTGAATGCGGGCGTCACCGAGCCGGCTGGAGTTCCACACACGGCTTGAAGGGCCTTTATTTGAAGGCCGCGTTTCGCAGTGATTTCATGTAAAAATTGTCACGCTGGACGGAAGAGTTGTGCACGAATTCCAGCACTCGCAGCATCTTGTCCCGCTCCTGACGAGGCAATTCATTGAACTGCATTGCCACGCCGAAGCCCGGATCGAAGCGGACCACGGTTCCTTCGACCCTCAAGTCACCGCCCCCAATGGAAAAACTGATTTGGATCTTCGTCCCTGCGGGCAGCATGGCGCTGGTTTCGAGATAGCACCCGCCCAGGCTGATGTCAGTCAGGTTGCCTAACGCCTGCATGCTCGATCCCGATGGCAGAAACTCAATCGTCGTCCGGCACTTCATGCGGGGATAAAGCCTGCGGTTGCGCTGTTCTGGCCTCTGCTGCTTCTCTAGATACATGCGGCGGTCGGCCTCGGCGAGCAACTTTTCAGCGTCTTCTCCGTCGTGTGGATAGCTGGCTTGCCCCACGCAAAGCGAGAGGATGTCTTCCGAGCAGACTTCGCGTCCCGACATACGCGCTAATTCGCCAAGCGTATTAATCTTTTTCCGGATGGCATCTGGGTGCAAGCCTGGCGCAACTATCACGAATTCATCGCCGCCCATGCGCGCGACGTGGTCATAATCGCGGCAGCTGTCTTTGATGGCCATGGCAAACATGCGTAGCACGCGGTTGCCTTCCAGATGGCCGAAACGATCGTTAATCTGTTTAAAGCCATTCAGGTCGCAGACCATCACCGTCAAATGCGAGCCATCGCGCTTGCATCGCGCGACTTCCCGGTCAAGCTCCAGAAATAACGCCCGCGCGTTGGGCAAGCCAGTCAGATAATCTGTCGTCGCCGAGCTTTCGGCTTGCTCGTACTTCATCGCATTCTCGATCGCCAGCGCCATCTTCGAACTCACCGCTTGCAGCACCCGCAAGTGATCAGAAGTGAAAGCATCGCGGTCGGCGTGATAAAGCGCCAGCACTCCCACCACACCCTTCAATCCATCCAAGGGGATGGCCAAGGCGGACCGCAACGTGCTGTACTTCGAGATGTCGTTCATGTAGCCGGGTTCAACCGAGGGGTTGCCGTTGATGATGGGCTTCCCATTCTGCGCCACCCATCCGGATAAACCCTGGCCCATGGGAATGCGGAGTGATGAAAATAAGCGGAAGTTTTCTCCGCTCACGTGCACGGGCACGAGTTCTTCCCCTTTGCGGACATAGACCGCGATGGAGTCAAACGCCACGAGTCGCCGCAATTTCACGGAAAAGACCGAGAGCGTCTCGTCCAGGCTGAGCGAAGATCCCAGCTCCTGGCTGAGTTCGAATAGCGTCTGCGCTTCCTGCCGCGCGGCCGCGATGGAGGCCAGGAAATTCGTTTCCGGAATTTGGGCGGGCTTGCCGCTGCTGTTTTCAAAGCCGGCCGCGGGCGCCAGACCGCGTTCGATTTTTGCCTCGGTGGAAAGCTTGGAGCCGGTTTCGCCATCCGTGCTTCCGCGAACAATTCTCTCCAGGTCGCGATAGCGAGTTTCCAGTACGCGGACCACGCGGGGATCGAAGGATTTTCCCGACTCGCCCACCAGCCGTTTGATCACGTCATCGAGGGGCAGTGCACGCCGGTATTGGCGGTCCGAGGCCATGGCATCGAGAAAATCCACGGCGGACAGAATACGGGCCCCGATGGGAATGTTTTCGCCCTTTAAACCGTAGGGATAACCCGACCCGTCCCACTTTTCGTGGTGGGCTCGGACAATCGGCACCACCGGATAGGGGAAACGTACACGTTCAAGAATTTCCGCTCCAACCACGGGGTGGATTTTCATCTTCTCAAATTCTTCCGGCGTAAGCCGCCCAGGCTTGGAAATGATGTGCTCAGGAATGGCCAGTTTGCCGATGTCATGCAGCAACGCCGCCGCGTTGAGAGCCTCCTGTTCCTCTGGTGAAACTTTCAGTTGCTTGGCGACTTCCATCGCATAGACGCGCACCCGCTGCAAGTGGTCATGCGTCGTGTGGTCTTTGGCTTCAATCGCCAGCGCCAACGCTTCGATGGTCCGCATGTGGAGATCGGCCATCTCATCCATGTGACGCTTTTCGCTCTCAAGCTTGCCCAGGTAAAGCCGGTAGGACCAATAGAGCACGTACATGGCGGGCAGAAGCAGCAAGGAGCTTTGCCAGTGATAAAGCCGGTTACACCAGCGAATTCCGAGCGCGATCGCCGCGCCTACGAGGTGATAGGGCAATGACCAGAAATACCCCCGCCAAATCTCAGCGAAGCTTTTAGATAATCGTAGTGCGGTGCCAGCCGCGCTGGCAGCCGTGTGGACGATGAAATAGGTGACTGCGGCCGCCAGCAGGGGCAGAGTGGCATTATCGAGTTGCCAGTGCGTTTGTGTGAAGTAAAACGCCGCATAGGTCGCGGTCACGGCAATTGCATTCAGACAAACTCTAAAAGTAATCTGCAAGGCCCGACGCCGCGAACGTTTAGGCGAATGGAGCAAGACCGTAAAGCAGCCAAGAGCCAGGGTCTCGGCAAAGCTTAATTCCAGAACGCCCAGCAAGATGAAGAGAAATTCCGCCGGGATCGTGCCCGTGGCCTCGGGCAAATTGGTTTTCAAGCGCGAAGCTAGAACAGCAATCAGCAGATAACAAAAGAATTGAGCGCTATCCCGGCTGAAAGGATGGATTGCGGCATAGACCAATATCGCTGTGCCCAGCGTAATGACCGCGCCACTATAGACGACCGCTTGTCGGGGCAGGGTCTTCCAGTCATGCGTACGGCTAGACAATACTCCTCCGAAAGCGATCGAGTCAGCGGGCCGGGAGAATCCCCACTCCACTAATACTAGCTAACAGGCTTTATTACAATAACTTGCAGAGGCAGAGCCGTGACTTCGGTAACCGATGAGTGGCACGTTGGTGTGTTAGGAAAACGCTATGCTGATTTTTCACTAAACTGGTGCCAGAAGCCGAGAAAGCATCTAAAATCAATTTACGCATGAGTTTATCTTCGCCGCCCCCGCTCGACCGCGCGCCGGCCCAGAACCAGTCTGGAGCCTATCCGGGACTGGATTTGTTACTACCTGCGGATTTCTTCGAACCGCTCTGGAAGTCGCTTGCCGGGAACATTCGTTTTACCTTCGCGCCGCCAAAATTGCCGCCGTTGCACCTGACCTCGCGGCCGATCGATATTGGGCTACTGCCTTCCGACCTTCTAAGCGTGCCGTGGTACCGGTCGATCTTCACGAATATCGGCGACGTTCTCTCGCCCGAGAATCTTCCGCCGTTGCAATTGGAATCCCGCCCGGTGGACGTGGGCGAACTCATCGCTGATCAGATGAGCCACATGTGGTGGACTTCGCTGTTACGTAATCTTGCCGACGCGGTCGCGCCGGAGCGTCTGCCCGCTCTGCAACTCAGCTCCGCCCCGTTTGAAGATGCCAGTATGACGGGCGGATTCATGCTCCTGCCCCGCTGGTCATCGGTGATTGAAGGGCCAAAGATATTTCATCCGGACAAGCCGAAGGCGACTTATTCCGTGCAAATCCCGCAAGCGCCGCCCCGGCTGGATCCGGTGGAAGTCGAATTTGTGCAGGTGCTTCGCGATGAGATGGGCGAACTGAAGGGCGATTTGCGCCGTTCCCGCTTACGCGCGCGTTTGTGGATTGGCCTGGCCGCCGCGGAAATGATCTTTCTTATCGTGGGCGCGTTCTGGCACTAACCTCATCTCGTCTGTAGTCCGGCCAGTTCTTTGCGCACCTGATCGGCGCGCGGGCCTTTCGATTCCTCGGCCAGAAACAGCTGCAATTGCTGTCGGGCCCCATCGATGCGGTTTTCGCTCTCTAGGGCATGCGCGGAAATGTAATGGCAAAACATATGGGGCGCAGGCGGCCCGTTGTGCAGGGTCAGGCAAGTCGTGACCGCCTGTTCGTACTGCTTGTTCAGCAACTGCACGTTGGCCAGCAAGGTCAGCGTTCCAGAATCCGTGGTGCCGGCCGCTACCGCCTTATTCAGATAACTCTCCGCGGTCGGGAGATCGTGCAGCTTGATCGAGAGTTTTGCGAGATTAACATAGGCCTCGCCAAAATGCGGGTTCAACTGGATCGCCTTCTCAAGATTTTGCTTCTCGCCGCCGCGATCGCCCATGCGACCCATCACGACGCCCAAGTTGTTGTAAGCTTCGGCATATTCGGGATAGATGGCGAGCGCTTTTTCCAGTTTTTCCTTTGCCTTCGGCCAGTTTTCTTTCGCAATCGACTCGCTTGCCTTGTCGAAATCTTTTCGTGCATCCCGCGGAATTTGTAAGGCCGCCGCCGATACCATCGCGTCGCCCGCCGAGCCCGGTTTCACCTTGCTGGTTCTCTGCACTGAAATGAATTGATATTGGCCAATTTTTCGTTCATCCACGGAAAACGACGGGCCGTCCACATTTTGAATATCCTCGCCCGAAACCACAATGTGGTACTCACCGACGGCAACGTCATTAAATGTCGCCATGCAATCGCTGTTCGTGTAGGCGCTAACATTTGTACCGCTTGAACTCACCAGGTCAAGCCGAAGCTGCTGATTGCAGGCGACGCCGTTGGCATAACTCACGCGCACCTGCACGTCACCAGTTCGCTCCTGTGCGTGGGAAAGGAAAACAAGAAAAACGGTAAGGGAGAGTGAAACGAGGACGCGGCGCAACAGCATATTCGCTCCCAAGCAGGCGTGGCGAAAAAAACCGCCGCCTTAATTGGGCGAATCGTACTCCCGCCGCGGGAGAATAACAATAACTTTTTGCGTGTTATGGAAGATTGTTTTGTTGAGGGATGCCCGGCCAAGGCATAATCGCCCTTAGCCTGGGTAGCCGCTCGTAATGTAGCTTTCCAGTTCGTGAATGGTCTCAGCTTGGCCGCTGATGATCCATTTCACCAGATCGCCGATAGAAACCACGCCGACCACCCGGTCCCCCTCCATGACCGGCAGGTGCCGGAAGTGGTGGTTGGTCATCACCGCCATGCATTCATCCACCGTGCTCTGCCGATTCACGAAAACCACCGGACTGGTCATGATTTCATGCACGGCCGTTTCCTTCGACGAATGTCCCTTCAGGATCACTTTGCGGGCGTAGTCGCGTTCCGAGAGAATGCCCACCAGGCGATTATCCGAAAGCACCAGCACCGCGCCCACTCCGTGCTCTGCCATCACTTCGATCGCCTCGTATACCGACTGATTCGGCGAGACGGAAAGCACCTTTCTCTCTTTCTGACATAAGACTAAGTCAATGGGGTCATTGAGTTTCATGTAACACCGCCAGAAACCGAGATTTACGACCCGAATGTTACCACTTCGCCGCCAGTTTGCAAGCCACAACTTTTTGCGGCGGGCCGTGTTTGTACCCTCAGAGTTGGAGGAAGAACATGAAAAAGACTCTAATGGTTTTAGCTGGATTGGCGGCCCTGATGGCGTTCACACCATCGCCGGCGCATGCGCGCGTAGTGGTTGGCGTCGCGGTCGGCCCGGTAGCGGTTGGCCCCGTGGTGGTTGGCGGCCCCGTTTATGCCGGGCCTCCAGCGTACGTTTACCCGCGTCCGTGGGTCTATGGACCTTACCCGTACGCCTATGGCCCGCGCTTCTACGGGCGTCCCTATTGGGGACCCCGCGTTTACGCCTACGGGCCGCGCTGGTACGGACCCCGTTATTACGGCCCGCGCTATTACGGCTATCGCCGCTAAACGATGTAGCCACCTAAGATGCCTGGGAGTACGAGGCGGCAGAAAGCCCCCGTTCCGAACTTGGACGGGGGCTTTTTTGTGTCCGACACCACACTCTGGAAGATCCTCGCCAAAGCCTCTATGATTGCGAATTCCCCTTGGAGGCATGGCTATGTGCTTTTCAGCGACGGCGAATTTTGTCGGCAGCGGCGTCTTGGGCGCAGTGGGAGCGGTCACCATGACCCGGGTCAAGCATCGCCGCGAATTGCTCTTCGCGTCTCTGCCAATGCTCTTCGCCATTCACCAATTCACTGAAGGCTTCGTATGGCTCGGGTTCGACGGCATTCTCTCCATGAAAACAGCGCGCATCATGGGAGCGGCTTTTATGCTCTATGCGCAGGGACTGCTTCCATTCCTGCTTCCGCTGAGCGTCTGGCTCTTTGAGCGGACGGCGAAGCGCCGCCGGCGCATGGTGCCGTTTCTCATCGTTGGCGGTGCCACTACGCTCTACATCCTCTGGGCGCTGACGGCTTACTCCTTCGATGTGTTCGTCCGGGGAAACAGCCTCGACTACGTCAACCCCGCTACGAACCACACGATCGTCGGCGTCGCTTATGTTATTGCGACGTGCGGTTCGCTTTTCTTTTCGGAGGTACGGGACATGGTCATCTTCGGGTGGGCGAACCTGATTATTCTGCTGACCGTGATGGCGGTGAAACGCTACGCCTTCACTTCGCTGTGGTGCGCCTACGCCGCCGTCGCGAGCGTGATTATTCTGGCGTATTTCTGGAAAAGTATGGCGAGAAGGCCGTTTAAGTACGTGTGAGATGCCTCTAGCCAAGCCATGTCGCCGGTTATAGAATTCTGCGCAGCGGGAGCCCGCAGCCGAAATCCTGAACGCAGTGAAGGACCTCGTAATTTGGTGGCCCCACTAGGATTTGAACTTGAGGTGTCTTGCGGGCGTGAGCGCAGCGGGAGCCCGTAGCCGAAATCCTGAACGCAGTGAAGGACCTCGAAATTTGGTGGGCCCACTAGGATTTGAACCTAGAACCAACAGATTATGAGTCTGCTGCTCTAACCGTTGAGCTATAGGCCCGCCTTACCTGAATCTAGCATAAGCGAAACCTCTCAGTTCGCCGTCCACTAGCAATGAACTTGGATCTCCGCCACGCCGGGATTACTATAAATCGCAAACAATTCTTGCCGGAGGTTCGCATGAATTCTTTGATTCAAACTCGCAGAGAGGCGCTGAAATCAGGAGGGTTGGCCTTGCTCCCTCTTCTGATTCCCCGGGCAAGCCTCGCCTTCGATGATCAGACGCCGATGACGGCGAACGGGGGCAGTGATCCTTATCCAATTCCGTGGCTGGACAAAAATGGCAGCCACAACCAGGCAGCATCGTTCAATCTTGAGCCTTCGCACATTTATCACTTCAAGGGCCGCGTCGCCCGCAGCAGCACCTTCACCGGCATGGGGACCGACAATCACGGCAATCGCATCCCATTCGGCAGTCCGACAACTGATTATGGCGTTATGCAAGGCGAATATTGGGCCGCGCGGGCGGCGCAGAAGGGTACATTCACGCACATATGATTGACGCTATTTCAGGGACCGGTGGTCCCTGCCAATCAAATTCATGATTGCCATCCTCCCATTGCCCCGTCAGGACTTTACTGGGTTGTCCCAGTGCCCGAAGGTGGCCTGATCGTCAGCGCCGACGGCAACACCATGACGCTCGAAATGCGCGATGTGCCGGTGGTGGATCAGCCGCGCTGGCCGGCGCTGGATTCGGTCGCAACTCCCGCGAGAATGAGCTTTAAAATGGTCTGGAAATCCACCGGAGAGCCGGTGAAGATCGAAGACGCGGCAAAGCATTTTGGTTTCACCGGGACAAAGGCCCTATGCCAGATGGAAGCGCAAATTGAAGTGCCATCCATCGGGTTCTCCTGGAAATCGGACCCGATGAATACATCAAAATGTGACGTGGCGATGATGGGCGAAGAGGTCAACGGCCGCTACTACGACATGTGAGCCGCAAAAAGCGACAGGGATCGAGCTGAGTCGATCCCTGCGTCTGCCTCGTTCAGATTAAGCCTACTTCCCGAAGCTGTAACCGATCGAAGCGCCGTAACGCTGCGAATGGTAGGACGAAAAGTCGCTGTTATTGGCGGTCAGGTAAAGATGCGCTTCCGGGCGGACGAAAATATTCTTCGTCAGGTAGAAGCGTATGCCGCCGCCGAAGTGGCCCACAAATTTGGCTTGCGTGTTGTAAGTGGTGCAGCCCGCATAGTAGTTGCAGGTGTAGTAATTATTGTAGAAACGGACGTCTTGCACGCCGATGCCACCCAGCACTTCGGCGCTAATTCGCGGCGTTATACGCGGCAACCACATCGCGTTCACATCCCAGAAAAGCGGCCGGAATGGCTGATACCCTTGATAGGTGTTCTGGGTGGCGCGCCAGTAAAACTCGGTCTCCAGCCCGAGCTGCTTGTGCAGCAGCACGTCAAAGCTGAATCCGGGATATGTGCCGCCGCCAATGGTCTGGGCCGCATAGTTAGATGAGGCGCTGGAACTGGATGGCGCCGTCAGAGTGCTCACGCCGAAGGCTGCGTCGATCTGCTGCGCTTGCGACGCCGCGGCCATCAAGAAAAAGAGGAAAAATGCCAATAGCGATGCTGCAAATGTCTTGGTTCTCAAGGTGATCCTCCGTAAGGTGTTAATCTAGCAACCCTCAGGGTGAGGAAAAGTTGCGGGAACACACTCTTTCAATTTTTATTTTCAATAGTTTACATCTTTTTACGTTCAGCTCGCCGAACTAGGCTTAAATGGTTGCTGATGCACCAATCTTAGATGCAATAATTCTCGGCGGCGGCGCGGCCGGACTCATGTGCGCCATCGAGGCCGGAAAGCGGGGACGCAAGGTCGCGGTGCTCGAGCGAGCGCCCACCCTGGGCAAGAAAATCCTGATTTCCGGCGGCGGCCGCTGCAATTTCACGAATCTGCACTGCCAGCCCTCGAACTTTCTTTCCGCCAATCCGCATTTCGCTAAATCTGTCCTGGCCCGTTACCCTCCGGCAGATTTCATCGCGCTCGTCGAAAAACACGGCATCCCTTACCACGAAAAAACGCTGGGCCAGCTTTTCTGCGATCGCTCTGCTCGCGACATTCTCGCGATGCTTGAATCCGAATGCCGCGACGCCCATGTGCAACTTCTTCCAAACACGCAAATTACCGAAATCACTCACGAGACCGGATTTACCGTTCGCACTGCGAATGCCGAGTTTCGCGCACCGGCCCTCGTGGTCGCCACTGGCGGCCTTTCCATTCCGAAGATGGGCGCCAGCGGCTTCGGCTATGACATAGCCCGCCAATTCGGATTGAAAATCATCCAGCCACGCCCAGCACTGGTGCCGCTTGTTTTCAATGCGGAAGACAAAGCCGCTTACTGCGACTTGGCCGGAGTTTCGACAGAAGTCGTTGCTGCGCTCGGCAACCATCGTTTCCGCGAAAAAATGCTCATCACGCATAGCGGACTCAGCGGCCCCGCGATTCTGCAAATTTCTTCTTATTGGACCGAGCAGCAAGCGAGTGAAAAGCAGATTCGAATCGATCTCGCACCTGAGCGCAACGTCACGGCGCCGCTGCTCCACACCACCGTGCGCACTCCCGGCGCCTTGACCAACGCGCTCCAAACAGCGCTCCCGTCCCGCCTCGCCAGCCGTTGGGTCGAGATGCATAAGCCACCATCCTGGACAAATCACGCGCTGGCTGATTGGGAACGCGAGTTGCACGGTTGGAAAATCCTTCCCGCGGGCACTGAAGGCTTCGAAAAGGCTGAAGTCACTGCGGGAGGCGTGAACACGGACGAGCTTTCCGCGAAGACGCTGGAGAGCAAGAAAGTCCCCGGCCTCTACTTCATCGGAGAAGTCGTGGACGTGACCGGCCATCTCGGCGGATTCAATTTTCAGTGGGCTTGGGCCTCAGGCGCCGCCGCCGGCAGGGCTTTATAGCAATCTAGTGGCCGCTTCTCAGCGCAACCGCCCTTAACACCTTGTCATTCCGAGCCGTCCGCAGCTGCGAAGCAGCGAGAACGTGCGAGGAACCTGCTTTTGACAAATCTAAATCCCCTTCAGTGCGCCGGCAACAATCTCATCCTGCTCCGGAAAAACCGTCCGCAAATCGAGCAACACGCGGCCATCCTCCACGCGCGCGATAATCGGCGGATTCGACTCGCGCAATCTCTTCATGAATTCATCGGCGGATAGGTCTTTATGCGTCATGGCAATCAATCGTGTGGGCAAAGTTGCCGAGGGCGCAGCACCACCCCCAAGCAAAGATTCGCCATCAATCACCTGCGCAACTAATTTCCCTGACCGGATCTTCGCCACCATCGCTTCTGCTCGCGCTCCAATTTCTTCTTTCGACAAGTGCATCATGCGCAGGGCCGGCATCGCCTCATGCTCCGCCTTCAGGTAGGCCAGCAGCGTCGCTTCGAGAGCGGCATAAGTTAACTTGTCCACACGCAGCGCGCGAAAGAGCGAATTCGATCGCATCCGCGCAATCAAATCTCCCCGCCCACTCAAGATTCCCGCCTGCGGCCCACCCAGCAACTTATCGCCCGAGTACGACACCACATCCACGCCCGCTCGCAGGCTCTCAAACACACTCGGCTCGCCGCCGACGCCGATGGCTCGCAAATCAAAAAGCGCGCCGCTGCCCAGGTCTTCCATCAATGGCAGGTTGTGCTTGCGCGCTAATGCCGCAAGTTCTTCGAGCCGCGGCTGCTCCGTGAATCCTGAAATCTCAAAGTTCGAGCGGTGCACCCGCAGAATCAGCCGCGTATTTTCGTTGATGGCTTTCTCGTAGTCGGCAACCCGCGTGCGATTCGTCGTGCCCACTTCGCGCAGCGTGGCTTGTGACTTCCCCATCACATCGGGAATACGGAACGACCCGCCAATTTCCACCAACTCCCCGCGGGACACGATTACCTCGCCATTCTCCGCCAGCGTATTCAGCGCTAGCAGTACTGCCGCCGCATTGTTGTTGACAACAATTGTTGCTGGCGTGGCGTGGACATTCTTGTCTGCGTGTTCTTTGCCGAATAGCTGGGCAAACAGCTTGTCCACATGGCCGTCGCGCTTGCCACGCTCGCCGGATTCCAAATCAAATTCCAGATTCGAATAGCCCCGCGCAATTTCACGGATATGCCCAAAAACATTCTCAGCCAGCGGCGCGCGCCCAAGATTGGTGTGGAGAATCACCCCCGTGGCATTGATGACCGGTTGAAGAGAATAGCCGAGCGCAGAACGCAGCTCAATTTCAATCACAGTGGAGAGCCCGCTCAATGCCAGCGACACGCCGGTCGCATCAACGCGTTCCGCAAGAATTTCAGCGCGCAACCTGGCCAGCACAGCCCGCGTAGCTTCCGTGACTGCGTTTGCGCCATTGCGTTCGAGCAGAGCTGAAATCTCCGGCGAACGCAACAACTCATCCACCGAAGGGAGCTTGCGAAGCAGATCGGACTGAGAAGAAACGCCCATCCAGCAAGATTATGGCATAGCGCAAACCAGCCAAGGCGGCAGAGCCTGCGCTTTAAAACAGCCCCAGCTTTTTCTTCTTCTTCAGCTGCTTCGCGTTGGGATCTTTTTCTGCGGTTTCGATCGGTTGGGTTTCGTTGGGGCTGGCGCCCGTGTCCACGTAGCCCGCTCTGATATCAATAAACGAATCTTCACGCAGCTTTTCAAGATAAGCGCGCAGGGCCGGCTGGAGCTTCTGCATGTAAAGCGCGTCCTGCACCCGCCCCTCCACTTCAGAGAGCGGCGGGATGCCCGCATCCTGGTGCGCTGTGACCTTCAAGATGATGAAGCCCTGCTTGGTGCGAATCACATTCGAAACGTCGCCCGGCTTCATGGCGAACGTGATGTCTTCCAGTTCCTTGGCCAGCGAGCCACGCTTGAAAAATCCCAGCTCGCCGCCATTTTGAGCGCTGGGGCCATCGGAATCCTTCTTGGCGATGTCGTCGAAGGACGCGCCTTTCTTGATCTGATCCAGCAAATCGTCGGCTTTCGCTTTGGCGGCCGCGAGCAACTGCGGATCATCCGGCGACTCTTTGCCTTTCGGCGCAGTCGAGATGAGAATTTCGCTCAGCTTCACCTCTTCCGGCTGCGCCATTTCCTGCTTGTGCTGATCGTAAAACTGCTGTTCTTCTTCCTTGCTCACCGTCAGCTTCGAGCCCACTTCCCGTCCGATGACCTGCTGCGTAATGATCTGCGTGCGGATGTTGTTCTTGAAGTCCTCGAACGAAACGCCCTGCGCCGTCGCGGCCTTTTCCAGGTCTTCCATGGTGTCGAGCTTCATGTCCTTGCGCATCTGATCGAGCTTCTTGATCAGTTCTGTGTCCGCCGTTATGCCCAGATCTTTGCCTTTGCCTAGCAGAAGCTGCTGATCGATCAGGTCGCGGAGCACGTCCTTATCGCGGTCGGCGATGATTTTTTCGGCATTCGCGGGGTCCTGTTGCTGCACTTCCGTCCGTAGCTGCTCGCGGCTGCGCTCGAATTCACTTTTCGTGATGATCTGGTCGTTCACCCGGGCCACGATCTCTTCCACCACCGTGTCGGCGTGCAGCACCACCGCAAATAGCGATAGCGCTAGAAAAACGCGAAGAAAGTGCTTGTACATGAAGGGTTGGGCTCCGACTTGATTGTAACTCCGGGAAAAGCCTGATGCTAGGGGTGAAGGCCGCTCGCCGGATCGCGCAGCAGGGTCAAAGTGATCGCAGGATCACATACGCGACGGAACCAAAGAGGTATAATCCGCTCGCCCATGACCACCTTCGACGAAGCCAGGCCAAGAACGGGAAGCTCCGAAGCAAGGAAGAGAGAAAGAGAGATAAGCAGGCTTATGGCACGGCTGATGGAGGAAAAAGATGAAAGAAAATTCCTTGTTGCCTTAGAGGAGAATTTGGGAATTACAGCCAAACACCCGACTACAAAGCGATTATTTCCGTTTGGCGGGAGCAACACGGTTCACGTAGTTAGCCAGCTTTTTAACCCTCTTGTTCTTTTCGTTCTCCGATAAACCCATCTTGCTAAAAGAATCCTCTATGAGATCAGCCATGCGGTCCGCCGCCAGCCTCTTCGGCGATCTCCGTTCTGAATATGCCAGTGAACGCGTTGCCATAATTTACCCGCAATCCAAGTTTACCTTACTCCCGCCTGCCCTCCAATGGCTTTGATCCCGTGGAAAGTGCTAATGGTAACCGATTAAAAACACTGGGGATTAGGCGGCCACGAGAGCCGCGAGTCGCTCTCCATTTACCCGCGCGCCCCGCTCGCCGGATCGCGCAGCAGCACCAGCGCCGTCACATCGTTATGCGTGGGCGGAGTGCACATGAATCGCTGCATATCATTCAGCACGCTCAACGCCATCTCTCGCGCATTCGTGGGCGTCATTTTGGCGAAGCATTCCTGCGCCCGTTCCAGTCCAAATTCCTCGCCCTTCGCGTTTTCGCCTTTGCAGCGCCCCTCGACTACACCTCGCGAAACCAGCATGAGCGCCGCGTCCGGTTCGAGCGCAACAACCGCCGCATCGCAGGCCACATGCGTAAATAGTCCGAGAGGCAATCCGGTCGCGGGCAGTTCGGTCACGCCCCGGCTATCGAGCACCAAACCCGGCGTGTGCCCAGCGTTGAAGTAGCAGAGAATGCCCAGGTCCTCGTTGTAACACGCCGCAAACGCCGGGCATGGACGCACGCCGTTCGCCGCCTTAATCAGCGTCTGGTTCAGCCGGAGACACAATTCCCCCATCGCTTCCGCTTCGTTCGCGTCATCCGGCGAAAGCAGTTCCGTCCCCAGCGCGCGAAATTCCGCCTGCACCGCGGCCACAATGTC
>Ga0181537_10000147_pt1 | contig 63029 bp, 54 predicted proteins | sample PEATcosm2014_Bin_39_FD_119765 | JGI IMG/M metagenome (GOLD analysis project Ga0181537, IMG submission 119765) | Peatland microbial communities from MTU Mesocosm Facility, Houghton, MI, USA - PEATcosm2014_Bin23_10_metaG | ecosystem: Environmental > Terrestrial > Soil > Wetlands > Peat | place...
TACGCACCGAACTCTTCGGTGCCGGCTCGGCCGCATCCAACTTCGACTTGTTGACGTTGAGCGCCCACGTGCCCACCGCCGGATCCAAAGACATCTCGGCGCCACTCGTCATCACCGGCGCCATCGTGAACGGCAGCGCGAATAGCGCATTCAGAAGTGCAGCCGCAACGAGAGTCGATTTGAATTTCATGTTTGCCTGCTCCCCGAAAAATTATTCTGAAACTGGAAAGTGCGAAGACCTGCACACTATACGCGCGATCATTCAGGCACGATTCATCTGCGCGGACGTATCGTTTGTTTCGACGGCGAAGAAGTGGCCCCGAGACTCCCAGCAGCCCTTGGTCCTGCTCGGATTTGAGCCTCACCCCACGGAAACGTCCGCTCCCCGAACCACGGCGGGCCCCCGACAGAATGCGCGGGGACCCGCCGGGTTCAAATCTCTCCCCTCCCTAAGCTGTTGAAAGGAATCGCCATGAAAAGCTCATTGGTGTTGGGTTTGGCTTGCCTCTCGCTGGGTGCTGGCGCGGTCGCCATCGCGGATCGGGTCCATGACTGGCACGACCTGGACGCCGTCCACACGCATGTGGTCGAAGCCATTCACGAGATGGACCGCGCACGTGCGGCCAACCACTACGACATGGCCGGCCACGGCGCCAAGGCAGAGGAATTCCTGCACGGAGCCGAGCTGGAATTGCACGAAGCCGTCGAGGCATCGAAGGCTGCGCCCTGAGGGTCACGTCCGGGCTGTCGCCTAACGACGACAGCCCGCCTCGGGCCGGCGCGCTGGAGTTGGGGGGTCATCTCTCTATCTGCGCGCGGCAAATACAATCCGCGGTGCTGTCTTCCAAGATCAAAGAACATCTCGACGCGGATAGCGACGCCTTTGATCGAGAACTCGCGCCCTCGCTGATCGGTAGATCTCATGTAGCACATCTACGCCTTACCTCTTTGGGGGTTGGGAGTGGATGGGTGCTGTGCCAGAATGGATGGTCCAATTTGACGACCGAGAACGACATTTTTGGAACGGCATAGGCCCGATTTGTCCGTTCAGCTCCTGACCCTGGAGCCCGGAACATCGACTTTGTCGTTCGATGTTTTTGACACGGTCATCACGCGTGTCTGGTATAGACCCATCGATCTGTTTATCGCGGTCGGGCGCGAACTCGTTCAGTCCGGGCTGCGTACCGGCGCGCCAGAGGCTTGGGCCGTCGACCGGGAAGCTACCGAGCGTGAGCTACGACGACGGCTGCGATGCGCGAACTCCGTTGCCGCGCAGGAGGTCAGCCTCGGCGGCATCTACGACGCCCTAGCGGCTCGACTCCAGCTCAGTCCGGCGGTACGCGCGGCCGCAATGGAGACCGAGCTCAGGCTGGAGGTCGCAGCGTCCCGACCGATTGCTGCCATGCACGCGTTCATTGCGGCTGCGCAGGCGGCGGGAAAGCGCGTCATGTTCCTGTCAGACACCTACTTTGAACGGGAGTTTGTAGCTTCGCTGCTGCTGCGCGCCGGGCTGACCCTCGCCCCAAGTTCACTCTTTACCTCGCTTGCCACGGGTTACACCAAGCACACGGGATCACTCTATGTGCACGTTTTGGCGTCGCGCTCTCTGCTGCCATCTGAAATTCAGCATGTTGGGGACAACGTCGTCAGCGACGTGAACTCAGCGCGCAGGATTGGCATCCGCGCAGCGCAATTCGATCTTCAGCTGCCGACCCGTTATGAAAAGCGCCTCTATGCCCCGCACGAGACCATTCCGCGCCTGGTGCGCTCGACAGTTGCGGGGGCAGCGCGCTCTGCCCGACTGGGAGCCAGCGAGACTGACCCCAGGCACCAGGTGCTCGCCGAAACCGGAGCGGACGTGGCCGGGCCCATATTGACCGGCTTTGTGCTGTGGGTATTGATTGAAGCTCAGCGGCGTGGGCTCACTCGTCTGTATTTTCTGGCTCGCGACGGTCAGATTCTGCAGCAAATCGCCGAACGTCTCGTCGCATGGCTCGGCTGGAGCATAGAATTGCGCTATCTGTACGCTTCACGGCAATCACTGTTCCTGCCGTCTATCACTGCCTTCGACGATGCCGCGCGGGAATGGTTTTTTGAGAGATCGACAGACATGTCGATTCGCGCGATTCTCGCCCGGATCGAGTTGGACCCAGATGATGAGGCGGCACTGCTCGGATCAGCTGGCTTTCCATCCGCGAGCTGGGATCGACCGCTCGGCCCCGGCGGTCATGCGCGGCTGCAGGCGCTCGCCCGACAACCGTACTTCATCGAGTGCGCCCTGGCCCAGGCTCGGTCTCATCGAACGCCCTTGCTGGAGTACCTGATGCAGCAGGGGCTTCTGGAGGGACGGCCATTCGGATTGGTGGATATCGGCTGGAAGGGTCGACTACAACGCTGCCTAGCTCAAACGCTGTCGACGATCGCGCACCGACCAGTGCCGATCGACCGCCTGACTGGATTTTACTTTGGGCTGGAACGCCGCCCCGATCCTGCAATCGCGGGTGAGCTGGTCGCCTTCGTCAATGCTCCGCTTCCAAACGCAGCTCTGCTCGAAACATTCGTCAAGGCCGACCATGGCAGTGTACGGCGCTTTTACCGTGATCGCACCGGCTTAGTCCAGCCCGAACTCTCAGCAGCACGTGACATCGAAGCCATTGAGTGGGGATTGCCTGCGCAGCAAGCCGGAATAGTTGCGTTTGTAGAGCATCTTTTGTCCGCGTTGAAGCCAGCCGACGTCAGCCCCCACTCATTGGTCGACTTTCTGCGCGATCGCGGTCGCGTGATATTTGACCTTTTCACGCACTTTCCGCGCCCTCACGAAGCCGCGGCGTATGGATCCCTTCATCATGCTTCGGATCAGACGCACGCGAATCCGAGGGACACGGCGCCGTTGGTCACGGGATCACTGTTGCCGAGAATTTTTCTGCAGCGCCACGCTGAGCTGGAAACGCAAACCTCCTGGCCACAGGGCAGCATCGCCCGCTCCACGTCCAAATCTGACCTGACTCGCCGGTCATTGCTGTGGCTGTTGGAAGCACGACGCCTCGTTGGCGCCAGTCTGCGGGGCTAGCCCATTAAATCTGCACCCGGCTGGTACGCGCGCGTCAGTGCCCCAATCACGTTTGTGCGCGGCAAGCTGGTCTATGTAAAGCTGAGCTCGATCTATTCGATCGAGCGCATGGCATCCACCGCGGCGTCCTTTCTGGTGTACGTCGCAATGGGCCGCATGTTCGGACCCGGACTCATGGGTGCGTTCAGCTACGCCCAGTCTGCAGCCAATCTGGCCGGCCCTTTCCTTGCGGTGGGCGCAGAGCCTGTGGTCGTCAGGGAGCTGGTGCGCCGGCCGCAGGAAGCCGATACAGTTCTGGGTTCCGCGTATCGGTTTCTATTCCTGATGAGCTTGGCGGTGACGGCCCTGCCGGTGCTGTTGGTATGGGTGGCGCTGTCAAACGCTGACCGCACGTTAATGATGACGGCCTGGCTCGTGGCACCGTTTATCTGCAACGGCTTCCTGGTAATCGATCACTATTTTCGCGCCCGCCTTATGGTGCGCCCACTGGTGACGGCTCGCATCGCCAGCCTACTTTTCGGCCTAGTCGTGAAAGTTGTGGCCATGTACAGCGGACTCTCGATAGTCTATGTCGCCATAGGCTTTTCGTTAGAGCAGCTCGCGTTGGTCGCACTTTTGATCATCGCTTACCGGCGCCTCGGGCTGCGCATTGGCGATTGGCGCTCGACACCGCAGACCAGACATTTACTGCTGAGGCAATGTCTGCCCTCGATGCTATCAGCCGTTGTGGTACAGCTTTTCTTTCGCCTCAATTTCATAATGCTTGGCTCGCTGTTCCTCGATCCCAACCGTGCGCTCAACGAAGTGGGCCAATACGCGGTGGCTTTTCAGATCGTCCAGCTCACCAACATGCTCCCACTCGTCATCTCATCGGCGATCTATCCACGTCTGGTCACACTGCATGCCGAAAACCCGGATCGCTATCGGCAAGTGCTGCGGGGACTGCTCATCTGGATCACTGGCGCGGGCTATGTGTTGGTGCTCGGCGCGTACTTTTTGGGACCGCCCATACTGCACGCAGTTTTTGGCGTGAAATTCGACCGTGCGGCCAATATATTGGTGATGCTTTGCATTTCAACCGTATTTAACTTCAGTGGCGCTGTGCGTGCACTTTTCATCAACATAAACGGAATGACGAAATACCACCTGTTCAATGCCGCACTTGGTCTGGCCATTCTCGCGCCCGCCGATTTCATCTTCATACCTGCCAGTGGCGGATTGGGCGCCGCCGGAGCAGCGGCCGTTGCCACATTTGTATCCGGTATTTTGAGTTCATTGCTGCTGTCACGGACCCGGAGCTTTGGATTCGATCAGCTGCGCGCCCTGCTGCTATATCGCCGTGGCCCAGCGTTCTCTTGAGAGTAACCCATGGTTTATGACAAACAACCGAAGGTGTCATTGGTGATGTGTACCCTGGGCAGAACCGATCAGATATTGCGGCTGATTGAATCGCTCGAAGGGCAGACGCGCGGCGCGTTCGAGTTGATCATCGTGGATCAGAATCCTCCCGGCACATTGGATGCCCTCGTCGAGCGTGCCCGCTGCAAGCTGGCAGTGACCTACCTGCGTTCCGAGCCAGGGCTTTCCCGTGCCCGCAACGCTGGCCTGCGAGTCTGCAGTGGCGCCATTATCGCCTTCCCGGACGACGATTGCTGGTACCCCGCCGATCTGGTTGACTGCGTATCGAGACTGTTCGATGAACATCCGGAACTCGGCATCGTTACCGGCCGAACCACGGATGCCAAAGGGAACGATTCCAACGGTAAATACTTGAGAAGCTCGTGCGAAGTGACTCGGCGGAATGTATGGTATTGCGGCACTTCGAACTCCGTGTTTGCGCGGTTGGATCTGGTGCAGCAACTGCATGGCTTCAATGAGAGTCTCGGAGTGGGCGCGAACAGTGGGTTCGGCTCGGGCGAGGAAACCGACCTCATTTTGCGTGCACTGGCAAAAGGACATCGGGCAGCCTTCTTTCACGAACTCATTGCGCATCATGATCAGACCAATCGCATATTCGACGAACCGGCTTTTCGGCGTGCGGCTGACTACGCGCGTGGTTTTGGCCGCGTTATGCGACTAAACCACTATTCGCTGGCATATGCCCTGCTCCGTAGCGCGCGTTCGATGCTCGCCGCGTTGATCGCCTGCGGCAGGCCCAACATGGCGCAAGCCCGGCTTAAATGGCTCTGGGCTCGGCAAATGCTCGCAGGCTACCTGGCCCCTACGAGCGGAGCGTGATCAGGCACGAGGACTGGTATGAGCTGTCGCGGCTCCTGACTGAGCTGGCCCACTCCGGGCCACCGGTACGCTATGTGCCGAATACGGGCAATGCCGGCGATGCCCTGATAGCAAGCGCAACCTGGCAGTTGTTCGACTCCTTGTGCATTACTCCACGGCTGAGTTCGCTGGGGGCCATATCCGGCGGCGATATCGCGATTTATGGCGGTGGCGGTAACCTGGTGCCAGAGTATCAGGACTGCGCTTGGTTCCTCAAACGGTGCCTCGCCGTGGGTGTCGCGCGCGCTATCGTGTTGTCGCACACGGTGCGAGGGCACGAGGCGGTACTGCAGCGCCTCGATGAACGTTTTACCATTGTCTGCCGGGACTCCGAGAGCTTGGATTGGGTCCGGCAGACAGCCCCCAGTGCATTGACAGTTTTTGCGCCCGATGTGGCCCTGCGACTGGACGTGCCAGCGCTGTTCGGCTGGTGCGCACGACGGTCCAACCGCGTGCGCTTTGCTCTAGACGCCATTGGCTCTGGATGGCTACCAAAATATTGGCGCTGGCGAAGACAAGCCGCGCGGTTGCGGCCGGTCGATGGCGTGTTGACCGTATTTCGGTCGGACATTGAAGCGGTCCCAACCTTAGTAGGCGCCCGGCGACACGATCTCTCCGACCTGTATGGATCCTCATTTCGGAGCCGTCTAGAGGCGGACTTTGTCTCCAGGGACTTCCTGAAGGTTCTGCTTCAGGCGCGCAAGGTCTACAGCAACCGGCTACATGTGGGCATTGGCGCGGCGCTGTTGGGCAAGCAAGTTCAGCTCGCAAACAACTCCTACGGCAAAATCGCCGCTGTGTTTGAAGCCTCGCTTTCGGAATTCGGCAACGTCCGCTTCCTGGATCGGCCGCCGTGAAACGTCACCGGATCGGACTGGCGGAAAAGAACGTGCTGATATTTGTCTTGGTTAGGGGGTTGTCGCTGGCAATTCCTTTGCTGACATTGCCGGTGCTGAGCCGGGCAATCAAGCCGAGCGGTTTTGGAATGCTGGCACTCGCGCAATCGATCGCGATGTACCTGAGCAGTGTCATCGACTTTGGCTTTAATCTAACCGCGATATCTTCAGTCGCGGAGTCGCGGCACGAGCCCCAGCGCCTACGGGCGATTTTCTGGTCAATCGGCGCGTGCCGAGTGCTGCTGATGCTGGCGTGTGTCGCGATCTTAGGTCCAGTCTGCTGGGTACTAGGCCAGACCGTCGAGGAGCGAGAGGTGATCGCGATGTCCGGCCTTCTGCTGGTCGGCGTAGCCATGACTCCCTCTTGGCTGTATCAGGGACTCGAGCGAGGCTCTTCATTTGCGACTTTGTCGCTGGCCCCGCGATTGGCAATCTTTCCACTGATCCTGCTATTAGTGAGACGACCTGAGGACACGCCCCGCGCCGCCGCCGTAGCCTTTGGAGCGGAGTTGGCGGCGGGATTGCTGCTGTTTTCGTACGCCTGGGTACGCTTGGTACCCGGTCGGCCGATCGTTAGCGGCGCGCTTGCCCGTACGGAAGCAACCCGCGCATTTGATGCCTGGCTGGGTACCTTGCTCGCAATTTTCACGGCGAATCTCAATCCCCTACTGCTCCGCCATCTGGCGGGACTGAATGCGGTAGGAGTCTTCTCAGCTGCTGATCGTCTGGTACGTGTAGTATTTTCGTTCTATTACCCAGTGGCATACGCGTACCAGGCTTCGGTGACCCGCAGCTGGAAGGAGAATGACGACGCCACTGGTAATGCAGCCATCCGCAAGGTGATGATTCTGTTAGGAACGATCTCCTTACTGTTCGCGCTCGGCGTGCAGTTCTTTGGCAGTTGGATCATCACGTTGCTGTTCGGCGCATCGTTCGCCGGATCGATCCCGGTACTGCGCGTCGAATCGCTCTGGCTACTATTTTCAGGTTGCAGCACGGTCGCGATTTACTTTCTTTACATTGCGCGGCATCAGACTCGGGCGCTCAGGCACAAATATCTTCTGGCGGCGTGTGTACATTGCGTGGCGCTGGTCGCGCTCGTGCATTACTTTGCCGCGGTAGGCGCCGCCATGGCGCTGGTGGTCTCGCAAGGATTATTCGCAGCTATCCTTTGGTCAGGCATTGCGAAGCTCCGGCGCGCGCCACGGTTGCAAACCGCAAGTTGACCTGAATGGACTACAACGCCTCAGCACTGGAGTCACACTGTCCCAATGTCTTCACCGTCTCCCAATTGATGTTGGGAGAACCCTTTCTGACGCACAAAACCACGTCTCCTCCTTCCCGCAAAGTTACGGCGGCGTAGTCGGTCGAAACCAGGCCCGACATGTCCTGGGAAAACCAGACCCACTTCTCGACGTAATCGGGTTTCAGAGTGGCCAGGCTATAGTTCAGATCGAACTTTGCATGCCCTGGTACCCCTTGCATGCCATCCCAGGCGACAGATAGATCGGGCTTGAACTTTGCAATTGTCGCATCCATTTTTCCGAGTGCGTCATAGGCCTTGCCATCCCAGAAGTAAGGCAGGGTTCCGGCATTGAACAGAAGCGCTGTCGCATTCGGTCCGGCGATCTGTCGCCATGCCAGCGCGCGACGGACCTGGTCGTGAGTACGCTGGACATTGTAGGGAACGATCATGCCAACTATCTGAGTCGCGAATCTCACATCAATGCATGTGACGAACGCTAAGGCGGCACCGGCAACGACCGCGAATACGCCGGATCTGCGATCTGGCCAGCGCATTCGGCCTGCATGCGCTGCTGCGGCAATGCCGCATCCGCAAAGAGCGGCGACGGCGACGAATGCCGGCGTCAGTTGTCGCCAAACCAGGAACGGGTCGCCGCCTACGTATATCTGATAAGAAATTGCGACAAGGGGCACGGCTCCCCAACCGATCAGCATCACTCTCGACTTCGGCAATAGCCCAATAGACGCCAATGAGGCAGCGATGAAGCCCGGCCCCGTCTGAAGCAGATAAGGAGCTATGAACGCGAGCCCATTGCGCAAACGCAGGCTCAGGCTGTACCCCTGCATTTTCAGCATATAAGTGTTAGGTAGTAATTCCCCGTAGTAATTTCGACGCCAAAGCAGGTGAATGCTCACCAATGTCACTGCCACGATGGCGACTGCCGCAGTTATTTTCATGCTGCGGAATTCGTGGCGCTCCAACATCAACCAGGCGGACAGAAGCAGCAGCGGAGTCAGCTGCAGAAAGCCATCGGGACGCAGGAAATAAGCGAGCGTCGAAAGGGCAACCAGCCAAGGACATGCGTACGCCTGGCGGCCAAGAGAATCGCGCGCTGTCAGCCAAACGCTGATAGCTACAATAATAGTCAGCGCGGAGACCTCCATGCCGTCCAGCGCCCAGAAGGAGATCGGGTAGTAGGCGTAGACAAGCGCTCCGGCGCCAAACCCGGCCAGACGTTGGTAACTTATTGGCAGCTCCGCCGCCGTAACCATGCTGACAGAGGCTCTGATCGTGTGTGCGCTGAGGACGACGAATATCAGCCCCACTATCTGTATAAGCAGCGGCGCGTAGCGCGTTCCCGCCAGCAGCACTGCAAGAGACATTACCGCCACCCACAAAGGGTTGCTGTATCCTTCAACCGCTTGGCCGACGTTCCACACCGGTCCAAGTCCCTCTGCAAGGTGCCTGGCATACCGCATCGATATCATCCCGTCATCGAACAGCGCGAAGTATCGATGACCATCGACGCCTATGGTCGAGGTACGCCATACAAAAATGGCCGCCCAACAGATGTATAGAGCGGTCAGGAGGGCAAACTGCCTGGCGCCAAAAAGGCGGGGTACGTCCACGGCGACCCGATTGTTGACGTTTACCGGTTTAAACATTGTCATGACGCGCGGCACCGCTACAAGTGCCCAGTGTCTCATCTCAGGCTTCCTGCTCTTGCGCGGCGGAGTGGCTGGGGAGATGCGTCGCGGCAAGCGCCTGCTGCGCAAATGCGCCGCCTGGATCGCACTCCTGCCATTGCTGGAGTTGGCGCTCGGGGTCGAAAATGCACTCCCACGCGAGACATATCTAACCTGGTTCGCTCTGACGCCGGTGTGTCTGCTGGTGGGCGACTGCTTGACTATACACGCCTCAACGCGCACGCGCTCCGCGCGCGACCGCCAAGCAGCTGCCTCAGCGCGTCGAGTTCGACCTGAACTACCTGCGCGACCGGTCGCATGCTCTGGTCGACAATAAGGTACATTGTCGCCGCCGAGCGCCAGGAGTTCTGAGGGTCAATGGCCCGCCAATCGTATCTGCCTAATATTCAGATACTGCGGTTTGTCGCAGCGCTGATGGTGCTGTTCGCGCACCTGCTGCGGGCAACGGTCGACCAGAAGATCCCGCAGATGCAGGCCGTCACGGACGGCTCCGGTATCGAGTGGGGCACCGGTATCGATGTGTTCTTCATCGTCAGCGGCTTCATCATGTACTACTTGACCAGCACGCACTTTGGCTCCAAGGGCTATGCGGGCGAGTTCATTAAGCGACGCGTTCTGCGGGTCGTGCCGCTGTACTGGCTATTTACGGCACTGATGCTGTTTTCGATCTGGCAATTCCGCGCCATAGTGCATCACACCGACGCGTCGCTGTCGACGGTCTTCGGCTCGCTGCTTTTCTACCCGGTCACAAGAATAGATGGGCGAATCAAGCCTATTCTGCTGCTTGGGTGGACGCTCGAGTATGAAATGTTCTTCTACGCATGTTTTGCACTGGCGCTGCTCTACCGAAAGCGGGTTGCCCTCGGCGGCCTGTTCGCCGTATTCATCACCCTGGCCCTACTGCACCGTTACGTGCCCGTGACGGCTACGGCGCTGCGGTTCTGGTCCGACCCCATCATTCTCGAGTTTCTGCTGGGAATTGTGTTGGCGGATCTATATCTGCGACAGCTTCGGTTGTCGTGGTTCTGGCAGGGCGCATTGATCGTCGCTGCTTTTGCGATGATGTCCCTGCTTGGACATTCGCCCTATGTGGGGGAGTGGATCTGGGGCGGTCTGCCGGCCTTCGTCCTGGTGGCCGCGCTGGCACTGGGACCCGCGTGGTCCGTGCGGCCGCTTGCGATTGGCGGTGATGCCTCCTACTCGTTCTATCTATCGCACCCGTTTGCGCTCAATGCGCTGGCGCTCGTGTGGGTGTGGCTGGCGCTGCCGCCGATCGGTTGGCTTTACATTGATGTCGGGCTGGTGTCTTGCCTGTTGGTGGCGTTGGGCGTTTATCGATTTGTCGAGGCGCCACTTCTCGCCGCGCTGCGGCGGCGCTTCGAGCCGCAGTGGGCGCAGCTGTCCGCCTAACCGGCACCTGGCTCCGGAGCTGCGCTCTTGCCCCCAAAGCGCATGCACCGCGTGGCGATGCGGCATTCCCAGGGCGTCAGCATAAGGGGACGGGAGAGATGCGGATGCAAGGGGAGGACTGGAGCATCAAAGTGCTGACGCCGCTGCATGTGGCTGCGGCCCATTGACGGCCCAGCGTTGAGGATCCACTCTAGCCGGCTATGCAGGTAGTCGTCCGGCAGACCAGCGGTCTCGGTAATCAGCTTTTTCAATACGCAGCGGGACGGTACCTCGCCAAGCAATTCGGCGCAGCGCTGCGGATAGCGCACGAATTACCGCACAATCAGGCCATTCACGGGTTTTCGCGGCCCCTGATGCTTGAAAAATTTGCGATTGCCGCCCCCGTCGGTCCGGTCAGCCGCTTTGACCGTCTGGTGCTCTCCACCCAGCCCCGCTACGCGCTTCCCAGCCGCCTGCTGCGCAAAGCCGCCCGGGTGCAGGTGATACGGGAGGCGCCTGATGCGTTTCTGTTCCATCACCCTTTCCCGGTCAGCGAGGGGACACGAAGGGTCTACCTGCTGGGCTACTGGCAGGCTCACTCCATCGTCGCCTCAGTGGCACCGGAACTGCGACGGGAATTTACGCTGCGAGAACCGCTCAGCGAGCGGAGTCGGCAGATGGCGCAGCAGATTGCGGCCGCTCCGATGCCGGTGTCCGTCCACATCCGCCGCGGTGATTATCTGACGGTGTTTGGTGAACACGCGGTGTTATCGAGCGAATATTACGCGGCCGCCATGGTGCGTATGCGCGCACAGTTTCCCCACTGCTCGTTCTTCCTCTTTTCCGACGATGCTGCCTATGCGCGCGAATGGGTCGCCGATCGACCCGGTTGCGTGATCGTGGACCACAACGATGCAGAGACGGCGCATGAGGACCTATGGCTCATGTCGATGTGCCGCCACCATATCATTGCCAACAGCACGTTCTCGTGGTGGGGCGCATGGCTCAATCCACGCACCGACAAGTGCGTCACGGCACCGGCTGAGTGGTTGGGGTTTGCGACCGCGAAGACTCATATCGCCGCGCCGGATTGGGCGCTGATCTAACATGCAGCTGAAGTCGGCCCTGCGGCTGGTGACCACTTTTCTGGCGGGTCACGGCGCGCTGCAGGGGCTGAACATCATCACCGGGTTGTATCTGATTCGCGCCCTGAGCATAGACGCCTACGCGCAATACAGCCTGGCGATGGCATTCCAGGTGACCGCCATTTCCCTCACCAACCTCGGCCTGACCGACACGATCATTCCGCTGGTGGGATCGCACGGAAAGGACCTCGCCCTTGTGGGCAAATACGTGCAGGCGGCGCGGGCGCTGCGGACACGGCTCTTTCTGGTGGTTGGCCCCTGCTGTGCGGCGGCGTTTTATGCATTGGTACGCAGCCATCACTGGAGCAGCGCGTCATTCGCCGTGCTGGTGATCTCGCTGCTCGCCTCGCTGTACTGGAGTGTGTCGATTGCCTGCTGGTCGGCACCATTAATTCTCAATCATCGCCTGTCTGAATACTATCTGGGGCAGCTCGCGGCGACCGCGCTACGTCTGGCGGTCTACGTGGTGGCGAACACGATCCGGATGCTGAGCGCCGGTTTCGCCGCCGCGGTGACGGCCGTCAGTCTGCTGCTCAATGGCGCTATCGCCAGGCGACTGGCTGCCCCCTTCGTTGATCTGTCGCAGCCCGTTGATCCCGCTGCGCGGCGGGAAGTGCTGCGTTGCATGCTGCCGATGACGCCGGCAGCGATTTTCGCTGCCTTTCAACCGCAGATCGCGCTCTTCCTGGTCAGCATTTCCGGTGGGACGTTGCAGATCGCCCAGATCGCCGCGCTCAGCCGCATCGCGCAGCTCTTCATGGCGGTCAACATGTTCAACAGCCTGGTGCTGGAACCGTTTGTGGCACGGGTCAGTGCCGAACGGATCGCAACGGTCTATGCGCGCGTACTCGGCATCGCGGTGCTGCTGGCTGCGCTGGTCACCTTCCTGGCGTTCGCATTCCCGGGCGTTCCACTGTGGCTGCTGGGCGACAAATACCAGGATCTGGATGGCGTGGTCGGCTGGGTGGTGCTCGCCTCGTGCATGAGTACAGTCGCAAATGTGGTCTGGGTCATGAATCGGGCGCGGCGCTGGATGTTCTGGCGCGGCAGCCTGCTTGAAATTGCCTGCCTGATCGTATTTCAGGCCACCTATGTGGCGATATTCGGCGTCCGCACGACCACCACAGCGGCGCTGTTCATGTTGGCCGCGGGCGGCGCTCACCTCGTGACGCATGTGTACGTAATGATCTACGGCTTCTCGCACCACCGCTATCCCTCAAGCCCGGCGACGCACTGATGGCGCCGATCGAATTCAGGGTCATCAGCCTGGCCACAGCAAGCCAGCGCCGCGCGAGTGGGCGACCCTGCGCGCTCGCGAGCGCGACCGCGCGGCATCACGTAAGCTGGCGGCGGGCTGACTATCCCACCGTGGGAGCCGCCGAGTGGATCACCGGGGTCTCGCCGCCGCCTCGGGCCCAGCCGGAAATCAGCAGCTTTCGGGCCGGCGCTTCGATGAGCCTGTAACACATAGAGCCCGCAACGATCGCGATCAGCACCTCGAGTATCAGGATGAGGCGCCCATTCAAAGCCGTCGGCATCACGAGCAGGTGCCGCAGGATCTGATTGGCCGCGATCAGCACGAACAGGTGCATCATGTAGATCGAATAGGAGATCCTGCCGCAGAAAACCATCAGGCGGTTGCCGAATAGCCGATCCACCCAGACACCCCCGCGATGCAGTCCCATCATCAGGAGCACGACCGCGGGCAGCAGCAGGGCAAAGCCCGGTAAGGGCAGCAGCAACGAGCTGGCAATCCCCGCGATGCCCAGCAGTGCATACAGGTCGCCGGGCAGGCGCGGCATCGTGCCGAGGCAGCGCCAGATAGCGTAGCCCGCCAGAAACTCGGGGGCGACGCGCGCGATGCCATCCGTCGTCACGAGTTCCAGGCTCGCGCCGGTTCCGATCACAAAGCCCACGAATGCCGCCCACAGCAGCATCGCGACGATCATCGACTGCGCCGCCGAGAGCCGCCGCATGACGAGCACACAGAATGGAAACAGCGCGAGGTAGGCAAACCACTCGGCGCTGACCGACCACGAAGGCGCATTCCAGCTCAGCGCTTTTGTGAAGCCCCAGGCGTGTATCAGCAGCAGATTACAGAGCGCTGACCAGCCATCATTGGTGACATCGCCGTGCACACTGATGCCCACCTGGGCTGCCAGACCCCATGCTGCCAGCATGACCAGGAAGGTCGCGAAATGCGTCGGGTAGATCCGCGCCAGGCGTTTGCGCAGAAAGTCTCCGAAGGTGCGTCGCGTAAAGCCCTGGGCGGCGAATCGCGGCGCGTAGGTGATCGACAGGATCAGGCCGCTCAGTACGAAGAACACATCGACGCCGCAGGCGCCGCCGCCAATGACAGGGCCCAGGCTGATCGTTGAGGCAACCAGCGTCGTGGCCTGGAAGTGATACAGCACCACCCAGAGCGCCGCGACGCCGCGGATACCCGTGAGATTTTCAAGCGGCGGAGCACGATCTCGGAGCGCGGGGGTCATTGCGGCATCGACACGGGAAGCCACTGGTCATTGACCTGCTTCCAGAAGCGCGGCGAGCCGTCCTCTGGCAGAGCCGCGCCGGTCCAGTCGTATGCATGGCCCTCATCGGTTGCTTCGGCGATACCTTCGGACCAATTGCGCAACTCGGGCTCGAGCTTCCAGGCGATGAGCCAATGCTCATCGCGGTTTCGGCCCGTCACGGCGTAGCCGCCACCCTCGACACGGTAGGAGTGCACATCCGCGCGATGCGCCAGCAGCGGTGCCATGGCCTGGGCCAGCAGGAATGCGGGCTTGGGTGCCAGCTGCGTATGCAGCAGGCCAAAGCGCTGCTCCGCATCGGCATCGCTATCGCCATCATCGATGAGGTCGTACCACCAGACGCCCCGCACCCAGGGCCTTGCCATGGCCAGTGCCAGAAACCGCACCAGGTTGCTGCCGGCCTGGGTTTCGCTGACACCGTGACCGCCGCGACTCGTGGGCCAGCCCATCTCGGTCACCAGCACCGGAATGCTGCGTGAGGGCTCGGCCGCTTGCATGGACTGATGAATGTAATCCAGGAACTTGATCGCGACTTCCGGATTCGAGTGCAGGTGAAACAAGGTATAGCTATGAACGGAAAACGCATCCAGATAGCGCAGGCCGCCGGCCTTGAAGAACGCGTCACTCCAGGCACCGTCGGTGCCGGCGACCGCGCCGCCGACCACGGTGGCATGCGGATTTTCCGCCTTGATCGTCCGGTAAGTGCGTTCGAGCAGGCGCGCGTAGGCTGCGGCGTCTCCCGCTGGCACCTTGGGTACCGATCCGAAGCCCCCGCTCCACTCGTTCCAGACCTCGTACTGCTCAACGCGCCGGCCGAAGTGCCGAACCACGAATCGCACGTAGCGCTCAAACGCCTCGGTCGCCTGCGGCGAGACGACGAGGCCGCCGTGGTCGTAGAAGGGATTGCCATAGTCCAGGATCAGCAGCGGCCTGCCGCCGGAGGCGTGCATGGCCGTCACCGCACGATCGAGCTGCTCGAAATTGGGAGGAAAGTTCAGTTCCGCAGGCTTCTGCTCGATGGCACTCCAGAACACATCATCCCGAAACGACGCGAAGCCGCCCTTCTGCAGGGCCGCGGTCACCGAGGCCGCATCGCTGCGATTCAACGCCAGATGCACGCAGGCACCAAACTCAACCTCCTGTGCCTGCGCAACGTTCACGCCCGCGAGCACTGCGATGATCAAAAAGTGGACAATCAGACGGCGCCATTGCCTGCAGGCAGCCGGCACGATCAGGCACTGCCGATGCCAAAATCCGCCTGCCAGCTCAAGGCCACGTTCTTGGGCTTGCGCAGCGCTCGGCGATAAACCTCGCTCACCAATTGATGTGCCGTCTCGGTGGTCCAGCGGCGGTCGAATCGCTCCGCGGCATTCTCGCCCATGTACTTGAGCTGCTCAGTCGTCACACCCCGGATGCTCTCGACGAGCGCATCGACATCGTTGGGGGGGATCAGCAACCCGGTCTGCCCGTCGTCAACGATCTCCGGCAGACCGCCGACGTTGGTGGCGATGATGGGCAGACCCGCGCGCATCGCTTCCAGCGCCACCAGCGGCAGACCTTCCCAGCGCGACGGCATCACGATCAGTTCAGCACTGCGGTAGTAGGTTTCAAGGCCCGAGGGGTTCAGCCAGCCGACGTATCTCGCATTGGACGGCAGATGCTCGAGACTGGTATGCAGCGAATCGCCGACAATGCAGGCAAACGCGGAATCCCCGAGCCGCTCGAGCGCCGCGAACAGAATGTCGATTCCCTTCTGGCGATCGAACCGGCCCACAAACAACAGCCGGCGCGCGCCCGGCGGCCAGGCGACGGTCACGGGCGTTGGCTCCGGTCGCTGCCGCGGCAGGCCGTTGTGCACCACCACGAGCTTGTCGGAAGCGATGCCGAGCTGCATCGCGGCGACGCGTTCGTGCCTCGACACGCAGATGATCTTGCGGCACCAGAGCGACCAGATGCGCTCGAATCGCTCCACCAATCGCAGCGGAGTCGGCGCCATGTCGCGGAAGAATGCCCAGCCGTGGGGGCAGAATATGACGCTCGGCCGCATTCGAAGCAGCGCCATCAGGGGCCGCACGACCGCGCCGGCGAAGGTTGAATGCACATGCACCACATCCGGCGACTGTTCGCGCACCAATCGCCAGGCCGACGCGGCTGCCTTGCAGGCGTTGAGCGCGCGGTTGCGCCCATCGCGAAATCGCACCACCCGCACCCCCGGGGGCGCCTGTAACTCATCCGCCTGGCTGCCGGGAACCACAAGCGTCACGCGATCGGCGCCGAAAGTGCGTCGTTGCAGTTCGATCAGGTCGCGTAAGTGAGTGCAGATGCCGCCCTTGATGACCTCCGCCACGTGCAGCACGCGGAAGTTACGCCGCGGCAGCAGGCTGATCCGATCGGACACCCGGGCGCGCATCAGCTCATCGTCAAGCATGCGCCACCCCCGCGCCATCTCTGGACAGAATGTCCTCGAGCTGCGCTGCCGCGGCCGCCCAGCTGAAGGATCGTGTACGCTCATAGCCGGCCTGCCGCAGCTCGGCGCGCAGCGAACGGGACGACAGCACGCGCTCTACCTGGCGCGCAATGTCCTTAGGGTCCGCCGGGTCGCAATACAGCGCCGCATCCCCGCAGACCTCCGGAATCGCTGAGCTGTGGGAAGTCACCACCGGGCAGCCGCAGTGCATGGCTTCCAGCGGCGGTATGCCGAAACCTTCGTAGAACGAGGGGTAGATGAAACACAGTGCATTCTCGTACAGCGCTCGCAGCTCGCCGTCGGTGACGTAGCCGGCCAGCACGAGATTCTTGCCCGACAGCGGAGCCCCCGCGAACACGCGGCTATTGCCGCCGCCCGCGGCAACCACCTGGATATCGTGCCCGCTCAGCAGCTCGGCGGCCTTGACGATACCGGCAAAATTCTTATTGGGGCTGCGATTGCCGACCGCCAGCACGTACGGACGCTCGTTCAGCGACAGCCGCGACAGCACGCTGCGCTCGCTGCGAGCGCGCAGGATATGCTCGCCGCTCTCGTAAATGATCTCGATGCGGGCTGCCGCGCGACCGCCGACGTGCCGCATGAGCTCCGAGGCCGAGAACTTCGAAACCGTTGCCAGCAGCTGCGCGCGCCGCATGAGTCCGGCAAACAGCCACCGGTACCAGTTCCTGTAGGCGAAGCCGAACACCCACGGGTTGGCCATGGTATTGGCATCGTGCAGTACCACCAGCTGTCGCCGGTGCAACAGCGGGCCGCTGCTGCACAGATTGAGCATGAGTTCGCCGCGGCAGTGCCGGGGCAGATCGAACTGTTCCCAGGGGTGGCCATCGAGCGCACCGACCGTGTCGACCGGGCACTCGAATGCCGCCTGATCCACGGCGCGGGTCCGATCGGGCATGACCGCCCTGATCGGGCGGCGCTGGCCCGGCAGCCACGCCCGCATCAATTCCATGGCAAAACGGTCGACGCCACTGGACTTGCGCGTCAGGAAGCGCCCATTGATGACGATCTCAGAGTCCATAGACGGCGGCTTCCGGTAATGGCGCGCCAGGCGAGGGCACGGAACGCGTTCGTGGGATCGCCACCGGGCTGCCGGCCCGCAGGGACAGCAGACCACAGGCCAGTCCGCACAAAATCCAGGCGTAAGGCAATGCCAGATCGGGAATGCTGAGCGACCAGACGATGACCAGTGCCGCTATGGCCAGCGCGAAGGCATTGCCGGCCGGATCACGTCGCGCAAGACAGGCGCGGATCAGGCTGATCAGGAAGCCTGCGATGCAGATCAGACCGGGTATGCCCATGGTGGACAGCAGCGTCATCGGCAGTCCGGACACGCGTGAACTGCCGGCGCCAACGCCCAAGCCCCAGGAGTCGCGGGCCGTGTCGAGTGCCACCTGGGCCGTGCGCGTGCGATCGATGCCCGAGGTACTGGAAAGCTTGTTGGTCAGAAAGGTGCTGCTGATGGCGCCGTCCATCCAGACCTGGTCCACCACCCAGGCCGAGCCCAGAGTCAGTGCGAATACGGTCAGCATCAGTGCCGCGCGGCCATCGGCCTGGCGCGCGTAGATCAGTATGGCCACCGGAAATAGCAGCAATAGCCCGGCGTACGCGCTGCTCGAGGTCGAGATCAGCAGGCAGAAGATCAGCATCCAGCCCACCACGCGATAGCGCAGTCCGATGCCAAACAGGGCAAAGGCGCTGACGAAGTGAAACCCCGTCAGCGAGGGCTCCAGAAAGGTCGCGGACATGCGTTGTATGCCGAATGCCGTCTGTCGATAGATCTGGCCGACCCCGCTGTTGGAATTGATCACATCCGACGGCCAGGGCCATCCGAGCTGGAATGCCGCGACCTGGTACAGGCCGATCACCGCCGACAGGCAGGCCCCGGATGCGAGGGCGCGCAGTGCTAGCTGCAGGCTCACCCGACCGGAACGGATCGCCCAGCGACAAATCAGCACCAGGCCGAGGTTGCACAACAGGTAGATCGACTGGATGAAGTTGCGTCCCGACGGGTGCACGCGCTCAGTAAAGCCAGTGTCCAATCCGAACGCCGGCGCCAGCACCCGCGCATGGCCCTCGAAGATCCGCGGCAACAGCGCGGCGCCGATGACACCGACGAGCGTAAACGCCATCAGCCATAGGATGGGGGTCGTGGACGCATCCCGCGGCCGAGGGGGTCCCGCCGGTCGCTGCAGTTGCAGCCAGACGACGTGGCCGATGCCAATGAACATCAGTCCGTAGGCCGGGATCAGGCCGCTGTCGCGACCGCCCGCCGCGATCAGGATGGGCGCCGCCGACTGGATGAAAGCCGACGCGCCCACGGCGACCATCCAGCCGCGGATGCCGCAGCAGGCGATCAAAACCAGTACCAGAAAGAACGGCGCAAAGGGGGTGAAATGCAGCACGGTCGGCGTCGGTCAGCTGCACAGCGCGGTGCCGACCAGGGTGGCGGAGGCGGGCTGCAGCAATGCCTTGGCGTGCTCGACATCGGTGACGCGGGTGCTGTGCTTGCGCAGGCTGAGCAGACAGCCCCTGGTACGCGCGACGATGGTCTGCGCCTCGGCGAATTCCAGCAGCGGCGGCGTGTCGACAATGACCACGTCAAAGTCCTCCGGCGCGGTCTCGATCACGTGCCGGAATCGCGGCCGCAGCAGTAATTCCTGCGGGTTGGGTGGAATGGGACCCGAGCACAGCACCGAGAGGTTGTCGAACATCTCGATCGACGACAGGGCGCCTTCAAAGGAGCAACGCTCGACCAGAAGGGTGGAAAGACCGATCTCGATCCCGAGTCCAAACAGGGCGTGCTGCCGGGGGGTGCGGAAATTGGCATCGATCAGCAAGGTGCGCTGCCCGATCTGCGCAAAGGCGATGGCAAGATTGGCCGCGATGACGCTCGCCCCTTCGTGCGCGCGCGCCGAGGCGACGGCCAGGCAGCGATGCTCACTGAACCAGCGCATGGACAACTGCGTGCGCAGTTTGCGCATCGACTCCGCCTGCGCGCCAAAGGGCTGATACGCGGCCACCAGCGCCGAGCTCAGCGCGGATTCACCCTCGTGCAGGTACGGATACGCAAACTGCAGTGACAAGGCCTGCTGAATGTCGCATCGCTCCACCATGCCGAGGCTGAGCGCGGCATCGCCGAAGCGTATTTCCCGGTTGTTTTGCAGGGAGACGATGCGCTTGATATCGCTCTCGGTGAGCTTGCCTGCGCGCAGCAGCACCTGACCGATGTGCATATCCAGCGGCTCCGCGACGCGGCCACGGCGCTGCGCGGTCTGGACAATCAGCTCTTCTGCCGCCATGGGTGGAATCCTTACGCGTTCACGAGGCCCGGGATCTCGGCCAGCACCAGGACATCCGGCAAGCTCACCAGGTCCTGAATCGAATGCACGCGGCGATCGACCAGCTCTGCCAGCACGGCCGCGGTGAATCCCAGCATGCCGCCCAGTACCACGCCGGCCAGCAGGTACAGCAGCGGCTTGGGGCGCGACGGATGGGCGGGTGGGATGGCGGCACTGAGAATGGCGACGCGCCCCTGGTCGAGGCGGCTCTGCAGTTTGACCGAATCCGCGCGTTGCATGGCCGAGTCGTAGCTCTTTTGTGCATTCTCTGCATCGCGGGCCAGCACTGACAGCGCATCGCGTTTTTGCTTCAGCTCCAGGATGCGAGTCTTCTGCGCGTCGAGCGTGTGCTGCAATTCGTTGATGCGTTGCTGCGATATCTCGGCGGTCTGACGAATCGAGCCGATGGCCGTGTCCAGTTCGGAGGCGACTTTTGCCTTGTCCTCTTCAACCTGCGCGGCGGCGCTGCGGTAAGGTGGGGCGTTACGATCGTAGCGCTGTGAAACGTCCGCAAAATTAGCTTCGGCATGCGCCAGATCCGCCTTCAGGGTCTGCAGCAGCGAGTTATTGAGCAGGTCGGGGATTTGATCGAGCTGGCCACGACCGCGGGCTTCCGCCACCTGGTTCAGGCGCGAACGGGCGTCGGCCAGGGATGATTGCGCGGCCACGAGCTGGGTGCTGATCTCGGCGAAGCGCGCATTTTCGACGTCGAGCCGATTGTCCTTGTCATCCGTGCCGGCAAGGCCCGAGCGACGCTGATAATCGGACAGGCGCGCCTGCGCCGCTTCGACCGCGGCCCGCAGATCCTTGACCTGGCCCTGGAACCAGGTGGCCTGGCGGCGCTCCGGCTCGGTCTTCAGATCCAGATCCGCCTGGATGAAGCTGTCGGCAAATGCGTTGGCGCGCAGCGCGGCGAGTACCGGATTCTCGGCGGTCACGTCGATGTTGATGACATTGCTGTCTCGTGAAGGCACCACGTCGAGCGCGTGCACCAGCCGCTCGGCAGCCCAGTCGCGCATAGTGGATTGGCCCACCGGCTGTCGCAGAAACTCGCTCTTCCAGCGGGCATCGTCCTCCAATCTCAGCCGCTCGACGACCTTGAGGGCGACGGTGTGGCTTTTGATGATGTCGACCTCCGTGGCCATGACACTGTCGAGCGCCGGCATCTGGACAGCGGCGCCGGTGACGGCATCGACTCCCTGGGGATCGGTCACGAGTGACACCCGCGCGGTGTAGGACTTCGGCATAAAGAGAATGAGGGCCACCGCGAGCAGCACCACGGTGCCGCATACACCGACGGCCAACGCCGTGCGGGATTTCAGGATCTGGAGAAAGTGGCTGAGCTGATTCATGGCGGCCTAGAAGAGGCTCTCCCTGACGTAGAGCACATCATCGGGCTGCAGAATCTCGGAAGTCTTGATGGAGGTCTCGTACTCGCGGCCCTGATCGTCCTTGCGCTTGAGTACGATGCGCCGCTGGGAGCCGCGCGGTGTCAGGCCGCCGCCCGCGCTGATGGCCTGTGCCACCGTCATGTGGTGCTGCAGCTGGTAGACACCGGCCTTCTGCACCTCGCCGTAGACATAGAACTGCGGCGCCCGGGGCACGAAGATGGTATCGCCTCCGGCCACCGGCACGTTCTGCCGACTGTCGCCCGCAAACAGTGCCCCCAGGTCAATCTTGATGACTTTGCCGTCGCGACGCGTCAGCGTGGCTTCATCGCCGGCGACGCCGGCGTTCGGGTTACCGGACTCGCTGACGATCGGCCCGCCTGCCTGCGCCAGCAGATCGATGACGCGGCGCGTGGTGATCAACGGGTATTGGCCGGGCTTATTGACCTGACCCAGCACCGATACCAGCTGGCTCTGAAACTCGGTGACCAGCACCGAGACCTGCGGGTTCTTGATGATCTGGCCCTGAGTGAGCTTTTGGGCGATCAGAATTTCGACGCCACTGCTCGATTGCTGGGCTACCGTCAGCGGCTCCAGGTAGGGGAAGGTAATCGTGCCGGTCTCGCTGACCCGCTCGCTGACCGCAAGTTCGGGATAACCTGATACCGTGATCTGCAGCAAGTCTCCCGCACCAATGGCGTAGTCATCGGCCGGCGCGGCCCTGACTCCGACGCTCAGCAGCGAACACAACGCCGCCAGTCCCACCGCGAATTTGCGTGCCATCCTCATCAGTAAGCCCTCCGATCGCGCCAGACCAGCGCCACGGTTCTCAGAATGATTTGAAGATCCATCGTCAAAGACCAATTACGCAGGTAGTCCAGGTCGCACTGAATGCGTTGCTTCATCGATGGCAGATCATCTCCGCCACGGAAGCCCTTGACCTGTGCCAGGCCGGTGATGCCAGGCTTGACCTTGTGCCGGAGCATGTAGCCGGGGATGAGCTTACGGAACTGCTCGTTGACCGCAATGGCGTGAGGGCGCGGCCCGACCAGGCTGAGGCTGCCTTCCAGGACATTGAACAACTGCGGCAGCTCATCCAGCGAGGTGCGGCGAATGAAGGCGCCAAAGGGCGTCAGGCGCCGATCACCGCGCCTGACCTGCGTGTACTCAGTACGACCGTCTTCGATCACACTGAGTGAACGGAATTTGTAGACGACGATCTCCCGGCCATCGAGACCGTAGCGTCGCTGCCTGAAGAGTACCGGACCGGGCGAGCTGATCCTCACGCCGGCGGCAACCACCAGCAGCAAGGGCGCCGCCAGAAGCAGTAGCGGCACGGCCAGAAACACGTCTGTCATGCGCTTGGCGATGGCGCCCGCGCCGTAGAAAGGAGATTCGCGCACGGCCACGATTGGAATACCGCCAATGACATCCAGTCTTGCCTGGATCAGGTCACAGGTGAACATGTCGGGTACAAAGTAGATCGATGCGGTCGAGTCCTGCAGGGCATCGATCAGTTCCAGCACTTTCGGTCGCGGCGCAACGGGCAGCGTGATGTAGACCAGCTTGATGTCTTCGCGCCGCACGTAACTTTGTAGTTCGTCAGCCGATCCCAGTAGAGAGAGGTGGCCTTCCGCAGGCAGCCGATCGGGGCTGCGTTCATCGAAGAAGCCGACGACCTTGATGTGCAGCAGCGGATCGTGCTCCAGCTGTCGCTTGAGACGCAGACCCAGCTCCGTCAAACCGAGAATAACCGCCTTGCGCGTGGGTCCCGCCTGCGATGCGGCGCGGGTCAGCAGTCGATGCAGGGTCCGCTCGCCAAACCAGAGGGCCAGCGGTGTGATCACTGCCCAAGTCATGAGCACGCGCGGTTGAACGAGGTGATCCAGTTGCGACACGTGCAGCAGCACGCCGAGGAATGTAACGAACAGTCCCCAGCGCAGTCCCAACTGCAATAGAGCCCACGCCGGATGAGTCTGCGCGGCTGCGTTACCGCGATTGGTAATCTTGAGAAGTTCTGCGGCAGCGACGAAGGCCAGCACCGCGAGCATCAGGTAGGGACCGTCGAAGCGCTGTCCCCAAATGGTAAGGGCCGCAACCAGGCTGCCCACGGCGAGCAGCGGATGGAGCAATGACTTGATCGCGAAGGCAGGAGTTGGATCGCTAGCGGTGAGCGCCGCAAAGCGGCTTTGCAACTGCAAAGATTCGCGGACGCCAGACTCAGACATCTTCCAAGATCCCTCGACCCGCCCCGTTTGCCTAAGCACTCCTTTGCTTTATCGGTTTATTGTGATCAGTAACTGCTCAACCGGTGATTCAGTGCGCGTTGATTGCGTCCGAGCTGATAAACCACCAGTGCGAGGAACAGTAGCGCCACCAGCAGCCACTGGTCGGACGCACGGGCAGTGACCCGCGCTGCGGGTTGTTCGTCGGTAAAGACCGGGTCCCATGACGCCCGCTCAGGCCCGCGCTGCACCACAGCAAGCAACTGAGCTCTCGCCCGCGTTTGCGGGAGCGATGCCTGCACGTTCGCCGAAGTTTCCGAAGAGGTAAGCGTCGAAGAGCCGACAGCAAACAGACCTACGAGAACAAATTTCGCTGCCGCCATAAGGCTCTACGTAACTGACTTGATGTGATGCGTCGGAAGTTAACACGTCTTATGTCACGTGACAAATATCTGCATTTTCGCTGCAATTATTGCAATTCCATTGCATCTGAGGAGGCAAGGTCGCCGCCCCAGGACGGTGCGACAGGCTCTCGCGAAGCACATCCCTGCGCTGGCATATATAAGGAGTGGCCGGAGGGATGCTCCGGCAGATGGATTCGCCTGCGACGCGTGTCCGCTATTCGGATCGGCGAGTAATGGTGGAAGTTAGGACCTGCTGCATTGCCAGGGGAATCGCGCGGCGCACCTCGAGCGCGAGTGTCGTAGCGGCCGGGCTGGCGACACACACCGCCGATGGGTGGTCGGGTGATGGGCGTAGCATCCAGAACGCCCAACGGTCGCGCTGATCCTGCACCCTGCTGTCGAAGGCTACGTCGATACCGCGGCTTCCCGGGAATGAAAAGCTGATTTGATCAAGTGGAATCGAAAGTCCCACTCCGCGCGCCTTGACGTAGGCTTCTTTCAGCGTCCAGATCTCGAGCAATCGCTCCGACCGACGCTCGTCGCCAGGTTCAGCGCGCAGTTCCGCAATCTCCTCGCGCGAGCAGAAGTGCTCAGCCATTGCCATTGACGCGCGGCTTCCTACGATATCCTCCGTATCGACACCGATGGCGCGATGACGGCTGACTCCCAGCATGACGATGCCTCCGGAATGCGAAACATTGAACGACAGGCCGGCTGCTGACACGGCATCGTTAGCGATCTGCGGCCGACCATGCGCGTTCGCAACAAAGGACCATTCGGCTGGGCTGATCGGTGCATACAGCGAGAGCACCGTCCGGACCAACGCACGCGTCAGCAGGTAGCGGTGCCGATCCTCGAGGAAATGAAAGCGAAGCTCGCCGGACCGCTCGCGCTCCGTCAAGAATTGTCGATAACGATCCAGCAGCGCCGCGTCTCGCGCCTGATCCTGGAACACAAACCAGACGTGACAGGCACCCAAACCGAGCTTCAGTTCGGAAGGCCATTCGCTGGCGCCCGCTGGTGATGATGTGAATTGCACGACTGGATGGGTTCCGACTTGGCGGCAATTCATGTAGTTGCGGGCTTTTGCGCAGCAGGCAGCGTCGATCGCTCGAAAATAACGCGCGGCGGAACCATGTTGCACACTTTAATTGCGCACATTTAATTTGTCATAATTTCGCGACAGTTTACTTAATGCGTGTCCTGACATTCGCTGCATATCGCCGTAGTACGGCGATTCCACATGCGCTAGAGTGTGATCGCCCTCTTACTTATGGTTGGATAAGTGCAACAAGCCCTCCTAAGTGACGATGGCACAACCGGTGCCGGCTTAGCCATTCCGCAGATCAGAATCCAGACGCACCCCAGCGTCTCCGCGCTCTCTCACGCGTCCGTCGATCAGAAGGCCGTACAGCTCGGTTCGGTGGAATCGCCGGGGCTGGCGATCTTGAAATACTGGTCGAAGCCGCTCGCTGTACTGGTCGCGCTGCTGCTCGCCATTGTCCTGACTTCGCAGCCGCTGACGCCGGCCTGTGCCGCACTCGCCGTTGCCACGATCCTGATATCGCGTCAGCTATTCAGTCCGCTGCACGTGCTCGCGCGCACTGGTGCCGGCGCGGTGACGCGTCGCCTGCTGCGCCTGCTGCTGGAGTGTGCCGCGTGGACCGGGCTGCTGGTGTGCCTGGGGCTGGCGCTCGGCATTAACGATGAATTCCAGCGCAATACGATGCTTTTCTGGTTTGTGCTGACACCGATGAGCCTGGTGCTGGGGGACTACTACACCACTCGGGCACTCGCGCGCGCCCGCTCGACGCACGAGCGCCACATCATCATCGGTGCCAACGAGATGGGCGTGGAATTGGCGCGGCGCATGTCGCAGAACCCGGGCACCGGGACCTTCCTCGGGTTCTTCGACTTTCGCAGCCCCGATCGGCTGCTACTGCCGGACCCGGAGCAGTTCGTCGGTACCTGCAATGAAGTGGCCGCATTCGTCCGGAGTCACGCCGTCAATGCCATCTATATTGCGCTGCCAATGAGCAACGCACCGCGCATCGAAGTGATGCTGCACGAATTTCGCGACACGACCGCTTCGATCTACTTTGTGCCTGACATCCTTGGCTTTGACCTGGTGCAGGCTCGCTGCGCCGAGATTCACGGCATCCCGATGCTGGCTATCTGCGACACGCCCTTCCACGGCATGAACGCGGTGAAGAAGCGCGCGGTCGACATCCTGCTCTCATCGTTGGCGCTGCTGCTGGGATGGCCGGTGCTCATTGGCATTGCGATCGCCGTCAAACTCAGCTCCCCGGGACCGGTGTTCTTCAAGCAGCGCCGCTACGGGCTGCATGGGGAGGAGATCCTGGTCTACAAGTTCCGCACCATGACCGTCTGGGAGGACGGACCGGTCGTGGAGCAGGCCAAGCAGCGTGATGGGCGCGTCACGGGCATCGGTCGGCTGCTGCGTCGTTCCTCATTGGATGAGTTGCCGCAGATCCTGAACGTCCTGCGGGGGGAAATGAGCTTCGTAGGACCCAGGCCCCACGCGGTGGCGCATAACGAGCTGTACCGCAAACTGATCAGCGGCTACATGATCCGGCACAAAGTGCGTCCCGGGATGACCGGCTGGGCGCAGATGCACGGGCTGCGCGGTGAGACGCGTACCGTCGAGCAGATGCGCCAGCGGGTCGAGTTCGACCTCGACTACCTGCGTAACTGGTCGCTTTTGCTGGACGTGCGGATCATTCTCAAGACCGCCGCCATCGTCTTCCTGCATCGCAAAGCCTACTGACGCAGACTCCTGGGCCGCATGTCGGTCCAATGGGTTTCGATGAAAGCCAGCGCCTCCACCCTGGACGCGGGGGATCCCACCGCCCGCCAGCCGCGCGGAACTGCATTTGTCGCGCGCCAGATGGAGTACTGCTCTTCATCATTGACGAGCACCAGCCAGTCCTGCTGCGCACTTGCTTCATCGAGGCTCATGAGTGCTCAGCGCCGGCCGTAACGCAGGTGATAAAGCATCGCGAAGGGATCGATCATTCCTTCGCGCGCGAGATGCCGCAGTTCCTGCAGTACTGATTTCAAACCACGCTTTCTTAGCACGCACAGCATGACGCGCAAGGCGTTATCGGTGCTCTTCATGGCAAAGTAGCGCCGACCAGCCGCCACTGCTTGATCGCGCTTGAAACGGTTCCAATACATCATCGAGTCGCGCCCGCAACGTTCGAGACCATCGCCCATCAGTGCCGCACTCGACGATGCGGATTGCGCCAGCAATCGCAATTGCGCCAGCCTCGCAGGCTGGTAGTAGCACCCGAGGCCGGTTCGCGCTGCCAGATAGTTGATGTAGTTGTCGCTGCCAAACGTCAGATCGGGCGGGACTGCGCTCCAGTCCATCGCCGCGCGACGATACACCGCGGCCGACATCATGCACACGGCGCGATTGACCAGCGCAATTCGCACGAACGGCCGATAGATGCCCTCCGCGAGACCCCCGCGGTGCCGGCGGTTGATAGCGCGCGTGCGCGCTGCGTCCACGTGTCCCTGGGCATCGATGTAGTCGTGGGCACAGAAGGACACCGCAAGCTCGGAATTGCTCTCGAGCGGCGGGACGAGCCGCGCCAGGAAATCGGGCTGCCACAGGTCATCATCTCCGAGGACGGCGATGTACTTGCCCGTCGCTCGCATGCAGGCGGTGACGATGTTGCGCGTCTGCCCGATGTTGACAGCATTGCGGTGTAGCGTCAGGCGCGGGTCGGCGATCTCCCGAATCAGCGGCGTGGGGTCGTCGGCGCTGGCATTGTCTTGCACGATGACTTCGATATCGGTGATCGACTGGCGCAGCGCACTCTGGATTGCGCCGCGTAGATAGTGGAGCCGATTGAAGCTCGGGATGACTACGCTGACGAGCGGCATGGCAGAGTTCATCTCTCAGGAATTTCAGGCACAGAGCAGTTCGTTGATATGCCGGGCGACGAGACCTGCGGCCGGCTCATTCAGCAACGCTGTGCGATCGACCTCCATATGGATCACATCCAGGCGTCCACGGGCGAAGCGCCTCCAGCCGCGGCGGCCGTCCAGCGGCGCGGCCCCGGCAGACTCGTCTGCGCCGCCCTCGAATAACACCACGCGACCATGGAACTGGGGGGATTCCATAGGATCATCCTCCGCAATGCGCAGTTTTCGCAACAAGCGCGGTACCCAACCGCTGCCCGCGGACCACTGCGGCGACGCTTGCGCATCCAGCAACAGCAACAGCACCTCTTCGCCGGCTTGCTCCAACAGGCAGGCCAGTTCGAAAGCCTCGCTGCCCCCGAGTCGCACGCCGCAGATCCGATAGGGACCATTCCGCTGGATGCGGCGCAGCACCCGCTCATGCCCGCGTGCGCGCGTTGCTGCCGGCGCAGTCGCGCCGCTCGAGGCGGCCAGGTTATAGACGGGCACTGATCCATCGATCAGCCGGACCATGCAGTCATATATGTCCAGCTCGGCATCGGAACCCGTGATGCAGAACATGGGGCTGCGTCTGCCATTGGCATTGAATGCGGCCGAGTGCTTCGGGCTCGATCTGACGCGCACTTCGTCCAAATCCAGCGCCAGCTGCGCCACGGTCGGCGCTTGCATTAGGCGTGTCATCGATACCGCGCGTCCAAACTCGGCCTTGATGCGGGCCGCAAGCTGGAAGGCAAGCAGCGAGTGGCCGCCAAGGTCAAAAAAATTCTCGTTCCGGCCCACGCTTGGCCGGCCCAGCAGTTCCTGCCAGATCCGGGCCAGGCGAAACTCGGCCTCGTTAAGCGGCGCGTCGTGTATCGACTCCATGCCGGGTACTCCAGGCAGTGCCAGCAATGCCTCGGCATCGACTTCGCCCGTCGGCGTCAGTGGGAAGCTGTCGAGCACGGCGATAGTGCTGGGAATTGCGTGCGCCGGCAGCCAGCTTCCCACATGATCCCGGAGGGAGCGCTGGCTGGGGTTGGGCGTGGCGACATGTCCCACCACAAAGGCCACCAGTTGAGGCGGCCCTTCCTGGATGCGAACCAGGACGGCGGCCTGAGCGACATCCGGATGTGACAGCAACGCCGCCGCTGTCTCCTCGGGCTCCACGGGGTTGCCACGGATGATGATGCGTCGATCCGCACGACCAAACCACTGCAGCGTGCCATCGGTGCGCCACATGGCCCGATCCCCCGTCTGAAACAGCCGCGTACCGGGTGCACCGAACGGGTTGGCAACAAAATGAGTCGCGGTCTCGACTGGACGATTCAGATACCCCGTGGTCAGTCCACGGCCACCGAGATATAGCTCACCGGCGACACCGGGTGGCAGCGGTTGCATCCGCTCATCGAGTACAAAGCCGCAACAGTTTGCGAGCAGGCGGCCAATCGGCAGCGTCGAAGGCTCGGCCTCCAGATCCTCGGGAACGATGTAGGCCGCCGCTTCGATGCCCGCTTCCGGGCAACCATAAACATTGACGAGGGTCGTCTGCGGCAGCGCCGCGTGCAATCGAGCTGCCAGTGCGCTCGTCAGCGGTTCGCCGCCCAGTATGAGGCGCTTGAGGACGAGATTCGGTTGCCGCCCCGCAGAATCGAGCAGATGTTCGATCAGCGACGGCACGGACTCCAGGTGAGTAACGCGCTGCTCGGCCAGAAGCTCCCAAAACGCGTCCACCGACAGCGTGCGCAGCTCTGGCGCAACCACCACACAGGCTCCGCTCAGTAGCGGCGGCAGCAGCTGTCCGATGGACACATCGACACCCACCGAGGCGCTGGCGAGCACGCGATCACCGGGACCGATCGGGTCATGACCGCAATTACGCGCAAAAGCCAGATTCACCAAGCTCGAATGACTGATCGCGATGCCATGCGGAGTTCCGGTAGGACTGGGCTCAAAGATGATGCTGGCTGCCTGATCCGGACTGAAAGCCATGGCTGCGGGCGCGCTGACGGGCAGCGCGTCGCCAAAGCGCCATTGGATCAAATCGCGCGGCAGCCGCGCTGCCGCAGCCTTATCGGTGAGCACGAGAGCACACCGGACATCGCGCAACATGAAGGCCAGCCGCTGATCGGGCAGCGCCAGGTCCAGCGGCAGGCAGATGGCGCCGGCTTTGAGCACACCGAAGGCGGCGATGACCGACTCGATCCCACGAGGCAGCGCGATGCCGACCACCGCGCCAACGCCGATGCCAAAGGACTGCAGCAGCGCGGCAATACTGTCCGACTGAGCTGCGAGCGCTGAATAGGACAGCGTGCGCAAGCCTTCAGCGACTGCATCGGCCGCCGGCGTACGCGCGACCTGGGCGGTCAGCAGCTCCGGCAATGTGCCGGCCGGAAAGCGCTCAGTGGTCTTGTTCCACCGGCTCACGACCTGCTCGCGCTCCTCGCTCGAAAGCAGGTTCAACTCCTCGATGCACTGTCGATCGTCAGCGGCTATGGACTCGAGCGCGGTCAGAAACTGGCTGGCCATATGCTCGACGGTCGAATGCTCGAACAGGTCGGTCGCATAGTCCAGGGTGCCCTCAATTAGCTCACCGGCGTCCTGCAGCTGCAGCGCGAGATCGAATTGATCGGTCGCCACCACTGCACTGGCGGCGGCGCCCTCTTGCGGAGCTGCGTGCAGCGCGACCATTACCTGGAACAACGGATGGTAGCTCAGGCTCTTCTGGAACTGCAGCGCTTCGACCACCTGCGTGTAAGGTAACCCGCGGTGGGCGCTTCCCATGGCCAGGCTGCCGTTGATCTGTGTCAGCAATTCGGCCGCGTTCGCCTTATCCTGCAGGCGTACGCGCACGGCCATCAATCGTGATGGATCTTTCGCCTCGCTGGCGCCGAGCACGAAATCCTGCTGCCTGCTGCGCCGCCCGAGCAATATCGCCCACCCTGTGAGCAGAACTGCCAGCAATGTCGAGCCACGGTGCCGCGCTAACCGCCGCAGCGCAGAGGTGAGCTCCGGCGTCATCGCCAGCGGGACGCTGCCGCGTTGACAGCTCAGTACCTGCGGTCGGGGATGATCCGTCGGCAGATCGAGAAATGGCTGCGCACCCTCCAGATGACGCTGCCAGTAGTCGAGATCTGGCTTGCCCACCTGGTCCCACCAGGCATCAAGGGCGTCTACTCCGCGCGATTCGGAGTGGCGGATTACAGGCAAGGATTCGACGTGCGAGGACCTAATCATCAGCGCGGCGCAGACTCAATGGCGCGATACACGTCAGTTCGATACTCCGTCCGACAACGAGGGCTGCTCATCATCGGGATCGTCTTCATTCTAGCAGAGTGTCACGCGCGCACTTGTTCAAAACTTGAGCAGCGTTCGCATCGCTCTGGCGCAGCGCTGCCCGGTGGGTGCACCGCTTGCATATACGCGCTGCATCCGAGATCGCGTCTCAGGGTTGTGTTCTATCGCACTGAGAAGTCCGAAGTAGTCTGCTCTGACGACCCTGGAATACACGCGCATACCCGATGCTGTCGGCCGCGCTGAGCATAATCCGCTCCGCAATATGTTCAATTGGCGCGCACAGAGAGTCGTGGGGAGACGGTCGAAGCCCGGCGGTGACACTGACGTCGAGCGCGTGGCGCTCGGCGGCGTCGACCTGTCCTATATAAAGGTGGTGTAAACGGGTGCTAACGCTTTAGCGATATGAGAATATCGGTGCGTGGTGCGGTCGTGCCATGACTCGCGAACAGAACGCGGCGGCCGGCGAGAATTTGCATCGACCTCGGGCAGCGATTTAAATAACACGCCGCGCCCGACGGTCGGGGTGACAGGGAATCACGACGGTATGTTTGTCGATGCCCGGCAAATCGAATCCGGAAGTGTCCTCGCGAACGAGGTTTGCATCATTGGTGGCGGTGTTGCCGGGCTGACCATCGCGCGTGAGCTCGCCGCGCGCAACACGCCATGCTGTGTCATTGAAAGCGGTGGCTTCGAACCCGACAACGAGACTCGTGATCTGTATCGCGGCGAGTCGGTCGGCCTACCCTATCGCTTTGCGGATGGCTGTCGGAGCCGCTACCTTGGCGGCAGCAGCAACTGCTGGGGCGGCTGGTGCCGCCCGATGGATCCCCTCGACTACGAACGACGCAGCTGGATTCCGCATAGCGGCTGGCCTTTCGGCCCGGAGGAGCTCGCCCCCTACTACGACCGCGCCCGGTCGGTACTGCAGCTGGGCCAAAACAACTACGACACCAGCCACTGGACGCGCGCGATCGCACGTCCCGACGTAAGAGCTTACCCGCTCGATCGCGGCGAGCTCATTGACGGCATCTCTCAGTTCAGTCCTCCGCTGCGCGCGGGGAAGGTGTACCGCGCGGAGCTCCGTGATTCGAACCGTATCCAGGTGCTGTTGCACGCTAATGTGACGAATATTCTTTGCGACAGCGACATCGCCAATGTCGAACAGGTCGAGGTCCAGACGCTCCAGGGTGTCCGTTTCACGGTGCGCGCGCGCCATTTTGTGCTGGCGACCGGTGGTATCGAGAATACGCGGCTGCTGTTGTCTTCCAATTCTCAGGCTTCGACCGGTCTCGGCAATTGCAACGATCTGGTGGGCCGATACTTCATGGATCATCCGCGGGTGACCTCCGGTTGGGTACATCTGCAGCCGCAATGGCAGCGCAACAAGCTCTACGACAACAAGTTCCAGTACCAGAACGACGCCGTGGCCGCCAACGGGATACGCATTGCCGCGCAATTCGCGGCCACGCCCGAAGCGCAGGAGCGCTACGGCATTACCAACGCCCGGGTGTCGCTCGGCTCAATTTTTCCGGGGGAATACGACGCTGCCGCCGAGGCCATCCGACAGCTCAAGTTGCAGTACGACGGTATGGAGCGGCCCGATTGGTCAATGACGCGCAATCTGATGGCGGTGGCCCGACATCCGATTCTCGCTGCCGGTTTCGTGGCCGCCCGGTTGTGGCAGCCGCAGTTCCTGATTCGCGGCGTACGCATGCAAGTCACTGTCGAGGCCACGCCCGATCCGGAAAGTCGCGTGACCCTCTCAGACGCCCGCGACCAGCTCGGCATGCGGCGCGTGCGTGTGAACTGGCGCCTGGATGACACGGTCAGGCGGACCTTCGACCGTATGCTCGCACTGATGCGCCAGGAACTCGAGTCGCGCAATATCGCCCGGATTGATTTGGATCCGCCCATCGAAGGGGGTGAGTGGCCCTCGACATTCGAACGGGAGGGGACCTGGCATCACATGGGGACCACTCGCATGCACGACTCACCGCGCGAGGGTGTAGTCGATCGCGACTGTCGCGTGCATGGCATGAACAATTTCTATATTGGCGGCAGCTCGGTATTCCCGTGCGGCTCGACGATCTATCCCACCATCACGCTCACGGCGCTGGCGCTGCGCCTGGCCGGACACCTGCACGATCGGATGAATCGGGTCTGACAGCGCGCCTCAGGGCCGGTTCTTTCAGTAGGCGCTTTGATCTTTCCACAAGATCGAGACGGTGCGCAGGATGATCGACACATCGAGCGCGAGGGACCAGTGGCGTAGATACTCGATGTCGAACTCGACTCGCTTGCGCATGGAGCTTAAGTCATCCCCCCCGCGATAGCCGTTCACCTGCGCCCAGCCGGTGATTCCGGGCTTGATCTTGTGCCGTAGCATGTAGCCGGAGATCAGTTTGCGATACTGCTCGTTGACCGCGATCGCATGCGGACGCGGCCCCACCATGCTGAGGCTCCCGGCAATCACGTTGAACAGCTGCGGCAATTCATCCAGTGAGTGCCGGCGCAGCCAGGCGCCGAAGCGCGTGACCCGCGCATCACCGGCCGTGACCTGGCGGTACTGCGTGGCGCCATCTTCCGTGACCGTCATCGATCTGAACTTGTAGATGGAGATCTCACGGCCGTCGAGACCGTAGCGCCTCTGCTTGAATATGACGGGCCCGGGAGAGCTCCAGCGCACGCCGACTGCGATCAGCAGCAGAAGCGGCGCGAGCACGACCGCAAGACCCAGGGACACGATCAGATCGCACAAGCGCTTGGCGATACTGCTCGCGCCATAGAAAGGTGATTCGCACACGGCTACCACCGGGATGCCGCCGAGGACGTCGAAGCGCGCCTGTACCGGATCGAATGCGAACAGATTGGGCACAAAGTAGATCGAAACGGTCGAATCGCGCAGCGCCTCGAACATGACCTGCAGCCGAGAGTGCTGCGTCATCGGCAGGGTGACGTAGGCGACGTTGATATTGTTCCGGCGTACAAAATCCACGAGCTCGGAAGGCCGCCCCAGGATGCGTTGCTGGCCCTCGACGGGCAGACGCTCGGGGTGACGATCCTCGAAATACCCCGCCACCTGGATCCGCAACGACGGATCCCGGAGCAGGTGCTGCTCCAGGCGCAACCCGTCCTGGGTCAAGCCGATGATGACTGCCTTTCGCATCCTGGATGTATCGGCGCGCGAGCGCTCCAGCGCCATCTGCGCCAGGTTTTCGCCCGTCCACAGCAACAGTGGCGTCCCGAGCGCCCAGCTGAGCAGCAGCCGCGGCTGCACGCTGCCGCTGAGCTTCGAGAGGTGCAAAAGCGACCAGATGAATGTCACGACGAGCGCCCAGCGCAGCAGGATGTCTACCAGCGACACCAGCGAGAAATAGCCGTGCGGTCGAGGCTGTAGCTGCAGCACTCCAAGAAAATGCGCCGAGGCAATGAAGGTCAGCACGGCGACGAGGAAATAGGGACCGTAAAGAGATTCTTGCCAGATCAGCAGGCAGCCAAGGAGGCAGCCCACGGCGATCACGGGATGCAGGAGCGACTTGAGCGCAAAGATCGCCGCTGGTTCGGTCGCAGTCAGCGCCGAGGGGCGCCGGGCCTGCCCCAGTCGCTTTGGATTATGTAGAACCTGCTCTGCCAATCGTTCCGACTCCCAGAAACAGCGTTACGAGCAGAGCCGTTACGCCTACTTGGCCTTTGGCATCTTCGCCAGGCGGGGGCTTCCCGCACAATCGATCTTCCTAGTCGATCTTCCTAGGCAGTCGCAGTAAACAGCGCTGAACTACGAAGCTCGCGCTGTTTTCGCGCAAGCTGGTACCCGATTAGTGCAGCCGCGAACAGACACATCAGCACGAGGTCCGCGGCAGTCATGCTCGAGCCGTCGCGAGTGCCGGCGCGAAGACTGGCGGACTCCGTGACGCCGACCGGCGCCGCGAGGCCATCGGACACAGGATTAACCACCATCGTCGTAGCGGCGCAGTCACCCGCCGCACACGGCGCCGCTGTCCAGATGGCAATCTTCTCGACAACGGCTGAAGAATCGCCGCTAAGTGCATAGTTATTGCTCGCGCTCAGTACACGCCGAAAGTCCAGTGCGAGTTGACGCGAGCGCTCGATCCCACTGATCGCCCCTGCACTGCTGACGCCATCGCTGGGGGATATGGTGGCGCGTGACGTGCTGTACGGCGCGGAAACCAGCAGCAATGCGGCCAACGCCATCGCAATGCAGGTTTGTGCTCTCATAAATCGTCTCATCACTTCACCACTGGCCAGTGCTACCGGCCATGAGCAGCATCAATTGTGCCAGTCGCCGATTTCCGATTTCACACGAATGTAGCAACGAATTCTTGGGGGCTACGGTTCTGAGGCCGCGTAGGATTTTTGCACACGGAGATTACACCCACAATTCGTGCGCGGAGATTTTTTTTGCAATCAGAACACGCGAGGATCAAATCTCGGTGGAGTTGATCCCGCACGCCAGGCAAATTGATTTCGCGCGAACAGCAATGCGGCGCCGCGCCGTTCAGGCTTCCGCGGCGATGGCGCTCTCGCAGGCCCGCAGCAAGACAGGTTCGAATCGATCGGCGATGCGCGCGACATCGAAGGTGGTGTCGGCGTACTCCCGACCGCGCGCACCCGCCTGTTCCCTGACCTCGTCATGCGATAGAAAACTTCGTACGGCTTCGACGAAGGCATCTGGATCGCGCGGGTCGACCACGGCGCCGGCGCCAGCGCGCTCTATCGTGCGTGCGGCCAGATTATGTTTACTCGCGGAGAGCACAATTGGTCTGCCGCTGCAGAGATACGACAACACCTTGGACGGTACTGAGAACTCCGCCGCATCGGGCTCGATCATCGCCACCAGCACATCGGCACTCGCCAGCACGTCCCCGTAGGTCTCGAAGGGTTGGAACGGCAGCACCTTGAGATTTGAAAGCCCACGACGCTGCCCCTCAATGCCGAGGTAATCGGCGTACTTGCCGCCCGACACCACCACCAGCCGCACATCGGCCATATCGGTCAGCGACTGCGCGGCGGCCAGCAGCAGATCGGGGTTGTGTTTCAGTCCGATCGTGCCGGTGTAGAGCACGATGCGCTGGCTCGAGAATCCCTGGGCGCGGCGCCACGAATTGTCACGCGTTCCGACCCTGATCTGATTCTTCGGCGCCCAGTTCTCAACGATCGAGATACGCGATTTGGGCACCTGCCAGCTGGTGAGGCGCGGCATAAAGTTGTCGGCAATCGCAATGACGTGGCTAGCATTGCGCAGCAGCCGCTTCTCCATCCGCTCGTACCAGGATCCAAGCAGCATGCCGGCCGCGGCGGATTTACTGTTCAGGAAGCCGCGGATGGCGTCAGAGTGAACGTCCTGCAGCCAATATACGAACGGGATCGAGCGGGTCCGGCAGTAGCCGCCGATCTGGTTCTGGGCCTCCAGCGGGTTGTTGGAGCCGACCACGATGTCGGGCTTAAAGGATTCGATGCGACGACACATGAGGCGCCCGTAGGCGCGCTCCTGCCGGCGACGCCTGGCCAGATTGCCGTACTTTTGGAGCGGCGCACCAATCGAGACGCCTTCGACCTCGAAGGTCCGCGGGTCTCCCGGGCGCGGCGTCAAATCGCCCTTGGGCGTCTGATCGTCGGCCGAGTAGACATGAAGCACCTCATGACCACGACGGGCCAGCTCACGACTAAGCTCCACCTGGAACGGATGGCCGCAGTAGTCATTGATCAGAATCCGCTTGCGGGTGTGCCGGAGCGCGTCCTCAAGCGGCGTGACCGCTGCCATGTCAGGCCGCCCGACGCATCACCTGTTGCTCGATCCAGGCGTAGGTCTTCTCGAGCCCTGTGCGCAGCGTCTGCGACGGCGCCCAGCCCAGCCGCTGCTTGATCAGCCGGTTGTCGGAGTTGCGTCCGCGCACGCCCAGGGGACCATCCTTGTGCCGAATCGTCAGACGCTTGCCGGCAATGTCCGCGACGATCTGGACCAGCTGATTAATCGTGACCATCTCCTCCGAGCCTACGTTCACCGGACCAGTGAAGCCTGAGCGCAGCAGCCGTGTAGTGCCCTCGACGCACTCATCCACGTACAGAAATGAGCGTGTCTGGAGCCCGTCACCCCAAATCTCGATCTCGCCGCGGCTGGAAGCCTCGGCGACCTTGCGACAGATCGCAGCGGGGGCCTTCTCCTTACCGCCGTTCCAGGTGCCCTCGGGGCCGAAGATGTTGTGATAGCGCGCTATGCGGGACTCGATGGCGTAATTGCGGTTGTACGCAAGGTACAGCCGTTCGCTAAAGAGCTTTTCCCAGCCATATTCGCTGTCCGGCGCGGCGGGATAGGCACTGTCCTCGGAGCAGTTCGGATTGTCCGGATCGAGCTGGTTGCGCTCGGGGTACATGCAGGCCGACGAGGAGTAGAAAATGCGGCGCACATTGCGCTTCTGACAGGTATCGAGCACGTTGAGATTGATGGTTGCGGAGTTGTGCATGACATCCGCATCGTGTTCGCCCGTAAAGATGTAGCCCGCGCCGCCCATATCTGCGGCAAGCTGGTACACCTCGTCGAAAGGTCGATCGATTACCTGTCGGCAGACAACCGGGTCACGCAGGTCCCCGACTACGAAATCATCTGCCTCCGATTCACAGAACGGGGGGCGCTTTAAGTCGACACCGCGCACCCAGAAGGATTCGCGCTTCAATCGCTTGACGAGATGCCCTCCGATGAAGCCACCGGCACCAAGAACGAGAGCTGACTGATTTGGTTTCATTGCGATGGGTGTTGTTGTGAGGGAATGAAAAGCGTTGCGTGCAATTTAATGTCTCATGAAAACACGACGAAATGAAGAATGTTCCACAAATTGAAGCGCCCGAAGATGTGTTATGACAAACAGAAGCTGGTCTGCGGCTTCGTCTGGAACCGCCCCCTCGTTCTGCATATTTCGTACCGCGACCAGGGCGCTGACGCGTCGCGGGCCAGACGCGCGCATTCACGGATTTACGCGCGTTTCCTCAAGCACTGTCGTCGCACCGCAGCAGCGGCGCACGCTCTGCATTGATGCAATCTGATTTGCTGGCGCCTCGCCATGGCTCATCCGGGCTCATTCCGCGGGTCGATGCGCTCGAGCCAGCACTCGCGCCAATACGGAACGATAGCGCGTGGGCAGAACAGGCGGCGCGCGCTGCACTCTCCGGAGCAAACCACGTGCTCCAGCGCGATGACATCGGCTTTTATGCGCAGCATCCGGCCGGTTCGCTCATCGATGATCCGAGTGATGCGTTGCCCGACGCGCAGAGACTTCCCACAGAACGGCAGCATCTCCCGGTCGAACGATAGGCCGCGGCTGTGACCGGTCGGTGACAGCGTGGCGGCGATCTCGGCCCGACTCTTTACGCGCACCCACTCGCCAGGCCGCAACTGCAACGGCTGCCCGCCCGACGGCTCGACGCTGGCTCCGCGCAACAACCCCGATGATGTGAGCATCGTTCGCTTGCGCCACGGCTCCCACAGGAGTGCCCTCACCATGACGCGGACGAAATACCCCAGCGACACATTGCCAGTCGTCAATTCGCTCAACAGCGAGCGAAGGTTCAGGCCCGGGATGCTCGATGCGGCGTTCAAGAGTTCCGTGGTCTGGCAACGCCAGAGCTCCTCCGCCGCCGGTGCACTCTCGTCGCTGTGGCGTACCTGAGACGCAATACGGGCAATCAGGGTAGCGGTCGATTGGAGGCCAGGGGCCGCCGCTGGCGCGTTCGGGTCCACGCGACGCAGCCACGCTTCCTTCCAGATCAGGCGACAACTGGCCTGACAGCCGCCGTGGGCACTGCCATCGCAGCGCAGATCCTCCAGCATCACCGCGTCGGCGAGACGCAGCGACCCCGTATAGTTGACCGTGTCGCAGATGCGCTCGGTCCGACGATCGACTCGCAGCCTGCGCCCGCAGAAATGCGCCATCTCCGGCATGAAGGGCAGGTTTTCGAGCATTCCGCGCTCATCGAGCGTTGCGAGAATCTCCGCCGGGCTCCGAACCTCGACCCAATCGCCACGCCTAAGCGACTCATTTGACATATTTTTCTCCAGCGGGAGCGGAGTGCACTGACGCGTCTGCGCAGTTTATCGCGCTGTACGCCATGCTGCCCAGCACCTCGCCTGCCGCTCGCGCACCCGTCACCGCAACGGTCGTGATGCCGCCGTCATGCCACGTCGAGACGGCGCACAGAACTTCTCGTAACTGCCCGGTTGGCAAAGAGTCCCCAACACCAACTCGTACCGCGCCACGTTGCCGCAGCAGAATGACTGGTCCGCTCACCGATTCATTTCAGCGCGGCGTAGGGCGGCGCGAATTGCGCGCGCCGCTGCATGCGCGTGTACGCGTACGTGCGGGCCGCGCGGCTCATCTCATCGACAGCACTCACACAAGGGCGCCGCAGTTCAGGACAGCGGGGTTAATAAATTTATGAATTTAATGTCGACATACTGCGTCGACTGCGGACTCGTCAGCAGATGCGCGTGTTAGCATGCGCGACAATGTCCAAGACGCTGATCTTCGTCTCCAGCCATCGCAGCGCCAACCGCGTAGCGGACCGAATGATCGGCGCGGTGGCGGCGGGTTGTCGCGTCGAACTTCTCGCTTTCGAGCGCGAAGTCGTGGACCACCCCGTCTACCACGATGCCAAGGTGCGCTTCACCTCTCTCGGCAACATCCGGGGTGGCGTGGCCTACTCCCGCCTGTACTCGTTAGCGCGTGCCGCATGGACCTTGGCGCTCGCGGGGCGCCGACTCAAGAAACCCGACACCATCGTGCTCGTCAATAGCCTGGAGCTGCTGATTCTCTGTGCGTTGTGCGGGCTCACGCGCATGCCGACGGTATACGATGTGTCGGATATTCATCCGCTGCAGCTGGCCAAGACCACACCGGGGCGGCTCATGCGCTGGCTCGAACGCTTGGCGCTCCGGCGTGTGGAGCTGCTAGCGGTCACCTCACCCTGGTTTTACTGGGAGTACTACCGGCGCTGGCTCGGTGTACGAAAGGCGGCCCTGCTGATCGAGAACAAGGTCCGGCCCGGCTGCCTCGAGGTGCGCTCCGCGCCCGTATTCACTCATCGCATCGCCTGGAACGGTCTGTTGCGCTGTCGAGCGTCGGCGGCGCTGCTGTTCGATTCGCTCAAGCAGGCGCCCGCTTCGCTGCAAGTGTCCCTGCACGGCACCCTGGATCGGCTCGGCGAGGTAGGCCAGCAGCTGACGCGGTTGCCCAACTGCGAATACACTGGTCCGTACGATCCGGACGCCCTGAGCACCCTAATTGCCAAGTCCAGTTTCGTATGGGCGATCGATTTCTCGGAGTGCGAAAACTCCACATGGCTGTTGCCCTATCGTCTCTACAACGCCATTGCCGCGGGTGTGCCCGTGATTGCAGCTAGCGACACCGCCACCGCCCAGGTGGTGCGCCGTCACGATATCGGGCTGGTGTTGAACGAGTGCACCTCCGGTTCGTTGATTCAGGCGCTCGAGCGGTGCGATGCCATCACCTATGAACGCTGGAGGCAGAACACGCTGGCACTCGGGGAGCGCGCCGTTCGGCACGACGAGTGGGCACGCGTGTTCGAGAACGCCGGGCGCTGGGAGGCTCTGCGGCGCTTGCCCAACAATGTCGATGTTGACATCGTGTTGTCAGCGAATGATCCCATTACGGCACCCGCGGAAATCACTCGGAGCGCTGCCATTGAGGCGTTGAACGCGACGAATGCCGACTCCACCGAGTCGCTTACGAGCGATCGTGCCTGCGCCATTTGAGGCGCAATGCGTCAATCGGGGGATCTGAAATCACTGGCGCGCAGCGACGTTGAGGGAGCGAAGCCGGTCGCCTGCGAGTTCTGGCGATTGCAGCTGTCCGGGGCGCCAGCGCTACTGGAGTTACCGACAGACCGCTTGCGTCCGGCGCTGTCGAGCGGCGCCAGCGCTGCCTCAGCAATCGAGTTTCCGCGTGCGCTGAGCGCCGGACTGCGCCGCCTGAGCGAGCGCCACGGCGTCACACTTTTGGCGACACTGCTGGCTGGCTGGGCCAGCTTGCTGTCGCGGCTCAGCGGCCAAAGCGACCTGGTAGTCGGCGCGCCGCTCTCCGACCGGTCCCGCCCGCGACTGATGCGCTGCGGATTCGCCTCGAAAACGACCCGAGTGTTCGAGAACTGCTCGCATCCATCGATTCAGACATTACCGAAGCAAGCGTCCACGCTGATCTCTCTCTGCCGCAATTTCTTGAGGCAATCGAAGGTCCGCGCAGCGTCAGTCACCATCCAATCTTTCAGGTCATGATGGCCCTCGAACCGGTCACGAGGAGCGATCAGAACGCGCGGTTCGACCTGGCGTTTCTGTTGCGCGACGACGGCATCGATCCTAAGCGGAGTGCTCGAGTACGCCTCGGATCTGTTTGATGGCAACCGCATCAGCCGCATGGTCGGGCATCTGCTGACCCTGCTGCATGGGATGGTGACCGATGATCGCCGGCGCGTCAGTGATTTGCCGCTATTTGGCGCCGCTCAGCTGGTTGAGCTGCTGGCCGACTTCAATGACACACCTCGGAGCTACCCGCAGGAATCCTGCGTCCATGCGTTGTTCGAGCAGCAGGTGCTGCGCGCTGCGGAGGCAATCGCCCTGGTATGGGAGCAGCGACAGCTCAGCTACGCGCTGCTGGACGCCTGCGCCGAGCGCCTACGCCAATGGCTAGCCGCACTGGGATTGCGGTCGGACGAACGCGTCGCCATCTGTCTCGAACGCGGCCCGGGGATGTTGATTGCGCTGCTGGCGGTATTGAAGGCCGGCGCAGCTTACGTGCCGCTCGATCCGCTCTACCCGCAGGATCGGCTCGATTTCATGATGAACGACAGTGCGCCCAGGGCACTGCTGAGTCATCGCTCACTGCCGGGCACCCTGCCCGCCTCGTGTCTGGGGGTCTTGGAGCTCGATTATCTGGATCTGTTGCCCACCGGCCCCCTGGACGTCGTTGATCGGGGCCATACCGCGCGCGATCCGCGCTCGCTGGCGTATGTGATCTATACCTCCGGATCCACCGGCACGCCCAAAGGCGTCATGGTCGAACATCGCAGCGTCGTAAACCTACTGACATCGATGGCACGCGAGCCCGGAATGCGGCCCGACGACACGATGCTCGCGGTGACGACACTGTGCTTCGATATCGCGGCACTCGAAATATTTCTTCCCCTGATCACGGGCGCGCGCGTCGTGCTCGCCGATCGCACCAGCACTAGTGACCCGGAAGCGCTGCAGCGTCTGCTCACCGAGCATGCCGTCACCATTATGCAGGCGACACCGGCCACCTGGCGTTTGATGCTCGACCACGGCTGGCAAGGGCGGCCCGGACTACGCCTGCTATGCGGCGGCGAGGCGCTCCCAGCCGAACTAGCCTCGAAGCTTACCGAGTGGGCAGACGCGGTCTGGAATCTATTTGGCCCCACCGAAACCACGATCTGGTCGATTGTCGCACGCATCAAGGGCACTAGCGGCAGGGCCGTCGAGAGCATTGGCCGACCGATTGCCAACGCGCGCATCTACATTCTGGACGGTACCCTGCAGCCGGTACCGATCGGGGTTCGGGGAGAAATCTACATCGGCGGCCACGGCGTGCCCACGCACCCTGAGCATGCTGCGCGACGGTGCAGTCATGGCGACCGTGCGGCGCAAGCTGAACAATCTGGTGCGTTTCGAAATGCATCGCTGGGTCACTGGCCGAGACAAGGACCTCCGCCACGCACTGTTCAGGCACGCCCGGCAACGCACCTACCGGCCTTTGTCAGGCCACGTGGTACTGATCAAGAGCCGTGGGACTGAAGAGTGGGCGTACCAGTTGCAGCTGGACGGTTTCAACGGCTGGAAGAAACTCGTTCGACATCCGATCGAGCTCGTTCAGATCGATGCAGGTCATCTGGCGCCGATGAAGGAGCCGGCGGTCAGAACCGTCGTGCAGCGCATCGACGGCTTACTGCGGGACTGACCGGGTTGTCGATTCGCGCGCCTTCTTGCGATGCAATACGGCGCCGTATTTGCCTGCAAAGAGTGCAGCAGCTTTGTGAGAAAAATCAGTGCTGCAGCAGAGTGATTGAATGCTTCAGTTGAAGGAGGAACCGCCACCCGGCATCGGGCACCCTCCGGCCTGCCATGAGCATGAATTAAGTAAAACCGGTACGCCGCGCTGTCCTTTGTCACGCACAGCGCATAAGCCGCGATTAGTATATCTTCTAGTCACAGGGCGCTGGCCGGACTGGGAATCGATGCGGCTTGCGGGATGATCTTTCGATATGAACCTTCGACAATTCTTCCTGATCGTACGTGGCCGCTGGCGTGTGCTTGTAGCGACATTTTTGACTGTGGTCGCACTGGTCGTCGGGGCAACATTGCTGCTGCCGAAACAATACACTGCCACGGCCTCTGTCGTTGCAGACAACAACAAATCTGACCCGGTGACGCCCGTCACCCTGCAATCCGATCCGCAGTCATTCATGCTGACGCAGGTTGGTATCCTTACCAGCGACCGAGTAACGATGGAAGCGGCGCGCTCCCTGCATTACGAGAGCACTGACTTGTATCACCGCTGGGAGAATTCCAAGCACGGCAACCTGGACTTCACCGCGTGGTTCGCCAAGTTATTGCGTAAGGCTGTGCGTGTCTCCGGCGGCGCCGAAGGCAACATCATTGAGATATCGGCGCAATGGACCGATGCGCAGAAGTCCGCCGATATTGCGAACGCGATTGCACAAGCCTATCTCACCACGAGCATCGCGCTGAAAACACAGCCCGCGCAGCAATATGCGGGGCTGTTCAACGACCGCGCGCGTGAACTGCGCGCTGATCTTCAAGCAAAGCAGCAGCGATTGGTCGATTTTCAGAATGAGAAGGGCATCATTCCGACCGATGAACGCATCGACGTCGAGAGTGCGCGGCTCGCTGAGCTGTCGACGCAACAGGTCGTGGTGCAGGGGCAGCGACAGGACAGCCAGTCCAGGCAGCGTCAGATCGCCGGGCATGCGGACTCATCAGCCGAGGTGTTGCAAAGCGCACTGATCGCAAATCTTAAGGCACAGGTGGCAACCGACGAAGCCAAGCAGCAGGATTTGGCCACGAATCTCGGCGTCAATCACCCCGAGTACAAGCGCCTCGAGGCGGAGATAGTAAGTCTGCGACGGCGCATCGAACTCGAGAGCAATCGCATCGCCGCGTCGCTCCACGACTCCACGGAGATCGTCATGCGGCGCGAGGCGGACGTCAACGCGGCCGTCGAAGCACAAAAGAGGCGATTATTGGAACTCAAGCAAAGCCGTGACCAGGCGGGGCTACTGCAAAACGACATCGTGGTCGCCCAGCGAAACCTGGACGCCGTCACGCAGCGTCTGGCGCAAAGCAGCCTCGAAGGGCAGGTCGAGCAGAGCAACGCCGTGCTGCTTGCGGCAGCGACCGCTCCGGATGAGCCTTCATCGCCGAACCTACCTATAAACGGCGTCGTTGGTGTGTTTTTTGGCTTAGTCCTGGGCGTGGGCGCAGTTCTGCTTGCAGAACTCCTCAATGGCCGCGTGCGCGCCAAGGAAGACCTCGAGGAGGCATTGGAAGGCGTGCCTGTGCTGGCCAAGATCGCCGCCATCCCCTGGGACCGCGGCTATCACGGCGCCAAAGTCGCGGGATTGCTGAGTGCCGGGTCATGAGACGGTCCCATTGATGAAAGGGCTGACACATATCAAACCGGGAACCAGCATAGCGCCGCCGACACGCGCCAGCGCCGTAGAGCGCCCCGTCGACCGCAGCCGTGCCATGGGCACGATATTGGTCGCAAACGGTCGTCTCACCAACGGCGATGTCGCGCGAATTCTCGATTTTGCGGAGGAGCGAAGGTTGCGCTTCGGTGATGCCGGAGTTCAGCTCGAGCTGCTCAATCCCGACGATGTCGCATTCGCATTGGCGAGACAGTTCAGCAATCCTGTGCTGAGTCGCGGCGGCCTGGACGGAGTTTCGGATGACCTGTTGGCTGGCTACGACCCGCAGAGCGCGCTGCTCGAGCCCCTGCGCAACTTGCGCAGCCAGCTCATGCTCCGCTGGTATCAGGAAAGCACGCGCCGTGTGCTCAGCATCGTCAGCCCTGAGCGAGAGGAAGGTCGCAGCTGGCTGGTGGCCAATCTTGCGGCCACGTTCAGTCACATCGGCGTGCGTACGTTGATCATTGATGCCGATTTGCGTCAGCCAAGGCAGCAACGGATTTTCAATCTGCAGGGGGCCGGGCTGTGCGAGTTGCTCACCGGACGCGCCGGCGGTGATGTGGCGCGGCGCATTCACCCGCATCTGAGACTCTTCGTGGTAGGTGCCGGCAATGTACCACCCAATCCGCAGGAGTTGCTGTCACGCGCCATTTTCGAGGCCGTCGTCAGCCGTTTTGCGGCTCAGTTCGATCTCGTGCTGCTCGATACCCCCCCCGCTGCGGAATCTGCCGACGCGCAGATCATATCGGCTCATGCTCAATCGGCGCTGATGCTGGCGCGTAAGGGTCATACGACCCGTGCCCTGTTGAGCGAGACCATGCGGAACCTTAAGCAGGCCGGAGTTAGTGTGGTTGGCAGCGTCATGAGCGAGCACTGAGCTATACGCAATGTCCACCCATGTGGCGCTACACAAAGGCGCGTTCATGCGCCCCCGCCAGCTGACTGTGGCATGATCGTGAGCCCAATAGCGCTCGGGTTGCAGTGAGTCTCCAAGCACGTGGCTTCCATACCCCACTACCAACGGCTCGATCTGTTCCGCCTGCCCGTTGGCTTTCGCGGACGCTCAGCTGTATTTGTCCAACTCTGGTGGGTGGTCCAGGCGCTGCTTTTTAAGCCCCTGCCGCAGATCTGCTATCCGCTGCGCAACGTGCTGCTGCGCGCGTTCGGTGCCAAAGTCGGAGCCAATGTCCGCATTCGGCCGGGCGTCGAGGTGAGCTACCCATGGAAGGTCTCAATTGGCGACAACTGCTGGATAGGTGATGACGTGACCCTCTATAGCTTGGGGCCCATTTCGATAGGCAGCGACAGCGTGATATCGCAGAAATCTTACGTTTGCGCGGCCGACCACGACTACTCCCAGCCGACTTTTCCGATCCGCGAGCGTCCGGTGCAGATCGGCAGCCAGGTTTGGATCGGTGGCGATGTCTGGGTCGGGCCGGGGGTCACGATTGCCGATGGAGCCGTCGTCGGCGCTCGAAGCACAGTGGTGGCCGATTTGCCGGCTGCCATGGTGTGCGTCGGTTCGCCTGCAAAGCCAATCAAACGTCGGAACACGGCGCCGACTGGCGCCGCCTGACCCCCCGGGGCGCGGGATTTCGGGGCCGCGTCACCTCACGTGGCGTTCAGGGAGCAACCCAAGCATCGAAATATTCAATATACATTTCGTAGGGCACTGTTCCGCTGTGATTGTTTACTTCCATTGTCATGAAGAAGTGTAGATTTTCGTAGGCAGCCGTGGGCATTCCGACCGATGAAAATGGTTGACTGCCGACGGCGGCGCCGTTGACGTACCACGTTACCCTTTGTCCTACCGGGTCGAATGACGCCCCGTAGATGTTTGTCTTCGTGTAATCGACAGTTCCTCCGCTGGCCGTGGCCTGCGTGGTGGAGCCGCCATTCCAGTAGTGCAACGTGCCCCATAGTCCGACCGAGTTCTCTCCACTCTCATTGACATCCAACTCCATCCATTGCGTAGTTGCACCCAAATTCTTCTCAGCGCACCAGAGCCAGATTGCCGGCCAGATGGTCGAGTTCTGCACCGAGGTACTCATGGCCCATTCGACGTAGAAGGCTTTGCTGCCCGAGAGCATCGCCAGCTTACCCTGCAGCGTTGCCATGGAGCTGTTGTTCATTGTAACGGTCGCGAGATTGCCTTCCTCTGCGTTGGCATTGCCGCTGGTGCCCGCATTGACGAGCGTCAACTGACCGTTGGTCGTGCCGTAGAGTTCAGAAGCATCGTTGCTGCTATTGAAGAGCACAGCGGACCCCGCCGCCGCACCAGTCATTGAAATATCGGGCTGTTGGGGCGCAAGCCAGAGCACGTTTTTTGTCAGCCCTAAGGCGGCCGCACCTGCGGGCACCGGCGGAGCCGCAGGATTCCAATGGACTCCATCGGACGCCATTGCGCCTATGTCACCGGTGGTCGCAGTGAGACCCGAGGCAATCGTTGTAGGCGGATGCGCCGCCGTCAAGTCGGCGAGCGTCGAGAAACTTCCGAAACTTGTCGATGTTTGCTTCGTTCCGCTGCTGCTGCCCGACGAGCTACCGCCGCTGGACGAACTGCTGCTGGACGAGGAAACCCCGGAACTGGAGCTCGAATTGGAGCCGCTGCTAGATGAAGTGGCACCAGAACTTGAGCTTGAGCTTGAGCTGCTCGACGACGAGTTAGAAGAATCGATTACCACGGAGGCCGTTGAGGGCGCACCGATACTCACGCCACTACCGGCATCAGAGAGCGAAATGATGAAGTCCTTGCCCACACCCGGCTGGCCGACCAACGGAATCGTGATGGTTCTAGAGGAATTATCGCCCGCGGCCCAGGTTAAGGTTCCACTCCTGGGCGAATAATTCACATTCGCGACAGCGCTTCCGTTCGTCGTACCATAGTTCACGGAGACCGGCGCGGAGGCCCCGCTTCGCAGTACGGTCACCGAAGCGACAGTCGACGATCTCGTTACCGTATACGTGGGGGCCGAGAATGCGACGACTGATTGGGCATTCGCTGTCGCAGCCGAGCCACTCGCCGCGTTTCCGGTCGAGGGGGCGGAGGAGGAGCTTGTGGAGCCACTCGCCGCTGAATCATTGCTCTGGCCGTTACACGCCGCGAGAAGAATGAGCACGACGCTGAGGGCGGCGCGGCTTCGACTGATGAACTGCATGCAAGAGGCTCCTATATCGTGCTTGGCAGTGATGATTGACTCAACATCCGGCCGCCTCAAGCTGTCTGCACAGCACGACGTGTCGCCAATTGGTTACAAATGCCCTCTCGTCGTTGGAATCAAGCGCTCAAATTTGCCCGCAGTGGATCTATTGGGTGAATTCGGCGGATTACTCGTAGCACATCTCAATTGAGATCAATCGATTGGACACGTGGCATTCATAATGCGAGGACGCTCGTCAGATAGGCGCCACGTTTGGCGGCGGCGCGCCGACGCCGGACCGCTTTTATTTGGCCAGCAGCCTGGCAATTTCGAGCGCGGATTGGACGCCGCCGATGCGCCTCATGCGCCGTGAGCGAGCGATGGCTTGTATTTCAACTGCGTCCGCAAGCGTGAAGCCGTCGGAGATAGCGCCGGCTCATTCCATGGAGCGGCAATGACATAAGCGCGGACGTTCGACGTGCCGTCATGGCAAGGGCGGCATCCGGCATTATGTCGCACTTGCCGGCCGCGGAGCCTACTCAGCGAACGCCCACCGAGCGTGACGCATTTGCCTTTGCGGGCAACCTGGAGGCGACGACTAGCTCACCAAATTCCGTGGTCTCGAAACCAAGTTGCTCCAACTTGTCAAGCAGATCTTTGAGGTCATATAGCGAGCGCTCGGGTTCAAAGATAATGCAGGCTACGCGATCAGCCATGTCCTGCGTCAGATTCGAAAGAATCGCGTGCTCACACCCTTCGCAGTCAATCTTGAGTAGCAACCCCGTGCCGTTCGAATTCGTCCGCGTTAGGACGTCGGCGAGCGAAATGATAGGAACTGATATCTTGGCTTCACCTTCCTTCTTATACATACTGTGGCCGCCGATATTGCGCGGAGATAGATACAAGTCGAGGCAACCACACTTTTCGGCAACACCGACATTCAGCGGCTGCACTCCCGTCAGATGATTGAGTTCGATGTGCTCACGAAGATGTTCAAAGTTTGTTGGGTGTGGCTCAAGCGAGACGATCCGTGCCTGTGGCCACAACTGCTTGGCGCGGACAGTAAAGAATCCGATATTTGCCCCAATATCGATAATTGTCTCAAATGGACCTAACGCGAGAATCTCCGGTGACTCATAGCAATTGTCAATGAAGATCTCGTCGAACAGGAAGAGTGCCCAGAACTCGCGGATACGGAGGATTTTCCCGTCCTTCAATTTTAAATCAATAGGTCGCGTAGAAACGCGCGGAAGCATTTTTGCCAGAAGAATGGAGAAGAACGCCGACGGATGCGCCAGGACTCTGGAGAGTTTCCGGTAGTAACCCGGATTTGCAATACGACGAGCAAGGAACCGCGGACGAAAAGGACCATTAAGAGCCTCCGAGGCTAAATATATACGGGCGTAATCTCATATAGCATATTGCCAAATCATCGCAGTGTAGGATCAGAATGGACGGTGGCCCGGGCGTGCCACTTTCAGAGTGCGACAAGCGTATCGCCGCCCGAAGACGGTGCATGACAAGTGTTAAATGAACCGAAAACTGACAAAAAAGGCACAGCAACGTCTAGGAATGTGACGTGAGATGCCACGGGTGGCTCGCGCGGCATTGCGTGGCACGCTTCGTAACGTACCCGACCCACTGACGGCAGCGCTTTTATAATGCAAGAAATGAAGCTGTGAGATTCTCGTCCTTGATGATGGAGACTTCGAAGGGCCGCATACTTTCTGGCGTGGCCGCGAATCTCTACTCTCAGGCTGTCACGATCGTTATGCAGCTTGCGACACTGCCTATATTCCTCAGTCGTTGGAGTAGTGAGGAGTACGGGCGCTGGCTTATTATTTCTGCTATTCCGGCCTATTTGGGAATTTCCGACGTCGGGATATTGACGGCGGCGGGCAATTTGATGGCGATGCATCAAGCCCGAGGCGAAACCCCGATGGTGAATAGGATATTTAATTCTGGCCTAGCGGCATTGCTTTTGATTTTGCCTCCCTTGGCACTGTGTGCCAGCGTCCTACTTACGGTGTACTCATTCGGCATGGATATTGATGAGCGAAAGGCCCTGTTTGTAATGATATTGACAGGTCTTCTGAACGTTTCCAGTACTTTGTTTGATGCCGTCTATCGATCATTTGGCATGTATCCGCGAGTTGCGTTTCTGTTGACGACGGTCAGGGTATTTGACTTCTTTGGGGTCTTCGCTGGCCTGCTGATTGGCGGCACGCTGACAAGCACAGCTGTCGGGTTTCTGACCATCCGCAGCATCTCGACAGTGGTGATGTTCGGTCTGACCCGCAAAGATGTGCCCCAAGTGCGCTGGAATTTGCGTGAGATGGATTTCTCTCTCATGCGGCGCCTTATGCGAAACGGCGTGGGATTTCTCTCGTTCCCGCTTGGCTATATGCTGACGCTGCAAGGTCTGGTCCTGCTCGTGGGCGCGCAGCTTGGCGGAACTGCGGTCGCACTATTCAGTTCCAGTCGAACACTTGCAAGGCTCCTGGCTCAAATATCCGATGCCGCCGGAAAGTCCGTGGCGCCGGAGATCTCCGCGCTCTACGGTGCCGGCCGAGAGGCCGAGTTGAATCAATTGGTCAATCGCGTACTTTGGCGAGTCGTCTTGCTCATCGTGCTATGTGCATGCGCGCTTGCACCACTGGGCCCGACGATACTTAGAATCTGGAGTCACGGAAAGATAGGCTTTGATTACACGGTATTTACGTTCCTTTTAGCTGGCGCCGTCGCAGCCGCCTATTGGCAAGTACAGTCGGTGCGCCTCACAGCGACAAACCGGCATGAATTCGTGGCCGCTACGTTTTCCATGTCCTCCGCGTGCGCAGTGGTACTCGCTTACTTCACGATCGGACGGTACGGAGTTGCCGCGGCTGCGGCGGCCGCCTGCTCCGTCGATCTGGCGATGGTCATCGGGACTTCAGTCGCCGTGCGGCGTCTTCCGGCAGCCCATGGTGGGATGCGGCTCGCTTGATAAGGGCTTTGATATGTCTGAGCCTATACGCGTGCTTCTGGGGCGCTTCCCCAAGCTACGGATCCATTTTGCAGATTGCATTCCTGCCGCTGTTGTTCCTAGCTGGCGTCTACGCGATCATCAGAAAACGGGTGAGGCCAGACCCATTGTCATTCGCCGAGATTGTTCTCTACATTGCGGCGTTATTGTCGGCTGCGGTCACAATGTTTCGCGGGCTATATGAGCTTACAGAGTATTCGATCGTATTCTTCGCGTCGTTGATGTTGTTCTCAATTGCCGTGCGCTCCATACCGCTTGAGGGGCTGCTCGATACCGCCGCTATGGCGGCGCTTTTTGAAACCGTCACATGCCTACTTGTTGAGCGTCGCTCGCTGCTCGTCGCCCTTTCTGTTCACCATGACGAAGGCGGGCTAACCCGCTTCACACCGCTCGGTACCAACCCCGATGTGGTCGGCTTGATATTTGGCTCATCGGTAATTCTGATGGCGCGGCGCGTCTTACTCACAAAGCATTTGGGTGAGCGGGTGGCGATGATCATGGGAATGTTGCTGGCCTTAGTATTTGTCGTGGCGGCTTCGGCGCGCGCATCATTCTTGGCGCTTTGTGGCGCGTGCATTGTGGCATTTGCGTTCGAGCTTCGGCTTAATCGATCAACGTATTGGAAAATGGCGGCCGCGTGCGTGTTGCTGGTACCGCTGATTGTCGGTCGTCTGTACGCATATTTGAGCGGAATTTTCGAACTTAACTCCAGGTACCGTGGGGTGGAATCCGGTGGCAGTGGAAGAACCATCGTCTGGGCAAAGGGCGTCGCTGCCATATTCGCGGATCCAATCCGGCTCAGTTTTGGGGGCGGCTTTCGGTCGTCAGAGAAGAGCTACATTGGTTTCTTCACCGAAGACGCGTACATCAGTGTTCTTCTGGATAGTGGTCTCTTTATAGGAACTGCGATCATCGGTATCTACCTGTTTGCTGCCTTGAAGGCGCTGCGAAAAAGCCGGCAGTCGGGGCGGTCAAAATGCCTGATTCTGGTATTTACGTATTTTGTGTTTGTGCTTTGCGAATCGGTTTTCAACAGGTACTTACTGGCGATCGGTAATCCGTGCTCGCTGATCACTCTAATGATGCTGATGTCGCTGTCTATTGGACGACAGCCGGTTGGCGGCGTCACTCGTGAATTCGCGTCAAATGGACGGGCAGCAGGTTGATGTTCAACGAGCTATGGCCGAGCAGTCCCCACCAGTAACTTCCTCGGTCAACCTGAGGTGTCGCTACTTCGTGTTCGCGAAGGGCCGAGACAAACCCGTGGAATGGCGTCCGCCGGACTGGGACGAAAGTCTGCCAGTGGACTGCCGCTATTTCGGCTTGGCATTGGCAGAGATGGACCGAATTATTGCTGAGCGCGGCGCAAGCTCACCGCTGCACGTATATGTCACATGGGATTGGCGAGAGTTGCCTGAATACGGCAACCATGTAGTGGTTTTGCTATTGGGTGAAGAACTGGGGCTGGTGCCGAGGTACGTCCGGCATGTACATGCGGTATTCAAAACCATGCGCCTTCGCCCTACTTTCGGTTCGTCCTGGCGGGGACTGGGTTGGCTCGAGGTGCTCCTCTACATGAAACTGGCGAGAAATTGGCTGAGGCATCTCCAATCCAGGTGGAAAGCGTGGCTGGTACCGCGGCATTGGCCGGCACAGCTAAGGAAGACAATCGAAGTACTGGATGTGCCGCTAGGTTACTACCGCCAGGTCGCCGTGCCACAACTCACTATGTCCCAACGGCCGTTTCACTGTTTCTTCGCAGGGGAGATGGTCGCACCGGCCTCTACACTCGCGCATCATTTTCTGCCAACGCCCAAGCAATTCGCCCGGCGCAAGATGCTTCTGATGATTCACAAGCTCAGGCAACGTGAGCCGCGCTTCCGCTATGACGGCGGAGATTTCGGCGGTAGCGCGTTGTCGCCGGATGAATACTCCCGGCGATTGATGAATTCCAAGATATGCTTGGCGCCAAGAGGATCGGTCCCGGACACTTTCCGATTTTTTGAAGGACTGAGAGCCGGTTGCCTGGTGGTATGCGAGAAGCTGACGAGCGAATGGTTTTATGCCGGGGCGCCAGTGATTCAACTCGCAGATTGGAACGCGTTTCCAAGGCTCCTGGCGCCATACCTGGAGGATGACGAAGCGCTCGAGCAGGCGCGATCAAGGAGCCTCGAATGGTGGGAGAAGAATTGCAGCGAAACCGCTGTGGGAAGGGCGATGGCGGACTATCTTATTAAGCGATGAGACGCCGCGCATGCGTCGCTTCTGCGCTACGGACTCACCAAGTTGGAAGCGCTCGACTTTTGCCAGACGGAGACCGCGCTGACGGTCATCGGGTACCGCACACCCGTTCCCAAAATGACGACAAAATGCTGCAAGTCGATTATGCCAAAATCCATATCCACCGAAGTCAGATTCGGTGATTGTTGGCTGAATTGCGCCCAGGTCACAGGCTGGCCGATGGGCTCATCGTCAAAATACCACTGCACGTATCCATCGCCGCTGTCCGTTGCGGGTACCCAGATCATTCCATAGTTGTGGTATGCGGAGAAATCAGTATTGGCCGGCACATTCAGAATTTTGCTCGCGTAAGTATTTTGCACTTCGCAATACATCGCCGGCGCGCAGGTTACATTTGGCAAGCCGTAGAAGTCGTGGATAGAGCCGCTATAGACCTCATCGGTTTTTTGAGCCGAGGCGAGATTGTACTCAAGAAAGTCAATTTCTCCGAAGTGCTGATAGCCACTAACCTGCCCTGGCCATTGGTCGGCGTCGCTTCCGAGCAGGTGTTCAAGCGATAGTGACCAGAATGAGGGCCAACCCATAGAGGTCGAATTCGGATCGGTTGCTGCACCTTGCCACCCATCAAACTTCAGCGTTGCCTCAAAATATCCTCCGCCGCCGAAGGCGATTCCGACGAACCCCGCCATATTGCGAGCTGAGGTTGCGCTGGCGACCTGTCCATTTGTGGTATCGCCAGCGCGACCTGGGAGCGTGATTGTGCCATCGGCATTTTGTTGGGACGCACTCGCCGGCTCGGACTGCCCAAGAAAGCTCGGCGGGTAGAAGAAAGCCACACCAGGATAGTTGGCCTTGCTTGTCTCCAGGGTTGGGCTCGGACCATAGGTTCGAATTACGTATCCCGCTTGCAGCGCCTGAGTGGGAACCGTCTCTTGCGCGGAGAGGGGGTTAGAGGTGCTGCAACTGGTAGTTGCCAGCATTCCCATAAGAACTGCTGCCATTTGATATGGCGTTACCGGTGCGCTCTTGCAAATCACGACTGCTTTCCGAAACCGTCTCTCTTAAGAACGCAAATTCAGAAGTTGGCAGCATCGCAGCGCTAAGCTCGCAATGTTGTCGGTCCTGATGAGAGTGCCACATTGGGATCGATTGCGCCAACATCGAAGGCGTCGGGCTGTGCTCAAGGAGCGTCCGGAGGCGGCCCGTTACACGGCCTGCCTGCGTGCGGCAACGATGAATCGGGCTGTCCTGGAATTCGCGTTTGGGCTAGCATCATTGACGACCTCGACCACAGACGGCCCCGAGACCCCATGGCCCCGATGACTCCGTTGTCCTCCACGAGTAGCCGGCATGCCGCGCTTGGGCTCCTAGAGACGTGGGTGGCGTTGCACAACCGGACCGCGCTCGCCGCCCTGCTCGCGCTTGCGTTCGCTGCTCGCGCGCTCATCGCGTGGTGGGCCGCCGACCTGAATCCCGCCACGGCGACCATTTGGGAATATGGCGGGATTGCCGAGCTGTCGCTGGAACGGGGTGCAATCGTCTCAGATGCAACTATTGATGGTTCGCCCTACGTCTTTCCCACGGCGTTCATGCCGCCGGCGCTCATCTTTTTCGACATGTTCTGGTTCTGGCTACTGGGCGTCGGTAGATCGGCGCTCGCGTGCCTAATCGCGAGCAACGTGCTGTTCGGCACGGCCATCTGCTTCTACACGGTTCGGATTGCACACACGCTTTTCGGTAGCCGTCCGGTCGCGCTGCTGGCCGGACTCATTATTGCACTGCATCCGGTATTCGTCTTCTCGGTGTCGACCTATCATGCCGTCAACATTTATATCCTACTGCTGTTGGTCGTCTTCGACCTGCTCTCGACTCGAGTCCCCCGTACGGCCGGCAACGCCGCGCTGGCGGGCCTGATGTTGGGTGTGGCGATGCTCGCCCGAACGGAATACATGATCTTGGGGTCAGCCATGATGACGGCGGCCTATCTGGCGCGAAAACAGATCCGCCTGCTGCTGCTTGCGGCGACCTGTGCCGCGCTTGTGGTGGCGCCATGGACCGGACGCAACTACTTGGTGTTTCACGAATTCATACCGATCGTCGATTCCGCCGGCCTAAATCTCTACAAAGGCTTCAACCCATTTGCCAATGGTTCTGGACACTGGATCGATCATTCCGGCCTGATTAATCAGCCCGTGCTGGAAATAGTAAGGAACGTCCCGCTGACACCCCGTTACGAAATCGACACCGAAAATCGTTTCAAGGCCGCAGCACTCGATTTCATCCGCCACAACAGGTTCCGATCCTTCGTCGAGCTGCCGCTGCGCAAGATTCTGCTGTTCTGGCTATTCGACGTCTACGACCCGACGACGCATTCCGTGCTGTATCAGCTCTCGTTGTGGCCCGTGATGCTGCTCGCATTCGTAGGAATCGTGCGCAGCGTGCGCAGCATCAGCGGTTGGGATACGAATCTGCTGATGATCGTCGCATTTTTCGTCGCGCAAACGGCCGTCATTACCGGCTATGCCGTGCACTCGCGCTATCGCATGAACGTCGAGCCTTTTCTCGCCTGCTTCGCAGCGTTCGGGCTGCTACTGTTGCTGCGGCCGAGGGATCAAGCCTCATCAATCACGGCGATCGTGTCGTCCGCCAATGATCGCATCTAAGTAATGCGCACTTCAACAGCTGGACGCGTTAGACGACGATACGCACCTATCAACGCTATTCTCAATGGGCCCTCCCAATAGTGGAAGACCAGGAGCGACACTGCCAATGCTACGACCGGATTCAGGATCTGCTCGAGCGCTGGGCGGTGCAGCAGTCGAATATATTCCCGGACGGGCCATTGGAGCAGATAGAGCGCGTAGCTGGCGCCGCCCAAAGTCACCATGACTTTCGACGATAGCGCCATCACGACAGCGTTATCGCCCAGAGCCAGCAGAACCAGCAGGACACTCGTCAGTATCATCGCAATTGCAAGACTTCGGTCGCCGGAGCCGACCGCCAAAATGAAGAGAATCAGGCCGATGATTGTCAGCGTAGGTGCTAGTCCCGAATACTTCTGTAGAGAGACGCGGCTGCTGACCATGAGACGGCACATCAGCATTCCAAGGACGAACTCGAAAAGCCGCCATGCAGGTATTGGAATCGGCGATGAGACACTCAGCTCCGCGACCGCGGAGTGGAAGCCGGGTGTATACGGCGTCACGGATGGGGTACCGAACAGAAACATTACGAGCCAGCAGATTGCAATAGAAGCGACTACGCTCCTTAGCCTCATCCGGCATACGCGCCCGATCAAGAACGGAAACAATAGGTAAAAGACCAGCTCGATCGACAGCGTCCACGCCTGCATGATCCAGGCATAGCCCAAATCAGATGACGGCGTGGTCCAGGCCTGAGTCATGCTCAGGACTCGTAATGCATCCCCGAAAGTCAGATTGGGCGCGGACAGCGGCAGAGCGATGAGCAGCGCGAGTGCGTAGACAGGATATATTCTTGCAAAGCGTGCGACCTCAAATTCGTAGACCCAACCGGTTCGCTGAGCCCTTTGCATGTAGCTGTAGGTAAGAATGAAGCCGGAGAGGATGAAAAACAGACTTACGCCCAGATATCCGCGGCTCAGTATGTTGACAATTGGCTGCGGGGCGCCGATCCGGCCGGCGAACGAGGCGCCATAGTGATACAAAAACACCATGCTGGCTGCCACGAACCGGATACCCGTAAGCGCCTCTAGTGATGCGGGCTTGGAAGTTCTTTCTCTCATGTCATTCGGACCTTGAATTGCCAACATCGAGAAGTCCAGTGCTTTTGCGGAATGTTCTCATTGGAGACAACCATGCAAACAGGCACGCCACATATTCGTCCGCTCGGCCACAATTGCTCTAATAATTACCTTGCTCTCCTAAGTTACTTAAGCAAAGCCCTTCAATTAGTTGATGCCTAACGTCTAAGCCGAATAGCAGGCCGTCCGTTAAGACATAATCTCCCCGAAGGTGCCCGGGTGGCCCATGTCCAGCTCGAATCTGTGCCGCCAAACGAGGCACCCATCGCCTCGGGTGATACGGAGCTCCACGATCGGATTGCGCAGTCACTCGGTCATTGAGCCGCGTGCATATTCCGACACCGATCCTAACGCACGATATCACCCCTGTAATTGCGCAACCTGACATAGGCCGATACTCTGCCAGACGATGAAAATCTCTAACTTCTCGATCCGCGTTTGGTCTCAATTGTGCGTCATTCTGCCAACAGTTCTCGTGGTTATTTGGGTTAGTGGCCTATGGATTCGCACGGGGCTGATACCGGCGTCATCAGGGGGCGACGAAGTTTGGTTTTCAGAGGCCGCGTATTGGTTGCTCCACGATGATCAGCTACGCCGCGACATGAACGCGGACGGGATCGGCAGCGCCCAGCGCGATTTTCTTCCGCCGATTCCCGCGCTTGGGCAAGCAATCAGCTTTCGACTTCTTGGCTTGAATCAATTCAGCGTCGCTTTGGCCGCGAGTATCGTCAGCACAGGCATCGTGTGCTTGCTGTTCGCGCTTGCTCGCGGGCTGGGGCTTCCAAGGTCGACATCTTTACTCGCCAGCATCGGATTTGCCTTCGTCCCGCAGGCCACCGCAATGGCGATGAGGGTTCGCTTCGATAATTGGACTGTTCTTTTCTGGGCGGGTGCTCTCTATCTCATCTTGATTGATCGGAGGAACGCTTCCATTGCGGCCCAATGGGCACGCGGCTTTGCAGGCGGAATGCTTTTTGCTTTGGCCTGCTTTTCATACTACGCGTTCGGGCCAACGCTGCTTGTTCTTTTTGCAGCAATTCTAATCGCCCGTTTCGCGGCGGGATCAGGCCCAATATTGCCGACGGCATTTGTCGGAGGCTCGGTATCGATTGCGGCGCTGTTCCTTCTCTGGGTGGGATCGGATTATCCGTTATTCATTTCGCAGAATCTTGCGATGCTGCGCGAATATGCATGGTATCAATCCTGTGCGAAGTCGCTTCTCCAGTGCGCCGCGGTCCTGAACGCCGACCGGGGTTGGATCTTGGGATTGATCGCGCTGATGGCAACGATCATTGCGTTGATCGTGCTTACTATCAAAGACATTGCCTCCAAAGTCCAATTCACACCTGAGCGCTGCCTTTGGGTTGCGATCGGCTGTCTTTCGGTCGCATGCTGGACGCAATGCTTAATCACTGCGGCCCGCTTTTCTCTTTTCGCCACAACGTTCTCGGTTCTTTTCATCATCTACCGATTGCACCTGAGTCCCGATTCCAGAATTTCAGTTTTGATGGGCACGGGTCTGCTGACGGTGTTTGCCCTCATCGGAACCGGTCTGACGCTGGCAGTGGACTATCGCGGTCTGCATACCCAAAGGGCTGCTCGCAGCTACGCACCCTTTGGGCAAGCAATACGCGCAGCGGCCGACACGAACGGGCTGGTTCTAACGGATCTCGTGGGGTGGCTCGCGCTTAGAGGCGTCACAAAAGCGGGACAGTTGCATTTATTGCTTCCGGTCACAGGGGAACCCCCTGAGCTCAATCGATCATTAATTCTTTTTGATCCCAATGCAGCCAACCGCGTCACCACGGTCATCGTAACGCCTGCCAATCTTGCGGCATTCCGCGCTCAGATGCCGCTGGTGGATGCGGCCATTAGGCGATCCGATATGAGAGGGCCTATCGAGATCGGTACCTCACCTGGTCCTTACTGGGTTTATCTCTACAGGGTGGCCGGGAACAACCATGGGCCAGCTGAGCCGCGGGCCGAACAGTGAGGCGTGGCGTCTGATGCGTCCCGCTACGGCCTTCGGTCAATACTCCACCGCAGAGGAGGTCACCGCGGGTATGGACCTGACGGGCAAGACGGCGCTTATCACCGGCAGTAATTCCGGCATTGGACTGGAGAGCGCGCGCGTGCTTGCATTGCGCGGCGCCCGTGTTGTCGTGCTTGCCAGAACGCAGAACAAGGCTGAAGCGGCGTGTGCCGCCCTCGCAGCGCTCGGCTCCCCGGGCCAACTCACACCGCTTGCCTGCGAGCAGACGGACTATGACTCCGTGGTCGGCTGCGCCAGTGCCGTAGAGGCGCTGAATGCACCCCTCGACATCCTGATTTGTAATGCGGGTCTGAATGTCCCCACCCTCGAGCAGGTCAATGGCATCGAAAAGCATTTCGCGGTCCACCATTTGAGTCATTTCATCCTGGTGAATCGGCTGCTGAATCGGGTCAAGGCGGCGCGGCAAGGTCGGATAGTCATCGTGAGCTCGATGATGTACCAGCAGGCCCCGCCCATCGGGATCGACTTCGATAATCTGTCGGGGGAGCGCGGACCTTATGAATGGACCACGATGTATGGTCAGTCGAAGCTCGCCAATGGACTATTCGCTCGCGAGTTGGCGCGCCGGCTTGTTGGTACGCCGGCCACCGCGAACGTTCTGCACCCGGGCATCGTTCCCGGAACTAACATCAACCACGTCTGGCGCGAGAGTGCGACGCAGCCGTGGAAATCGCGTGGTCTTCTTGCCCAGCGGCTTTGGTCGGCCCTTTGGCACATGCGTCATCCCGGCGAGAACTCGAAGACCCTGCCCCAGGGCGCGGCGACGACCTGCTACGTCGCAACCCATCCGAGCCTAGAGAACGTGAGCGGGGCCTATTTCAGAAACTGCCAAATCGCGGTGCCTCACCGCTCCATGCGCGACGATGGGATGGCGGCCAGACTCTGGAGCGTATCTGAGGCGCTGACGCGGCCATATCTGTCATGACGAAGAGTCCCAACCCGAGTTGGAGCCAAGTTGGATCCAACTATTAAGTGGCAGGCGTCGGTTCCATTCCGGCCGGGTCGCCAATTAAACTAGCGGTCTATGCGATGTCTGGGTATAGACACGGCCCAATCGAAACCTACTGCTGAGATTCGCGAATCGCCGTGCTCAGAATGTCCGCGAGCACTCGGTTTCCTTCGGTACCGGGATGCGTTTCTTCCCGATAGAGCGACTCAGTCCACTGCGCATAGCTGGCGATATCCACCAGCTTAAAGTGGTACTGGCGCGCCAATCGCTCCAGGTCTCGGCGTTCCGGTAGCCATTCGCCACCGCTTCTCGCCAGCCGCAATTGTTCTTTGTCGGGATAGAGAAACAGGATATCGGGGTGCGCGCCATCGGTATCCCGCGCGAAGCGCGCCAGCGTTGCCTCGAAGTTCGCCAAATTCCGGGGGTCGGGTGCTCCCTGCATTGGCAACTCGTGCGTATCGATGTGGAATAATCTGGGCAGTATGAAGCGACGCAGTACATAACCGAGCGCCCACAGTGGGCGCTCTTCTGGCCATACGTACTGGCCAGCCCAGGGTGTTCGGCTGCTCAGTCCACCCCTCATGAATTCCCAAACAACGCAGTTTGCCCGGGCAAGGACGTCCGGATGGCGCTCGAAATAGACGATCTCGTTGACATTCGTCCAGCCGTTCGATGCGATCGGCCAGACCGCGAACCCGTCTCCCAATTTTGTCTGGAGGAGGGGTCCGAGTCGCTCAGGCTGATCGAAATGATCGCCGCCCATGACGATGCTATTGCCGATCAGCAATATGTTCGTATGAGCATTGGGAGACCAGGCGGCGGTCGTGCCCATGCTGTAATCGTTGAAGACCCAACAGCGCCGGTTCAAAAAACAGCCGCGTTGGTTGGGCTTTGGAACGTAGCCAATTTCCTCGTCCACGGCAAACAGCGGGAAGTCAACCATCCCCAGCACGCGCACGCCGATCTCGCCGGTCACAAGTAGGCCGCATAGCCCGAGCGATCCCCAGCTAATCGCATGTCGAAGCCTCATTCCACAGGCCGCCGCAAGTTCATAGCGCGAACGGTTTCTTTCGCAGCACCCATGAGGCCGAGCTAGGCGCGAGCTTCTGCAGAAACCCTCGCCGACGATAGCGCACGTTGGCGCGTAGTACTTCACTCAGGAGCCAGTCCAGCGCGATGATTGGGCGATGCGCTAGCAGGCGCGTCATGCCGAGCTTCCTTAATATCTGCAACAGCGGCGCGAACAGGCAAAGGCGCCGCCGCAGGATCTGCAGCCCGTTCTCGCCCGCAACACGTTCAAACCATGCCAACGGCAGACCTCGCTCGTTGGCCGTGAGCCCGGGCCGCGGCTGGCGCCAGTCTCCCATCCAGGAGATCGGATCACGCACCACAAGCAGCCCATCTGGGCGCAGTACCCGTGCCAGCTCACCAAGGACGTGGCTGACGTTTGCAATGTGATGCAGCACATCGAAAGCGACTACCAGATCGACGCTGTTGTCTTCGAGCGAAATGTCCCCGAGCACGCTCGGCTTGAGATATCGAGCCGGCCTGCCACCGATCTCGGTGCGCCAGCATTGCTCCATCGGCTCGATGGCGACGAATTGGCTTACCACCCCCGCCAGCGGCGCGACATCATCGCCGTTGGCGCATCCCAAGGCCAGGCACAACTCGTATCGACGACGCAGGAGCGCCCCGACGACGTGGAAATGATCAAGGGCGGCGTACTGGTACCCACTGTGGACGCCTTGGTTTGTCGCGAACAACGCGCTGTGGACCGCGTTGGTCTGCTCATTCCAGCGCTCGATCTGCTCAGGCGTGAGCTGCTCACCGTAAAGCTGTTGCCCGGAAAGCTGCGCCTCGATTGAATTGGGTGTCATTGCTGGCTGATGATCAGCGTTATGTTCCATCGCAGCACGGTTCCTAGCGGGAGCAAATCGGCATCTTAATGATGGCCGCGCTTCCGCGCACGAAGACACAGATTGAGGGCATCGACCCCCGTCAGCCATATCGCGCCCATTCCGGCGTACTCTCCTACGGCGCTCGGGCGCCAACTGCCTACAATCGAATGCCGCGACGCCCCTGATCGCATTCCATTCTGACGGGCATCACTGGAGAGCCTTATGGAGCCAAGGAATCGCCCCTGGCAGCCGCGCATCGACAAGGAGCCGGAGCTCAACCCTTCGGTTCGCACCACTTCGCCCGCGGGCGGCATCGATGAGCGCACCCTCGAGGAAGTCGAGGAAGAGTCCGAAGAGAGCGAGGCCCGCGAAAACGAGGCCGAGCCCATCAAGATCCATAAGTAACCGGTAATGGCCTGCCGCCCGGTTTGACCTAAGCGGCGCATTGCCGTACGCGGCTGGACTTAAGCCGGTACACTGCGCTGCCAGTTGTCCGGTCCTTTCCCTATGGAATTCGATTCCCCCAGCTCCGCCCCCGTATCCTTTGCCGATCTCGGGCTCAGCGACCCCATTGTTCAGGCCCTGAAGGAAGTCGGCTACGAGTTCCCGACCCCCATCCAGGCCGCCACCATCCCGGTGCTGCTGGCCGGCTCCGATCTGCTGGGCCAGGCCCAGACCGGCACCGGAAAAACCGCCGCCTTCGCCCTGCCCCTGCTGTCGCGGCTGGACCTGGCCCAGCGTGATCCCCAGGCATTGGTGCTGGTACCCACGCGCGAGCTGGCGATCCAGGTGGCCGAGGCCTTTCAGAAGTACGCCGCGCACCTGCGCGGCTTTCACGTGCTGCCGATTTACGGCGGCCAGAGCTA
>Ga0181537_10000148_pt1 | contig 62723 bp, 55 predicted proteins | sample PEATcosm2014_Bin_39_FD_119765 | JGI IMG/M metagenome (GOLD analysis project Ga0181537, IMG submission 119765) | Peatland microbial communities from MTU Mesocosm Facility, Houghton, MI, USA - PEATcosm2014_Bin23_10_metaG | ecosystem: Environmental > Terrestrial > Soil > Wetlands > Peat | place...
CAGCCGCGCGAGGATCCTGCCCAGACTTTCGCTGCCGCTGGCGCGCGACAAAGGCACCGCGAGAAATAGTCCGAGCAGCGCGGGCGACAACCACGCGAGCAACGGCGGCGACAGGAACCACACGATCACGGCGGTCATGCAACTTAGCAGCATGTGCCGCTTGTGGTAATGCCACGCATCGGCCCAGGTGGTGCCGCCGCCGTCGCGGCGCTGCGGCTTCCAGCCGGAGTCGCGTCCCATGAACACTTCAAAGACGTGCCGCGATTGTATGAGCATGAGTACGGGTGCATACAATGCGGACAGGACGACTTCGAGAAGGAAACTCGCCGCGACGCCGATGACGCCGCCGCTGCCGCGGCGTATCCGCTTCGACAGCAGGGCATGAATCAAGCCGAGCATCTTGGGAATGAGGAGCACCACCATGCTGAACCAGAACAGGGCCATCATGAGCTCGACGTTGAAACGCGGCCAGGTCGGAAACAGCTGAAAGTCGTGATTGAAATACTCGGGCCGGATCAGGTGCGACTGCACCGCGAGCGCAAATCCGATGCCGAGCATCACCAGCCACAGGGGCGAGGACAGATAGCTCATGATGCCGACGCCGAGATGCATCCGGCTGGTGAAACTCAAGCCGGCCGTGCCGATGATCTTCATGTGCTGCAGATTGCCCTGCGCCCAGCGGCGGTCGCGAACGGCGACGTCGATCAACGACGGCGGGGATTCCTCCCACGAGCCGTGATAGTCGGTCTCCATCCGCACCTTCCAACCGCTGCGGCGCATGAGCGCAGCTTCGACGAAGTCGTGCGACAGGATGAAGCCGCCGAACGGCTTGCGGCCGGAGAGCTTGGGCAAGCCGCAGTTTTCCGCAAATGCGGCCATGCGAATGATGGCGTTATGACCCCAATAATTGCAGCTGTCGCCGGACCAGGCACTCAAGCCGCGGGTAATGACGGGTCCATACACACAGGCCGCGAATTGCTGCAGGCGGCCGAAGAAGGTGCTGGCACCGATGAGCTGCGGCGCGGTCTGCAGGATCCCGAGGTTCGGATCCGCCTGCATGCTCTGCACCAGCCGCTGCAGGGTGGTGGCGTCGATCAAGCTGTCGGCGTCGAGCACGATCATGTGATCGTAGCGGCCTCCCCAGCGGGTCACGAAGTCCTCGAGGTTGCCGGATTTGCGCGCGATGTTCTGCCAGCGGCGCCGGTACCAAACCGGCATGATGGCCGACAGCGACTTGCGCAGCGCATCGACGCTCAAGGTCTCGCGAATCCACGCATCGGCGTCGGTCGAGTCGGAGAGAATGACGATCTCGAAACTCTGTTGCGCGTTGATCTGCGCCAGCGCTTCGGCCATGGCGCGCAGTGCCGAGGTGGTGCGCAGCGGATCTTCGTTGTAGATCGGCATGACCAGCGCCGTCAGCGAGTCGCGGCCATCCGGATGCGGCACCGGGTCGCGCCTCTTGGATGCGCCGGCGAGCACCGAGCCCGCCGCAAACGCGATCCAACCCAGGGAAACCGCGAAAAAGAATATCATCAAGCCCTGCAGAAAAGTCATGCTCGCGAAACGCACGACCTGCAGCATTTGATACACACCGTAGGTGGTCACGCCGACCGAGACCGTGATCAGAATGAAGCGCGCGTAGAGGACGGCAGCGCCGCGCCGCTCGCGCTCGCGCCGCGGCGGTTTGTAGCGCAAATCCTGCGCCGGCATTTGCAGCGGACTCTCGGGAGGCATGCCGCCCGAGGTGAGCCGCGGCGCCGCGACGGCGGGCTTCAGCCGGAGGTCCATCGATACAGCCATGTTTCGGTGACCGGCCGATCGCCGCGCATGATCCGCATGCGCAATTCGATCAACTCCGCGTCGCGCGGATCGATTTCGAAGCTCGCCCGCAAGCCATGCATCGCACTGTTCGCCACCAGCGCGGCATTCGAGATCTTTCCCGCGGACGCGGTCAAGTCGAGGCGCAGACCGTCGACTTTTTCGCCCGCGCCGACGAAATCCAGCAAGAATACCCGCCGTTTGCCGTCCAGACTCGCTCCGGAACGGGTGGCGATGGTCTTGCCCAGAGACTTGGGCTGCGCCGGTTCCGCAGACCAATTGATGCGGTAGGCGAAATGCGCGGGATGCGCGGCCGTCAGGGGCTGCGCGGTGCGCCAGAAAGCCACGATGTTGTCGTTGGTCTCGCGCCCGGACGGAATCTCGACCAGTTCGACTGATCCCGGACCCCAATCGCCTTGAGGTTCGACCCAGGCGCTCGGGCGGCGTTCGTACTGGGCGTCGAAATCCTCGAAATCGCTCTGCTGCCGCGACCGCTGCACCAGCCCGAATCCGAGCGGCTGCTGTGTCGTGAAGCTCGACACCTGCAGCTTGATCGGATTCGCCAGCGGACGAAAGATCTGCTCGCCGGATTTCATCGCGATCTGCAGCCCGTCGGAGTCGTGCACTTCGGGCCGATAGTCATCGAGATGTCCGCGGTTGGTTTCATCGAAGAGAAACATCGAGGTGAGCGGAGCGATGCCGGCAACGCGGATTTCCGAGCGTGGGAACAACGTGAGGTCGACGTCCACCGCGGTTTCGACGCCGGGCTGGACGGTGAAACGATAGGCGCCCGTCGTCGACTCGCTCTCGAGCAGCGCGTAGATGACGATGGAGGTCGAGTGCGCGCCCGGTCTTTCGATCCAGAAATGCGTGAACGCAGGGAATTCCTCGCCGGATGGCTCGGCGGTGTTGATCGCGAGGCCCCGGGCGGACAGGCCGTACAGCAGATTCTTGGCCACCGCGCGGAAATAGCTCGCGCCTTGGAAAACCAGGAACTCATCCCAGACCTTGTTGGAGTTGATGCGGCTGCGGACCCGAAATCCGGACAGCGGCAGGGACACTTTGCCGAGTTGTCCCGGAAACGTCGATTGCAGGTCGAACATCGCGGGCGTCGCCACCAAATCCTCCGCGCCGCCATCCTCCACGGTCGACACCGTGACCGCCGTCTGCAGGTTGTTGACGGCCCGCAAAAGCTCGAGCCGAAACGGCAGCTGTTCGGCGCGCCAGATGTCGGCGTCGGGGTTGAATCGGATGCTGCGATATTGCTCCGGGCTCAATTTGTCGAGGCCGGCGGGCAGTCGATTGCGCTGCGGCGAATAGGGAGTGGCGGCGCGCCGCTTGGCATCCGCGAGCAGGATTTCGAAGGTAAAAGGATACGTCGCCGGCGGCTTCTCGGGAGCCGGAGCATTGGCGCCGTGCGCGCCGACCGCCACCAGGGCGAGGGCCAGCACCAGCAATGTATGAGCGATTGAAACGGGCAAAGCTCCCTCGTATGCCGGCAGGGCTTCGGTGCGAGCCCACTAACCTTGATGAAACTGTCGAGGTCTGTCAACGTGCATTGCATGGCGGCCCCCGCTCATTCCGGCCAGGAACCGCAAAGCGCCCGGGCGGTGCTGATGGTGCGGCCGGCGAGTTTCGGCTTCAATCTCGAGACCGCCGCCAGCAACGCATTTCAGCAGGCGCCGCGGAACGCCCGGAGCGAAACGCAGACGCTCGCGCTGCACGAGTTCGACGGCGTGGTTCTGGCCCTCAACGATGCCGGCGTTGAAGTGGTGATTGCGCCCGACAGCGACCAGCCGCGCAAGCCGGATGCGATTTTCCCCAACAATTGGGTGAGCTTTCATTTCGACGGCACGGTGGCGCTGTATCCGATGCTGGCTGCCAACCGGCGGGCGGAGCGGCGCGAGGAGATTCTCAGTCAGGTGGTGCGTGAGGGACGGTTTCGCGTGACGCGCACGGTCGATCTTACGCATCGCGAGGCCGAGGGGAAGTTTCTCGAGGGAACCGGCAGCGTGGTATTGGATCGGGTGAATCGCGTGGCGTACGCCAGCCTGTCGCCGCGCACCGACTTGGACGTGCTCGGCGAGTTTGCCCAGCTCCTCGACTACGAACTCATAACCTTCGAGACGCGAGGCTTCGGCGCCGAACCCGTGTATCACACCAATGTGGTGATGGCCATCGGCAGCGGATTTGCCGTGGTGTGCGGCGCCGCGATGCCGCAGCCGCTGCACCGTGACGCCGTTTTCAACAAGTTGCGCAACGCCGGCCACGAAATAGTGGACATCACGCCGGCGCAAATGGGCAAGTTCGCCGGCAACCTGTTGGAACTCGCCCCCGCGGGCGGCCCCGTGATCGCAATGTCGACGGCGGCCTGGCGCAGCCTCGAAACCGCACAGCGGCGGGTTCTCGAGTCGCACGCCGCGGTGGTGGCGGTGGCGATTCCCACCATCGAAAGAATCGGCGGCGGCGGCGTGCGCTGCATGCTCGCGGAACTGCACCTGCCGAAACGCCTATAATCCCAACATGCTGGAACTCGGGGTCAAATTGCTCATCGCGTACTTGCTCGGCACGCTGCTCGGCAGCTTGATCCTCGGCCGCCTGCGGGGAGTCGACATCCGCGCCATGGGCAGCGGCAATGCGGGCGCCACCAACGCGTTGCGCACGCAGGGAAAGCTGTTTGCATTTCTGGTATTGCTGATCGACGTCGCCAAAGGTGCGATCGCGGTCGGGTGGCTGCCGACAGCGACGCTGCCGGCGGTGGCCATCGACCCCGATGTGCCGCGCGAGTGGCTGACGCTCGGCTGCGGTTGCGCCGTGATCCTCGGCCATGTCTATCCGGTGTGGTTCAGTTTTCGCGGCGGCAAAGGTGCCGCGACCATCGTCGGGGTCATTGCGGCGGTGGAATTGCGTCTGCTCGTACCCTTGCTCGTGAGCTGGTTCATCGTGCTCGTGCTCTCGGGCTACGTGGGCCTTGCCACCATGCTGTCCGGCGTCGCCCTGGTCGCCGCGGTTTATGTGCTCGAGCCCGGCAATACTTTGTTGTTGGCCTTTTGCACGGCGATCACGCTGTTCGTCATCTATACCCATCGCAGCAACATTTCGCGCATGCGTGCGGGCCGGGAGCATCGTGTGCAACGACTATGGCTGTTTCGCTCGCGGGCCGCCTAACGCACCCGCCGCTCCTGGTGCTGCTTGCGGACGGAGGGCAGCATTCCGGCGAAAGGCTCGCGCAGGCACTCAATGTGACCCGTGCGTCCGTGTGGAAGGCGGTGGAACGCCTGCGGGCGCTGGGTTTGGAGGTGCAAGCCGTGCCGCGGCGCGGTTACCGGTTGTCGAATCCGGTGGAGTTATTGGATGCACGGCGCATCGGCGCGGAACTCGATTCACTGCACGCGGGCCGGCTGCGCAATCTCGAACTCTTGTTCGAAGTGGATTCGACCAACAGTCGATTGCTGGCCGCGGCGCCGCCGCCCGCAGGCTTCGCAGACGTGTGCCTGGCCGAATTGCAGCACGCCGGCCGTGGACGCCGCGGCAGGCGATGGATTGCGCCGTTCGGCGCCGGCGTGGCGCTATCCTTGGCCTGGAGCTTCGCGGACAAGGAGCAGCTTGTGGCGCTCAGCCTCGCCGCGGGGGTCGCAGTGTGGCGTGCGCTGACGCGCGCAGGCGCGCGCGGAGTGACTCTCAAGTGGCCGAACGACATCTGGTTTGAAGGCCGCAAGATCGGCGGCGTGTTGACCGAATTGCGTGCCGAATCCGGCGGTCCTCTGCATGCCGTGATCGGTGTCGGCGTGAACGTGGCGCTGGGCGCGGCCGCGCGCCGTAAAATCGAGGCGAGTGGCGTCGAGGTCGCGGCGGTGGCGGATGCCTGCGCTGACGCACCATCGCGCAATTTGGTGGCCGGCGCTCTCTTGGATGAGCTTTTGAGTATGCTGGTCGAATTCGAACGAGCAGGCTTCGCCGCTTTCCGGGAGGATTGGATGGAACTCGATGCCCTGCGCGGCCGGCCCGCGAAAGTATTGCTCGGCCCGACGGTGATTTCGGGCACGGCTCGCGGTGTCGATGAGCAAGGGGCCCTGCTGCTCGAGACCGAGGGGGGGACGCAACGCTTCGTGTCCGGCGAGGCCAGTTTGCGCGCGCTGGAGGGTGATCCTTGACGTTGTTAAAGAGCCTCGTGCTCTCGCTGGTGCTGGCGAACGTCGGCTACTTTCTGTGGGCGCGCGGTATCGACGCTGCGCCGCAAGCACCGGCGCAATCGGGGCCAGGCCTCAAGCTCGCGTCCGAAGCCGCGAAAGGTCTCGCCATCGGCAGCGGCGCGGCCGCCAACGGCGTTGCAGCGAATGGCGCTGCGACGAACGGCGCTGTCATGAACGGCATTGCGACGAACGGCGTTGTGGCCACGGCAAACGGTGTCGCGGCCAACAGTGGCATCACCGGCAACGACGCAACCACCGCGATCAACGGTGCACCGGATGCGGTTTCCCCGGACGCCGGTGGGACCGGAAAGCCGGCCCTGCTGAGCAACGTGCAGCGCTGCATCAGCGTCGGACCGTTCCGCGACGTCGCGGAAGCCGCGCATGCTGCCACGACGCTGCGCGGCGGCGGCTACGATCCACGGCAGCGCGTTGCCGACGGCGAAGTCTGGGCGGGTGTCTGGGTGTTTTTGCCGCTGCCGTCCTCGCGCGCCGCCGACGATCAGATTCTGGCGAAACTCAAGGCCGGCGGCATCGATGATGCGCTGGAAATGCCGGGGCCGACCGAGGGTTCCGTGATATCTCTGGGGCTCTACAGCGAGCCCAAGCGCGCGCAGGCCAGAGTTGCTCAAGCGCAGGCGTTGGGGTTCAATCCAGGCGTGGCAGACCGCAAGCGCACCGGCAATGTGTATTGGATCGACATCGATTTGAAACCGACCGACAGTTTATTGAATCCCGCAGATTTGCAAGGTGAATCGGGACGCATCGTGCGCCTCGAAGTCAGGGCTTGTCCGCCGGCTCCCGGGGCGGCGCCTTGAATGCGCGCGAGGCCGGCTTGAAGTTTTTCGGCGGCTTCGGCGCCGTGGCCGGCTATGGGTGTCTGCTGGCATTTTTATATCTCGTCGGACTTCAGGCCTATCGCTGGTTCCGCGACGGGGAATGGACGCACATCGGAATAAACGACGGCATGCGCGCCGCTCTGCTGCGCTGTTGCGTCAAGGAGGGCGATACGGGCCGGCTCGCGGATTTCGTACAGTGGCTCGACGCGCCGGTGAATTGGCTGGGTATGCACAAGGTTTTCGAAGTCGTACCGGCCTCGTTGGCCGTATTCGCCGTCAGCATCGCCGGAAATTGCCTGTTCATCTATTGTCGGGATCGCCTCGACGGGCGTGTAGAGTGACATCCCATGTTGACGCTGTTGCGACTGAAGACGCTGCTCCGCGGCGTGATTCTGCCGCCCACCGGGCCGATGTTGCTCGCGATTCTCGGCATCGTTTTGATGAAGCGCCGGCCGCGCCTGGCGCGTGCCTGCTTGATCGCCGCGATCGGAACGCTCTGGCTGCTGTCGACACCGGTGATTTCCGATGCGCTGGTCGATTCGGTTGAGCGTTACCCGCCGCTGGTCATATCGGGTGCGGACGGCGCGCAGGCAATCGTGATTCTGGGCGGCGGCGGACAGCGCTCCTACGCAGCGGAATACGGCGGCCCGGCGCCGGACCCGACCCTGCTCGAGAGGCTGACCTATGGCGCCTACCTCGCGCGCAAGACCGGACTGCCCATCCTCGTGAGCGGCTTTCACATCGAAGCCAAGGCGATGCAGGCGGGCCTCGAGCGCAATTTCGCGCTGACGCCGCGCTGGGTCGATGGCGAGGCTTACGATACATTCGAGAACGCGACCAATTCGGTGCGGCTGCTGCGGACCGACGGCATCCATCGCATCATCCTGGTCACGCACGCCACCCACATGTGGCGTGCGGCGCACGAGTTCACCGCCGCGGGCATCGAAGTCGTGCCCGCGCCCGCCGGAATCAGCGAGGGGCACGATCCCGGACCCGCGCGCTACATTCCCAACCCCGAAGCGCTGCTGCGCGCAAATATCGCGCTTTACGAAGCGCTGGGCGAGCAGGTGCGGACCGTGCTCGCCGCTACGCACCTGCGCCGGCATTAGGGGACGGTGGGCCAGGCGAGCTTCCGCGCCGCGGATCCGCAGCTGAGCGACTACAATGGCAGCCGGTTTCGACAAGCCCGAAGAGGTATGACATGCGAGTTCTGCAAATCGTGGGCGCGATATTGATAGCGGGGGGACTTTTCGTCCTGATCAAGTCACCGTCCTATTCGAGCGAGAAGAGTGTGTTCAAGATCGGCGATGTTGAAGCCAAAGTGGCGCAGGAGCACGCGATCTCGCCGTGGATAGGCGGCGCCGCCATCGCGGCTGGATTGGTGCTGGTGGTGACGGGCGCCCGCCGGCCGTAGCCCGCGCCGCAGGATCATTTTGCCAGGCGCTTGCGCAACAGCTTGAGTTCGCGCCGCCGCGCGGCGCCCGTCTTTGGGTAGCTCAATTTGAGTGCCGCGAATGTGTCGAGCACGATGCGCGACACGATCAGGCGGGTGTTGAGCTTGTCGTCGGCGGGCACGATGTACCATGGCGCACGCTTGGTGCTGGTGGCGGCGATGCATTGTGCGTACGCCTGCATGTAGTCCTTCCAGTACTTGCGCTCCTCGATGTCGGCGAGACTGAATTTCCAATTCTTGTCCGGCTGGTCGATGCGATCGATGAACCGCTTGCGCTGCTCGTCCTTGGAAAGATGCAGGAAGAATTTGATGATCCGCGTGCCGTTGCGGTGCAGGTGTCTTTCCAGGTCGACGATGGAGCGATAACGGTGCTCCCATATCGTTCTGGGATCCGCATCGGCGATTCCCTCGCCGCGCAGGATCTGCGGATGCACCTTGGCGATCAAGACCTCTTCGTAGTAGGAGCGGTTGAAAATGCCGATATGTCCGCGCTCCGGCAGGTCGCGCGTGGTGCGCCATAAAAAATCATGCTGCAGCTCGACAGCGCTCGGATGCTTGAAGCTGAACACCTGGCATCCCTGCGGGTTCACGCCCGACATGACGTGTCGAATCGCGCCATCCTTGCCGGCCGCGTCCATGGCCTGAAATATCAGCAGCACCGCGTAGCGCTCCGAGGCGTACAGCAGTTGTTGCTGCTCGCTGAGGGCCGCGACGTGCTTGCGCAGCAGATCCGCATAGTCCGAATTGCCGGCGTACGCGGGCGAGGTCCGCGTCGGCCACTCGCGCAGATCGACATGGGCGCCTTCCCGCACCCGAAAAATGCCCGACTTGATGTGCACCGGTTTCTCCAACGTAGGTCTTTTCCGACACCAATTGCGAATCCCAAGCAATGGAGGATCGGGGCCGCGTCCTGCACTATGCCTGCAAATGACGGCGCAAAGGAACTCGGTCATGAACAGCAGGTTTCCTGCATGGGTGCTGCTCGCGGCCATCGGCACCGCAAGTTCGTACGCCGCACCCTTCGAACTGCCGCCGCTCAACTCTCCCGCGAGCACAGAACATCACGCGGGCAAAGTCGTCTGGGCGGATCTGGTGACGCCCGATCTCGCCGCGGCCGAGCGCTTTTACGGCGGACTGTTCGGTTGGACGTTTCAAGCCGTGCATACAGGCGCATCCGAATATGCCGTGGCAACCATCGACGGACGTCCGATCGGCGGCCTGTATCAGAAATCGATCGCGGCCGGCGAGCATAAGCAGCCGGCGTGGCTGACGTTCATTGCCGTCGCCGATGTCGACGCCGCCAAGCGCGCGGCGCTTGGGCGGGGCGCCAAGATCGTGTCCGACAGCAAGGACTACCCGATGCGCGGGCGGCAGGCCGTACTCGCGGATCCGGAGGGAGCAGTGTTCGCGATTCTCGCCTCGCGCAGCGGCGACGCGGCGGACTTTCTGGCGGCGCCCGGAGAGTGGATCTGGAGTTCGCTGCTGTCGCAGGATGCCGCGGCTGAGGCGGCCTTTTATCAGACAGTGTTTGCCTACGACGTCTTCGACCTGGCGAGCGACGACGGTGCGGAGCATTTGATCTTGTCGAGCGATGGCTTCGCCCGCGGCAGTGTGAATTCTTTTCCGGGCGGCGCCGCACGCCGGCACCCGCACTGGCTGAATTTCGTCCGGGTCGAAAGCACGGCCGACAGCGTGGCCAGGGCAGTGGCGCTCGGCGGCCGGGTATTGGTCGAGCCGCATCCGGACCGGCACGGCGGCCAGATCGCGGTGGTGGCAGATCCGGCAGGAGCACCGTTCGGGTTGATGGAATGGACCCCGGGCGACAGCACGGCGGAGCCGAAATGATGCGCGCGCGCCTTGGTTGGCTGACTGCCGGCCTCGCGGTTCTCGCACTCACCCTGTTGCATGCCTGCGCGGTCACCGGCGTAGGCGTCGACGGCTCGGTCGGGGTCGGCTACGACGCGGGCTACTATGAGCCATGGGGCTACGACTACGGTGGCTGGGGTGGCGGCTACCGCGTGGGCCCGGGGAGGGGCGGGGAGCGGCGCGGCGATCATCCACCACCGCGCTATCGGGCGGCGCCGGCCGGCCGGCCGAGTCCGACGCTTCCGGGGCGACCGCGCGGACGATGAAGTCGCCGCCGCCGTTGCGGACGATAAAGTCGTCCCCGCCGTTGCGGCGGTAAATCGCGCCTTGCGGCGCGATGGCGCTATAGTAGGGAAAAAACCGGCGCCTGATCCGCGGAGCTTTCCTTGCACGATTCGATATCGCGTCCCGACGCGCGGCAAACGCGCCGCATCCTGTTTGCGAGCCTGATCGGCACCACCATCGAATTTTTCGACTTTTATATCTACGCGACAGCCGCGGTGCTGGTGTTTCCCAAATTGTTTTTCCCGAAGAGCGATCCCACAACCGCCATGCTGCAGTCGTTCGCCACGTTCGCGCTGGCTTTTTTCGCCCGACCGGTCGGTTCGGCGTTATTCGGCCATTTCGGCGATCGGATCGGACGCAAGGCGACGCTGGTGACGGCGTTGCTGACCATGGGCATTTCGACGGTTCTGATCGGCTTGCTGCCGACCTATGCATCCATCGGTGTGTCGGCGGCGCTGCTGCTGGCACTTTGCCGGTTGGGGCAGGGCTTGGGATTGGGCGGCGAATGGGGCGGCGCCGTGCTGCTCGCGACTGAGAATGCGCCGCCGGGCAAGCATGGCTGGTACGGGATGTTCCCGCAACTCGGCGCGCCCCTGGGATTTTTGTGTTCGACGGGCGTGTTCCTGCTCATCAGCAACCGCTTGAGCGAGGCGCAGCTATTCAGCTGGGGCTGGCGCGTACCGTTTTTGGCGAGCGCGGTGCTGGTGCTGGTTGGTCTGTACGTGCGCCTGCAATTGGTCGAGACCCCGGCATTCAAACTCAGCCTCGCCCAAGGTGAACGGGTACGCGTGCCGTTTCTGGCGGTCATCGCGCACCATCCCGTGCGGCTGCTGCTGGGTACGCTCGGCTCGACCTGCACCTTCGTCATTTTTTATCTCATGACGGTATTCGCCCTCGGGTGGGCGACTCACTCGCTGGGATTCGGACGGCAGCAATTCCTGATTTTGCAGATGATCGGCGTGCTGTTTTTCGGCTTGACGATCCCGTTTGCCGGACTCATTGCCGACGGCGTCAGCGGCCGCACGATGCTGGTGATCGCCACGGTACTGATCATTCTCTTCGGGTTCGCTTTCCAACCGTTGTTCTCGGCCCACCGTACGGCGAGCGTATTGAGCTTTCTGGTGCTCGGCTTCGCTTTGAGCGGTCTCACCTACGGTCCGCTCGGAAGCGCGCTGGCGACGCTGTTCCCAACCCCGGTGCGCTACACCGGCACCTCGCTCGCCTTCAATCTCGCGGGGATACTCGGTGCCTCGCTGGCGCCGTCGATCGCGACTTCGCTGGCGGAGCACTATGGGCTGGCCTACGTGGGATATTATCTGTCGGCGGCCGGGGCTGTGAGCCTGCTCGCGCTGCTGATGATCAAAAACGATGAACCGCGTATCCCGAGGAGAGGGTAAATGACTCGCACCACACCAGACAGTTTAGCGGCGACCCTGCCATTCATGGCCTTCCTGTTGTTCATGGCATCGCCATGCGCGCCGCGCGCGAACGCGGCGGATGCCTACGACGCCGCCGTCGCGCACGCGGGACGCAGTGCGGCGGACATCCAGCGCGATCAACTGGATCATCCGGCCGACATTCTGCGGCTGTCCGGCATCAAGCCCGGAATGAAGGTCGCCGATGTGCTGGCGGGCGACGGCTACTACAGCGAGCTCGCGAGCTACATCGTGGGGCCGACAGGCAAGGTGTTGCTGATCAACAATGCCGCGTTCGACAAGTGGAGCGACGGCCTGGCGGCGCGCTTGCAGGGCGGCCGGCTGGGCAACGTCGAGCATCAGACGCTCGACCTCGACCGGATGAATCTCAAGCCCGCGAGCCTCGATGCGATTTTCCTGGTCAAGGTGTATCACGACCTGTACTGGGTGGATGCGGAGGGCGTGTGGCCGAAGGTCGAGGTCGACGGCGTTCTCAAGCAGCTGGCTCGGGCGCTGAAGCCCGGCGGGACACTGCTGTTGGTGGATCATTCGGCGAAACCTGGGAGCGGCAACAGCGTCGCGGGCAGCTTGCATCGCATCGAAGAGGACTTCGCGATCAAGGACTTCGAGTCCCATGGTTTCAAGGTCGTCGCGAAGAGCGATGTGTTGAGGCGGCCGGACGATGCGCGCGACCTCATCAGCTACAAAGGTCCGGCGCTCGGCAAGACGGATCGCTTCGTCGTGGTGTTTCGCAAGAGCGCGGCGTAGCAACAAGGAACCACTCAAGGCGCCCCTGCGTCACTTCGGTTGCACCGTCAAGATGGAAAAGCTGTTGGGGATGATGGGGGGGCGCGGGTGAGGCTGCTCCTCGGTGGCCGGCGGTGCGGCGCCGAGTTTGGCGGCGGCCAGGTAGATCCGATGGGTGGCGGGATCGAGCACCATGGTGCGGGCGCTCACCTGAGTCGTCACCGTGGCGACCACCCGATATTCGTCGGGCGTTTCCTGATGGATCACGGTCAGCGTACCGTCGCTACCGTTCGAACTGAACACCATGCTCAAGTCGGGATCGAACGCCGCGGCATCGGGGCCGCTGCCGATAACGACGCGCGCCACCGCCTTGCCCGACGTGGCGTCCGTGACCGCCATGACCTGGTTCGCGCAGACGGAGAACAGCCGATGGTGCGCCACGTCAATCGCCTGGCCGGTGGGATTCGCACACCCCGCGAGCGGCCAGGTGGATTTGACCGTCATGGATTTTGCGTCGAGCACGACGAGTTTGCCCGGGTCCGTCTCGATATTGACGAACACCGTTCCCGCGCCATCGGTCGTCATGAATTCGGGCGCGCCCGGCAATGGAACTGTCGCAATCACCTGCAGCGAGCCCGCATCGACCACCGAGAGGTTCGAGGAGTCGCCATTGGCGGTGATGATGCGGTTCTGGCGCGGTTCGTACAGTATCGCGTCCGGCTTTTTGCCGGACACCGGCACCTCCTGGATCGGCCGCAGCGAGTCGAGTTCGAATACGGATATGGAATCGCTGCGCCCGTCGCTGGCGTAACCGCGCATCAGGGCGGGCGCAAATGCGATGCCGTGAACTCCGGCGGTATTGGCAATCGTGCCGGTGAGCTTGCCGCTGACCGTCTCGATGACATCCACCCGGTCACCGCGGGTGACGAACAGACGCGCGCCGCTTGCTTCGAGCGCCAGGTAGTCCCAACCGCCGGCGCCGCCCAACTGCCAGGTGCCGCTCACCGTGTACACCGGCGCGGGAAGGGGCGAGGTATCGGCGGCCGCCGCCGCCGCGCACAGCGACAGTGCGCCGACGGCAAACACAAGATTTCGCGCCACGGTGATTTCCTGCGGTGTGAAGATCGTTGAGTCTACCTGCATTGAGTCCGGGAAAATATCGGACGGAAATTTCTCTATGTAATTTCTACATCGGATGCGATGATCGCTCGATGCAGCGCGATTATCTGGGCAATCCGCTTGGCGCACAGAGCACGACGACTGCGCGCGGCATCGATGATTTCATCGAAGGCTTCCTGGCGTACGAGACGCGCGCGGAGCGTGTGCTCGTTGCGGCGCAGGCGGACCCGGCCTCATGCATGGCAAACGTATACGCGGGCCTCATGTGGATGTTGCTCGAATCGCCGGCGGGGGCGCCCAATGCGGCAAAATATCTGTCGGCCGCCGAAGCGGCGGCGGCCGCCGCGACTTCGCGCGAGCGGCTCAACACGGCGATGCTGCGTGCCTGGGTCGACGACGATCTGCCGCAGACTCTGCGGCTCTGCGAGCGGATCGAGGCCGAATTTCCGCGCGATCTCGTCATCGTCAAGACCCATCAGTACCTGGAATTCAATCGCGGCAATGCGCCGCAAATGCTGCGCGTGGCGCTGCGGGCGCGCAAAGCCTGCGCCGATGTTCCGTATGTCCATGGCATGGCGGCTTTTGCGTATGAACAATGCCATCTGTTGAACGAGGCGGAGGCGGCGGCGCGAACGGCGCTCGACATGCGGCGCAAGGAACCGTGGGCTCAGCATGCACTGGCGCATGTGTCGCTGACCCGCGGATCGATCGATGACGGCGCGGCGTTTCTCGAGCAGATGGCCGACACCTGGACCCATTTGAATTCATTCATGGTGACGCATCTCTGGTGGCACCTGGCCCTGTTTTACTTGAGCCAGGGGCGCTACCGGCGCGTATTGGAGATCTACGATCGTCACTGCTGGGGCGTCGCCAAGGAGTATTCGCAGGATCAGATCGGCGCAGTCTCGCTGCTCGCGAGATTCGAGATCGCGGGCATCGATGTCGGGCCGCGATGGCAGGAACTGGGCGGCCATCTGGCCGCGCGCGCACAAGATACGTTGCTGCCATTTCTCACGCTGCAGTACTTGTACGGATTGGCGCGCGCCGGGCGCCCGGAGGCCGATACATTGCTGGCGGCGGTGCGCCGCCGCGCGCAAACCGCGCCGGCGTTCACGCGCCCGGCATGGCTCGAGGTGGCGTTGCCGGGTTGCGAGGGGCTGAACGCCTACGCACGCGGCGATTACGGCACGGCGTGGCGTTACCTGGCTGCGAGCGTGCCGCGCATGGCGGAGATCGGCGGCAGTCACGCGCAACGGGATCTGTTCGAGCAGATCTTGCTGCACACCGCCGTCAAGGACGGCCGTTCGAGCGCCGCACAACAAATGCTGGAGTTGCGGCGCGCAACGGATCCGCACGGTGTTCCCGTCAATACCGCGCTCGCGGCGGTGTATCTGGAGTTGGACCTGCCGCAACTCGCAGAACAGGCGCTGGCGCGTGCCGTATCGACCCGCAGGCAGCATCCGGCTGAAACGTCGGGAGAGATCCGTGTCCAACGATCCCGTGGATAGCGTATTCGAGGCCATCGAGAACCGGCGCGACGAACTCGTCGAGCTGGCATGCGGGTTGATCCGCTTTCCGACCGTCAATCCGCCGGGCGAGGCGTACCGTCCCTGCGCGGAATTCATCGGCGATCGGCTGCGCGCGCGCGGCTTCGCCGTCGAGTATGTGCGCGCGGCCGGAACGCCCGGCGACTGCGACGCCTACCCGCGCATCAATGTCGTCGCGCGCCGGCCGGGTGCGGCGCCCGGACCCTGCGTTCACTTCAACAGCCATATCGACGTCGTGCAACGAGGCGCCGGATGGACGGTTGACCCGTTCGCCGCCGTGGTGAAGGACGGCCGTGTTTACGGGCGTGGCTCCTGCGATATGAAGGGCGGTCTCGCCGCCTCGATCATTGCGCTCGAGGCGCTGATCGACAGCGATGCGAAGTTACCGGGAACGTTGGAGATCTCCGGCACCGTCGACGAGGAGTCGGGCGGATACGGCGGTGTGCATTTCCTGGCGCAGCGAGGCTGGTTTTCGCAGCCGCGCGTCGATCACGTGATCATCCCCGAACCGCTGAACGTCGATCGCGTATGCATCGGCCACCGCGGCGTGTGGTGGGCTGAAATTGAAACGCACGGCCGCATGGCGCATGGCTCGATGCCGTTTCTCGGCGACTGCGCGGTGCGCCACATGCACGCCGTGGTCGAGCGCTTCGAGCGCGAGCTGTATCCGAAGCTCGCCGCACGGCGCACCGAGATGCCGGTGGTGCCGTCGGGTGCGCGCCATTCGACGCTCAATATCAATTCGATCCATGGGGGGCTCGGCGAATCGCCGGGATATCCGGCGGCACTGGTTCCTGATTCCTGCCGCATGGTCATCGACCGCCGCTTTCTGATCGAGGAGAATCTCGAGGGCGTGAAGCGCGAGGTGCGCGAGTTGCTGGAACGCCTGGCGGCGGAGCGCGCCGGCTTTCGCTACCGCATGAGCGACATTTTCGAAGTCCAACCGACGCTTTCGGACCGCGACGGTCCGGTGGCGCGGACGACCGCCGCGGCGATCCGCCGCGTGCTCGGCCGCGAGCCCGAATTCATTTGCTCCCCCGGCACCTATGATCAGAAGCATATCGATCGCGTGGGAAAGCTCAGAGATTGCATCGCATATGGGCCGGGAATTCTTGATTTGGCACATCAACCGGACGAGTACGTCGTCATCGACGATATGCTGAACTCCGCCAAGGTGATGGCCCTGGCGGCCCGCTCCCTGCTGTATGGAAACGCCTGACTGTCATAATGTGCGGCGCAGGTCGCATCTTCGGAACGCCGCTACAACGCAGTCGACATAGAAGGTAGAATAATTGTGGGTTGGTTCTCATATTCGCGGAATGAGTCGCATGAAATTCGGAAACGCCTTCGGAAATTCGAAAACTGCCCGCCGGCCCGAGCCTGCGAAAATGACGTCTTTGGTGGCGCAGCGCAGCACGCCATGGCATGCGGTTTCGATTGTTTCCAAGAACGAAAGCTGTGAAGCGGCACGGGCACTGCGCAACACCCGGTTCCTATCCGCGCAGGCGCCGCGATTGCCTCTCGCCGAATGCTCCATGCGGGGCGCATGCCCGTGCGGCTACAAGCACCACAGCGACCGACGCGGTCCACCGCGCCGCAAAGACGAACTCACGGGACTCAAGCAGACCAACAGACTCGCTGTGGAGCGGCGTGTATCGCCGGACCGGCGCGCCGCCGAGTGATCCGTCATCGCGGCCCATGCGTCTCGCGCGAACCGCCGCTGAAATGCACCGCCCTGGCGATGGCCCGCGCAAGGCAGTCCGCCGCCGCCGAACCGACGCGCCCAATCTGAGCCGCACGCGATAGATCCTGGCGCAGCCGCAGCTGGCCGCCGGCGATGCTGAAAATCGTATCGCCGTCGAACGGCGTGTGTGCCGGACGCAGCGCCCGCGCCAAGCCGTCGTGGGCCATCATCGCCACCCGTTTGCATTCGAGCGGGGTTAAATCCGCGTTGCACGCGATTATGCCGAGCGTGGTGTTGGCGCCGGCCTGCAGGCGGCCAAGCGACTCGAGCCGCGAGGCGTCGGGTGCCGGGTCGCTCGCGTCCATTCGCGCCATGGGCGCGCCGGCCCCGCCGAATTCCGCGGCGAGCTCGAAAGGCCATGCCCAATAGGACCTGCCGTCGGGCATCAGCGCAGAGCCGACGGAGTTCACCGCCACCAGCGCGCCCACCATCAAGCCCTCACCCAAATCCAGCGAACTCGAGCCGATGCCGCCCTTGACCATCCCGGCCATGGCGCCGCGCCCCGCACCCAAGGCGCCCAGGGCAAAATCAGCGCCGGCGGCATCGAGCGCGCGAACACCCAGGCTGCGATAGGGAGGTTCGAGCCCCCACTGCTTGTCGCCGCCATTGGAGAGATCGTGCAACACCGCCGCGGGCACGATTGGAATCCGAGGCGATCCGGCCCGCAACCGAAGGCCGATGTCCCGGACCGAGAGCGCGGCCGCGACTCCGTCGGCTGCCCCGAGCCCAAATACCGAACCACCCGCGAGCACAATCGCGTGGGCGCGGCCGATCAGATTCTCCGGCGCCAGGACATCGGTTTCGCGACCGCCGGGGGCTCCGCCGCGCACGTCGACCGCGGCCGGCCACGCGTCGGCGCAAACCAGCACCGTCACTCCGGTCCTGACGCTCTCGTCGGTGGCGTGTCCGACCTTGAGTCCGGAGATATCCGTGATCAAATTCAGGGGACCGGGCCGGAACACGCGTTGCCTAGCGCGGTTGCGCCGCGATGACCGCAAGACCCTGCAGAACCAGATCCGGCACGACCTCACCTTGCGAGCGCATCGTGCCGGTGATCATGCCGGCATCGCCGCCGGTGATGAATAATTTCGGCTTGGTGCCGGTGCTCTGCTCGATCAGTTCGGCCGCCCGGTCGGCCATGCCCGCCAAAGCGAACACGGCGCCGCGCGACACGGCGCCCAAGGTGTTGTTGGCCAGCACCCCGGCGAGCGAGGGTGTGCTGTGTTGGGCCGCTTTGGCGATATCGCTGGTCTTGTTCATCAAGGCCTCGCGCATCATGTGGATGCCCGGCACGATCAGGCCTCCCAGGTGTTGGCCGTTGGCGTCGACACTGTCGACTTTGACCGCGGTCCCGGCATCCACCACGCACAGTGCCGAACGCACCTTGGTCCAGGCGCCGATCAAGGCGAGCCACCGGTCGGCACCCAACAACGAGGGATCGAGATAGCCGTTGGTGAGCCCGTTGAACTCGGCGGACGCGGTCACGAACTCGACCTTGACGCGATATTTCTTTCTTGCCAGGCGGCTCAAGGTCTTTGCCATCGCCGCACCCGCGACATTCGACACGAGTACGCGCTGCGGCGTCTGCCCGGACTCGAACAGCGCGGTGGTCCACATGCCGATTTTAGCGTCGCGATGCACGACGGCTCGTTGATCCGAGAGTCCGGTGCTCGTCAGCCAAGCCCACTTAAGGCGGGTGTTCCCCACGTCAATGACCAGAATCATGCGTTATGTATCACCCAAGCGCGCCGGCAATCGCGTACGCGCGCAAGGATAGCATCGTCGCGAGTCGTCATTGGCCTCCATTTGAATCAGCTACTTAGGCTGGAGCGAGGCGACCACGGCAACGAGGGACTGGGAAACCCGCTCGTCGATCTCGGCTGCATTTTGCAAGTGGGCCGGATAGCGCACGTGGGCATCGGCGCCCGCTGCGGAGAAACTCAACTGCACCCTGGGCTGCGAATCGCCGCCGATATTCGACGCGGTCGCCCGCTCGATTTCCTTCGACTGGAGCGCGATCTCGGCGCGCTCATCTTTGACGGCCTCGGTGACTGCCGCCGTGAGCCTGGCCTTGGCCGCCGCATAGTCGATGCCCGCCGGCAGGTTCAGGGTGATCTCGCGCCACACGAAGTTGACGCCGTGAATCTGCTTGAAGAGCCCGCTCGATACTTGAAACACGATCGAATTGGCGAACGCAACCACGCGGCCCGTGGGTCCGAGAAGTCCGTGGCCACCGAGTTCCATCAGATGCAGCCTGACCAACCCGAGTTCGATGACCTCTCCGGTGACTTCGCCGATTTGGACGCGATCCCCGACGCGGATGCCGTATTTCCCGATGAGGAAAAAATAACCGACGATGGACACGAGCACGCTTTGCATGGCGACCGCGAGACCGGCGGTGATGAGGCCGGCGAAGGTGACGATCGAACCCAATTCGCTGGCAAAGGCGAAGCCGACGATCACGACAACGAGAGCCCAGAACGCGATCTTGCGCAACAGGAGAAACTGGTAGCGGCGGCGCGAGTCCTGGATGTAGCGGATGACGGCGAGCCGCCAGACCTCAGCGGCGGCAAACACCAGCGCCAACAGCACCAGGAGCAGGCCGACGCGCACACCCAAGGTTTTGAGCGCACCGTGGTATTGGTTTCCGATGGCGTCGCGCCAGCTGGCGAGATTGCGCCGGAATTGTTTGAGCAGCACGCCTTCCCTGCTCAACGGGATGAGCAGCGCGGAAATCTGTTTGAACTGGCTCGACAGGAGGTCGAGCTGATCGCGCATGTGGTTCAGGGCCGCGCTGTCCGTGGTGTCCGCCTGGGCGGCCAGCGCATCGCCGCGGGCCGACAACGCCTTCAGCTCATCGACGATGGGTCCGCGAATCCGCGCGAAAGTGTTCTCGAGCGCCGCGGCCCGCGCATCGATGACATCCACGGTGGCCGCTTTCTCGGAGAGCCGCACCACATTCGCGGCCAAATCCCAGATGCCGAACCGGGCCGCGGCGATGCCGCTGATGCTGTTGAGCGGCGGGGTCGATGCGGCGGCCGGCGACGCTTGCGCCGAGCCTGCCGCCGGCGCGGCGGATGCGCCGCCGGAAGCCCCATTGGGCGAGGTGGCGCCGGACACGGTCACGGCCATGGCGTCGATCTGGGATCTTAAGCCGTTCGCGCTGACACCGCCGGCATCGCTCTGACTGGTCAAGGCCGACATCGTCGCGAGCAGGCTCTTGCGAGCGTCGGTCAATTCAAGTTCGCCCTGCAGTTCCGAGATCTTCGCCTGCAGTGCGGTGCGTTGTTCCGGGGAACCCTTGGCGAGCTGCGATTTCACGGAATCGAGTTCGCTCTGTACGGCGGCGCCTTGGGCGGCGAATCTGTTCTGCAGCTGGCTCAGCTGCGAGGAGGTGGAGGTGCCGCCCGGTTCCTTGGGCGCGGGCTGCCTGGCCAGGACATCGACGTCGGCGCGGGCGATCTCGAACGCCAAGGCGATGACCTGGTTTGCTATCTGGCGGTTGTCGTACAGGATGGACAAGTCGCTCGGCTCGTTTGCGGCCTGCTGTTGAATGCCGAGCATGCGAAACCAGTCGATCGCTTGATCGAGCACCTGAACGACCTGCTGCCCGCTCATGGGCGCGGCGATTGCGGGCAGGGCCGCGGCACCGGCCTCCGGGTCAGCCGGGGCGGCTGCGGCCCATGCGTGGATCGACACGAGCAACGCAGGCGCCCACCCGGCGAACAAGGGATAAAGATTTAGCGTGCGCATAGTGGGAACGCTACCATAGGACATTGAGGCGCGGATTACGGCGTCGATCGGGATGGGGCATGTTCGACTTCAAGCAGGCGATTTCCGACGTGGCCGACTTTCCGCGGCCCGGTGTTTTATTCCGGGACATCTCGCCGTTGCTGCGCGATCACCTCGAAGTCACCGTGCAGGCGTTGGATGGATTGATCACAGAGGATGAATGGAGCGGCATAGACGCGCTCGCAGGGATCGAGTCGCGCGGCTTCATCCTGGGCGCGGCGCTGGCGCTGCGCCGGGGCAAGGGCTTCGTATTGGTCCGCAAGCAGGGCAAGCTGCCGCCGCCGGTGGTGGACGTGAACTACGAGCTCGAGTACGGATCCGGCGTGCTGGAAATGCAGCGCGGGCAGGGACGGTTGATTCTGGTGGACGATGTGCTGGCAACCGGCGGCACCATGAGCGCCGCGGCTGATCTCTGCATTCGCGCGGGCTACAGCCTGCAAGCCCTGATTGCGTTGATCGATTTGAACATCGTCAGCGGCTATTCCTGGCGAAGTCTGCAGTTGCGGGCAGTCATCAATTACTAACCGCCGCGCCCGTCCCGCGATGCTGCTGAAATCGGCGCTGTGCTGCTGGATGATGGCTGTTTGCGCGGGCGCCTGCGCCGCCGTGCAAGTCATCGTCGGGCCGACGCCGATCCAGGGCGGCGAGGCGAAGGCGGCGGGGGACATCACGGTGGTCAACGAGAAATTGGCCTTCGCGCTCGCCGTGCAGTCGCCGGTTCCCTACGGCGTGCCGCGCGGCGCCATCATCGACGTCGCGCCGGTGGTGAACGGCAAGATCGGCCGCGATTGCGTGGTGTTCGCCGACTTCATTCCCAATAATTGGTCGGCATGGCCGAACACCTTTCAACACATCGAGATCTTGCAGCGCGGCCCCAAACGAGCCGTCGTGCGCACGGTGCGCGACTGGGGCGAGGTGACGATCACGACGCAGTACACGCTCGAAGCCGCGGCCGATTCGATTGCGATACGCACCACCATGCGCAACGGCGGCGCGGCTCTTGCCGGTCTCCTGTCGGGTCTGACGCTGTGGCCGAAGGGCGGTCATTTTTTCGGCATTCCGGGATTGAAAGGGGTGAGCGAGGGGAACATGGACACTGCGCTCGCCGATCGGGTGGCGGCCTATGACGAGAAATGGAGCGTCGCGCTGCATGCGCCGTATGCAGATCACATCGCGGATGGGTCATTGGATTTGTACCGCCTGCACACGCTCGGCGCCGGCGAGAGCCGCGTGTTCGAGGGCTGGTTGCAGGTGGGCGCGAGCGGGGATTTGCAGCCGGTGATCGCATCTGAAATCACCCGCAAGCATCTTGCGGCCGGAACCGTTCGCGGCACGGTCAGCGCGGACGACGCGCAGCCGGTCGAAACTCCGGTGGTCGTCGTCGAAAAACAGGGCAAGCCGTACGGCTGGGTGCTGGGACATGGCGGCGCGTTCGAGTTGACGCTTGCGGAGGGCGAGTACGCCCTGTATGCCACCGCCAAAGGCTATTCCGAGAGCGCGCGAATGCCGCTGCAAATCAAGGCAGGTGCGGCGGCGGCCCTGGATTTTCGCGGGCTGCAGCCCCCCGGAAACATCCGCTGGGCGGTGACGGATCCGCGCGGCGCTCCGCTCGATGCCCGGATCAGCATCGATGAAGGTCAGAAGCCGTTGGTGGAATTTCTGGGGCGCGACACGTTTTTCACGGCACTCGAGCGCCGGGGCCGCGTCGATGTGGCCATTGCACCCGGCGATTATCGTTTCACGGTGTCCTCGGGCGGAGGATTTCTGGCCGAGACGCAGCGCGTTGCGCTCGCGGTGGCGCCGGGAGAGGCACACGCCGCGGAGGTTACGGTGACGCGGCTGTTCAACCCGTCGGCACGTCATTGGTATGCGGCGGATTTGCATCACCACGCGGATCAGGCGGAGGCGGTGACGCCGCCGGCGGATTTGGCGCGCTCGCAGCTCGCGGCGGGACTCGATCTTTTGTTCGTCAGCGATCACGATTCAACCGTGAACCATGCGACGTTGCGGGAGATTGCCGAGCGCCGCGGTGTCGCAATGATTGGCGGCATCGAGCTGTCCGCTTCGTGGGGGCATTTCAATGCGTATCCCACGGCTCCCGGCCAGACAATGGCGATCGACACGGGGACGGCTGACATCGATGAACTCTTGAAGGAGGGCCGGCGCATGGGCGCGACGGTCGTGCAGGTGAATCACCCCTTCATCCCCTACGGTTATTTCACCAGCGTCTCGCGCGGCGTGGCACCGGGCGGTTTCAATCCGAGCTTCGATCTCATCGAGATCAACGCGGCCGCGCCGGCCGACGATGAGAAGGTTCTGCGCTCTTTGTGGAATTTCTGGAATGCCGGGCATCGCTATTACCTCGCCGCCGGCACGGACACCCACGATGTGTGGCACGAGCAGTCGGGAGCGGTGCGCACGTTCGCGCATATCGACGGAGCGGTGACGGCGCAGGCCTATGCGCAGGCGCTGAAGGATGGACATGGCTACGTCACGTCCGGACCGCTGATCTTCCCGAAGGTGTTGTTCGGCGATGAGTTGCGGGTCAAACCGGGAAAGTCATTCGATCTCGGCTTCGATGTGCAAGCGGTCGCCGGTATCAAGCAAGTGCAATTGATCGAGTCCGGGGCCGTCTCGAAAACCGAGGATTTCGCCACTGCACCGCAGCAAACGCATGTAGATTTCCCGCTGAGTACGCAACGCCGGACTTGGTACTCGCTGATCGTCGCGGACGCTCAGGGACACAAGGCCTACTCCGACCCGATCTGGGTCGATCCGGTCGAGGGTCCCGAGACGGCCGTTGCCTTCCACCAATAACTTCATTATTGTAGAAGAAATGAGACGGCGCGAATATCTGGGGCAGCTGGAATTGATGGTGTTGCTGGCGGTGATCCGGCCGGCCGAGGACGCGTACGGGGTGCTCATTTGCCGGGAAATTGCCGCGAAAAGCGGCCGCGAAGTGGCGCTTGCGAGCGTGTATGCCGCGCTCGAACGGCTCGAGAAAAAGCGCCTGGTGATCGCCAAGCTCGGCGAGCCGACGGCTGAGCGCGGCGGTCGAGCGCGCACGTACTTCAGGCCCACCGCGGCGGGTCTGCGGGAGGCGCGCGATGCGCATGCAACGCTGCTGCGCCTGTCCAGCGGTCTGTCGCCGCTGCCTGATAGCGTATGAACGGGGGCTCGCCGCCGAAATTGGCGCTGTGGCTGCTCGCGAGGTACGCGGCGCCCTACCGGCGCGACGCGCTGATCGGAGACCTGATCGAGCAATATCAGGAAGGCCGCAGCCGGGCCTGGTGCTGGAAGCAGGTGGCGGCGGCGATTCTCACGGGCCGAGCCCGCGCAATCCGCGCGGCGCCCTGGGGTCGTGCAGGCAAGATAGTCGCGCATCTACTCGCCGAGACGGCCGCCTTGCTTGCTGTGATGGTGATCGTTGATCAGGCCCGGCGTACCCACTCTGCCGCGGAAATGATGAGCCGGCCGTTCGTCAGCACGCTCGCCGTGTTGATCGCGGTCGCGTTGCTCGGGTTCCTGGTGGCGGTCCGGCTGCGCAAGTCCGGACGGCGTCACGCGGCGGGCAACATCCTGCTGCTGGCATTCGGCGTGATCGCGCTCGGGGTTGGGACGATCACGTGGGCCGGAACGCATTCGTGCGCGGTCGGTGCGCCGCTTTGTGCACGACCATGACGGCTGACGCATGGACCTGACCGCTATTTTTTTGCTGCTGTTCGCGGTATCGGGCGTGTTGCTGCTTGCCGATCGGGGCGCGTTCAGGGCAAGACAACAAAGCCGCGCGGCCGGCCTGACGGTGGCCGAGCCGCCGCTCATGCATTACGCACGCTCGTTTTTTCCGGTGCTCTTGGTGGTGTTGGTGCTGCGCTCGTTCGTGTTCGAGCCGTTTCGAATTCCATCGGCATCGATGATGCCGGGTTTGGTCGACGGGGATTTCATCTTTGTCAGTAAATTCTCGTACGGGCTGCGCCTCCCCCTGCTCAATACCAAGATCCTTTCGACCGGCGAACCGCAGCGAGGCGATGTGATCGTGTTTCGGTTGCCGTCGGATCCGTCGGTGCATTTCATCAAGCGGCTGGTGGGGTTGCCGGGGGATCATGTCGTGGTGCGCGACAATCGAGTCAGCATCAACGGCATGCCCGTCGCGCTACAACCGGATGGCGTCTATGCGGGCGGCTACGATTTCACGGGCGCGCCGCTGGCGCTGGAGCGCTTGGGCAGTGAACCGCACGTCATCATGTTTGCGCCGCATCGCGAGGCCAGGGACTTCGAGGCCGTGGTGCCGGCCGGGCACTATTTCTTCATGGGCGACAATCGCAATGACAGCGAAGACAGCCGCTTTGGGGTGGTGGGATTCGTCCCCGAACAGAATCTCGTCGGCCACGCCCTGCGCATTTGGATGAATTGGCAACTGCCCGGATGGCCGGATTGGCGGCGCATCGGCATGAAAATTCGCTGAGGCTACCAGCCGACGGCCTGTCCATCCTTGCGATGATCCGACGCACCGCGGTACACGCCGGCGATGGGCTCGGCAGAGGGGCGGGATCCTGCGGCTACGGGAAGCGGCGGCAGCGCCGCCGGCGTGAACGACACCGCCTGATAGCCACCCATGCGCTTGCCGTTGGCCGAGGCGACGGTATGCCCAAGCTTTTGCAGCTGAAGTCCCAGCAGATCGTACAGACTCGATTCGAGTTCAACGGTGTTATCGGCTTGAGCATGTGAAAAGCGCGCGGCGTCGCCGGCTGCCTGCAGGTTGGCACCGAGATCGATCATGTTGATCAGCACCTGTGCATGGCCCTGCGCCTGCTGGGCGCCGCCCATGAGACCGAATGCCGTCAAGGGCAGCCCATCCTTCGTGATGAATCCGGGGAGCAGGGTGTGAAACGGGCGCTTGCCGGGAGCGATCACATTCGGACTGTGCGGATTCACAGAGAACAAGGCGGCGCGGTTATTGAGCACGAAGCCGTAGCCCGGCACCGTGATGCCGCCGCCAAATCCTTCGTAGAGACTGTAAATGAACGACACCATGTTGCCCCAGCGGTCGGCGGTCGCGAGGTACACCGTGCCGCCCGCAGGGTCGGCCTCGGCGTCGGGGATGCTCGCTCGGCCGAGATCGATGCGCCGGCACTGCTCGGCGGCATAGCTCTTGGAAATGAGTTTCTCGATCGGGATCTCGGCGAACGCGGGATCGGCGTTGTAGGTGTACAAGTCGGCATACGCCAATTTCTTCGCCTCGATCAGCACGTGCCAGTAAAGCGCGGACTTGGGTCCGAGCGCCGCGAGCTCGATGCCGCACTCCGGCGCGCAGGCCTCGATGATGTTCAGCATTTCCAACACCGCAAATCCTTGCGTGTTGGGCGGGAATTCGCAGATGTCATGGCCGTGATAGCTCGTGCTGATGGGCGCGACCCAGTCGGCGTGTGTGGCTTCGAGATCCGCGGCCGTCATGCTGCCGCCCAGCGTGCGGGATTTCGCGAGCAGAGCCGCCGCGATTTCGCCCCTATAGAATCCGTCGCGGCCTTGTGTCCCGAGGACGCGAAACGTGTGCGCGAGAGCGGGGTTGCGGAACACGCTGTACGGCGCGGGCGGTTTGCCGTCCACCAAGTAGGTCGCGACGGAGTCCGGATCCGTGCGCAAGATCGCCGCACCGTCGATCCAATCATCGTGGATACGTTCGCTGACCGCAAACCCCTGCTCGGCAATGTCGGCCGCCGGCTGCAGCAGTTGCTTGAACGTCAAACTTCCGGCGCGCTTCAATAAAACGTCCCATGCATCCACGGCGCCCGGAACGGTGGCGGAGTCGATGCCGCGTGCGGCGTGCCGCTGCGGCGTCGCTCCCGCGGGGGCGCGGCCGCTGCCGTTGAGCGCGACGAGCCGCTTTTCACCGGCCAACCACGCGATGACGAAAACGTCGCCGCCGATTCCGGCACTGCCAGGCTCGACGACGTTCAATACCGCGGCCGCGGCCACGGCGGCATCGATCGCGTTGCCGCCATCCTTCAGAATCTGAAGGCCCGCCTCGGCGGCGAGCGGCTGGCTGGTCGCAACGATGCCGTTGCGCGCCAACACTTCGGAACGCGACTGCGGCAGCCAGCCGCTGCCGCGGTCACCGCGTGCGGCCGCAAATTCGGCGGCATCGGTGCGCCGGGAGAGCGGAGTCATGAGGGCGCGAGCCTTGCGGAGCGCGCGATATCGGCGCCGCGCCACAGGTACAGCGCGAGCAGCGGACTCGCAGTGGTGCGCATGGCGTGGGGTTCGTCGGCGGCATGATGAATGAGCGCGCCCGGCGCTCGTTCAGCCCAGGCGCCGGCGCCTCGTTGCCAAGCGGCCGTACCGCTCAAGGTCAGATAAATTTCCTCCGCCGGGTGGCTGTGGCGCGGATAGTGCACGTGCGGGCCCAACAGCAAAAAGCCGCAGGCGATGCGCTCGCTGACCAACGGACCTTCCGTGCTCACGATCGCGCACCATGCGTAATTGTCGAGAAATGCGCGCCCGATATCCTCCTCCGTGTAGGTTTGGCGCCAAGCGAGGAACGGCGCAGCACGGCACACGGCGGCTATGAGATCGGCGCCAAACACCGCACTGTCCCTGCAGACCGAGTCAAGCCAGCGCAGCACCGGGAAATCCGCGGCAGCCCGCGCGCGAACTTCGCGGCTCCCGACTTCGCGGCTCGCCGGCCACTCTCCGAGAAACGCAGCGAGCACCGGCTCGTGCAGAGAATCCAGCAGCCGTTTGACCCGCACGGCGATATCAACGGCCGTCGTCATGCTCCCTCCTGAGCGTACGCGGATCAATTATACTGGCGTGCCCGTCTTCCCGCTCGGAGCGTTCGTGCCCCCCAAATTGACCGCGCAAGCGGTGCCGGCGTCCGGCACGTGAGCCGCCCGCTGGTGGTGCGCTGTGGCGCATTCGGCGACATGGTGCTGTTGACCGCGTTGCTGCGCGTACTGTACGCGCGTTTTCATTCACCGGCGGATATCGTAACCACGGGCCCGTGGGGCGAACCGCTGCTGCGCGGGCAACCCGGGGTGGGTGAGATTTGGAGCATGCGCAGCCGCAAAGCGCCGTACTGGCTGAGCGCCGATCAGCGGCGCGTCGTGGAGCTGCTGCGCTTGCGCGGCGCGGGTCCGACCTGGTACTGCGACAGCAACGATGCGGCACGGCACCTGCTGGCGCGCGCGCGCGTTCCCGACGAACTGATCGTCGATGCCCAGGATCACCCGGCGCAGCCCGGCGAGCACACGGTCGAGCAGTGGCGGCGGCTGGCGCAGATCATGCCGGCTGCGCTCAACGCGCCGGCCGGTGCTGCCGGTGCGGCGGATGCGGTGCCGCCGGGTTGCCATCTGCAAGTCGGCGACCCGCAGCGCATCGATCTCGAAGTGTGGTTGCGGGCTCGTGGGCTGTCGCGGCAGCCATTGATCCTGTTTCAGATCGGCAACAAACGCACCATGCGGCGCGGCCTGCGCCGTCTCGCGGTCAACCACAAGTTCTGGCCGGCCGAACGCTGGGTCGACGTATTGCGCCACGTAAGCCTGCAGTATCCCGAGCACGCCATTCTGATGCTGGGCACCGGCCCCGAGTATGCGCTCAACCAGCAGATCGCGGCGCAGGCAAAAATTGCGCGGCTCTACAATGTCGCCGATGATCTGCCCATTCCGCGACTGGTGGCATTGATGTCGCGAGCCGTCGGCCTCATCACCGTCGACTCGGGTCCGGCACATGCGGCTGCCGCGGTGGGCTGCCCCATGGTCGTGCTGTTCGGCAAGGCGCTGCCGTCGTTGTACCGGCCTTGGGGCACGGCGGGAGCGGAGGTGAAGGTCCTGTGCGGCCAAGTGGCGGGGCAGCCGGACATGATGGGAATCGAATCGCGCAGCGTGATCGAGGCCTGGTCGAGCTTGAAAATACGCGACGCCGCGGGTGGGGGGGTCTTGACGTACACCGGGGCGCTGAGCCTGCGGCTCTAAGCCGGCTTCTTCGCGCTTTCCGCCGCGCGCAACATGTCCTGGGTGACGAGAACGACGCCGCGCTTGGTCACGAAGAATCGATTCTGATCGGCGGCGTGATCCTGGCCGATGGTCATGCCGTCCGGAATGACGCAATTCTCATCGAGTATGCAGCGCGTGATCCTGCAGCGCCGGCCGATGGTGACGCTCGGCAACAGCACCGAGTTCTCGACGATGCTGCCCTCCTCGATGCGCACATCGCTCGACAGCAGCGACTCCTTCACGTAAGCGCCCGAGATGATGCAACCGCCGGCGACCATGGAGTTGACCGCCATGCCGCGCCGGCCTTCCTCGTCGAGCACGAACTTGGCGGGAGGTTGCTGCGACTGATAGGTCCAGATCGGCCACTGATGATCGTAGATGTTCAGCTCCGGATTGAGCGCGACCAATTCCATGTTGGCTTCGTACAGAGCATCGACGTTGCCCACGTCGCGCCAATAATTCTGGGCGCGCGTCTCGACGTCCTGAAAAGGATAGGCGAATACCCGCAACTGCTCGATTGCCAGCGGAATGATGTTCTTGCCGAAATCGTGATTGGTGGTCTCGCTGACGGCGTTGTCGGTCAGCAACTGTTCGAGGCGCTGCAACGCGATCACGTAGATGCCCATGGAGGCGCGCGCCAAATGCTCGTGGCCGACGATGGGATCCGGATCCTGCGGCTTTTCGGCGAACTTCGTGACGCGGTTCGTGTTGTCGGTGGTCATGATGCCGAATTCGTTGGCGCGTTCCAGCGGCACGTCGACGACTCCGACGGTAATGTCCGCCTCGCATTGCTCGTGGTAGGCGATCATGGGACCGTAGTCCATTTTGTAAATATGATCGCCCGCCAGGATCAGCACGTGCGTGGGATGGTGCGAACGGATGAAGTCCAGATTCTGATACACCGAGTCCGCGGTGCCGCGATACCAATGGGTGCCGATCTGCTGCTGCGCCGGGATCAGTTCCACGAATTCGCCGAGTTCACCGCGCAGGTAGCTCCAACCGCGCTGGATGTGCTGGATCAGGGATTGCGACTTGTACTGCGTCAGCACGGCAATTTGCCGGATGCCTGAATTCACGCAATTCGACAGCACGAAATCGATGATCCTGAATTTGCCGCCGAAGGGAGTCGCGGGCTTGCAGCGGTGTTGGGTGAGGGCCTTGAGTCGTTCGCCGCGCCCGCCGGCCATGATCACTGCCAAGGTTCCGCTCGTCAAACGGCTGACGTAGCGTCCGGTGTTAGCACGAGCAGCATGTCGCATACTTATCCAAAGCTCCCAACCCCGAGTATCATCAGCCTGCCACAGTCGGCAATCGCCTGCACCAGGTTTCTCGCGAGGCTCCGGAGGCCTTGCTAGACTGCGGATCATGCCGCCCTTGAAGCTGTGCCTGCTGAGTTCGGAGATTCTGCCGTACGCAAAAACCGGCGGCCTCGCGGACGTCGCCGGCGCCTTGCTGAGGAACCTGCGGCTGCTGGGTCACGAGGTGTGCGCGTTCATGCCGTTGTACGCGTCGGTGCGCGCGGCGCACCCGGAACTCGAGCCGGTGCTCGAGGCACAGGACGTTGCTCAGAAAATCGGCGATACGGAATACCGCTTTTCCCTGCTGACGGCGGGCTTCCCCGGCACCGACGTCACGATGTACTTCGTCGACTGTCGAGCGCTCTACGACCGCCCGCAATTGTATACCGGCGATGCCGACGAACATCGCCGGTTCCTGCTGTTCACGCGCGCAGCCCTCGAGGGCTGCCGGCGGCTGGCGATAGCGCCGGACATCTTCCATTGCAACGATTGGCATACCGCATTCCTGCCGCTGTACTTGAAGACGCGGTATCGCTCCGATCCGTTGCTGGCCGCGACCAGCACGGTGCTGACGATTCATAACATCGGCTATCAGGGCATCATGCCGGGCGCGGCTGCGGCGGATTTGGGGCTGGGGTCGGCGGGTGGCCGGCTGGACGCCGCCGATGCCGCGCACGGCATCATCAACTCCTTGAAAACCGGCATTAAATTTGCCGATCTGGTGACCACGGTGAGCCCGACCTATGCGCGGGAAATCTGCGAGGGGCCGTTGGGCATGGGCCTGCAGGCGACGTTGCGGGCACGCAAGAATGGAGTGGTCGGGATTCTGAACGGCGTCGACTATGAAGACTGGGATCCTGCGCGCGATCCGCATTTGACGGCGCATTATGGGCCGCAAGACTTGCGCGGCAAGCAGACCAACAAGCAGCAACTGCTTGCGGCTCTGCATCTTGACGCAGGCGCGGCGACGCGGCCGCTGATCGGCATGGTGACCCGCCTTGCGGAGCAGAAGGGCATCGAACTTCTATTCGACAGCCTGCCGGGCTTGCTGCAAGAGCGGGATTTCGGCGTGGCTGTGCTCGGCAGCGGTGATCCGGAATACGTGACCTTCTTTCAAGGACTCGAGCGGCGCTTCCCAGGCCGCGTCGCGTTTCGCGGAGGCTACGATGAACCGCTGGCGCATTTGATCGAGGCGGGCAGCGATATATTCCTGATGCCTTCGCGATACGAGCCTTGCGGACTGAATCAGATGTACAGTCTGCGCTACGGCACCATCCCGATCGTGCGCAATACCGGCGGTCTGGCCGATTCGGTGCAGCATTTCGACCCGGCCACGGGCACAGGCACGGGATGCGTGTTCAACGACTACGACGCTCCCGCCGCGCGCTGGGCGATCGGCACCACGCTCGACTGGTTCAACGCCGCGGCGAGTTGGGGAAAGTTGCAGCAGAACGCGATGGCGCAGGATTTTTCATGGACGCGGCAGATCGTCAAATACGACGCGCTCTATCGTGAGCTGCTCGGCCGGCGGCGGATCGCCTGAAGATTGCAGCAGCGCGTAACGACGGCCGTTCGGCAGCGAGTAGTTCTTGAACGGCCGCAACCGCGCCGCCTCGGCCCAGTCGGGCACCGTTTCCGCATCCCGGGGTTTCGCTCCGAGCAGTTGCGCGAGTCCACCGGCGCGTGCCGGCAATTGAACGACCACGAGGCTTTGCGGCGCGGCGGCCACGGCGGATCGCAGGCGCAAGGTGGCAGGCGCGTCGACAGGACCTGCGATCAGCTCGACGCGGGTGCGTGCATACATGTCGATCATTGCGCGAGTCGTTTCGTCCGCCGCGAATAGAATCAACGGTTTGCCGGCGGCGTCGCGCTCGATGGCGCGAGCGATGGAGGGCAGATCCTGCCAGGCATTCACCTCGCGGTACGCCTGCGATGCCGGTCCCACCAGCAACGCGCAATAAGCCAACAGCAATGAGGAGAGCGCGCGCGTCAGCTGATTGCGCGCCGCCACCCAGGCGCGCGCGGCGAACCACGCGGCGAGCGCCAAACCGCCGGCCGATATCGCGACGTAGAGCGCATGCGAATTCATCCGTGCCCAGGCGCCGGCCGCGATCAGGGCTGAAGCCGCAGCGCACAGAAACACTCCTGCCAGCAACAGGAGCGCGGTTGCGCGCAGCGCGCGGACATTCCAGCGGTCGGGTTCCTGCCGCGACAGTTCGCGCACCCACCAGGCGAGCAGCAGCGCGACACCCGGAAGCGCCGGGGCGAAATAGATGTTGCGCGCGGTTGCCGCCATCGACAGCAGCAACAGCGGCGGCAACGACGCGGCGAGTGCGCAGCGCACCGGGCGGTACTCGTCGCGGCCGCTGCCACGCCTGAGCCACGCCTGCCGCAGGGCGGCGAGGACCAACAAGGTCCACGGCAGCAAGTACAGGGGCATTTCGATCAGGTACTTGCCGGGAGAATTGCGATGCGCAGCCGCATATTGCAATTCGCTGGGCGCTGCGACGTGAGTGAAACGGCCCACGAGGTTGTTCCAGAAAAATACCTTCAGGTGCGCGACGCCATCCGCCCCCACGTAAACAAACCAAATCCAGGTGAGGATCATTGCGGCCTGCAGCAGCAAGCCTGCATAGAGCTCCCAGCGCAGCGGCTCGCGCCAGCGTTTCTCCCACACCACCAAGGTCAGAAAGGCCAGGCAGGGCACCATCCAGGCCGCCGCGCTCTTGCAGAGAAAGCCCAACCCCAAGGCGGCGTGCATCAGGAGGTAACCGCGCACGCGCGCGCGAGTGTCCGACGCATAGAAGCCGCGGTAGACACCCAGGAGCGCGATCGATTCCGCGGCGAGCAACGGCGCATCGGTCGCAAACCATATGGCCACCTGATAGGAAAGCAGGAACGTGCTCACGGCGGCCGCACCCACCAAGCCCGCGAGGCGCCCGGCGCTGTCCCGCGCCAGCAAGCCGACGCCGAGCGCCGTTATCAGGGCGTACAGCAGATTGGGCAGACGCGCCGACCAGGCCGCGGCGCCGAAAAGACGCATGGGGACGGCCGCAACCCAGTAGGTCAGCGGCGGCTTCTCGCAAAAGGCCTCGCCTGCCAAGAGCGGCACCGCCCGATCTGCCTGCCAGCTCATGCGCCAGGCGAGATCGGCTTCGCGCGGTTCGTCAGGCGTCCAATAGCCGCGCCCAAACATGCCGACGCACCAAATCGCGAGCAGGAGCACGAGCAACCCGGCCGGCGTCAATGGATGCTGCAGCGATCGAACCATGGATCCATAGCATCGCTCAAAAACGGGCATCGCTCAAAAACGGCCTCTACGCTCGGAGTCGCAGGATTGTGCGAGAATCGATGCATGCGCCGGGACTCGCAATGATCCTGTATCACCACGCGGTGAGTTCGGCGTCCTATCGCGTGCGGATCGCGATGGCCCTCAAGGGCTTGCCGTTCAATTCCACGCTGATGGATTTGCGCGCCGGCGAGCAACGCCGCGAGGAGTTTCTGCAGATCAACAGTCAGGGCCTGGTTCCCGCGCTGGTGCTCGACGATGGTGCGGTACTCACGCAGTCGCTGGCCATCATCGAATATCTTGACGAGACTCATCCGCAGCCGCCGCTGCTGCCGCAGGCACCCTTGGCGCGTGCGCGCGTGCGCGCGCTGACATTGGCGATCATCTGTGACGTGCATCCTTTGAACAATCTGCGCGTGCTGCAATATCTCGAGAAGGGGTTGCGGATCGACAAGCCGAGCCGCGACACCTGGTACCGGCATTGGGTGCAGGTCGGATTCGACGCCCTCGAACGCTGGCTGGTGCGCGACACGGCGACGGGACTCTTCTGTCACGGCGATGCGCCGACCATGGCGGACGTTTGTCTCGTACCGCAGGTGGCGAACGCGCGGCGCTTCGACGTCGACCTCAAATTCTATCCGCGCATCGTCGGGATCGACGCCGTGTGCAGGGAAATCCCCGAGTTTCAATCGGCCGCACCGGACCGCCAAATCTGACGATTGCGCTCGACAGCATCCCGCACTTTACGGCGGCGCAGGCGCTTTGCGCCGCGCAGCGGCAGTACGGCATCGTGGGCACGGTTACCGCTGTACCGAGCGAGCGTGATCAGAACTTTCTGCTGGCGGCCGCGGACGGCGCAAAGTTCGTACTGAAAATCGCGAATCTCGGCGACTCCGCGGAAGTCTTGGATTTTCAAAATCAAGCGATGCGGCGCGTGGCGAAAGCGGCGGCGGACTGCCGCGTTGGATACGCTCGAGCGCGAGGCGCAGCGGACGCATCTTCAGTAGTGAGGCGGCCGCTCCTGCTCCGGCGTGGGAGCGTCGTCCGATTGGGCGCTTTGCAGCCGGTCCGCAAGGGCCTTGAGCTTTGCCTCGAGGACCTCAATTTCCCGATGCTGCCGAAATACGACGTCGCTCAATTCAGCAACCGCACTTTCGAGGAAGGCGATCTTGGTTTGGACTTGCTCCAACGGCGCTTCGGCGTTCATGGCGCGGTCGCGGCGCACGGTATATCAGCTGCCGGCCTTTGGACAGGTAAAGTCGTCGTCGTCCTGCTTCGCGGACTTCGGCACCTCTTTCTTCCAGTCGGCGGGAACTTCGAAGCGGTCCGCGGGCACGGCGTCGGTGCTGATCGATGTGGTCTCCATGGTGAAAGCCGCGAGCTGCACATACTGCGCGTAGGGATCGGGCACGGCCGGCGCCGCCGCCGGGGCAGCCGCCGCGGAATCGGCCGGGACGGCGCTGGCTGCGGTCGAATCGTCGGTCTTCTTCTTGTGGAACAGTCCGCCCACCATGTTGCCGAGCGCCTTTCCGGCCTGCGCCACGTTGTTGATCGGATTGCCGCCGGCCGCCGAGTTGTCGGCGCTCGTGGTGCCGTTCGCCTGCGCCTTGTTCATCGCGCTGCACTGTTGGCCGCCCATCATGACGCGCAACGAGGTCTTCAGCGGCTGACCCTTAAGGTCGCTGGATTTATCGGTCAGCGCCTTGATCTGAGACTGATAGGGGGCCAGATATTTCGCGAATTCTCCGCGCAGGGCACCTAGTTCATCGCCGAGCCCGAGTTTCCTGGCATAGGCTTGATCGAACGCCGTACGGTCGCCCGCGCCCGGGAGCGGGTCCTGCGTCATCCAGAGATCGACGGCGACCACGGTGTCGCAGACATCGCCGGTATCTTTGTCGGTGCAAGACTCGGTCAGCGTGGCCGAGGTGCGCTGCGTGTCGTGGCCTGCGATCGACATCCTGTCGTCGGTCTTGTGGATGTCGATTTTCGGCGGCGACATCTGGCATTTGGACTGATCGATCGGCTGCTGCTTCTGCGATACCGGGCAGGAGCGCATTTTCTCCAGACGCGCCTGCATTTTGGCGCGCATGTCCGCGATCTCCTGGGGCGTTGCGAAGATTTCCTCGCGGTAGCTTTTCTGTTTCGGTTCGAGCCGCCAGATCAGGCCGCGGTCCAGACGCACGATCTCGCCGCCGCGCACGTTGCCGCACACCAGCGACATCATGCCTTCGCAATGCGACTCGGTGTCTTCACGCTTTTTATCGGTGGTGAAACTGGTCGTGTTCGCGCCATGCAATTGGATCATGGAGGCCACGTCCAAGCTGGTTTTTTGCTGGACGGTGACGTCGGCATGAACGGCGGCGGCGGCCAAGCAGGCGCCGGCGACGAAATGAGCGATGCGCTGGGCGCGGAATCGTTGTTTTTGCATAATCCTGTACTCCCCGTCAGATCAAGAACCCGTTTTGGCTTTTCCGAAAGAATAGCGCAGAAATAGATGGCTATGGCCGCGCCGCACGTCCGTCAACGTCCCCCAACGGGGACTGCGCGGCGCAAATGTCTCTCCCATCACCAACCCTAGGCGTCCGTCGCCGGGCTCGCGTCCGGCGATCTGCGGCGCCAAGGTCAGGAACTGCTCCGCGATCAGCCGTTTGCGATAGAACGATCCCAAGAGCCGCGGACCGCCTTCGAGGAGGATCCGTCTGCCGCGACTGTGCCGGACGACCGAGTCAAGAATGGCGGCCGGAGGAAGCGCGCGACCGGGGCAGCGGAGCGAGCGGATGGCCACCCAGGCGCGCGGCTGTTGCGCGAGCAGACGCTGCTCGCCGGCGGGTGAGGTGACGATCAACACCGGCACGCGGCCGGAAGCGAACATGGGGAGCCGCAAATCGAGATCGCCGCTCGTGCTGACGACCACGTTGAGCGCGGGCTCACTCTTGGAGAGGGCGCTTCGCAATCTACGATAGTCGCCGGCGAGTTCCGGACAAATGGCCTCGGGCGTCCAGAAATGCCGGGGATCGGCGGCGAGCGTTCCGGATCCCACGATCACCGCATCGGCGACGGCGCGCAGAAGGCCCATCACCATGCGATCTTCGGCGTTGAATCCGCTGATGTCGCCGCCGGCGGAATGCCCCTTGACCTGCAGCGACACGACGCCGTCCACGGTGCTGACAAAATTGCTGAATACATGCGCGCCGATGCGCGGCAGCGGCATGCGCAGGCTGCCGTACAGACGCGTCAATCTCGAGGTCAACGGCAGTTCGCGCCCGCTTTTCGAGCGATACAGCGTACTGAGCGGCGTGAGGGTTGAAGGGGCCATTTGTAAATACTACCAAGGCGCGATGATTGCGCATAAATCTTCGCCGTATTGAATTAGCTTGTTCCCAGCCGGTCTATTGTTTGAATATCTCGGCCGCGACCCTATCGACTGAAAGGATAATGTAGATGCCAGCGAGCGACACCTCCTTGGCGCAGGAGAGTCGGATGCCATGCTTGATGAACTGCGCTCGCGCCGCGTTGCTGTGGGCCGCGGTCACGGCTCATGGTGCCGCAGTTCCCGAACAGTCTGAAGTTCCCGCACAGGCTGAAGTTCCCGCACAGGCTGAAGTTCCCGCACAGGCTGAAGTTCCCGAACGGGTCAGCGCACCGCCTACGGCGCCCGGGCCGGCCACCGGTCTCGCCGATTCGGCGGCGCTGCGCGCAACGGTATACGGCACGCCGCCGCAGGACATGGCGCCGCTGCCAAACCGCGTGCCGCTGGCCGAAATCAACCTCGCTCTGCCGCGGGCGCGTCCGGTGCCGGATGTATTCTGGTTCGATCGCAAGCTGCGCGTGTGGTTCTCGGCGCAAGACAAGCCGGCGCCATTGGCCATCGTCATATCGGGCACGGGGAGCGACGGCAACACGGCCAAACTCTCGGCCTTGCGCGGCGTATTGTACGGTGCCGGCTACCATGTGCTGACCATGCCGTCGCCGACATTCCCGGGGTTCATCGTGTCGGCTTCGAGCACGGGTGTCGCCGGCGATTTGATGCAGGATGGCCATGATCTCTATGCGGCCATGCAGGAGATCGTCAGGCGCCTGCCGCGCAAGGTCAAAATCACCGAGATCGACGTGCTCGGATACAGCCTGGGAGGCGCCAACGCGGCCATCGTCAAGTCGATCGACGCCAAGGAAGGCAAGCTCAACATCCACCGCGCGGTCATGATCGATCCCCCGGTGAGCCTGTTCGCATCGATCGGACGGTTGGACAAGTTGTTCACGCAGAGCATCGGCGCCGGCGATGCGGGAATCGAACAGCTCTATCGCCGGCTGTATGCGCAGCTCGCCAATCTGTACCGCGCATCCGACCGGGTGCAAATCGACGAGGATTTTCTGCTCGGCGCCGCCGCCGGAATCTTGAAGACCGATGCGGAGTTCTCGGCCGCCATTGCGCTGAGCTTTCGCATCGATCTCGTGAATGTGTTTTTCGCCGGCGACCTTTACGCCGGGACGGGGGTGGTCACCGACCCCAAGCATCCGCCCAAGGTCGGCGACTCGCTCGAGGCAACCCAGCGGCTGTTACGCAGCAAACCGTTCTCGGAATACTTCAGCAAAGTGTTCGCGCCCTATTATCTGCAGCACCGGCCCAATTCGACTCCGGCATCGCTCATTGCCGACAATCGCCTCGACATCATCGGCGACGCCTTGAGCAACAACCCGGACTACTACGCGCAGACAAACGCCGACGATCTCATACTCGACACGCGCGAGCTGGCCTGGCTCAGGCAGACGCTGGGCAGCAAGATCGCCGTTTACCACCACGGGGGCCATCTCGGCAATATCGGCGAGCGGCAACAGGTGTCGGACATGCTCGATATGCTGGCCGGTCGCTGGCGGGGAGCGGCGAAATGAGGCCCGTGCTCCTCGCCGCGCTCATGACGGCCGCGCTCGGCGGCTGCGCTTCCGAGAGCCTGAGCATTCACAGCCTGCCGCCCCAGGATCCTGCAGCGGAGAACGCCGCCGCGGTGGCAAGCACCGCCGCGTTCGCCGCGGCCGCCGCGAGCGCGGAAACCGCCAAGGAAGCGGGCGGGAGCGGGCCGGCGAGCGAAGCGGTTCCGCCGGTGACCGCGGCGGATGCACCGTCGATGTACACGTATGATCCTTGGGAGCGGCTCAACCGGTTTACCTACCGTTTCAATGCGCGCTTCGACGAAGCGATATTCTTACCCGTGTCCAACACCTACCGGCGGATCCCGCCGCCGATTCGCGCCGGCGTGCACAACTTCTTCGGCAACTTGAGCGAAGTCGACAGCGTGATCAACTACGCCTTGCAGTGGCGCCTCAAATTGGGCGCGCGCAGCCTCGGCCGATTCGTGATCAACAGCACCATCGGCATCGGCGGCTTGATCGACGTGGCGAAGATGCTCAAGCTGCCGGGCGCGCCGACGGGACTCAGCACGACCCTGGCCAAGTGGGGCATGCATCCGGGGCCGTACCTCGTGATTCCGCTGCTCGGACCATCGACCTTGCGCGACGGTCTGGGATTCGTCGGCGATTACGCCACTTCGTACGGCATCGACGTCGCCAAGCTCTACCGGGGTGACAAGTCGTGGGCGCTCGGCACGCTCAATGCCGTCGACCAGCGGGCGAATATCGACTTTCGCTACTACGCAACCGGTTCGCCCTTCGAGTATGAAAATATCCGCTTCCTCTACGTTCGCAAGCGCCTGATCGAGGATGAGGGGCTGCACGCAAAGCTTGCGAAAAAGGGCGAGAAATCGACCACCCAACAAGAGAACGAAGTCAACGAGCCGGCCGGGAAGTAAAACGCCGGCGACGTCCGCCGGCGCCACGACGCGGGCATGGTCAAGCCCAGAGCACCCTGCGCTTCTGCGCGTACCACGAGTCGACGCCGGGAGCGACCGCCGCTTCGATGCGGGCGCGTTTGATCTTCAGTGTCGGGGTCAGCAATCCGTTCTCCACCGACCATGACTCGCGCGCCACCACGATCATCGCCAACCGTTCGTACTCCACCAGGCCCGCATTGACCTGATCGAGCAATGCGCCGAGCCGGGTCTCGATCTCGCCGCGCACGGCAGGGTCATGCAGTTTGGCACGTAACTCTTCGGCCAATACCACCAGCGCGTAGGCGTTCGCTTGACCGGCGCCGGACACCAACGCCAATTCGATGAGCGGGTCTTCGGCGAGCCGGCTTTCGATCGGAGCGGGTGCGACGTACTTGCCTTTCGCCGTTTTAAAAAGCTCCTTCTTACGCCCGGTTATCTTCAGAAGGCCGTCCGCACGCAGCTCGCCGAGATCACCGGTGCGAAAGAAACCGTCGGCGGTCAACGCCTCCGCATCCAGATCGGGACGTTTGTAGTAGCCGACCAACTGACCGGGGGATTTGATCAAGATCTCGCCGTCGCCCGCGATGCGCACTTGCACTCCGGGCAGAGCGATGCCGACGTGGCCAAGTGCGCGGTGCGCGGCGGTCGAGGTGTGCGAACAGGCGAAATCCTCGGTCATTGCATAGCCTTCCGACAGATTCAAACCGAGGCGCCGATACCAGTCGATCAGCGCGGGCGGGATCGGCGCAGAGCCTGAGCCCGCGAGGCGCACCGCCTCGAGGCCGAGGCCGGCGAGCACTTTGCGCGCGACGAATTTTCCGAGAATGGGCACCCGCAGCATCCGGTCAAGTTTGGCGGCAGGCATCTTGCTGAAAACGCCTTGCTGAAATTTGAGCCACAGGCGCGGTACGGAGATGAATGTCGTGGGCCGGGCGCGCTGCAAGTCTTGTAGAAAGGTATCGAGCCGATCGGCGAAAAAGATGTGTCCCCGGCCCAACTGGAATTGAGCACACTCCACCCAGGCGCGCTCGAACACGTGCGCCAGGGGCAGATAGGACAGTGACCGCAGAGCAAAATCGCCGCCCAACTGTGCAGTCAGGCATGCAACGATCGCGGCCGTGGCGGCGCTGATGCGCTCGAAGCTTTGCATCACTCCCTTCGGTTGGCCGGTGGAGCCTGAGGTGTACAGAATCATTGCCAGGTCGGTGGCCGCGCGAGCGGGCGTGCCCTCCATCGGAACGGTGGCGGCGGCGATCGAGTCCCAGCCGGGGAAATGCGTGGACGGCGCGAGCGGCAAGGCGATACAGGGCAAGCCTGAGGGAACAGCCGCGGCCTGCCGCGGCCATTCGTCGAGCTTGCCTACGAACAGCAAACTCGATTCGCTGTGCTCGAGTACGAAGCGCACCGTCTCTGCGGCCTCGGTCGGGTAGAGGGCGACTGTGGTGTACCCTGCCATCCAGATGGCCAATTCGGCCATGAAAAAGTGCGCGCAATTCTTCGACAAAATGGCAATGCGCGCTCCCGGCGCAAAACCCTGCGCTCTGAGGTGCGCGGCCATGCGCCGGGCTTGGTCCATCATGCTGCGCCAGGTGTAGTCGACGACCTGACCGCCGCCGAGCGGTTGGCTCAAAAACACCTGATCCGCGCGCGCGCGCTCGTGCTCGTAAACGTAGTCGAGGATCAATCGGGCCTGCGGCATACATCCCCCGCCGTGCGATCTTCAAAGCCGACCCCAGTAACCCTATACTGTAAGCCAGAGGTACCTCCCATGAGCCGGCGATTCGTCGATTTGTCGATTTATTTGGAAAACGACGTGATCACGGACCCGCCATTCATGCGTCCCGTGATCACGTACAAGACGCATGCGGAGACCATGGCCGAGGCCGGTCATTTCTTCCCCGGCGTGACGGCCGAGCAGATGCCGGGAGGAGAGGGATTTGCGGCGGCCGAGGTCGTGACGCTGTCGACGCACAACGGCACGCATCTGGATGCCCCCTGGCATTTTCACCCGACCATGGACGGCGGCCGGCGCGCCATTACGATCGACGAGGTGCCGCTCGACTGGTGCTTCCGGCCGGGAGTCAAGCTCGATTTCCGTCATTTTCCCGACGGCTATGTCGTGACCGCAGCAGATGTTGCCGCAGAGCTCGAGAGGATCGGGCATCGGCTCGAGCCGCTCGATATCGTCCTGGTCAACACCGCCGCCGGCAAGGCCGTCGGCAATCCTGATTTCGTCAACATCGGCTGCGGCATGGGCTACGAGGCCACCATGTACCTGACGTCGCGCGGCGTGCGCGTAACCGGCACCGACGCATGGTCGTGGGACGCGCCATTCAGTCACACCGCGCGGCGCGTGGTCGAGAGCGGCGATACTTCGCTCATTTGGGAGGGGCACAAGGCCGGGCGCGACATCGGCTATTGCCATCTCGAGAAACTGCACAATCTCGAGGCACTGCCATCCTCCGGCTACACGGTGGCTTGCTTTCCGCACAAGGTGAGGGGCGCGTCGGCGGGATGGACGCGGGCGGTGGCGATTTTCGAATGAGCCGAGGCATTGCGACGCATGGCCGAAAGCGAAGACGATTCGATATCGCTGACACGTAGACGCACAGGAGTTCTCTTGATTGCAGGGCGAATAGTGGCATTTTGAATGACAGCTTTCCAACCGTCATTTCTTCTGCGAAAGTCTCCGAACCGCGACCGTCGCGGGGCAGGCCGCCGCCGATGCGTACTGTGGGTCGCCCGGCGTCAACCTTCGACGTATTGCTACGTTTTCCTAAGGAGATGATCCAAAAGACATTCCTGGTTGTCATTTTGACTGGCTGCGCCGCCATCGCGTCGGCGCAGAGCTTTCCTCTGTGGGAGCGAATCTTAAAACACTACAGCGGCAAGACCGACGAAACACCGGTGCCCACTATGAAGATGGGGCATATGCAAATGTCGCTCAAAGGTGAGCCGGCACCGGGTGACGAAGCCCAGGCCGCGGAAATACTCAAGATAGCGGCCGAGGTATTATCCAAATACCGCGATGTCAACACAGCGCTGCGCGACGGTTATAAGCCGTTCTTCCCCACCGGCAAAATCGGCGAAGAAATCCACTACACCAATTACCGCTATCGTCGTTTGGAACAGCAGCACATCGACTACGCTCGCCCGGGGTCGATTCTCTATAAGCGTACTGCCGAAGGATTGAAAGCAGTCGGCGTCATGTACACCGCCCCCGCCGATGCTACGCCAGAGCAGTTAAATGCGATCGCACCCTTGAGCATCGCAACCTGGCATCGACATGTAGATTTTTGCGGCGGCCCAAAAACGTTGCCCACCGCGGAGCAGTTCGGACCGACCGCACGTTTTGGTCCGCAAGGCAGTATCCACAGCGAAGAAGCGTGCAGCGCTGAGCAGGGGATCTGGATCCCAGTGGTCTTGAACTGGATGACTCATGTCTATCCGAACGAGCAGCAAAAGTGGGGCGGTATGGATATGGACATGAAAGCCGGTGGGTAATTCGTCTGGCCAGGCTGTTCGCGCCGCGCCGCCTCGCCGCGACAGATCGCTTCGATGACTCGATGAGTTGTCAGATCATACGTTACCTCGACAATGCCGCAGCTTCCGCACCATCCGCAAAACTGATGGGGGCGAATGACAGAAGCTTCCACCGATCATCCGCGCGGCCTGCCGCCGGCGACGACGATGGTTTCGTCGAGGGCTTGCCGATATTCCTCCTCGCCGATCGCATCCACCGACCGAAGTTTCGCCAGCAGCTCGTCGATCAGCGAACGCAGCCCAGGGCCCGGCGTGCCATGCGCGAATGAGCTCTGGTACTTGATCGGCCCGGGGATGATCGCGACCAGAAAGGCCATTTCGGCCGGCGTCAGTGCCTGGGGTTCGCGACGGAAATAGCTACGCGCCGCGGGTCGCAGGCCACGCAGGTCCGGTCCCCATTCGATGATGTTCAGGTAGATCTCGAGAATGCGATTCTTGCCGAGCGCCGACTCGAGCAAGAAGGTGATCGCCAGTTCCTGGAGCTTGCGTCCAAGCTGCTTGTCGCGCGACAGGAACAGGTTCTTGGCCAGCTGCTGGGTGATTGTCGACGCCCCGCGCGCGGCGCCACCGCGCGACCAGTTGGTGAGCAGCGCGGTGGGTAGTTCGCGCAGGTCGATGCCGCGATGCCCGTAGAAGCCTGCGTCTTCTGAAAGCAGCAGAGTGCGCACGAACAGCGGCGGAACGTCGCGCAGGGCGGTGAAGTCGGGGGATGCAGGCGAGACGTCGATGGGCTGGTGCGGCCCGGAGCCGCCTTGGGGGCTGAAGGTGAAATCGCCGCGTAGGCGCACGATTGCCGGCGGCATCTGGCGTGGCGGTTTGAAGTCGATCTTTTGGCTCACCGAGATGGAGGCAGGGTCCGCCAGGTGTCCGCGTACACGCAAGTCGATCGAGGCCGAGCCAAGGTCTCGGCCGCCGCCGGGCGCCATCCCCAAGCTGTCGGGCACCCCGAGCCCGGATGCGCCCAGCAGTTGCGCGAAGTCCAGATGCTGCACCCCGAGTGCGATATCGACAACCGGATCGGTGTCAAGATCGCGCAGGGAGATCGAGCCCGACAGATCCGTACCGGCCAACGTCGCATGGACCTCGGGGATCTCGACCACTCCCCCGGCCCGCTGCCAGGTGCCATCGAATCTTATGGTCACGTCCGTCGGATCGCCGAGCGGGAGCGCGTCGTCGTGATCCGCCAGCGCTCCCAAGCGCGCGCCGCGCGCACCCATGTCCACGTGAAAACGCAGCGCATCGGCGCTGACCTGAAGATCCAGGCGGCCGTCCTCGATACCACCGTCGAGCAGCGGGTGGCCGTCGCGCCGTACGTCGAGCAGATGGCCGACGTCGAGCCCACGTACCTCGATGTTCCACGCGCCGCCCGCCGGATCTGCCCGCTTGTGGATGGACAGGCCGCCCTGTGGCTCCACCAGCGCGAGCCGGAGATCGTCGCCGAAAATGCCCGCCGGGTCCCAGACAGTGGCCGGGGCGCTGACCGTAACCCCTGCTGGGCCCGCCAGAGCGGCGGCCCGAACTGCGAGTCGCAGGCGGCCGGGCCAGGTGGCCGCGATCATGTCGGCATGTACGCGCAGTCCATACCTAAGGTCGAGATCGAATCCCTCCAGTCGCAGCAACGGCCAGACACCGATGTGTACCAGCCCGATTCGGGCAATTGCGCCATGGCGAATCGCCGCGGACTCTATCCGCGTACGAACCGCGTGCTCGAGCGTGGATCTCAGTAACGGCGCCGCCAAGCTTGCGACCAGCGCCGCGGCGATCGCTGCAAGCCACCAGCGTCGCCCGCGGATGCGAAATGCAAACATTGAACAAGGATGCCACAGCCAGATCGCGAATCGGTTTGTGGGCGTCGGCTCGCAGACGACATAGCCACGTCAATCGCGCGCGGCGGGCGCGCCGTTATCTTTCCCGCCGGCGGCGATCGCAGCAACCATGCGATAACTCCGGTAGCCTAAACATTAATTCGGCGACAACAATGTTGGCGCCGTTAGCCTACCGCATGCCGCAAACGGCTGCTCATTGGCAAGCATTGTTGTTTGAACTAACTCGGTTGGCGGGGTAGAGCCGCCGATGGACGCCACCTCGTTCACCAGCTCACCGCTACGTGAAACCGGTACTGATGCCTGTCTGCCTTGCTCACAGACAAATCTCGCCGCTATACCTTCCCTCAATCTTTACAATCCTTCCTTGCTCCCCATTCCAAAGAACCTCCCAAGATGTTCTGCAGGCAAGGTCTTGACGCTTGTAGTGTGCCAAATGACGGTAGGTACCGGACCAATCACGAGTATCGTCAATCGAGAACCGTTCCTGGCGAAGTTCTGAAACCAAAACCGTTTCATTCGACCCGGCGGGAAATCGTTGCTGGATCCTCTTATCAAAATCTGCTGTCGGTCCAAACGATCTCGGTAGGTCGCGTGCAATCGGCGGCGTCCAATTCGTGCAGGCGGAGATCGTCAGCAGTGACAACATGGCGGAGGCAACCTGTCGGCGGACTAACATAGACACAAGTTTACATCTGGGCGCCAAATCGTCAGTCACTTTTGATTTACCAGTGATCGTCAGCACTGCATTTTGGAGTACTCCAACGAAGCCTCCGATGTATTGTTTCAAATGTTCGAAGAAACTTCAGACGGGGCTGCTTATCTGCACCGCAGTCCAAGTGAGGCGCCTTACGGTTCTGGCCGGCCGCTACCCGTGGCGATCCGCGTCTGCCCGCCCACGACCCTGAACGCCGGTCGCGAGTGTCTGCTTCGATGTAGGTCGATTACCGTGAAACAGGTGTCTGCGGCAACTGCGGAAAATTCATCTTCTGCAGGAAGTCCTTGTAGCGCGGATCGGTCTCGAGTGCCTTGAATGGAAGGTTGCCTATAAAGTACCAGAGATCGACATCCTTCTGTCGATAGGCTCTGTCGAGCCAATTGAAAGCCTTGTCGCTATCGCCGCGGTACGCATAGATTTGCGCGATCCGGTAGGCACGATCAGTTGCATGGTCCTTCGTGTAGCGCGCGAGCGCCTGGTCCGCTTCAGTTTTGCGCCCCATCGCGTAATACACAATCGAGAGGCCTGCGTCGCGCCCACCGTCGTCAGTTTCCTGGCGCATTGCATCGAGTGCCGGCTGGAGCTTTCCTTCAGCCAAGAGTGTCAGCCCCAAATCCAAATGACCTCGCTCGTATGTTGGGCTGATGTCGAGCGTCTTTCGCCGTTCCGCCTCCGCCTCGGCCAGTCGGCCCGTATGATCGCGGATGATAGCAAGCTCGTCGTGCCAGCCGGCGAACAGCGGATCGAGGGCGATCGATGCAGTTATGAGACGCGCCGCTTCGTCCCATTGCCCTACAACAGTGTGATATTGGCCATCATATCCAAGGACCTGGGGGTTGCGTGGCTCCAACGCGAGGGCCCGATTGCATTCCTCGGCGGCTGCGGTCCAGTCCCAATCGTGAACAAGGTGGATCGTGCACATCAGCGAGTGCGCCAAGCCGGATCGAGGGTCAAGCTTTAGCGCGTAATCGACCGATGTCCGTGCCTGCTCGTAACCTTCATGGGCCGGCACAAATCCCCATTCCGCCAAAAATTCATGCGCGGCCGCCAGCCACTCCGCGCCGCGGATCAAGGTTGAGTCAATCGCAAGCGCCTGCTGGAAGTACCCCGCGGCGCTTTCAAATCCACCCTTGTCGAAGCGATCCATTGCATGCCGGCCGCGGAGGTAAAGATCGTAGGCCTCCGCACTCTTGAGCGTGGGCTGCGACTGCAGATCATCGGCACCGACGGTCACCTGCAAGGCACGCACCAGACCGGTCGCGATGCGGTCCTGGACCTTGAGGACATCGCCCATGTTCTCATCGTAGGTCTCGGACCACTCGTGCGCTCCGGTGCGTGTGTTGATCAACTGGGCAGTAATCCGGACCTGTTCACCGGACTTGCGCACGCTGCCTTCGACCACATAGGCCGAGTTCAATTTCCTGCCGATTGTTCGAAGATCCTCATTCTTGGCTTTGAACTGGAAGGACGACGTACGACCGATGACTGTCAGACCGGGTATCTTGGCAAGAAGATCGAGGATCTCCTCGGCCATCCCGTCAGCGAAATACTCCTGATCCTTCTTCTCGCTCATGTCCGTGAAGGGCAGCACGGCGATGGACTTATCGGTTATCGACACTGCCGCTGTGGGCTGCGCAGCACCGTGCGTCGATGACCAGTAGCGCACGCCCATGGCAACAACACCGCCCAATGCCATGGCCACAACCGCAGCGACGGCAACTTTTTTCCTCGTTCCACCGGCACGCTTTGTCTCCGGAATCGGTTGCGCTGGAGTTGCCCATCCCTGCCCAACTGCCTCTGCCAGCTTGCCCAATGCGACTGGCATCGCCAGCGCCGCAGCGTCGATCCACTGCGAATTCGACAGGAAGTACTCGAGTTCCGGACTCAGAGCCGTGGCATCCATCCTGAAAGCTATGACCTGCTTGCGCTTGGATGCTGCCCGCTCCACTTCCCGGGCCACATGGTCTGACCCAATGGCATTTGCGGATAGGACCAAAACGAGAGTGCTTGCCTCGTTTATCGCCCGCACGATGGCATCCGCATACCGAGCGCCCGGCTTCACGTCGCGCGGGGCGATCCAACAGGGAATTTTGGCGCGCTCCAGCGCAGCAACGATGGCATCGGCAACCGCTGCATCCTGCGAGGCGTAGCTGATGAATACGCCGGATGCGCCGGAATGAGCGCCAGTTGTCTGCTCTTCGCCGCCAGCTTCAGCCACGCCATCCCCCTCCAAACACAAACGTCATGTTGGCAGATGCACCCCATTTTTATCAAAGTCTACCGAGCATTCGAAGGGCCGCTTTCGGGAATTCGATTTTTCGGCGGTTGGCGTAACCATCGATCCTTCAACAGCGGCAGCATGACACGCGGATGGAACAATGTAGGGGGTGCATCGATCAACATCATCGCCTTGATGAGTGCGTCAGATACCGCTGCGTCGCGATGGGTTGCCCTGTGTACATGGCCTACATACCAGTTGAGGATGTTGGTCCCTGCCGCTCTCTTCCCTTCGATGGCCGAATACCGGAAATCCTCGCCTGCGACGTTGCGAACGGCCGTCCATCACGGTCCGGTTCATTGCAATGGACGGCCTTCGCGCGGGGGGCTGCTGAGTTTCCGCCCTCGTTATCCGCGCCGTGGTTGGGACCTGCGTCTACCACAGCCTTGCCGGAGTGGATGCGCCCAAGGCGGGGGCGGGGCCCGATTTGACCAACATCGTGCCCAAATACCCGCCAATCGAGTGCAAAAAGCATTTTTGGGACAGGGACCTAGAACGCGGAACCATCGGAGTCCGTCACAAGTTGCGACCGGACGCACAGAGGAATAGCCTTCGGCAAGTTGTGAGCGCGCCAGAGTCGCTACGCTGCGCGAAGCGAGCGCATACGCTTGGAGCCTGAATCATGCCCACCCGCTCTCGCTTGGAATTCGATGTCGAGTTTGGCCGCTCGCCGGTGGGGCGCCCGCGCACTGCCCAAGACCCGATGCGACTGTTGCTGTTCGGTGATTTCAGCGGTCGCGGCCCACGCGGCATCGGCGATGCGGCGACGCTTTCGCAGCGCCGGCTACATCGGATCGACCTCGACACTGTCGAGCAGGTATTGACCCGCATCGCCCCGCAAGTGCCGCTCGCCGCTGATCCGCCCGGGTCCGCCGCGCTGTTGGACTTCGAATCGCTGGACGACCTGCACCCCGACCGCTTGTACGAGCGGGTGCCGATCTTCGCGCGCTTGCGCGAGTTGCGCACGGCTCTGCTCGACCCGGCGAGCTTCGAACGCGCGGCGCAGGAATTGCGTGCGCTCGGACTTGCGCGCGCGGCAGCGGATGCGGCACCCGATCCCGTGCCCGCCGGCGACGAAAGCGACTCGGGCATGTTGCAGCGGTTACTGGCATCTGCGCCGTCCGACGCCAGGCCACGCGCGATCCGCGGCGTCGATGCTCTGATCCGGGACACTGTGGCCCCGCATATCGTGCCCGGCAGTTCACCCCATCAGGCAATCTATTTGGCGGAGATTGACGGCCTCATTGCGCAGCGTATGCGGGAGCTCCTGAACACACCGGCGTTCCGCACCGTTGAAACGGCCTGGCGAAGCGTGCAATGGCTCCTCTCCAACCTCGAATTGAATGAAGACCTGCAGCTCTACCTGCTGGACGTTACCCGCGAGGAGCTGGCAGCTGATCTGCACGCCGCACAGGACGATGCGTCGCGCTCCGGACTGTCTCATGTGCTACGCACGCCGGACGACGATCAGGGCCCGCGCTGGGCGCTGCTCGCGGGGCTGTTCAGCGTTGGTCCCACTGCGGACGACCTGACCTTGTTGTCGGCGCTCGGCACGATCGCCGCACAAGCAGGCGGCCCTGTGGTGATGGCGGCGGCACCGGCATTGTTTGGCTGCGGGTCGGTGGCCGACCTGCCGGAACCGCGACAATGGCAGCCGATGACCACCGACCTCGCACGACGATGGTCGGAACTGCGCCACAGCGCAATCGCTCCCTGGATGGGTCTGGTGGCGCCGCGCGTGCTCCTGCGCCTGCCGTATGGCAAAGGTGCCGATGCGACGGAGCGTTTCGAGTTCGAGGAACAACCGGCTACTCCCGAACACGAAGTGCTGCTGTGGGGCCCTGGCTCTTTCGTAGTTGCGCTGCTACTCGGGCAAGCCTTCGCCGAGGGGGGCTGGGAACTCGCCGCCGATCCTGCATTGACCCTCGACGGCCTGCCTGCCTACACGTTCAAGCGCGATGGCGAGGTGCAACTGCAACCCTGTGGCGAAGCCTACCTCGGCGAGCGGGCGGGCCTGGCGCTTCTCGCCCATGGCGTCATGCCCTTGCTCAGCGACAGGCAGAGTGCCTCGGTGCGCTTGATGCGCCTGCAATCGATCGGTGAGCCCGCACAGCCGTTGGCGGGGCGATGAAATTGAAGAGGGAAGCGACAAAGTCAATCGCGATTGCGCATGTTTGTCTTTGCCTTGATAGATCACTAACGGCCGACAATACCCTGCGGAGCAAATAGAGAATGATCCAGCCGAACGGTCCCGAGCGACTTCCCCCGCCTGCCCTCGTCATGCAGATGATCACCGGCCACTGGGTGAGCCAGCTGGTCGGCTCGCTCTGCCGCCTCGGTATCCCGGACGTCCTCGCCGAACAGCCGCTGACGAGCGCCGTCATCGCGAAGAAATGCGGTTCCAATCCGGACGCCACCTACCGCGTCCTGCGCGCCGCAACCGGCGACGCCTCGGGCCTGAAGTTCGAGCGCATGCTCCCTACTCATTCGCCATTTCACATCATCGAAGCGTCAAAGAAGTAGAGCCGGCCGGCGTGGCTTCAGATATGCATTCGGAATAGATACAATACTGCTCTAACAACCTCGGGGAGAATCGACATGAGTCGACGACCGGTCATCATTCTCGGATTGCTGCTGTGCCTACACGCCGTTGCCACGCCGCGTGACAGCGGTCCTCCGGCCGACATCCTCGCCGTGCGGAATATCGAGATAATATTTCACACCGCCGGCAGCGTCCTCCCAAACAAGGATCTCGATCTGATGATGAGCCTGTATGCAGACGACGTCGTGCTAACCGACACCGCGCACGACAATAAGGTGTACCAGGGGAAGGAGCAAGTACGCAACTATTGGGCGAACGTCAGCGGTCCATTCCGCCCGGAGCATCACTGGATTGGCTACACGCCGGCAATGCGAATCAAGAGTAACGTGACGGGAAACACCGGCACACTCGACTTCGAATGCCTGTGGATGGATGTTGACAGCAATGCCATCGGCGCACACGCCTTCTCCTCCATGGAGGTCGCGCGCGTCAAGGGACACTGGCTGGTCAAACGCATCAAAGTCGGCAAGGTCGATAAGCTCTAGTCGGCCTGTCGCTCATTTCTTGGGATCGTAAAAGTAAGTCGTGAATACGTACGTCCATGGTACGGCAACGATCGGCAAAATCACCCACAGGAATGCCCCGGTCGTCTGTTCGGCAGCCGAGCCCTGCAACTGTCCCGTCGACCAGAGGGGATACGCCACGATGACGAGCCAGAGGACTTTGTAGAATATCTCGAGCAGCAAAATCGGCAGCATTTTCAGAGGCCGGAAAATTCCTATCCCCGCCAACGTCGCGAACGCGGTCCAGACGCACCACGCGATGGCACTGGTCGGCTCCCAGGTTCCTTCGTGGGTGAGGATGCGCGTCCATGTGTCCTTGCCAAGTACGAAGAACATGAGGATGTAGACCAGTCGCAGTATGTAGATGTGAATCCTACGAACACCTTCGTAGTTCGGGTCGCGTTGCAATAGGGCTCGTGGGTCCAAGGTCATCAGTCCATTCCGCGCTCGGCGAGGAACTCGCCCAATATTTTTGCAGTATGACTCTTGTTCGGCTTGGCGGCGATGGATTCGGGAGCGCCCGCGGCGACGATGCGTCCGCCGCCGTCCCCGCCTTCGGGTCCTAAGTCGATGATCCAATCGGCCTCGGCCATGATGTCGAGATTGTGCTCGATGACCACCACGCTGTTGCCGGTGTCCACCAGCCGATGCAGTACGCGCAGCAGCTTTTCGACATCGGCCATATGCAGGCCGACGGTCGGTTCGTCGAGCACATACAGTGTGTGCTGGCCCTCGCGCCGCGCGATATCCTGGCCGAGCGCGTCGGTGCGGACCTTCGATAGTTCGGTGACGAGCTTGATCCGCTGGCTTTCTCCGCCCGACAGCGTCGGGCTCGGCTGGCCGAGGCTCAGGTAGCCGAGTCCGACATCCGCGAGCAGGCTGAGCGGATGGTGCACGCTCCTCTGGGCGGCGAAAAACTCCAGTGCTTCGTCGACGCTCATGGACAAGGTCTCGCCGATGCTCCTGCCTTTGAACAGTATCGCGAGGGTCTCCGGATTGAAGCGTTGCCCGCCGCACACATCGCATAACACCTGCACGTCGGGCAGGAAGCTCATCTCGATGCGCTGCATTCCCTGGCCCTCGCAGGCTTCGCAACGCCCGCCGGCGGTATTGAAGGAAAACCGGCTGGCGGTGAAGCCGCGTATGCGCGCCTCGGTGGTGTCGGCATACAGGCGCCGGATGGAGTCCCAGAACCCAATGTACGTCGCGGGACAGGAGCGGGGAGTCTTGCCGATGGGAGTTTGATCGACTTCGAGCACGCGGCTGACATTTTCCCAACCCGTAATGGCTTCACACCCGTGGAGCGCCACGTCGGGTTGCTGCGCGCGCGACGCACGGCGGGGCCTCGACAACAACAGCTGCAAGTTGTGCAACAGCACGTCGCGGGCGAGCGAGGACTTGCCGGATCCCGACACGCCGGTGACCACGGTCAATCGTCCGAGCGGAAACTTCGCATCGGCCTGGCGCAGGTTGTGCGCGGCCGCGCCCTTGACTTCGATCGCCGGCGCATCGCGATCGACACTGCGGCGGCGCGAGCGCGAGTGGCGCAGCGGCGCCGCCAGGCAGCGGCCGGTCGCGGATTCGCGCAGGCGGGCCAGTTGTGCGGCCGTCCCCTGCGCCACGACCTCACCGCCGCGGGTGCCAGCGCCCGGACCGAGATCGATCACATGATCCGCGCGGCGAATGGTGTCTTCGTCGTGTTCGACCACGACCAGCGTATTGCCGTTGGCGCGCAGTCTGTCGAGGGTGTCCAACAGTGCGACATTGTCGCGCGGGTGCAGACCGATGGTCGGTTCATCGAGCACATAGCAGACACCCTGCAGATTCGAGCCGAGCTGCGCCGCCAGCCGGATTCGCTGCGCCTCGCCGCCGGACAGAGTCGGCGCGGCGCGGTTCAATTGCAAATAACCCAGGCCCACATCGCAGAGGAAGGTGCTGCGGCCGATGAGTTCGGCGGTGAGGTCGCGGGCGATGTCGCGTTCGCGGCCCACCAATTTCAGCTTGCGCAATACCGCGGCGAAATCCCGCACCGGCAAGTCCGTGAGCGCTGCGATCGAGCGGTCGCGAAACCTCACGTGCAAGGCCACGGGATTGAGGCGCAGGCCGGCGCAGTCGGGACAGGTGTGGGATTGCGCTTCGCGCCAGGCGGATTCTTCACCGCTTTGCTCGGGCCCGAATTCTTCCAATTGCAGGCCGGTGCCGAAGCAGGTCTTGCACCAGCCGTGCTTGGAATTGAAGGAGAACAGCCGCGGGTCGAGTTCGGGGAAACCGGTGCCGCAGTTGGGGCAGGCGCGCTTGGTCGAGAAGATGTTCACCGCCGCGGGCTGTTTTGCATCGCCCGTTGCCGCCGCGACGTGGACGACACCGCGCCCGTGCTGCAAGCCTAACTCGAGCGCCCGGCGCAGTTCTCTCTCCGTTCCTGCGCCCACCGTCAAATCGGCAATCGGCAGCTCGATGTTGTGCTCGATGAAGCGATCGAGCCGCGGCCATTTCGCCGTCGGCAGCAGCGCGCCGTCCACCTGCAGGTGAGAGAAGCCCTTGCCGCGCGCCCACTTGGCGAGCGCGGTGTACAGGCCCTTGCGCGCCACGATGAGCGGCGCCAGCACGGCGATGCCTTTGCCGCGATAGTCCTTGAGCACGCGTGCGGCAATCGCGTCCGCGGATTGAGGCTCGATGCGCGCCTCGCACACCGGGCAATACTGCACCCCGAGCTTCACGTACAGCAGTCTCAGGAAGTGATAGATCTCGGTGAGCGTCGCGACCGTGCTCTTATGGCCGCCGCGGCTGGTGCGCTGCTCGATGGCGACCGTCGGCGGAATGCCGAAGATGGCGTCGACATCGGGCCGGGATGCGGGCTGCACGAACTGCCGCGCATAGGCATTCAACGACTCGAGGTAGCGGCGCTGTCCCTCGGCAAACAGGATATCGAAAGCAAGCGTGCTCTTGCCGCTGCCGGAGACGCCGGTGACGACGGTAAAGCGGTTGAGCGGCAGGTCCACGTCGACGTTTTTCAGGTTGTGCTCGCGCGCACCCCGAATCTCGATGTGGGTCGGGGCGCTGTAATCCGCCGCGGCGGAATCTCGAACGGTGTGGGGCGGCATCAAAGCCGCCGGCTTGTCGGCGTCGAGCAGCGCCCGGCCGGTATGGGAGGCGGCGACGCGCATCACCTCGGCCGGCGTGCCTGTGCAGACGACACGGCCTCCCGCTGCGCCGCCCTCGGGGCCCAGGTCGATGATCCAATCCGCGGCGCGGACCACGTCCAGATTGTGTTCGATCACGAGCAGCGAGTGGCCGGCCGCGATGAGACGCCGGAAAGCGCGCAGCAACTTCGCGACATCGTCAAAATGCAGCCCGGTGGTCGGTTCATCGAACAGGAACAGCGATCCTAGGCGCGGTTCGACGCCGGCCGCGGTGCCCGCGGACGCGGCGCCCGCGGACTTGGTGCGCACGGCATTCTCGGCGAGATGTCCGGCGAGTTTGAGGCGCTGCGCCTCGCCGCCCGACAAGGTCGGCACCGGCTGGCCGAGGCGCAGGTAGTCGAGGCCGACGTCGGCGAGCGGCGCCAATCGCAGGCACACTTCGGCGTCAGCGGCGAAAAATCGCAGCGCTTCGGAGACCGTGAGCTCGAGCACATCGGCGATGCTCTTAGGCTTGGCGTCGCCGCGCGTCAAGCGTACCTCGAGCACTTCCGCCCGGTAGCGCCGCCCATCGCAGTCGGGGCAACGCAGGTACACGTCGGAGAGAAATTGCATCTCGACATGTTCGAAGCCATTGCCGCCGCACACCGGGCAGCGGCCGTTGCCGGCGTTGAAACTGAAGGTGCCGGCGGTGTATTTGCGCTCGCGTGCCTGCGGCAATTTGGCGAACAAATCGCGGATCGCGTCGAAGGCGCCGACATAGCTCGCAGGATTCGAGCGCGTGGTACGGCCGATGCGGCTCTGGTCCACCATGACCACCGCGTCGATGCAATCCGCACCTTCGAGTGCCCGGTGGCTGCCCGGATTCTCGGTGGGCTTGCCTTTGGCGCGCAGCAACGCCGGGAAAAGAATGTCGTGCACCAGTGTGGATTTTCCCGAGCCGCTGACGCCGGTGACGCAAACCAGACGCCGCAGCGGAATCGCGACGTCGATGTCCTTGAGGTTGTGCTCGGTCGCACCGCAGAGCTGCAATCGGCCGGCGTCGGCCGCTGCGCCTGCGGCGGCTGCGTCTGCGCCTGCGGCCGCCGGGAGTGCGGTGCGCTTGCGGCCATAGAGATAATCGGCGGTCAGGGAGTTTTTCGCCGTGGCGAGTTTTGCCATCGGCCCGAAGAACAAGATCTCGCCGCCATGTTCGCCCGCGCCCGGCCCGATATCGAGCACGCGATCCGCGGACTGCATCACCTTGGGGTCGTGCTCCACCACCACCAGCGTATTGCCGGCGTCGCGCAGGCGGTGCATGACGCCGACGATGCGCTCGACATCGCGGGCATGCAGCCCGATGGAGGGTTCGTCCAACACGAACAGCGTGTTGACGAGCGAGGTGCCGAGTGCGGTGGTGAGATTGATCCGCTGTACTTCGCCGCCGGACAGGGTGCGTGACTGGCGGTCGAGATTCAGATACCCGAGGCCGACATCCGTCAGAAATTTGAGGCGGCCGCGGATCTCCCGCAACAGCAGATCGGCGGCCTCATCGAGCGGTGCGGGAAGCCGCAGCGTATCGAAAAAGCCGCGGCAGTCGTCGATCGACATGAGCACGAGTTCGCGAATGTTGACGCCGGGATCGCCGATGCGCCACAACAAGGCATCGGGCTTGAGGCGCGCGCCGCCGCAGGCGCCGCATTCGGTGTATGAGCGGTAGCGCGAGAGCAACACGCGGATGTGCATCTTGTAGGCTTTGGTCTCGAGCCAGGCAAAAAAACGGCGCACGCCGTACCAGACGTTCTTGGTCCACTCGCCTTCGCCTTCGATCACCCAGGCGCGCTGCGCGTCGCTCATCTCGCGCCAGGGGGTGTCGATGGGAATGTCGCGTTTGCGGGCGAACTTCAAGAGATCCGTCTGGCATTCTTTGTAGGATTCGGTCTGCCACGGCTTGATGGCTCCCTGACGCAGACTCAACGCCGTATCCGGAATGACCAGGCCGTAGTCGACCCCGATGCTGCGGCCGAAACCGCGGCAGGTATCGCAGGCGCCGATGGGAGAATTGAAGCTGAAGCTGCTGGGGCTCGGATCCTTGTAGCCGATGTCGCAGTCCGGACAGTGCAGTGCGGTCGAGAAGCGCCACGGCGCCGCGAAGCCGGCCGAATCGGCGCCGGCACGCGCCGGGTAGACATCGAGGCGGCCTTGGCCGACTTTCAGCGCGGCTTCGATGGCATCGCCTGCCCGCGCGGCCTCGACCGAGGATGAGCGAAAGCGATCTTGGATCACGTGCAATGTGTCGCCGCGTTTTTCGTGAATGCGCGTGTAGCCCTGGGCCGACAGCAATCCCTTGATCTCGGCTTCGGTGAAATTCTTCGGAATGGGGACCGGAAAGGTCAGCAGCAAGACGGGATCGCCGTTGTCGCGGGACAGGACCGCCAGCGATTCTTGAATGCTCGCGGGGGTGTCGCGGCGCACCGGGCGGCCGCAGCCCTGGCAGTGCAGCACCGCGGCGCGTGCGAACAAGAGCTTCAAGTGATCGTTGAGCTCGGTCATGGTGCCGACGGTGGAGCGCGAGGTGCGCACCGGATTGGTCTGGTCGATGGCGATCGCGGGCGGGATCCCCTCGATGCGATCCACCAGCGGCTTGTCCATGCGATCCAGGAATTGGCGCGCATACGGGGAGAACGTCTCCACGTAGCGGCGCTGGCCTTCGGCATACAGCGTGTCGAATACCAGCGAGGATTTTCCGGAGCCGCTCACGCCGGTCACCACGATCAACTCGTTGAGCGGCAGATCGAGATCGAGATTCTTTAAGTTGTTCTGACGGGCGCCGCGGATGCGGATCGCATCCGAGCGAGGGGGATCAAAGGGTGGCATCCTGTAAGTTTACAGGATGTGTCAAGTCTCACCGGCCGGCGAACTGCTCCATCATGAGTCCGGTGCCGCCGCGCGTGACATGCGCGACGATCGCGGTACGCCGATGAATTTTCGTCACCAAACCCAAGTTGATCGCGAAGGCAAGCTGGACTTGTTGTCCCTTGCGCAAGCCGAGATTCTCGGTTTCGACAAACACGCCATTTGCACTCAAGTTCTTGGCTTTGCAAATTCGGCTCTTTCGTCCAGACATCACCACGTACACGGTCGTGCGTGCTCGGTGGCGGGTGTGCAAGCGGCGCTCCATCCTGTCGTCCCTTTCGGTTGTTCAGCATTGACGGGCGACCATTATGCACATCGCGAAGTACTTAGCGAAGCTCTGAATTGAGATGGTAAAGTTATGTAATTGCGGCGTATTGATATGTAATATCAATGACCTACGCGTTCCCGAAACCTTCCGCAAAAGGTAAAGTCGCGGCCTTCGAACGGGATTTTAAGCGACGTCCTTGCGACGGATCGCGAGTTGTTCCGGTGCCTCGATTCCCATCTTCACGCGCCGTCCGGTACCGCCGAGAAGCGTGATCTGGATCGGACCGTTGGCAAATAGTTGCGCCACGGTCATGTTGGCATCGGCGCCATCCGCCGGTTGGATGACAATGGATTCATCGGCTCTGCGGCTGAGGACTAGCATAGTTTAGGCCCGCGCCAGCGCTCGCAGCGCTTTGGCGAAAGTCTTACCCTGGGGGTTGTAGGTGATGGCGGGTCCGCCGCGGACGATGTCGAGCAACTGTCTGATTTGATTCTGGCGGACGTGAATGATGTGGCCATTGATTTCGTTCGCGATCCGACAGCGCGCCATGAGCTCGAGGAGTGCGCGCCAGCGGTCGGCGACGGCCGCCGCGAGACCTTGGGAGCCGGTTGCGCCCATGAGGCCGCGGCGCTCCGTTTCCAGTGTTTCGATCAGGCCGAAGATGCGGATCTTTTCGGCCGCCTTATGCTCGACCGCCGGCGGCGAGTCGCCGGTGAGGGCATCGCGCTCCGCCGCCAAATTCGCCGCCAGGGAACGCGCGACTTCAATCTCGCGATCCAGTAAATCCTCGAGACGGCGGCGCGCATCCTGCTCCATGGACGCCTACTTCAGCCCGCTTTCGAACTGCAGGAGCTTGTCGGCAACCCGGCCGGCGTCGATCTGGTAGCTGCCGGAACTGATCGCTTTCTTGATTGCCGCAACCTTCGAGGTGTTGACCACCGGCGCCTTGGCGACGGCCTCTTCAATTTTTTGCAGGGAACGGGCGGAGTCGGTCAGGGTGACGGTATCGCCGGCCTGCGCAGAGGTCGCCGCGGCCGAAGTGTCGCCTTGCGATTTGTCCGTTACAACGCTGTTGCTGTTCGAGCCCTTGAGAGGCGCGACCGGCTCAGCTGCTGAAAACGCACCAATTTTGTCAGTCACCGAAAATCTCCTGGGGCTCACACCGGGCCCGTGCCCGGTTTATCGTCCGGCTTGGGATTATCTTTAGCGACCGCTGCCGCGCTCGCCACCCACAATTGTTATCGACTGTGACGCGCTTCACTGAAGGGCTATTGAAAAATAATTTCGACGACCTGCTCCGATCGCGCAATTCCTTCGACAATCTTGCCCGACGAGAGGTTCTCGACCCTAACCCGTTGATTGACCAGCCCGTCGTTGAGCGCCTTGCCCGACATGCGGACGCTCATTCCGCCGAGATCCGCGACCAAGGTCACCGTCTGGCCGCGTTGCACCGCCTTGGCGGCCAACAATTGCTGGTTGGTCAGGAAGGCTCCGCCCGAAATCGGCCGGGCGGCGGTCAAGCCTACCGCGATGGCCGGGTCGTCCAGGTAGCCGAGCGGCAGCTCCGAGATATCGTGCTGTTCGACGCGCATGTCCTTCGCCGTCAGAACGCTGCCTGCGACGATGGCATGTGCCGCCACGGCCACCGATGAGGTGCCGATGACCCTGATCTGCACGTACAGGTGCCAGGGCTTGGGATCCGGGCAACGCAACTCGACCGTCGCCCGGTCCTGCATGTGATGTGGCGAGGCGAGAGCGGCCTTCACCGGTTGCCGGCAGCGCTCGAATTGCAAATTCGGGTCGATGGGACCGATCGCGAAGCGTTGCCGGTCGGTGAGCGGCGGAAACGCGCGCTCGGCCTCCGACCTCGCCAGCGACTCCAATTCTGAAACGCTTTGCAGCTGCGAGTTCGGTTCGGGTGCGGCGGCTGCCCCTGCCGCTGTCAAGAGGGCGGCCAGGAGCCCGGCCGCCAACGTCGGGCCGCACATACAGTGACGATATTTTGGCGCTGTATTCATCATCCCAAATGACAAGCAAGGGGCGTGCCATGCTCAGGTGGCCGCGCACCGGCCGCCGCTTTGGCCGCAGGCGGCAAATCCTTGCCGCGCCACTGCGCTGCGCCCCGCAAATCGCCGGCTGGGGCGCGAAAAAATCGCCGTCTGCGCCGCGAAAACGGCTTGGCACAGCTCTTGCTTGATCTGCGACGGAGGAGATCAAGCGGCATGTTCGACAACATTTTCGGTATTCATGAGAAGGCACTGCTGTTGCACGGGCAGCGCCTCGGCGTACTGGCGACGAATTTGGCCAACGCCGATACACCGAACTACAAGGCGCGGGATATCGATTTCGGCGAAGTGCTGGCGCATACCGGCGGCGAATCGATTCCGCTCAAAGTGACCCAGGCGGCGCACATCACGCCCGCGGACGGGGAATTGCCGGGCGGCGACCTCAAGTACCGCAATCCCTACCAGGCTTCGCTCGACGGCAACACGGTGGAAATGCCGGTGGAGCAGGCGGCGTTCTCGGAGAACAACGTCCGTTACCAGGCGAGCCTCACGTTCATCAATCTGAAAATCGCGGAGCTGCAGCTCGCCATCGCCGGCCAGTAGCCCAGAGGAACACCGATGTCTCTATTTAATGTATTCAATGTCTCGGGCACCGCCCTCAACGCCGAAACCATCCGCCTCAACACGACGGCGAGCAACCTGGCGAATGCGGAGAGCGTGAACGGCGATGTGACCAAAATCTACCGCGCACGCCATCCGGTGTTTCAATCGATGATGGATACGGGGGCGCCCTTCGGCGACCAGGATGCCTCGGTCGGTGTCCGCGTGCTCGGCGTGGTGGAGAGCAAGGCGGCGCCGCTGATGCGCTACCAGCCGGAGAACCCGCTGGCGAACAAGGACGGCTACGTCTTCACGTCGAACGTCAATTCGATCGAAGAAATGACCAACATGATTTCGGCCAACCGGTCATTTGCCACCAACATCGAGGCGATCAACACGGCACGCGATCTGCTCCTCAAAACCATCTCGATGGGCCACTAGGATACAGAGGAACGCACCATGCTCTTGAGCTCAATACACTCCGCCACCGGCAACACGGGGACGACGGGCACCGGTACCACCGGCAGCACGACCGGCACCGGCAGCACCGGCTCAACGGGCACGGGCGCGGTCACCCAGGCGGTGACCTTGGGCGGCACCGATTTTTTGACGCTGATGCTGGCCCAGTTGCAAAACCAGGATCCGACCTCGCCGGTGGACAGCAATACATTCCTCACGCAGCTGGCGCAATTGAGCGAGGTGCAGGGAATCACGCAACTTAACACCTCGTTCGGCACCCTGTCGAACTCGATTTCCGCGAACCAGGCATTGCAGGCATCCTCGCTGCTGGGACATGAAGCGACGGTGACGAGCTCGACGGCAGAGCTCTCGGCCAACGGCACCTTGAGCGGAGCGGTGAGCGTGCCGCAGAACACATCCGCGGTGGTGCTCAACATCGCCGATGCCAGCGGCACGGTGGTGCGCTCGATCGGCCTCGGCGCGCAATCGAGCGGACTTGCGAGTTTCACCTGGGACGGCAAGGAGACGAGCGGTGCGCAGGCGCCCGCCGGGACCTACACCTTGAGCGCGCAATATGCGGGCCAGACCAGCACCAGTACGGCGGCCACCACCTTGGTCAGCGGTACGGTGGAGAGCGTCAGCATGGGCGCGGGATCGACGGGCCTCACGCTCAACGTGGCTGGTGTCGGCAGTGTGCCGTTCACCAGCCTGCAGCAGATTAACAACTAGTTCTTTCAGGAGTCAAGCTATGTCAGCGTTCAGTATTGCCCTCTCCGGACTGACTGCGGCGAGCACGGATCTCGACGTGGTGTCCAACAACATCGCCAACGCCGATACGACGGGCTTCAAGAGTTCCCGCGCGGAGTTCGCCGATGTGTACGCGGCGGGCGCGGTCAATCTCAACCAGTCATCGGTGGGCGAGGGCACACGCGTCGATGCGACCGCGCAGCAGTTCACGCAGGGCGATATATCGACCACGAATGCGCCGTTGGATCTCGCCATCAGCGGCGATGGCTTCTTTACGCTCAAGGATGCGAACGGCATCGAATACTCGCGCAACGGGGAATTTTCATCTGACCAGAACGGCAACGTGGTGAATGCCACGGGCCAGGCGTTGCAGGTGTATCCGCTCACGGCGAACGGGACCTTCAACACCGGTACGACGACGGACCTCAACCTCGAGACCGCGCAGAGTGCGCCGAATGCGACGACGACCGGTACCGTGATTTTGAATCTGCCGGCAGCCTCCACCCCGGTCCCGGCCGCGACGGCATTCAATCCGGCCGACCCGACGACGTACACCGACTCGACATCGACCACCGTGTACGACTCGCTCGGCAATGCGAGCCCGGCGACCTTCTACTTTACGCAGACGCCGACGCCGAACGTGTGGACGGTCCACATGACCATCAACAACACCATCGTCGGCACGCCGCAGACCTTGACGTTCTCGAGCGCCGGCGCGGTGACGCCCGCGGGCAGCGGCACTTTGACATTCGGCGGCTACACGCCCACCGATGGTGCGGCGGTGCTCAACACGACCTTCAATTTCAGCCAGTCCACCCAGTACGGCGGCGATTTCGGCGTCACCTCCATCATTCAGGACGGCTATACGACCGGACAGCTGAGCACGGTGTCGATCGATCCGACCGGAATCGTGTCCGCCGTGTACACCAATGGGCGCTCGACGCAGCTCGGGCAACTGGCGATGGCGAATTTCCCCAATCCGCAAGGGCTCAAGCAGCTGGGAGATACCAACTGGGCCCAGACCTTCAGCTCGGGCACCGTGGTGCAGGGCACGGCGGGATCCGCGGGCTTCGGCAGCATCCAGTCCGGCGCCCTGGAGAGTTCCAACGTCGATCTGACCACCGAACTCGTGAACATGATCACCGCGCAGCGGGCGTTCCAGGCCAACGCGCAGTCGATCACCACCGCCAATCAGCTCTCTGAAACCGTCATCAACATCACGCATTAACCGCCATGGATAGAGGACTTTATGTGGCGATGACCGGCGCGAAGCAAATCATGCAGGCGCAGGCCGTCAACAACCACAACATCGCCAACCTCAGCACCATCGGCTATCGGGCGGATTCCGTGGCCTTCGACAGCGAGCCGATCTACGGGCCGGGCTATGCGACCCGCGTCAACGCGGTCGCCGGCGATGCCGGCACGGATTTCTCCAGCGGCGTCATGGAGAGCACCGGCCGCAATCTCGATGTGGCCGTGAACGGCAAGGGATTCATCGCGGTGCGCGGCAGCGACGGCAAGGAGGCCTACACGCGGGCCGGCGACCTGCGTCTGTCTCCGGACGGCGCGGTGATGACCGCCAGCGGTCTCGCCGTATTGAGCGAATCAGGCCCGCTGGTGATACCGCCCTCGACGCAGGTGAGCATCGGCGGCGACGGCACCATATCGGTGGTGCCGCAGGGCTCGGCGCCGTTTGCCGTGACGCAGGTCGATCGGATCAAGCTGGTGAACCCGAACACCGCGGACCTGCAGAAGGGCGATGACGGCCTGCTGCGGCTCAAGTCCGGCGACAAGGCGAAGGCCGATGACAGCGTCTCGGTGACGTCGGGCATGTTGGAGTCGAGCAACGTCAACGCGGCGAAGTCGTTGATCAGCATGATCGAACTGCAGCGCCTGTATGAATTTCAAATCAAGAGCATCAACTCG
>Ga0181537_10000151_pt1 | contig 62370 bp, 58 predicted proteins | sample PEATcosm2014_Bin_39_FD_119765 | JGI IMG/M metagenome (GOLD analysis project Ga0181537, IMG submission 119765) | Peatland microbial communities from MTU Mesocosm Facility, Houghton, MI, USA - PEATcosm2014_Bin23_10_metaG | ecosystem: Environmental > Terrestrial > Soil > Wetlands > Peat | place...
ACACGATGTGACCCTTGGCGCTGGGTCCGCGCCTATCGAGGAGCCGGCGGATCCGCCTTTGGCGGAACCACGTCCACGTACACGGAGGGCTCGGGCGCCGGCTGCGCGGCGTGGCCCGCGAGCAGCGACTTGATGAAGTACGCCGTCAGAGCCAGCGCCAGAATTGCGAAGACCACGGCGAGGCCCCGGTATTCCTCGACCATGGAGCGGGACTTGTACTCCGGTATCGACCCCGGCTCGGGATGGCCGCGCCACTCCTCTCCTCGAAACGATCGCGGCACGGGACTTCAGCCTCGGTGCGAGCGCGCGGCCTCGGTGGCAGCGAGCCCGCCCTTCAACACATAGGCCTCGAATCCCCGCTCGCTCAAAATGTAGGCGGCCGCCGAGCTGCGGCGGCCGGTATCGCAGCACACCACGTACTGGACGTTCTTATCCAGGGCGTTGAGCTTCAGCCGGATGAAATACAGGGGAATGTTGACGGCGCCGTCGATGCGGAAATTCTGGAACTCGCTCGGCAGGCGCACATCCAGCCACTTGCCGCCGGCCGCGACGATCTCCTTCGCCTTGTCCTGATCCACCCATTGCAGCAGGGGCTCGTTCAGCAGGGTTTGAAAATCGCTCTTGCCGAGCCTCATGAGCGTGCCGTCCGTGAACATGGTCACCGTGGCATTGCGTTTCGCCTCGGCGATCAGGGCTTCCTCCCCGAAGCTGTCGCCCGGACCCAATTCGGCGAGCTTGATGCCCTCCTTGTTCAGCGGCGTCTCGCGCGTCACGACGCACTTGCCCGCCACGACGACGTAGAAATAATCTCCCTCGGTTCCCTGCTTGATGACGATGTCGCCGGCGCGGTAGTTGATGCGCTGCATGCGCATGAAGATCGCCTGGATGTTCGCCGGCGGGATGCGGTGAAACGCCTTGGTCTGCAGCAGCGTGGTCATCCAGTCACCGGTCACATCGAGTCCGTCGCCGCGCAGCTCCGCCACCTCGTACTGGCCCGTCTGGTCCCAGGTCAGCAGCACGTCGAGCAGATCGCTGTCGATCATGATGTACTCGACCGCGCCCGACGCGCGCGCGGTGAATTTGCGCGGCAGTCCGGGAGCGAGTGCCGGACGGGCTTCGGGACTGCCGGCGCGGACGGTGCCGATGAGCTTGTCCTCGGCCCGCAGCTCGACGCTGCCGGCGACGAGATAGAAGGTGCGCTTGTCGGTGTCGCCTTCCTTGAACAGAACGCGCCCGGAATCGAGCTCGCGAATGTGGGTCTTGCGGGCGAGCGCGTGAAGGTTCTCGGGCTTCAGGCCGTCGAGCGGCGAGAAAGTCCTCAGTATGGCGAGATCGAGCGGTCGTTCATCCATCGCGGTGCATCGGCGTCTGCGGTTTCAACCCCATGATTTTGGCTGCGAATCCTACCATATGCGGCGGCAGGTCCGGCCACGCTTGAGTCACTGAGTGACGGTTTGGTCCAAGCCATGCTGCCAGCCCGGATCCGGTCGAAAGCGCTCGCCGTAGCGCTGAGAGAGCTCCTCCAGCCGGACAGTGACGTTGGCGATGCCTCGTGCTCTGGCATAGTGCAGCGGGCCGCCGCGAAAAGGCGCGAACCCAGTCGCAAATATCGCCCCGGCGTCCAGTAAATCGGCGTCCTCGACGATTCCCTCGCGCAGGCAGGCCACGGCTTCGTTGAGCATGGGCAGGATCAGGCGGTCCTCGAGGTCCGCCGGTACGGCGAATCGCGGCGATTTAAGGCTGACCGGCTTGCCGTCGCGCCACACATAGAATCCTTCTCCGCTTTTGCGGCCGAGTTTTTTCTGCTCCACCAATCTGACCAATATGTCGGGCACGCGGCGCTGGAACGCCTCCGCGAGAACCCGGCCGACGTGCAGCGAGACGTCCAGGCCCACCACGTCGGTCAGTTCGATCGGTCCCATCGGCATGCCGAATGCCGTGGCGACCCGGTCGATCTCGGCGGCCGGGATGCCGGCCTCCAGGGCGAACAGGGCTTCGTTCACATAGGGGCTCAGGATCCGGTTCACGACGAAACCGGGTGCGCTCTTGCACGGCAGAGGCAGCTTATCGAGCTTGCGGGTGAACTCGAGCGCGCTTTGCACCATTAGGGGCGAGCTGCCGCTGCTGCGCACGATTTCCACCAAGGGCAGCTGCGCCACGGGATTGAAGAAATGGATGCCGACCAGACGGCTGGGATCCAAGAGCCTCTCGCCCAAGGTTTCGATCTTGATGCTCGAGGTATTGGTGGCGAGCACGGCGTCCGGTTTGAGCTTGGGCTCGAGCTCGGCATACAGGGCCCGCTTGGCGTCGACGTTCTCGAAGATGGCCTCGATCACGACATCGGCCTCGGCGGCGCCGTCGCCCTTTACATCGATCCGCAGCCGCGCGAGCGCTGCGGCGGCGGCGGCGGGGTCCTTGAGCCGCTTGTCGAAAAACACCTTGGCGCGGTCCATGGCCGGTTGAACCAAATCGGGGGAGCGATCCTGAAGAGTAACCGTCATGCCTCGAAACGCCGACCAGGCGGCGATATCGCCGCCCATCACGCCGGCGCCGATGACGTGCACATGCCGAAAATCGGCGGGCGACTTTCCGCCCAGGCCTTTGAGCCGATCCTGGAGCAGGAACACGCGCACCAGATTGCGCGACGTGGAACCGCACATCAGATCGCTGATGGATCGCGCTTCCGCCTCATAGCTCTCGGCGCCGGCACCGCCGTAGCGCTGCCACAGATCGACGATGGCATAGGGCGCCGGATAGTGCTCGCGCCGCACACGGTGGCGCAGCGTCCCGGCGGCCTGTCTGGCGACGAACGGACGAACCGCGCCCAAGTTCAAGAGTTTCTCGGCGAACGGCGCCGCCGCCTTCGGCGGCGATTGCAGCAGGCGCGCCTTGGCGCGCTCGAGGAGCGCAGCGGGCGGCACGAGCTCATCGATCAGCCCCACGGCGAGAGCCCGCGCGGCCTTGTAAGGTTTGCCCTTGAGCATGAGGTCGAGCGCGGGGCGCACCCCGATGATCTGTACGCTGCGCACGGTGCCGCCGAATCCCGGATGGATGCCGAGCAGTACTTCGGGAAAGCCCAGCGACAGCGTGGCATCGTCCGCGCCCACTCGATAGGTGCAGGCAAGCGCCAGCTCGAGTCCGCCCCCGAGCGCGTAACCATGCAGGGCGGCCACGCTGGGGCAAGGTAGGTCTTCGAGCGATTGCAGGACCGCCTGCCCGGCACGAATCAGCTCATAGCCCTCCTCCGGGGTGCGGATCGTCAAGAATTCCTTGATGTCGGCGCCCGCGATGAAGCCGCCCTTCTTGGCGGAGCGGATCGCCACGCCGGCGGGCCGCTGTATCGCAATCTCCTCGAGCTGCTCGGCCAGCTCGCGCAAAACCCGTGCGGACAGCACATTGGTAGAGGCGCCCGGCGCATCGCACTCGAGCCAGGCGATGCGGTCGGCGTCGAGCTCAAAGGACCAGGCGGAGATGTCCGCCATCAGGCCGCCTGCCGGGCATGGTCATGAATGGTGAAATCGCAGATCAGCGGCAAATGATCCGAGAATTGAACGTCGGGTATTTCAAAGCGATCCACCTCGATCTGCCCGCTGTGCAGGATGAAATCCAGCTCCTTGCGCGGGCTGCGGCTGGGATAGGAGGGCAGGCCGTGCAGGTTGGCACTGGCCAATCCGGCCGCCTGAGTAAAGAGATACAGCTCGTGGTCGCCCCAATAGGTATTGAAGTCGCCGGCGACGATCACGGGCTTTTGAGTTTTACGTATTAAATCATAGAGATACCGCAGCTGGTAATGCCGGTGCCTGAACTTCAAGGACAGGTGCACCAGAAAGATCGCCACATCATCGAGCTCGAGCTCAATGATCAGGCGCTTGATGCCGGTATCGAAATAGTGGAAACGCTCTCCGCGTACCCGCGGCGCCGCCAGAAAGGCATTGGCCTGCTTGCGCACGATGGGGACGAGCTGGTTCACCGAGGACACTCCGTACTTGCACTCGAATGTCGAGTAGTGGCCCAGCGAGCGGGCGATGAAGTCCGCCTGGTTGACCATGCCCGTGCGGATGGAGCCGGTGTCGACCTCGATAAGGCCGACCACGTCCGGATCCTGATCCTTGATGAAGTCGGTAATCTGCGACAGAACCTGCCGGCTGGAGCGCAGGTACCCCGCCCCCGGGACGGGAAGGTGAAACGCCGGTCCGGTTCCGGTGGCATAACGTATATTGTAAATCAACAAACGCACTTGAGCTCATTGTATCGGCGCCCGGTGCTTCGCGCATGACCATCGTCGAGCTACACTATTCGCATGTCGGCCCGCGTGAACCCCATTCGCCTGTTCGTGACCCACGCGTGGGAGGAGAACGACGACTACGCCCGAGTTTTCGAGTACCTCGAGGCATCGGGAACTTTCTACTATTTGAATTCCAGCCAGCCGCACGAGAAGCGCCCCATGGACAAGGAATCGCAGCGCGAGGACCTGCGGCGCCAAATCGCCCCCTGCGAGGTCATGATCGTGCTGCCCGCGGTATACCAGCGCGCGCCGGAGCTGGTCCTGTTTCAGATGAACTTCGCCAAGTCCGCGGATCGGCCCATCGTCGCCATGGAGAATTTCGGCTCGACGGAGCCGCTGCCCAAAGCCGTCAAGGATCTCGCCGACGAGGTGAGCGCATGGAATGAGCGCAACTTGATCGACGCCTTGCGCCGTCAGGCGCGGCACGAGGAAACGACGCGCTGGGATACGATCGAATTCAAGCTCGATTGATCCGCGCGCCATCCCTGCGACCGCACCGGTTCCGGTGCCTTGGGGAACCGGCGCCGCGGGCTCGTCGGTCAGACGGTCAGCACGCGCTCGGCGCTCAAGTGCTCGATGATCCGGTCTGCCGCCTGTTCGGGGTCCAACGCGGTGGTGTCGATCCGCATTTCCGGCGACTCGGGCTCCTCGTAGGGCGAGTCGATGCCGGTGAAATTCTTGAGATCTCCCCTGCGGGCTTTTTTGTAAAGACCTTTGACGTCGCGCCTCTCGGCCTCCGCGAACGGCGTATCGATGAAGATCTCGAAGAATTCGCCCGCGGCGAACAGGGCGCGCGCGGCATTGCGCTCGGCGCGAAACGGTGAAATGAAGGACACCAGCACGATCAAGCCGGCGTCGACCATGAGCTTGGCGACTTCGGCCACTCGGCGAATGTTCTCGACGCGATCCTGCGCCGTGAATCCGAGATCTCTGTTGATGCCATGGCGCACGTTGTCGCCGTCGAGCAGGTAGGTGCGCTTGCCGAGCGCGAAGAGCTTTTTTTCCACCAGGTTGGCAATCGTGCTCTTGCCGGCGCCGGAGTAACCCGTCAGCCAGAGCACGCAGGGCCGCTGCGCATTGCGTGCGGCGCGCGCCTGTTTGTTCACGTCGAGCGCCTGCCAGTGCACGTTCTGCGATCGCCGCAGCGCGAAGGCGAGGGTGCCGGCCGCGACCGTAGCGTGCGTGATGGGGTCGATCAATATGAATCCGCCGAGTTCCCGGCTCTTTTTATAGGGCTCGAAGACGATCGGCCGATCCAGTTCGATTTCGCACGCGCCGATGTCGTTCAGTTCCAGGCGCTCGGCGGCCAGCTGTTCCAGCGTGTTGATGTTCACCTTGTACTTCAGCGGATTGATGGTCGCGTTGACGATCTTGGCGCCGATCTTCATGGAGTACGAGCGGCCCGGCAGCACGGCGCCGTCGAGGCCGACCAGCATGGCGTCGAATTGATCGGCCACCTCGGGCGGCGATTCCGCGCCCGCCAGCACATCGCCGCGGCTCACGTCGACTTCGTCCGTGAGGGTGAGCGTCACGGATTGCCCGGCCACCGCCTCGTTCAAGTCGCCGCCCGCCATGACGATTCGCGCAACCTTGCTGGTCCTGCCTGACGGAAGAATCCGCACCTGATCGCCGGGATGAATGGTTCCGCCTTCGATGCGGCCGGCAAAACCGCGAAAGTCCAGCGTCGGACGATTGACCCACTGCACCGGCATGCGGAACGGCAACCTCGCCGACGCGTCCTCGAGTTCCATGGTTTCGAGATGATGCAGCAAGGTCGGACCGCGATACCACGGCATATTGGCGCCGGGCTCGATGACGTTGTCGCCGTACACCGCGGACATGGGGATGGCGGTGATGTCGGTCAATTCGATTTTCGAGCCGAACTCGCGGTATTCCCGCTCGATGGCCTCGAAGCGCCGCTGGTCGTAGCCGATCAGGTCCATCTTGTTGATGGCGAGCACGATCCGGCGAATTCCCAGCAGGGACACCAGAAAGCTGTGGCGGCGCGTCTGGGTCAGTGTGCCCTTTCTCGCGTCGATGAGAATCACGGCCACATCCGCGGTCGATGCGCCCGTCACCATGTTGCGCGTGTACTGCTCGTGGCCCGGCGTATCGGCGACGATGAATTTGCGCCGCTCGGTGGAGAAGAATCGATAGGCGACGTCGATGGTGATGCCTTGCTCGCGCTCGGCGGCCAGGCCGTCGACGAGGAGGGCGAAGTCCAATTCTACGCCGCGCGTTCCGACCTTTCTCGAATCGGCATCCAGCGCGGTCAACTGGTCGTCGAAAATCATCTTCGATTCGTACAGCAGGCGCCCGATCAGCGTCGATTTGCCGTCATCGACCGAGCCGCAGGTGATGAATCGGAGCAGGCTCTTGTGCTGATGAGACAGCAAATAGGCATCGATGTCGCTCGCGATCAAGTCCGATTTGTGGGCCATCAGAAATAACCCTCCTGCTTCTTCTTCTCCATCGACGCGGCGGCATCATGGTCGATCGACCGGCCTTGGCGCTCGGACGTCGTGGTGAGAAGAGTCTCTTGAATGATCTGCGGCAACGTCGTGGCCTCGCTTTCGACCGCGCCGGTCAAAGGGTAGCAGCCCAGGGTGCGAAAGCGCACGGAGCGAAGTTCGGGGCGTTCGCCTTCCCCCAGGGGAAAACGCTCGTCATCCACCATGAGCAGCACGCCGTCGCGCTCGACCACCGGCCGCTTGGCGGCAAAATACAGGGGCACGATCGAGATGTTCTCGAGGTGAATGTACTGCCACACATCCAGCTCGGTCCAATTGGAAATCGGAAACACGCGGATGCTCTCGCCCTTGTGCGTCGCGGTGTTGTACAGGCTCCAGAGCTCGGGGCGCTGATTCTTCGGGTCCCAGCGATGCTGCGCCGAGCGAAACGAGAAGATTCTCTCCTTGGCGCGGCTCTTCTCCTCGTCGCGGCGCGCGCCGCCGAATGCCGTGGTGAATTTATACTTGTCGAGAGCCTGCTTGAGACCCTGGGTTTTCATGACATCGGTATGAATCTGCGATCCATGGGTGAAGGGGCCGATGCCCCGGGCGATGCCCTCCTGGTTGACGTGCACCAGCAGTTCCATGCCGACCTCCTTGGCCATGCGGTCGCGGAATTCGTACATGGCGCGAAATTTCCAGGTCGTGTCCACGTGCAGCAGCGGAAAAGGCGGGGGGGCAGGGTAGAAGGCCTTCTTGGCCAGATGCAGCATCACCGAGCTGTCCTTGCCGATGGAATAGAGCATCACCGGCTTCGCGCACTCGGCGACGACTTCGCGGAAGATGTGAATGCTTTCCGCTTCCAACCGCTGCAGGTGTGTGAGCTTGGCCATGGTCAGGTGTTAAAATGCGCGGCCGATCCAGGCACCTAGCCCGCGTACGCCGCGAACGTCGCGACGGTCAACGAGGCCGGCTGTTCTTCGGTGGGCGCTACGGGCATACTCATCGGTTCCATATACAGGGTATAGTACAAGAAGCGAACGTCGCAACGAAGGCGACGGCCGGCCGTCTATCGTTCGATAGGTGATGCTAATCGCATCCTTGGCGATTCCCCGCGCCGATCGCCATCCTCGACTGCATCTTCGAAGGCACCATGATGCCGTTCGACAAGGCACTGAAGCTCGAATCGAAATATTTCGCAAAGCTGCTGTGCGATCCCGTCTCACGCAACCTCATTCGCACCACCTTCATCAACAAGGGCGAAGCGAGGAAGCTGACGCGGCGCCCGAAGGACGTGCCGGCCTCGAAAGTGAAGAAGCTCGGCGTGCTGGGTGCCGGCATGATGGGCGCGGGCATTGCGCACGTGTCCGCTGCGGCGGGAATCGAGGTGGTGCTGCTCGATAGCACGCTTGAGCAGGCGCAGAAGGGCAAGGCGGTTTCCGGGTGTTCCAGACCTTCATTCATGAAGGCATGCGCATGCTGCAGGAGGGGGTCGCTCCGGCATTGATCGAAAACGCAGCGAAATTTGCCGGCTTTCCGCTGGCGCAGGGCCTGACGAACTTGCTGCCGTCCTGGACGGGAGGACCGCTGTCGCTGATCGAGACGGTCGGGCTGCCGAAGTTCCTGGCGGAGTGCAGGCGCATGGCCGAACGCTACGGCACCCGGTTCACGCCCTCGCCGTGGCTGACGCAGCGGGCGGAGCGCGGCGAGGCGTTTTATCCCTCTTGAGTGGACTCCCATGCGCCGCCTGATCTTTGAGTCCGAGCACGACGAATTTCGCGTTTCTATTGCACGCAATTCGGCTAGAACCGCAAACCGCCGTCGAGGTCGATGCAGCGGCCCGTGAAGAAATCGTTCTCAAAGATGAAGCGGGCGGCAGAGGCGATTTCGGCAGGCTCGCCCAGGCGTTTGAGCGGCACGGGCGCGAGCATCTTCTCCAGAATTTCCGGCTTCATCGACGACAGTATGTCGGTCTGAACGAATCCGGGCGCGATGCTGCCGGTCCGGATTTTGTAGCGCGCGAGTTCCTTGGACCATACCACGGCCAGCGCGACGACTCCGGCCTTGGCTGCGCTGTAGTTGGACTGACCGGCATTGCCGTGGCGCGAAATACTGGAAATGTTGACGATGACTCCGCCGTTGCCGAGCCTGACCATGCGCTCGGCGGCGGCGCGGCCGCAGAGAAAAACGCCAGTGAGATTCACATCGATCACGGCACGCCATTGCTCCAGGCTCATGCGGCCGACGATGGAGCCGTCCTTGCTCTTCAGCAGCATGGCGTCGCGAAGGATGCCGGCATTATTGATGATGCCATCGAATCGCCCGAACTCGCCGACGATTTCGTCGGCCGCCGCCTCCACCTGGATTTCGTCGGCGACGTTGGCGATATAGCCATGCGCCTTGACACCGCGCTGCCTCGCCAGCCGACAGGTCTCCTCCAGACGTTCCTGACCGAGGTCGATCAGTGCCAGATCGCTGCCCGCCTCTGCGAATGCCAGGGCGAGGGCGCGGCCGATGCCTTGCGCCGCGCCGGTTATGGCGATGGTTTTCTTGGCGAGTTCCAAGGAACGGAGGCTAGTTGCTGGCGATCAGCGTCGGAACATCGTACTCGGCAGGAGCGCAGTCCACGGCGTGCAATTGCATCACCGAGTCGGGGCGGGCCGATGCGGCATTGTCGCGGCACATCAAGCCGAACATCTCGACGATCAGCGCCGCGCAATCGTCGGCTTCCTGATTGGACATCTTGCGCACAGAAGCGGCCACGGCATCCTCGCCCCGCAGCGGTTGCACGCCCCGCAGGCAGCGCATGACCTGGCCAAATTGCCCGCGAACTTCGACGGGTAGTTGATCCTCCGGGAGCGAGGCCAGGTAGCGGCGATAGGCACAGATCAGGCGTTGTTTGATCGGCGTCGAGCGCACCAGCTCGAGTGTGGCGAAATGGAAACAATCCCAGGCACTGGTCATGGACGCCTCATAACATAACGAAGACTGAAACCTTAAAGTGGTTTCGAGGCTGCTACCCCCGCTCGAGTCGTGTTAAATCAAGACTCTGCAATCGGAATATACAAGACAATCATAGAAACGCAACGCGGATTTTCTCGAGTCTTTGAGGGAATCGACAAACTTCGCTGCGTTCTGTAAATCGAGGGATTTTTCGAGTTCTTCTAGAAATGCAGTTACATTAGAAGTGTAAGCATATGAATTCTAAATCGTTGGTCCTCGGCGCCCAAAGGGAAAGAAGCATCCCGCATGAGGCCCGTCACGCTTTGGGCGACGGCTCCGCCAATCGAAAGCCGGCCGTGTCCCGGGCGGAGTGATCGGCACCGATCAGCATGTACACCCCGGGCACCACGAACAAGGTGAATACCGTCCCGATCGACAGCCCCGTCGAAATCACCAGTCCGATCGCAAAGCGCGAGGCGGCCCCGGCGCCGCTCGCGAACACCAGGGGTACCACGCCGAGCACCATCGCCGCGGTGGTCATGAGGATCGGCCGCAGGCGCGCGCTGGTGGCGGCGAGGATCGCCGCGCGCTTCGTCTTGCCTGTTTCTTGTTCCTTGTTCGCCACCTCGACGATCAGAATGCCGTGCTTGCTGATCAAGCCCATGAGCGTTACCAGGCCGACTTCCGTATAGATGTTCAACGTCGCGCCGCCGACACCGATGGCGATGAATATCAACGCCCCGGCGATCGACAGCGGCACGGAGATGAGGATCACCATCGGATCTCGAAAGCTCTCGAACAGGGCGGCCAGCGCGAGGAACACGATGATGATGGCGAAGCCGAACGTGGTCATGATGCCGCCGGATTCCTGCACGTACTGGCGCCCCTGTCCGCCGTAGTCGATCGAATAACCCTGCGGCAGGGTGCGTGCGGCGAGATCCTGGAGGTATTTCAGCGCATCGTCGAGCGACACTCCGGAGGACATGACTCCCGAGAGAGTGGCGGAATTCAATTGCTGGAAATGATTGAGTGTTTCAGGCACGGTCTTGGAACGGATGCTCGCGATGGTGGACAGCGGGACCGGCACGCCGCCGAGCGTGGCGACGGGGTAGTCGAGCAGCTGAGCCACGTTCAAGCGCGACACGCGCTGCACTTGTGGAATGACCTTGTAGGAGCGCGTGTCCATGCTGAAGTAATTCACATAGCCGCCGCCCAGCAGGCCGCCGAGAGCGGAGCCGACCTGGCTCATCGTCAATCCGAGTTGCGCGGCCTTCTCCCGGTCGATCTCGATGACCGACTGCGGCTGGTCGTATTTCAGATCGGTATCGAAGTACATGAACAGGCCGCTCTTGAGGGCTTCGCCGAGAAAGGCGCTGGACACCTCGTTCAACCGCGACGCGGGCTCGGTGGTCTTGATGGCGAACTGTACGGGCAGGCCGAAGGCGCCGGGCAGCGACGGCGGCTGGAAGACCGCTATCTTCTGCCCCGCGATGCCGGACACCTTTTTTTGCAGCAGACGCTGGATTTCCGTCGCCCCCATCTTGCGTTTGTTGCGCGGGGGAAGGGCCAATCCCGTGATCGACTGGCCCGGCGCATCGACCTGAAATACGTGGTCGGGAGTGACCGCCTGCTTGATCACTTCGTAGGTGGCCGCGTCGTACACGGCCTTGCGCTGCACGGTCGCGTTCGGCGGCGATGTCGATTGCATGAGCACGAATCCCTGGTCCTCCTGGGGCGCGAGCTCGCTTTGCGAACCGCGGTATAGAAAAACGATGCTGCCGAGCACGATCAGGACCAGCACGGCCGTGACCGGGGTGTACCCCAGGCTGCGGTCGAGCCGGGTCAGGTACCAGGCCCGCAGGGCATCGAATCGGCGGTCGATGAATTTCACCAGACGCGATTCCCAATCCTCATTATCGGCGCGATGCGGCTTTAGGAGCCGCGAACACATCATCGGCGACAGCGTGAGCGCGACGACGGCCGACACCGTCACGGCGGCGGCCAGAGTGAACGCAAACTCGACGAACAACGCACCGGTCAATCCGCCCTGAAATCCGATCGGAACGAACACCGCGAGCAGCACCACCGTCATCGCGACGATGGGTCCGGCCAGTTCCCGCGCCGCGAGGCTGGCCGCGGCAATCGGCGCCATGCCGCCTTCCAGATGACGGTTGACGTTCTCGACGACGATGATGGCGTCATCGACCACGAGGCCAATGGCGAGCACCAGAGCGAGCAGGGTCAGAAGATTGATGGTGAAGCCGAGAGCCAGCATGATGGCGAACGTGCCGATCAGCGACAGCGGGATCGCCACGATGGGGATCAGCACGGAGCGCGGCGAGCCCAGGAACGCGAAGATGACCAGCATCACGATAACCAGCGCTTCGATCAAGGTGACCGCCACTTCGTGGATCGAGCTGTTCACGAAGTCCGTCGAATCGTAGATGATCATGCCGTTCAGCCCCTGCGGCAGCTGCGATTGCACCTCCGGGAACACGGCTTTGACGCCGTTGACGACGGTCAGGAGATTCGCGCTGGGAGCGATCTGAATGCCGATGAACACGCCGTTGCGGCCGTCGAAGGCGACCCGCGCCTCGTAGCTGTCCGCGCCCAGCACGACGGTCGCCACATCGCTGAGCTTGATGTTGCTGCCGTTGACCTCCTTGATCACGAGATTGCGAAATTCGTTCAAGCTATGCAGGTTGGTGGTGGAGGTCAGGGTCACCTGCACGGTCTGACCCTTGGTGTTGCCGACGGCGGAAATGAAGTCGTTGGCGGCCAGCGCGCTCGAAATGTCCCCGGCCGTCAGCCCATAGGCCGCAAGCTTCTGCGGGTCGAGCCAGGCGCGCAGCGAGAAATACTGGCCGCCGATCAACTCGGCCGTCTGCACCCCTTCGACGGCCTGCAATTTCGGCTGCACCACGCGCTGCAGGTAGTCGGTGATCTGATTCGACGCCAGCGTGTTGCTCGAGAATCCCATGTACATCGCGTCCGTGGTCTGGCCCACCTTGACGCTGATGGCAGGTTGCTGCGAACCGGACGGCAGCTGGTTGAGGACCGAGTTCACCTTGATGTTGATCTCGGCGGCGGCCTTGGAGGTATCGTAGTTCTGCCGCAGATTCACCGTGATGGTGCTGGTGCCGCTCTGGCTGGTCGAAGTCATGTAGTCGATCCCGTTCGCCTGCGCGACCGCCGCTTCGATGGGCGTGGTGATGAACCCCGCGATCGCGTCCGGATCGGCGCCCGGATAGGACGTCGCGATGGTGACGATGCCGTTTTCGGTTTTCGGATACGCCAGGACCTGCAGCGAACTGTACGAGCGCAGTCCCACCACGAGGATGGCGAGGCTGACCACGCTCGAGAGCACCGGGCGGCGGATGAACAGATCGGTGAAGTTCATCGGGTGCGGCCCTTATTCGTTCGGCGGCGTCGGGGCGATGTCATTGGCCGGCACGATGCTGTTGTTCACGACCACGGGGGAGCCGTTGCGCAGCTTCAGTTGGCCGCTCGTGACGACGACATCGCCGACCGCCACGCCGGAGAGCACCGCGACCTGATCTCCGCGGGTCGCGCCCAGGCGGACGAAGCGCTGCTGCGCCGCTGATCTGGGTTTGCCGTCCGCATCGACTCCGCTTTGCTGCACGATGAACACGGTGTCGCCGTACGGGTTGTAAGTGATCGCCGCCTGCGGCAGCGTGATCTGACTGGTGGGATCGCCGCTATCCACATCGACGGTGGCGTACATGCCGGGGAGGAGCCGCCGGTCGGCGTTGGCAAACGAGGCCCGCACCTGGACGTTGCGGCTGGCCAGATCGACCTTGGAGTTGATGGAGGAAATCGTGCCGCTGAAGCGGACACCCGGATAGGTATCGACTGTCGCCGTCGCCGTCTGCCCCACCCGGACGTGGGCGAGCTCCTGCTGCGGGACATAGAAATCGATCAGGATGGGATCGAGCGCCTGCAGGGTCACGATCGTCGTGCCGGCGGTCAAATACTGGCCTTCGTCGATTTGCCGGATCCCGAGCTTGCCGGAGAAGGGGGCGCGCACCGTTTTCTCCTCGATCAGCGCCTGCTGAGCCGCCACCTGAGCCCGCGCGGATTTCAACGTGGACACATCGCTGTCAAGGACCTGCCGGCTGATGGCTTCGGCGGCGAATTGCTCCTGATCGCGCTTGTAGGTTTGCTCGGCCAGAGCGGCCGCCGCCTCGAGCTGCGCGAGCTTGGCCGGGTCGTCATTCGGCTGCAGGGTGAGCAGAACGGCGTGCGCGGCGACTTCACTGCCCGATTCGAAGCGGATCTTATCGACCACGCCCGATAGTTGGGCCGCCAGATCCGCGCCGCGCACGGCACGCACGCTGCCGATGGCCTGGGTCTGCGACTGCCAGCTCGTGGCGGCCGCCACCGCCGTCGAGACGGTCTGCGGCGCCGTGGCGCCGGCGCCCATGTACTTCTTCGTCATCTTGCCCTTGTATCCCTGCCAGGCAAAGATGCCGCCGAGGATCACCACGGCGGCGACGATGAGGATGAGGAACGGTTTGATCATCGCCCGCGGCGCCACCGTGCCATGCTCGCCGCCGTTCATTCCGGTTTCCGTACTGCTCACGGTTGCTCCTTGCAGCAATCATTTGATTTGGCCGCGACATCCCTGGCCGCGACATCGGCGCGATTCCACCATCCGCCGCCGAGTGCCTGAAACAGCGCCGCCGTGTCCGCGAAGCGCTGCGCGCGCGCCTTGATGAGGGCGACGGAGGCCGTTTGATAGCTTTGCTCCGAGCTCAGCACCTGCAGGTAGCTCGCGCCGCCGCTCTTGTACTGCGCCTGCACCAGCGTCAGGCTGGCGGCCGCGGTGCGCTCGGCTTTGCCTTGCGCAGCGAGCGCATCGGCGTCGGAGTGGAGGGCGTACAGGGTGTTCGAGACGTCCTCGAATGCGGTGATGACGGTGGCCTGGTAGTTCGCGGCGGCCTCCTGCGCGGCGGCCACCGCGGCGCGGCGCTGATGCACGAGCTGGCCGCCTTTGAAAATCGGTTGTGTGAGGGAGCCGACCAGGCTCCAGATGTTCGACGCCGGTGCGAATAACTTCGCGAACGTCGCCGAATCCTGGCCGAAGCTCCCGGTGAGCGTGATCTGGGGAAGCATATTGGCGGTCGCGACTCCGACCTGCGCCGTGGTCTCATGCAGCAGCGCCGAATATTCGCGCACGTCGGGGCGCTGCTCGACGAATTTCGACGGCAGGCTCACCGGCAGCTCCTGCGGTAGGGTGAGCGAGTCGAGATCGATGTCGGCACCTGTGTAGTCCGCCGGGAGCGTGCCGACGTACGCCGCCAGCTGATTGCGCTGCTGCGCCAGCTGGCTGCGCAGCGGCGGCAGACTGGCGAGCGTCGATTGCAGCGTCGCTTGCTGCTGCAGCACATCGGCGCGGGACGCGCCGCCGGCGGAGAGGCGGCGCTGCGTGATGTCGAGCTGTTTCTGCTGGGAGCGGGCAATGTCGTCCGTCGCCGCGAGCTGCGCTCGCAGCGAGGCTTCGTTGATGGCGCCCGCCACGATATTCGCCGTGAGGGTGAGGTAGCTCGCCTCGAGCGCAAACTGCTCGTACTCGGCCTGCGCCTGCAGCGCCTCGACCTGACGGCGCGTGCCGCCGAATGCGTCGAGGGTATACGACACGTTCACCGAGGCGGTTTGCAGATTGTAGAAATAAGAGCTGGGGAGTCCGGGAATGCCGGATGCCGCGCCCGAGGCCTTCTGACGCTGGCTCTCCAGCGAGCCCGATACGCTCGGATAGTAGCTGCCGCGCTGCGCGGCTGTGGTCTCATTCGCCTGCCGGAGCGCCGCCTGTGCAGCTTCCAAGGTCGGGCTGTTCGCGAGCGCGCGCTCGATGAGCGCATTGAGCGGCGCGCACTGAAACAGGGTCCACCACTGGCCGGGAATGTCCATGCCGTCGACGAAGCGCTGGGCCTGACCGCCCGGCAGAGGGGCCGGCGTGGTCGGGGCGGTCCCCTGGCCGGCGGGCACGAAGCCCTGAGCGTGCGGCGCGGCGGGGGGCTTGAAATTCGGTCCAACGGCACAGGCCGCGACCACCATCGATGCCAGCAGGAGGGATGCGCCCACCCCGCGCTGGCCGGTGCCCAGGTGTCCGCCCCTGCTAATCGACTGTTCAGGCGGCCGGGCGAGATCGTTCATACGCAAAAATGACACGCGTCGTTTTCGGTTGCAAGAACTATTTACAAGTGAGATATTCACCCGGTAAAATATATTCCAATAAACCAATAGCATGCAAATGAATTCCTCCCTGACCCAATTCGACAAACTGGAGGCGAACCTTCAGGCCCTGGGCTTGCGGATTCCCGACTTACCGTTCACGGAGATATTGCTGTGCCGCCTGCTCGTGCACATGGGCCGGGAGATGGCGGCGAGCCAGGAACAGAAAATCCGCCCCGCCGGGCTGACCGAGGCGGAGTTTCGGGTGCTGACCACTCTGTTCTCGCAACCCGACGGGGTTGCCCATCCCAGCGATCTCTGCGAACGGGCGGGGCAGAGCCCCGCCAACATGTCGCGCATCAGCGATGCTCTGGTGAGCCGCGACCTCATCACCCGGGTGCTGAGCGCTCAGGATCGCCGGCGAATGGTTCTACGCATCACCGAGCAGGGCGAGGAGTTGGTGCGTCGATTACTGCCCACGATGTTCGCGTCGCTGCGCGGCATCTTGGCTGGATTTCCCGAGCCGGAGCAGCTTCATCTGATCGCGCAGCTCAAGCGGTTGCACGTCGCCCTAGGAGCGGAGGACAAGCACGAGCTGGCGGAGCAGGCTGTATGAGGGGGCGGCGATGTGCCGTGGCCGCGATGGCGCTGCTGTGCGCTGCCTGTGCCGGCATGCCCCCCACATCGAAGCCCGCTCAACTGCCGGCGGTGGCGCCCCTCGAGGGGCTCGAGGCCGCGGCGGGTGGCGAGTGGCCCGCCAAGGATTGGTGGAAGCGCTATCAGGACTCCGCTCTCGACCAATTGATCGACATGGCAGTGGGCTCATCGCCCACGCTGGCGACGGCTCATGCGCGCTATGACTCGGCGCGGCAGTCGGTGCGCATCGCGGGCGCCGAATCCGGGGCGCGCATCGATGCCAACGCCGACATCAACCGGCAGCGGCTGAGCGATAACGGTTTGTTCCCGCCGCGTCTGCTGGGCTTCACCTGGTACAACCTGGCCGACCTTGGCTTACAGGCCAGCTACACCTTCGATTGGTGGGGCAAGCAGCGCGACGCAGTGGGCGCCGCGGTCGATCAGGCGCGCGCGGCCGAGGCGGACCGCAGTGCCGCCGCGCTGATGCTCGAAACCTCTATCGCGGACACTTACTTCGGCTGGCAGGCGGATCAGGCCCGTATCGCCCTGGCGAGGGAGCGGGCCGGTATCGTGGAGCACGAAGGCGTGATTGCGGCCGCCCGCGTGCGCGCCGAATTGGATGCCGCGGAAGATGTCAGTCGATCCGACCTGGCGGTTGCCGCGGCGCGTGAACAGATCGCGCAGCTGGAGGGATCGGCCAGGCTGCGCGTGGTTGCGCTCGCGGCCCTGGTCGGCCGTTCCATGGCCGAACTGCCGGCGCTTCAGGCCAAACCGCTGCCGGCGCTCGCAGGCCGCCTGCCCGACGACGTCAAAATCGATCTGATTTCCCGCCGAGCGGACATCACCGCCAGCCGCTGGCGGGTGGAGGCCGCGGAGCGAAATCTGGATACCGCGCGCGCCGAGTTCTTTCCGGACGTGACCATCAACGCCTTGCTCGGTCTGTCCAGCGTCGACGTGGCCAAGCTGATCGAGTACGGCAGCCGGGTGCCCCAGGCCGGCGCGGCGATTCACCTGCCGCTGTTCGATGCCGGCCGGCTGAAGGCGCGCTACGGAGCCTCTCAGGCGGCCATCGATTCGGCCGTCGCGAGCTACCAGGATACGCTGGTCGCTGCCGCGCGCGATGTGGCGACGCAGGCGTCGACCCGGGCACAAATCGCGGCAGAGCGTGAGCAACGCGTGATCGAAGTCGAGGCGGCGCGCCGGCTGCGGTTGAGCGCCGCCGCGCGCGTCAGACAGGAGATTACCGACTGGAGGCCCGAGCTCACGGCGACCGAATCGTGGATCGAGCAGCGCGATGCGCTGTTGCAGCTCGACGCGGCCGGACTGTCGGCGGACATCGCCCTGCAGCGCGCGCTCGGCGGCGGCTACGAAAGCCCGCGCACGTTCGCAAATTCCCATTCAATGCCGCCGGCGGCCCCACCATGAACGCGAGCGCGCAATCTGCCGCTCCCGGCAACAGCAGGCGGCGCAATATTCTGCTTCTCATCACGGCGATCATCATCGTCCTCGGCCTGCTGTGGGCGGCGTACTGGGTGCTCGTGCTCTCGAAGCGCGAACGCACGGACGATGCCTATGTGAACGGCAACAAGGTGATGATCTCGGCGCAGGTTTCCGGCACTGTCATCGAGGTGCTCGCCGACGACACCCAGCTGGTGAAGGCGGGACAGGTGCTGGTGCGCCTCGATCCCGTCGACGCGCAAACCAGCCTGTCGCGAACCGTCGCGGCACTGGCGCAAACGGTCCGGCAAGTGCGCCAGGAGAAGGCGACGGCCGACCAATACGACTCGGTCATTGAAACCAGGAAGTTGGAGCTGGCGCGCGCCGAGGCCGATCTGACCAAGCGCGAGCCGTTGCTCGTCGACCATGCCATCGCTCCCGAAGAAGTGCGCCACGCGCGCGAAAGCGTCGAATTGGCGCGCGCCGCATTGATCCAGGCCGCGCGCGAATCGGCCTCCTCGCATGCCCTGGTCGACGGCACGGACGTGCAAGACAATGCGGCGGTGCTTCAGGCCAAGGCGGCATTCCGCGATGCGTGGATCGCCGCGCAGCGCAATGCCGTCGTTGCACCGGTGACCGGGTTCGTGGCCCAGCGAAGCGTGCAGCTCGGCCAGCACATCCAGGCCGGGCAGGCGCTCATGACCGTGATCCCGCTCAACCATCTGTGGGTGGACGCGAATTTCAAGGAGGTGCAGCTGCGGCATCTGCGCATCGGACAGCCGGCCCAGGTGCGCAGCGACCTGTACGGCGGATCGTATATCTACCACGGGCGTGTCGCCGGAGTGTCGCCCGGCAGCGGCGCCGCATTCTCCTTGCTGCCGCCGCAAAACGCGTCGGGCAATTGGATCAAGGTGGTACAGCGCGTGCCGGTACGAATTCAGATCGACGAGCGCGATCTTCAGGCCTCTCCGCTGCGGGTGGGTCTGTCCGCCACGGTCACCGTGGATACCACCGGGCGCGACGGACCGGTCCTCGCGAAGGAGGCCGCCGGCATGCCCGTGGGCGATACGCAAGTCTACGTGCAGGATCTCGGCAAAGCCGACGCCGAGGCCGACGCCGTGGTGCGCCGAAATCTAGGGCAGGCCCGCCCAGGCCTCGATACGGGAGACTGATCCGCCCGGGCGATACCGTGTACGATCGAGGTCAGGTATTTTTTAATTTTTCTTGGTCGCTGAGTATAACGTGAGTCCACTCTACATCGTTGCCTTGGGAGGCACGTTGCGCGCGAATTCCTCGACGGAACGGGCGATGCGCTACGCGCTCGCCGCCGCCGAGCGCGGCGGTGCGAGAACCACGCTCATCAGCGGATCCTCCCTGCAGCTGCCGCTCTACCAGCCCGACAATCAGGATCGCAGCGATGCGGCACGGTACCTGGTTGCGGAACTCGCCCTGGCGGACGGCATCATTCTCGGCTCTCCGGGCTATCACGGCAGCATCTCGGGCCTGGTGAAGAACGCGCTGGACTACGCGGAGGATCTGCGCACGGATGCGCGGCCTTACTTCACCGGCCGCGCCGTCGGCTGTGTCGCAACGGCGGCTGGATGGCCGGGCGCGGTGAACACGCTCGGCGCACTGCGCGACATCGTGCACGCGCTGCGCGGCTGGCCGACTCCGCTCGGCGCGGCAATCAATTCGGCGGAAAAAGTCTTCGACGAGGAAGGAACTTGCCTCGTGCCGCGGGTTGCGGAGATTCTCGAATCGATTGCCGGTGAAATCATCAGCTTCGCGAGGCGGCAGAGGGGAGAGGGACATTCGAACTAAAACGGGCTCGATGGCAGCAATCGTCTCGCTGGTGCTGACCGGAGTCGCCCCGGGCGTATCGGCGGCTGCATCTGCACCTGCGCCTGCACCGGCGAAGGCCGACCTCGTGCTGCTTCATGGCAGGATTCATACCGAAGATTCCGGCCGCAGCGTCGTGCAGGCGCTGGCGGTGTCCGGCAACACCATCCTGGCCGTCGGCACGGATCAGAGCATCGGTGCGCTCGTCGGTCCCGGCACGCGAACGCTGGATCTGGGGGGCAGGGTGGTGCTGCCCGGCATCATCGATGCGCACATCCATCCGGCGGAGAGCGCGCAGGACCTGGGCAAGTGCAGTCTGGAGGACAAGACGCTCACCCCCGCGCAGATCAAAAGCCGGGTCGCGGCCTGCCTCAAAAAGGAGCCCGCAGAGGCCGGCCGCTGGTTCGAAGTCGTGATGGTGAACCCCTCCGGACTCACGCTCGAACGGGCGGACCTCGACTCGATGCTGGCGGACCGGCCGCTGCTGCTCAGCGGGTCGGACGGGCACACGGTGTGGGTCAACTCGCGCGTACTGGCTCTGGCTCACATCACGGCGGCGACCGCGGATCCGGCCGGGGGGCACATCGAGCGCAACGCCGCCGGGGAGCCGACGGGTACGCTGCGCGACGACGCCGCGTACATCGCGCTGGCCGCCAAGCCCGCCGACAGCCTCGATCATGAAGCAGCGCAGCTCGACAGGGCGTTCAACGCCATGCGCGCGGTGGGCATCACCTCGGTACAGGACGCCGCCGTCGACGATCACATGATGCAGGTCTACAAGCGTCTGTACGACACGCATCGGCTGAACATGCGGGTGCGCGGCACGTTCCATCTGAAGGATCTCCACGAGCCGGCGAGCGTATTGATCGGCAGCGCGACGAAGTTTCGCGCCAAGTGGGCAGTGGATCCCGACTTCCTGCGCGCCGATGCCGTGAAGATCTTTGCCGACGGCGTCATCGAGTATCCGTCGCAGACGGCGGCCCTGCTCGAGCCCTATCTGGACGGCCACGGCCGTCCGACCGGCAATCGGGGACCCTCCTACTTCGCGCAGGACAATCTGAATCAGATCGTGACCGCGGCGGACGCCGCCGGCCTCACCGTGCACATTCATGCCATCGGCGACCGGGCGGTTCGCTCGGCCTTGGACGCGATTGCGGACGCGCGGCGCCATAACGGGGCCCTGGACAACCGCGACCAGATCGCGCACCTGGAACTGATCGATCCGGCGGATTTTCCGCGCTTCAAGGAACTGGGCGTGATCGCCAATTTTCAGCTGCTGTGGGCGCAGCGCGATGACTATGTCGAGAAGTCAACCATCCCGTATCTGGGGCCGCAGCGCTCCCGCTACCTTTATCCGGCGCGCTCGCTGCGCGATGCGGGCGCGCTGATCGCGGGCGGCAGCGACTGGGGCGTCAGCAGCTTCGATGCCTTTACCGCCATGGAGCACGCCATCACCCGCGCGGAGGGCCGGGGCAGGCCCGCGCTGTCGCCGGATCAGAGCGTCACCCTTCAGGACATGGTCGATGCCTACACCATCAACGCCGCAGCGGCGCTGAAGCAGGAGCGCACCACCGGCAGCCTCGAACCCGGTAAGCGCGGCGATTTCATCGTGCTCGATCGCGATATATTCTCGATCGACCCTTATGAATTGCACGACACCCGCGTGACGTCGACCTATCTCGACGGGCGGGAAGTCTACGCGGCGAAGGCGAAACAGACGAGTCGCTGAACAGAGCGTGCCGCGTTCTCATGAGCATGCCGGCATGCCGACATAACGCGCACAGACATAACGTGCGCGCATTGTCCTTGACATAAACCGAACCTGTCGCCGTGGGGAGACGCGCGTCACGGTTTCAGCGCTCGAGCTTGGACACTATCCTCTAGCAATTCGCGAGCGGAAAATAACTTTATGGCTGCGCCGACAGATACGCCGGGGACCGGGGAGATGGGCACCTCGAGCGCTGAAGACCTGTTCACGCCGTTGCCGGAGAAGATTCGGCTCGGCGGCTTAGGACCGTTCGTCATCAATCTCAGCGCGTCGGGCGCGCCGCTCGACGTGCCCGCGGCAGCCATCGTCGGCTGCCCGAACGCCCATGTGTACCAAGTTCAACGCACCGAAGAGCGGCGTGTGCGCTATCGCCTGCGGCTCGGCGCGTTCGCCGACGAGGACGAAGCGGACGCCGTGCTCAAGAGGGTGCGTGACATCTATCCCGGCGCTCTGACGGCAACGGCGGACGCCGAGGACCTGCGAGTGATAGCAACGCTGCGGAACAAGGCCAGGGCGCAGCTGGCGGGGGCAAAGCCCGCCGCCGTCTCGAAGCCGCTCGCGCCAGCCGCGGCGGCTGCGCCCGCGGCGCCCGCTGCGCCCGCTGCGCCCGCTGCGCAGTCGGTGCCGGCGGCGACCACCGCCCTGTCTCCCCCAGAACTTACATTGCAGCAAGCGGTTCCCGTTCGCGCAGCGGCGGCGATGAACGTGCCGAAGGGCGCCTCGGAAACGCAGCGCAGGGGTGCGCCCAATCTGGAGTCCACGCAGACAGTGCGTCCATTGACGCTGCTGGAATTGGATGAAAAGCAGGGCTCGCGCTGGCTGGCGATCGAGCTGGCGGTGGCGGACGAGGCTTTCGACCCCGATACCGTGCCGAACCTCGATATCTTCGGGGTGTACCGCCTGTATTCCGTGGCGGGAATCGATCAAGGGCGCATCGTGCACGCGCTGCGGCTGGGGTTCTTCACCGAGCAAATCGCGGCCGCCGCGGTCGCGAGCTACCTGGCCGCCTTCTACGATAAACCGGCGATCAAGCGCGTGAGCTCGGCCGAGCGCGAGCGTTTTGCCGCGCAGCCGCTCGAACCTCGCAAGGATGTTGGTGCCACGGGTAAACAGGCCGTGATCGAGATTACGAGCGAGCGCTACGTGCGCGAAAGGCGCAGCGGGCATACCGCTGGCAAGTGAATCAACGTCCCCGCTGAGTCTGCGCCGCGGCTGAAGCAACGCGGTCGAGGCGGCCACGCGTCAGCAATTACTTACATCCGATTGCCCGATCCAGGAATGGATAAACGTGCCCGACGGGGGCAATGTTTCGCCGTCGAGCGCTTCGCTCTCATAGAAACAAGGAATACAAACATGGGTCGCGGAATTCTGCTTTGGATGCTGGGTGTTCCCCTGCCGATCATCTTGTTGCTGGCCATGTGTTCGCACAGCTGATAGAGCGCACAACTGATAGCGGGAGAATAAAATGGAACAAACGATCGATCCGCGCGCGGAGTATGCGCGCGCCGTAGCCGGGTCCTCCACAGCTCAATCGGCCGCATCATGGCCGGCGATCATCGCCGGCGCGGTCGTGGCGGTGTCGGTGTCACTGGTCTTGTTTGCGCTCGGTTCGGGGCTGGGGTTCGCCTCGGTTTCTCCCTGGCCCGGCCACGGCGTCTCCGCAACCACTTTCACCGTCAGCATGGCCATATGGCTCATCGTGACGCAGTGGGTGTCGGCGGGAGTCGGCGGCTATATAACGGGCCGGCTTCGGACCCGGTGGGTCGGCACGCACACGCACGAAGTGTTCTTTCGCGACACGGCGCACGGGCTGGTCACGTGGTCGCTCGCGACGGTCCTCGTTGCCGCGACGATGGCGACGACGTTGTTTTCCGCTATCGGTGGCGGAGTGCACACACTCGCATCGGCGGGCGCGTCATCGGCAGGTGCGGCTGCGTCTGCGTCTGCGGGCGGACAAGGTCTTATGGCAGGGCCACATGCCATGCCCGGGGTACCTGGGTCGGAGGCGTATGGCGTGGACAAGCTGTTTCGCACCTCGAGTCCGGGCAACATGGGTGCGGGCAACATGGGTGCGATCAACGGAGCTGGGGGTGCGCAAGGGCCGGCTCCGGGCTGGCAAGGGCCAATGGCCGGCGGGCGAGGGTCCGGCGAGGGCGACCCACGAACCGAAGCGGCGCACATCGCCGCCAATGCTTGGGCGACGGGCGCTGTGCCGGATGAAGATCGCAGCTATCTTGCTCAACTGGTTGCAGCGCGCACCGGATCATCGCCGGCGGATGCCCAGAAGCGCGTCGATGATTTCATTTCCGATGTGCTGAATGCGCAAACGAAGGCCAAGGCCGCTGCGGACGCCGCCAGAAAGGCCGCGGCGCAAGCGGCGATCTACACGGCTCTTTCCCTGCTGGTTGGCGCATTCATCGCGTGCGTAGCCGCGGCACTGGGCGGACGGTTGCGCGATGAGCATCTCTAGAGGACATCTCTAGAGGACATCTCTAGAAGACATCTCTAGAGGAAGCGTATCTCTGCCTAAGTGCCCGCCGGCTTTGCCCCCGCCCCCGGGGGACGGCGTGCCGCGGTGAAGGATTCGAAGCGCAGGTCGATGTTCGATCCGGATTCCTGGTGAGGAACGCACGTGGTGTGGTTCTCGACATTGCGAGTCGTGAACATGGGCAGCACGTTATTGCGGAATTGCTCGATGAGTTCGCAATCGCCCGTGGCCAGCTCCCGCGGCGAGTGAGCGGCGAAGGACACGGGCCGCCAGGTACCGTTGACGGGTTTGCTCCCGGAAGGCGCATCAGCGCCCGAGCTCGGCGAGGCACCCAAGGCCAGCGTGTAGAAAGTCAGATCGGCCCGCGCGAACTTGTCGGGCCTCCCAAATCCGGAGGCGCACGCACCGGCCCGCGATTTCGCATCCGGCCTTGCCCCGGCGGCGATCAACAGAACCTTGAGCTTGTCGGCCAGCCCGTCGCAGGAGTAAGTCGACGTAAATCCCAGGAACGCAAATGAATAGCTGTGCTTCTGCCAGATTCCGGGCTCCTGTGCCGCAGTCTCATCGGCCCTGATCGTGGATGAAATGAGAAGGGGGGAGAACAGCGCGCACGCCATGGCGGCCGTCATTTTCCAGCTTGTCTTCACGAGCGCTGCTCCTGCGAAATGGGGTGATTCTATCTCCTGGAGTGGACATAACGAAGCAGATGCCATTGCGGTTGACAGAGTCCACGGTTGCCGCGGACGATGGATTGTCGCGACTCAGGCGACCGACCGTACGACGGCAATCTTCATAGCTTGACTTAGATCTTCAATGTAACCCATGCAATCCAATGAGGTTTTGTCTCCGCCCATGGCCATTCGGTTCAGGCGCGCGCCCGCCGTTTGGGCGTGGGTACAGCGCCGAAGCGAAGGCCAAGGCCAAGGCCGCCGCAACGATTGCGCGCGTTCTCGTCGTGAACGCTGCGTCCAGCAAGTTCATATCGGTTCCCGAGGTTCAACCGAACACAATGCGCGGGAAGTAGAACGATACGGTCCAGTTCGGGACGTCGACGATTTCGCTGATCCTGAGATCCCCGCAGACACTGCACAATAGATAGGCGTCGATCGCGGGCATGCCATGCTGGCGCCCGAGCAGATCCACCATCGATATCACCGCCGCGCGCGCCGCCTCCATCAAATCGGGTCCGATCCCGGCGGTCGCCTCGTATCCCATGGCATCGAGATGGCGCGTGACGGGCCCGACGGTCCGAAAGCGCGGGAAGGCGAGCGGCTGCTGCTTCAGCAAATCGAATTGCAGCGCCACGCGCATGGGACTTTCGATGGCCGTGCCGCATACCTCCCCATCGCCCTGCGCGGCATGCGTATCGCCCACGGAAAACAGAGCGCCGGCGACTTCGACCGGCAGAAACAATTCGGTGCCCAAGGCGATGTCGCGCACATCCATGTTCCCGCCGACGCGCCGCGGGGGAACTATGCTGTGCAGGCCGGGCGCGGCCGGCGCCACGCCGATGGTTCCGGTGAAGGGCTTGAGCGGCACCTGGCCCCATCGGCCGAACAGCGCGGGCGCCAGGGTTGTCGGATCGTAGCGCCACAGATGCAGCGCGGGCTCCTTGAACTCATCGGCGAGCAATCCAAAGCCCGGGATGTTCGCGGTCCAGCCCCATCCGGAGGGCACGAAAGACAGCAACGTGACTTTCAGTACATCGCCGGGCTGCGCCCCATCGATGAACACGGGACCGCAGACCGGATTGACCTTCGAGAAGTCCAGCCGCGCCACATCGCCCACCGTCGAGCTTGGCCCGAGCTGGCCGCCCGAGGCGTCGGCCACGTCGAATTCCACGGATTCCCCGGGCGCGATGCGAATGGCGGGCGCAAAACTGTTGTCCCAGCCGAGGTGACGCTGGTGGATGGTATGCCGGTGCGCCGTGTCCATGGTGCATTGTACGAAATAGCGGCACGGCGCGCAGGCGATCTTGCGATACTGGCCTGTATGTCGCTGCAAGAATTTGGCTACCAGGAACAGCTGAAACGCGCTCTGTCAACCACGGACCTGATCATTTACGGCATGATTCTCATGCTGCCGATCGCCCCGTACGCCGTGTTCGGTTTCGTCTGGGATGCCGCTAAGGGCATGGTGCCGCTCGCGTACCTGGTGGGCCTCGCCGGCATGTTCTTCACCGCTCTGAGCTACGCGGCCATGTCGCGCGCGTTTCCGCTGGCGGGATCCGTCTACACCTATGCGCAGCGCGGATTGCACGAGGTCGCGGGTTTTTTTTCCGGCTGGCTCATTCTTCTCGATTACATTCTGGTGCCTTCGCTGCTGTACCTGTTCAGCGCGGCGGCGCTGCGGCCGGTTTTTCCCGCCGTCCCGGCGTGGATTTGGCTCGCCGGATTCATCTCCTTCAATGCCGTGGCGAATCTGCTCGGCATCGAATTCACGGCGCGCATCAACCGCTACATGCTGATCATGGAATTATCGACGCTCGGCCTGTTCGTGATTATCGGGTTGGTTGCCCTGTACGGCGGCGCCGGCGCCGGCGGGTTGACGCTCAAGCCCATCTACGATCCGCGGGTGTTCTCCTGGTCGACGGTGGCCAGGGCGACATCGATCGCGGTGCTGTCGTTCCTGGGCTTCGACGGCATTTCGACTCTGTCGGAGGAAAGCAGCGGCAGCCAGAACGCCGTGGGCCGGGCGACGGTGCTGTCCTTGCTGCTGGTGGGCGCCCTGTTCATCCTGCAGACCTGGGTGGCCACCGACCTGGCCCGGGGCATGCATTTCGCCTCGGCCGACACCGCGTTCTACGAGGTGGCGCAGCGCGCGGGCGGAGAATGGCTGCGGCTGGTCACGATTTTGGCGATCGTCATTGCCCAGGCGATCGCCAACGCCATGGCCGCGCAAGCCGCCGTCTCGCGCGTGCTGTTCGCCATGGCCCGCGACGGGAAGCTGCCGAAGATCCTGGCCAAGGTTCATCCTCGCTACCAGACTCCCTATGTCAGCACGCTCGCGGTGTCCGCCGTGGGGCTGGCGGTCGGCCTGTTCTTCGCCGAACGCATGGACGACCTGACCCGGGTGGTCAATTTCGGCGCGCTGAGCGGGTTCGTTCTGCTGCATCTGTCGGTGGTCAATCACTACTTCCTGCGCCGGCGCAGCGGCGACTGGCTGCGGCACGCCGTTTTTCCCCTGACCGGATTGGCCATCATCGTGTACATACTTTACGAAATGGACCGGACCGCGAAGATTCTCGGGGCCTGCTGGGTCGGCGCCGGCGTGCTGTACTACCTGGTGATGACGCTGCGGTCGAGGAAGCCCCTTACCGTGGAGATTTGAGCCGCACCGGGCCGCCGCGCCCATTTCCCCCCATCACGTCACAGTATTGCGTCACAAATTCGTCAGCCCGGGGGGCGGGCCACCGAAACGATCGGATATCGTGCATTCCTACACGCACGTCAGCGAATGTCTCTAGTACAAGGATCTGCGATTCGCTAACAATCCGACGCCATGACCTTGAAGTCCCCACCATCGTTCGCCGCGCTCACCGGCGTGGCCGCCGAAGCCGCGCAGATGGCGGTCGAAGCCGGCCTCATCTACGTGTCGGACGCCGAGCCCGGCATCCGGCGCCTGCGCGCGGGCAGGAGCTTTCGCTACCTGACGCCGCAGAATCGCCGGCTCGAGGACGCCAAGGAACTCGAGCGAATCGCGAGCCTCGCGATTCCCCCCGCCTATCGGGACGTGTGGATTTCCATGCAGGCCCGCGGCCATCTGCAGGCAACCGGTCGCGACGCGCGTGGCCGCAAGCAATATCGCTACCATCCCGAATGGCGGCAGATGCGCGACAGCGCGAAGTTCGACCGCATGGTGGCCTTCGGCGAGGCGTTGCCGAAACTGCGGCGCAAACTGCGCCGCGACCTGGGCTTGCCCGGCCTGCCGCGCGAAAAGGTCCTGGCGGTCGTGGTCAGCATTCTCGACGCGACCCGGGTTCGCATCGGCAACTCCGAATACGCGCGCGACAACAAGAGCTTCGGCCTGACGACCTTGCGCAATCGCCATGTCAGTTTCATCCGCGACGGACGCGCGGTGCTGAATTTCCGCGGCAAGGGGGGTGTCCAGCACGAGGTTCATATCGACGACAAGCGGGTCGCGCAGATCGTGCGCCGCTGTCTCGAGATCCCGGGTCAGCACCTGTTTCAATACGTGAGCGACGACGGGCAGCGCTGCCCCATCGATTCGGGTCAGGTCAACGATTATCTGCGCGACGCGATGGGCGACGATTTCACCGCGAAGGATTTTAGAACCTGGGGCGCGACGCTGCACGCCATCACGTTGCTCGCGCGCGTTCCGCTGTCCGAGGCGCCGAGCGAACGGGCGCTGAAGGCCCAGATCGCCGATGTGGTGAGGCAGGTGGCCGCGAAGCTGCGCAATACCCCCGCGGTATGCCGCAAGTCCTACATCAACCCGGCCGTGTTCGACTCCTGGCGGTCGGGTCTCATTCATCGGGTGTTCAACGGCAGCTTGAGCCTCGCCGCGCCCCGCAAGGCCGAGACGCTGGTACTCGCCTTCCTGCGCCGCGGGGTCGGATCGGGCGACGGCGGCTAGCGGTGGGCTTCCGCGCCGATGCCGGCGATGTGCGCCTCGGGGAGAAAGCCTCTCACGATGGCCCCTCGCTCTCGAGCTCGGCGATGATGTTCTGCACCGTGCGGCTCAGCGAATCATACCCCGGTACGCATGCCAGGTGGCGTGCCCCAGCAGCGGCGCAATGATGAGCAGTCCCGCGAGCAGCGGCGCGTACCCGATGACGGTCAACACCAGGATCAATCCGCTCCACACGATCATGGCCGGCATGTTTCGAAGCACCGCATGGATGCTCGTGCGCATCGCCTCCGCGGGGGAGGCGTGGCGGTCGATGATCAGCGGGATCGCCACGACCGACACCGCGAACACGGCGGTGGCGAGCACTCCGCCCACGGCGATGTAGGCCAGAACCTGCGCGCGGTTCGTCGAATCGAGAAACCCGCGGTACAGCGTCTCGCCGATGCCCGGCGCCGCAATGTGAAATACGGTGCCGAGCAGCACCGCCGAGATCAGGAACCACACCGCGGCGCAGACCGCCAGGATGACCCCGAACTCGAACAGCGCCGGCGCGTTTCGTTTGAAGCCCTCCAGGGAGTCATCGAAGCTCGCCGGCTGGCCCAGGCAGTATCTGCGCGACATCTCGCACAGCCCGGCGGACATCAAGGGACCTACCAGCAGGAACCCGGAAATCGCTGCCGCGATGAAATACGGATGGGTGCCGCAAAATATCAGCAGCGTCCACCCGAGCGCCACGATCAACGCGCCGTAGCCCAGGCTCGCTCCCCAATGCTTGCGCAGGTCGAGCCATCCGGACCGCAGCCAGGAGAGCGGTGCGTACACCGGGACTCGCCTGACTTCCACACGCAGAGCCTGATTCTCACCGCTGACGAGTGTCGTACCCATGGACGCATCCTCCAGTTGAGAGGTTAACCCACCGAATGACCTGCCCAAGTTTAGTCCCATTTATCGCAGCGCGCCCCTACAATGTCGGCCCGGCACAGTTTGAGGATCACCATTGAGAGCTCATCTTCGCATCGGCCCGCATCCGCGCGGGCACCTCCGCCCATGAAGAGCGACGACATCAAGGACGCGCGCAGGAAGGCGGCGCTCGATTATCACGAATTCCCGACTCCCGGAAAGCTCTCGGTCACGGCCACCAAGCAGCTGCTCAATCAAAGCGACCTGGCCCTGGCGTACTCGCCGGGCGTGGCCGCGGCGTGCGAGGCCATCGCCGTGGATCCGCTCAACGTCTTTCGCTTCACCGCGCGCGGCAACCTGGTCGGCGTGATCACCAACGGCACCGCGGTGCTCGGCCTGGGGGCGATCGGGCCGCTCGCCGCCAAGCCCGTGATGGAAGGAAAGGCGGTGCTGTTCAAGAAATTCGCCGGCATCGACGTATTCGACATCGAGGTCGAGCAGCGCGATCCTCTCAAATTGGTCGAGCTGATCGCCGCCCTCGAACCCACCTTTGGCGCCATCAATCTCGAGGATATCAAAGCGCCCGAATGCTTCATGGTCGAACGGGAATTGCGCCGACGGATGAAAATACCGGTGTTCCACGACGATCAGCACGGCACCGCCATCATCGTCGCTGCCGCCTTTCTCAACGGACTGCAGGTGGTCGGCAAGAACATCGGCACCATCAAATTGGTGGTCAGCGGCGCGGGTGCCGCGGCGCTGGCCTGCGTGGACCTGCTGCTCGACCTAGGATTGGTGCGCGAGAATGTCTGGCTAACCGATCTCGCAGGGGTCGTCTACGAGGGCCGGCAGGAGCTGATGGATCCTGAAAAGGCCCGCTTCGCGCAGCGCACCGACGCTCGTACCCTGAGCGAGGTCATCGACGGCGCGGACGTGTTTCTCGGGCTCTCGGCCGGCGGCGTGCTCTCGCAAGGCATGGTGCGGCAAATGGCGTCCAAGCCGTTGATCCTGGCCCTGGCCAACCCGACGCCGGAGATTCTGCCGGAGGAGGTCCGGGCGGTGCGCGGCGATGCGGTCATCGCCACGGGCCGCAGCGACTATCCGAACCAGGTCAACAATGTCCTTTGTTTTCCGTTCATCTTTCGCGGCGCCCTGGACGTGGGCGCGACGACCATCACGCGGCCGATGGAGATCGCCGCGGTGCACGCCATCGCCGAATTGGCGCGTCAGGAGCAGAGCGATGTCGTCGCCGCCGCCTACGGCGGCATCGAGGATCTGGCTTTCGGGCCCGAATACCTCATCCCCAAGCCCTTCGACCCGCGCCTGATCGTCAAGATAGCGCCGGCTGTTGCCAAGGCCGCCATGGATTCGGGGGTGGCTACGCGGCCCATCGCCGATCTGCAAGCCTACGGCCAGCGCCTGCTTCAGTTCGTGTACCACAGCGGCACCTTGATGCAGCCGATCTTTGCCGCGGCACGCACCGTGCCCGCCGAACGCAGCCGCGTCGTCTATGCCGAAGGCGAGGATGAGCGGGTGCTTCGCGCGGTCCAGATCATCGTGGATGAGAAGCTGGCGACCCCGATACTGGTGGGCCGGCCGGCGGTGATCGAGCGCGCCATCAAGCGCTACGGCCTGCGCATTCGTGCCGGCGAACACTTCACGGTCGTCAATCCGGAACACGATGTGCGCTACCGGGAGTATTGGCAGGAGTATCACAGGCTCACCGAGCGCAGCGGCGTCACCGCACAGTATGCCAAACTGGAGATGCGCCGGCGCACCACACTGATTGCCGCCATGCTGCTCAAGAAGGGCGAGGCGGATGGGTTGATCTGCGGCACCATCAGTACGACCGCACGCCACCTGCACTACATCGATCAGGTCATCGGTCGCCGGGCGGGTGTCAACGTGTATGGCGCCATGAGCGGGCTGATCCTTCCGGGGCGCCAGGTGTTCATCGTCGATACGCACGTCAACCTCGATCCCGCCGCCTTGCAGCTCGCGGAGATCACGCAGCTTGCCGCGGACCAGCTCTGCGCCTTCGGCCTCAACCCCAAGGCGGCGCTGTTGTCGCACTCGAATTTCGGCAGCAGCGACGCACCCTCGGCGCTGAAAATGCGCGCCACCCTGGACCTCCTGCACGAGCGTATGCCGGAGCTGGAGGTGGACGGCGAGATGCACGGCGACTGCGCCTTGGACGAAGCGGCGCGCAAGGCGATACTTCCGGGAAGCTCGTTGCACGGCAGCGCAAATTTGCTGGTATGTCCGAATCTCGACAGCGCCAACATCGCCTATAATTTGCTCAAGTCGGCGGCCGGTCATAATGTGGCGATCGGGCCGATACTGCTGGGGTGCGCGGCGCCCGCGCACATTCTCACGCCGGCGGCCACGGTGCGGCGCATCGTGAATATGACCGCGGTCACCGTGGTCGAGGCGAGCAGATCGTCCGGCGCCGTGCGCAGGTGCTGAAGGAGGTAAGGTCAGGCACTGAGGCCGGCGGTGCCGGAGAGCAATCCGGCGAAAAGCTAGGAGCCGCTACCCCGCGCCGTAGGCGCGGCTCTTCCAGCGCGCGCCGCGCCCGCGCCAATAATTGAGCGCCGAGCTCAACGTCGCCGCCATGTAGAACAGCGCGATCAGCGGCAGTGCCAGCGCCCAGAGCGGGCCCCGTCCATAGCGTGCCAGGGTGGGCAGGTAGCTCACGGCTGAAAGGCCGAAGGCGGCAAGGCCAAAAGCCTGCGGCCAGCCGCGGACAAACAGGGCGGCGCCCGCGGGGACGAACCATACCAGCGACAGACCAAGCAGGGTGAACATCAACAGAATGGCCGAGCGGCGCAATTGAGTGAACGCGGTTCGCGAAATCATCTGCCAGATGTCGGTGAAGCCCGGATAGGGACGAATGGACGAGGCGAGCGCGGAATGTCCCAGAAAGATCGCTGCCGTTTTTTTCACGGCCTTCGCCAGCGCGACATCGTCGATGAGCGAGTCCTTGATCGCCTCGATGCCTCCGATACGCTGCAAGGCCTCGCGCCGAATGAGCATGGTGCCGCCGGCCGCAGCGGCCAGCGGACAGCGCGGGTCATTCACCCGGCTGAAGGGGTAGAGCATCTGAAAGAAATAGACGAAGGCAGGTACCAATGCGCGCTCGGCGAGGCTGGCGCAGTTCAGGCGCACCATCTCGCTCACCAAGGCCAGGCCCGATTGCTGCAGCTTCGCGACGAGCGATGACAGGTGCCGCGGATCGTGCACGATGTCGGCATCGGTGAAGAGCAGCAGGGGAGCGCTGCCCGCCGCGATGCCCTGGCTGAGCGCCCATAATTTGCCCGACCAGTCCAACGGTTTCGACGCCAAGGTGATGACGGTCAAGCCCGCCGCCGCGCCCGCCAGGGCGGCCGTGCCGTCGGTGGAATTGTCATCGACCAGAATGACCCTGAAGGCGCCACCGTAATCCTGCGCTATCAGCGAGCCGATCGCCGCACCGATGGTGTGCGCCTCATCGCGTGCCGGCACGACGATGTCCACATCCGGATGCTCCTCGGGCGCGGCGGCGGGAAGCTGCGGGGCGGAGAGCCAGAATCTTCCGTGCGCCAGGAACAGGTACAGCCAGACCAGCAACGATAGGGCGGCGATCAATTCAGCATCCGCGCGCTCGAGCAGCTCAAATGGGTTCTTCCAAGGACTTCGCCAGAGCGGTAAACAGCTTCGGACCCGACGCCGTCATGGTCCAGCAGTCCTCGAGACGAACTCCGAACTCGCCGGGAATATAAATGCCCGGTTCGTCGGAGAAGCACATGCCGGCCTGCAGCGGCGTTGCGTCGCCGTGCACGAGATAGGCGGGCTCATGTCCGTCGAGGCCAATGCCGTGCCCGGTGCGATGCGGCAGCCCCGGCAGCTTGTAGCCCGGCCCCCATCCTTCGCTCTCGTAGTAGCGGCGTACCGCATCGTCCAGGGTCCCCGTCGGCTGGCCGAGCTTGGCCGTCTCGAGGGCGATCTCCTGGCCGCGCTTCACCGTGTTCCAGATTTTGCGCTGCCGTGCATTGGCCCTGCCGAAAACCCAGGTGCGCGAAATGTCGGACTGGTACCCGTGCACGGTGCAGCCGCAATCCATCAGCACGATCGAGCCTTCGCGCACCGTTTGAGTTTGCCGCGATCCGTGCGGGTAGGCGGAGGCCTCGTTCAGAAGCGCCATCGAAAACTCGGGCGAGCCGCCGAGGGCGGCGGTGGTGCGGTCCATGAGATCGCCCAAGTCCTCCGAGCTCATACCGCGCTGCAGCCGGGCATGCACGACGCGAAGTGCTTCGAGGGTGACGTTATTGGCCGATTGCATGAGCGCCAGCTCCGCCGGCGACTTCACCAGCCGGCAGGCGCGCACCAGATCATCCGCCGAGACGATCTGGTAAGCGCCCGACGCCCGGCGTATGCCATCGACGATGAAGAACCGCACGGTGGGTTCCACGGCCAGCACTCCGGAGGCGACGCCCCGGTCGCGCAGGCCCTGAACGATGCGATCGATCGGGTCCTCGTGCTCGTTCCACGGCCGCACATCGCCCCCCACCTGAAAGGTCTCGCGCACGGAGGGTTCCTCGAAAGCCGGGGTGACGACGAGCACCTCGCCGCGGGCGGGAATGACGGCGAGCGTGATGCGCTCGGAGCGATGCCAGAGTACTCCGGTGAAATAGTCGAGCGTCGAGCCGGGCTCGATCAGCAGCGCCCCGATCTTGCGCTCGCCCATGAGCGCTTGAACCTTCGCGATGCGCGCCCGCCGCTCCTCCACGGAGATCGGTTTCGCATCCGCGGTCATGGATTTGAGCTCCGGCGCCGGTGCGGCGTGCGCCGGGCGGCCCGCGGCCATTCCGATCAGAGGAGCGCCGGCGGCGCTGCACAGTAAGACGCGTCTCGATAGCATGGTCATCCCTATGTCGATTTGCGGCATCAAATCTCGCGCAAGGATACTGCAATTCCCGGCAATCGAGGCCGGCACACGATACTATGCGGCGAGGATCCCGGTATTCGGGCGCGATGCAACGGGGGCACGGCGATGTACACACTTTATGGACGGCCGGGCTCAGGCTCGTTCGCGGTACAGGCGGCTCTGGAGGAGATCGGCGCTCCCTATGAGCGAATTTGGGTGAGCCGGGAGGAGGCGCAGGTCGAGAAGTTCCGCGCCACGAATCCCACCGGCAGGGTGCCGGCATTGACCTTGCAGGATGGCACCGTCATGTTCGAATCGGCCGCCATACTGATCCACCTCGCCCTCGCGCATCCGCAATCCGCATTGGCGCCGCAGCCAGCCACCAGCCGGCACGCCACGTTCCTGCAGTGGATGGTGTTCCTCTCGGCGAACGTCTACGAGGCGGTGCTGCGCATGTATTATTCGCACCGCTATTCCCCGCGCGGCGAGAAGGACGCCGCGCTGATCCGCGAACAGGGCACGGCGGATTTTCTCAGCCACCTGTCGCTCATCGGCCAAAGGCTCGGACCCTATGTGCTCGGCGGCGGCTACTCGTTCGCCGACGTCTATCTGTACATGCTGGCGGGCTGGTACGGCGGTGAGAAGAGCGAACTCTACGCTCGCGTACCGCTGTTGGCTGCGCATGCGGCGCTGGTCTCGGCTCGCCCGGCCGTGGCGAAGGCCGAGGCGGATCACGCCCAATAGGGGCAAAACCCATCGGAGCGTGCCCGCCTGGCGCCGACGAAGATGCCATGGCTATCCGCCCGGCGCCGACGTACGATGAGCGCTTTACCCCCAGGGGGAAATGCGGTGGACGAAGTGTTCGTGCGGCGCGACGTGATCGACTCCGCCAAGCTGCGCGGCTTGTGCATCGCATCGGATCGCGAGGGAGCCATTCAAACCCTGTCGCACGTGGGGGCCATCGCCGTCAGCGGCACGGTGCTTTGGCTGACTCGCGGGACCCTCTGGGCGGTGCCGGTTTTCGCGGTTCACGGCGTGCTGCTCAATTTCCTCTATGCGGGACAGCACGAACTCAGCCATTGGACGGTGTTCCGCACGGCTTGGCTGAACGAATGGGTGGGACGGGCCTTTGGCTTTGTGCTGTTCTACCCGCGCACCTTCGATCAAGTGCAGCACATGGCCCACCACCGTTTCACGCAGGACTGGTCGCGGGACGGCGAGCTGGCCCGTGAGCGCTACACCCTCGCTTCCTACGTGCTTTGGATGTCCGGTGTGACCTACTGGTATACCCGCTGGCGGCGAATCCTGCGGTTCTCGGCCGGAGTGATCAGCGAACCGTACCTGGCGCCCAAACGGCATGCCGAGCTGATTCGCGAAGCGCGCTGGCACCTTGCGGGCTATGCACTGATCGCCGGGCTCTCGGTGGCGGCCCACAGCTGGGCGGCGGTGATTCTCTGGCTGGCGCCGATGCTGTGCATGAAAGGCGTGCATCAGCTGCAGAACACCATCGAGCATCTGGGTCTGCCGCACGAGGACAATGTGCTGCTCAACACCCGAAGCACTCGCACCAATGCCACGATGCGCTGGCTCGGTTGGCAGATGCAGTACCACACCGCGCACCACGCCTTTCCCGGGGTGCCCTTCCACCGGCTGCGCGAACTGCACGAGGCCATTTTCACCGCGCGCGGCACGGCGCCTCCCTCGATGACCTATCTGGGTTTCCAGCTCGCGGTGCTGCGCGCATTCGCGCGCGGCAAGAGCGAAGCCGATTATCCCGACGACCGCGCATGGATAACCGACCTGCCGCATGCCTAATCGCCTTCTGGTTTATCAGGCCTTATGGGCGATGGATCGACTGTCGGCACCGGAGGCCCCGGTGGCGGAGAAATTCGACCGTGTGCGCGAGGCGGGATTCGACGGCATGGCCATCGACCTGGGCGCCCTGAGCCTTCCGCAGGCGGAGGCGACCGTGCCGCACTTCGTGCGCACCGGATTGGCCGGCGGACTCACCGCCTTCCCCACCTCGGTCGAAGCGCTGCGCCCCGCGCTTGAGCTGGGGCACCGGATCGGCGCACCCTTCGTGGTGGTGATCGGTCAAGACATGCCGGTTCGGCTTGGCGAGATGGTACCCGTGATCGAGGGCTGGCTGCGTGTTGCCGAGCAGGAGGGGATGCCGATCCAGTTCGAGACGCACCGCAATTGCATCACCAACGATCTGTACACGACCGTCCAGCTGCTCGAGGCGATTCCCGAGATGCGGCTGGCCGCCGACCTGTCGCACTACGTGGTGGACCGCGAGATGCCGTGCCCGCCGCCGCCGGCCCTGCAGCAGCTGATCACCCAGGTGCTTGAGCGCTCCGATTCGTTCCAGGGCCGGGTGGCGGCGCGCGGGCAGATCCAGGTGGCGTTGAGCTTCCCGCAGAACGCCAAATGGGTGGCGCTGTTTCGCGAGTGGTGGCGGCAGGGGTTCGCCGGCTGGCTCGCGCGGCATCGGGAGGAGGACGCGGCCATGGTTTTTCTGTGCGAGCTCGGGCCGCCCGATTATGCCATCACGGATGCGCAGGGGCGCGAGCTGTCCGACCGCTGGGCGGAGGCGGGGCTGCTGGCGCAGTGGGCGCGCGGCATCTGGAGCGAGGCCTCTCATGGAATGGTACTTTCTCCGACAACGGAAGGGTGATCCTTCCTACAAACCAAAACCGCTCGCCGCGTAGCATCGACTTCGTGACGTGTCGGCCGTTCGCCGGCGTTGTTTCAGGAGCGATCATGAGCATCAACAAAGACCAGGTGGAAGGCCGAGTCAAGGAAGCGGCGGGAAAGGTGCAGGAGACGGCCGGCAAAGCGGTCGGCAACACCAAGCAGCAGGTCAAGGGCAATATCAACAAGAATGTGGGCGCGGCCCAGGCGAAGTTCGGCGATGTGAAGAGCGACATGAAGGACTCGCAGAAAGACGCGCACGCGCACGCCAGAGATTCGAAATAGGCTGAAGGCTGTCTCGTAGGGCTCAGAGCGCGATGAGCACCGCTCCGGCGGTGATCAGCGCGCTCCCGAGCCCCACCTTCCAGGTGAGCCGCTCGCCCAGGAAGCAGAACGCGAACAGCACGACCAGAAGCACGCTGAGCTTGTCGATCGGCGCCACCCGCGAGGCGGGTCCGATTTGAAGTGCCCGTCCACCCGAGTCCGTCATGCCACTGCCGATTGAGAACTACGCCTTGATCGGCGATTGCCACACCGCCGCGCTGGTGGGCAGCGACGGTTCCATCGACTGGCTCTGCCTGCCGCGCTTCGATTCCGGCGCGTGTTTCGCCGCACTGCTGGGCGGCCCGGAGCAGGGCCGCTGGCTGCTGGCTCCCGCCGCCGCGCCGAGTGCGGTGCGGCGCGGCTATCGAGGCGACAGCCTCATACTGCAGACCGAATTCGATACCGGGGCAGGGACCGTCAGGGTCACCGACTTCATGCCCCTGTCCGACAAGCGCTGGGACATCGCGCGCATCGTCGAAGGACTGCGCGGCCGCGTGGATCTGCGCATGGAGCTGCTGGTTCGATTCGACTACGGTTCCATCGTGCCGTGGGTCCACCGCTCGGGAGGCATCTTGCTGTTCACGGCAGGGCCCGACACCCTCGAGCTGGCATCCTCCGTGGCCCTCGAAGGCGAGAATTTCAAGACCGTCGCCGAATTTTCCGTGGACGCCGGGGAGCACCAGTCATTCGTGCTCAATTACCGTCCCTCGCACACGGACACTCAGGCTGCGGTCGACGCTTACCAGGCGCTGGCCGATACCGAACGGTTGTGGCGTCGGTGGTCCGACCGCGGTACGTATCGGGGCCGCTGGCGCGCCCCGGTGACCCGCTCCCTGATCACGCTGAAGGCGCTCACCTATCGCCCGACGGGTGGACTGATCGCGGCGCCTACCACCTCCCTGCCCGAGAAGCTCGGCGGCGTGCGCAACTGGGATTACCGCTATTGCTGGCTGCGAGACGCCACGTTTACCCTGAATGCATTGCTCCTGACCGGCTACGAGGAAGAGGCGGCCGCCTGGCGCGAATGGCTGCTGCGGGCGATCGCGGGCTCTCCGGATGATTTGCAGACGCTGTACGGCGTCACCGGGGTGCGGCGTCTCGATGAGTACGAAGTGTCGTGGCTCCCGGGCTACGAGAAATCCTCTCCCGTACGCGTCGGCAACGCGGCGTCGAGACAATTCCAGCTGGATGTGTACGGCGAAGTCATGGACACCCTGCATCTGGCGCGAACGGCCGGCCTGCCGCCGGAACCGGAGGCGTGGAAAGTCCAGGTGGCTCTGCTGCAGTTTCTCGAGTCGCACTGGGAGCTGCCCGACGAGGGCATATGGGAAGTGCGCGGGCCGCGCCGGCATTTCACGCACTCCAAGGTCATGGCGTGGGTCGCATTCGACCGCGCCATCAAGGATGCCGAACAGGACGGCCTCGAAGGCCCCGTCGAGCGCTGGCGGGAGCTGCGCGCCGCCGTCCACGCGCAGGTGTGCCAACATGGCTTTGATGCGCAGCGCAACTCTTTCGTGCAGTCGTACGATTCGGCGCACCTGGATGCCAGTCTCCTGCTCATTCCACAGGTTGGCTTCCTGCCCGCCGATGATCCGCGCGTTCTTGGCACGATCGAGGCCATCGAGCGCAACCTGCTGGTCGACGGCCTGGTCCAGCGCTACTCCACCGCCACGAATATCGATGCGCTGCCGGCCGGGGAGGGGACATTTCTCCCGTGCTCGTTCTGGCTCACCGACAGCTATGTATTGACGGGACGCCGCCGGGAAGCGGAGGCCTTGTTCGAGCGGCTCCTCGCGTTGAGCAATGACGTCGGCCTGTTCGCCGAAGAGTACGACACGCGCGGCAAGCGCATGCTCGGGAATTTTCCGCAGGCGCTGACGCACATGGCGCTGGTCAACACGGCCCGGCTGCTATCGATGCCCGAGCATGAGGCGCGAAAGGCCGGCGCGAAAGGCGAGCGGCCGGGCGCGGCCGCCGGGCCATCCGCCGGGGCGCGGCCGGCCGACTGAACGGTTGGCCGACTCAATCAGCGTGCGCGTCTGTGGGATATGTCGGTCACGCACATCCCTTGCGCGCCTACAGAGAAAGGCCGCGCGCTCGGCCATGCTGTGGCTTGAGAATTTCGAGCGGATATTTCGAGCCGATGAGGCTAAAACAAACTGAGCAGGAGTCGATAATGAAACATCTCATAGTGGCGGGCATGCTCGCGGCCGGCGTGGTCTGCGGCCCGATCGCATTCGCGGACGAAACAGGCACGGCCTCGGACCATCACTTCGTGAAGGACTCGGTCATCACCACGAAAGTGAAGACGAAGCTGGCGGCGAAGCATCTGAGCACGTTGACCAAAATCAAGGTCGATACCGATGAGAACGGCGTGGTGTGGCTGAGCGGCCGAGCTCCCACCCAGGACGCGGTGGATATGGCGGCTCTGATCGCCAAGGATACCGACGGCGTCAGGTCGGTTCATAACAACGTCGCCATCGAGCCCTAAAGCGCTTCAGAACAGAGATTCAACCGTTTCAGTGAACGGATGCGGGCGCGGGGGCCTCGAGAATCGTCGAGGCGCCCGCAGGGGCGGGCAACTGCTGCGCCAGCCGATCCGCGAGCAGCGCCAGACACTCGCTCAATCCTCGCGCCACCGCCGCATAGTCCTCCTGCCGCAGCGGCGAGCTGAACACCTCGCCGCCCACCTGATCCCCGCCGCCAAGCGGATCGAGTATTCGCCAGTGTGTTTCGATGCTGATGCTCTCTCCCCTGCGCACACTCATCTGAACCACCTCGACCGCGATCTTGGTCACGGGCCCGCCGGCGCGATTGATGCCTTCGCTCACCAGCAGATCGGCGCGCCGCCGCTCCAGATCCCTTGCCAGGGTCTGCGTCACGAGATCGGTAAGCGGAGCTGCCCAGCGCTCGTGCTCCAGGACGACGACGCCGTCGGCGGAGGTATTGAGGATCATCTCGGGCCGATCCAACAAGGAGGGCAGCGACACCCGCAGCACCGCCTGGGCGGCGGGCAGTGACCTGGCCTCAGCCGGGCCAGGGGGCTGCGCGCTCAGAATATAAAAATGATCCGGCCGGCGTGCCGCGCACGCGCAGAGCAGACACAGGGCACACGAGGCACAGAGGGCAGTCCAGGATAATTTCACGGGGAGTCTCCCGGTTTGCCGCGCAGCAGCGCTTCCGGATGGCGCTCGAGGTAGTCAACCAACGCGGTGACCGATTTGGCGGCCCGCGACAATTGCAGCAGCGTCGAGCCCAGATCGCTCTGCAGGGGCGCGTCCTGCGCCAGCAAATCCTTGGCGTTCTTCATGGCGGCCTGGGCTTCGGCGAGAGTTGCCTCAACCTGCGGCGCAATGCTTCCATCGACGTGGCGCATCAATTGATCGGTGCTCTTCAAGGTCTGTTCGAGGCTGGTCAGCGTGGCGAGCAGGCGATAGGAAATCTGATCGAAGGGGACCTTGCTCAGCTTTCGAGCGATGCTGCCCATCGAATCCTGGATTTCGTCGAGTCCGTTCGAGACGGTCGGAAAGACCGAGGGCTGCTCGTTCCACCAGACCTTCTCCGCCGGAGCGTCGGGGTGCATGTCCAGGTCCACGTACTTCTGTCCCGTGAGCAGGTTTCCCGATTTCAACTCGGCCCGCAGGCCGTGCGCCACCAAGCTGTCGATCAGCGCCCGGCTGGCCGTTTCCGGTGCATCGGTCACGCTGGATACGTGCGCACCGCGCGCCTTGCGTCCGCGGATGCGCTGCGGATAAATTTCCACCGTGACGGGGAATGCCAGGGCGCCGGCGTCCGGGTCGTATTCGACATCCGTGCTTTTCACTTCGCCCACCGCAATGCCGTGCAGCTCCACCGGAGCGCCCGGCGACAGCCCGCGCAGCGAACCCTTGAAGTACATGACGAAGGAGCGTATCTCGGTTTCGGTGGGCCGCATGGCGCGCTCTTGATCCGGATACAGAGTGAAGGCCGTATCTGCCGGCACCCTGGTCGGCGCTGCGCCCGGCAGCGCTTGGAATGCGACGCCGCCCTGCAGGATGGCGGCGAGCGATTCGGTGCGCAGCTTGACTCCGTCGGAATTGAGCGACATGTCGATGCCGCTCGCCTGCCAAAATCGAGTCCTGCCGGTGACATACACATCGAAGGGGGCATTGATGAATATCTTGAGGGTGACGCCGCTGCCGCCCGCGTCCAGGGTGTAGCCCACCACCTGCCCGGCGGTCAGATGCCGATAAAAGACCACGGAACCGATGCTCAGGGAGCCCAGGTCCTCCGCGTGGAGAACGAACTCGCGCCCCGGCAAGTCGTCCGTGACGATCGGCGGCACATCCAGGCCGACAAAACGCTTGCTGCGCACCAGCGACTTGCCCACATCGACGCTGATGTAGGCGCCGGATACCAGGGTGCCCAAACCGGTGATTCCGGCAGCCGAGACGCTGGGCCGAACCACCCAAAAGCGTGTGTCCTCGACCAGATACTCGCTGGCGTCGCGGTGAATGATCGCCGAGACGATGACGTCCTTGCGGTCCATGGAGACGTGAATGTCGCGCACCTCGCCGATCTCGACATCTTTGTAGCGGATCTTGGTCTTGTTCGCTTCGAGGTCTTCGGCGTTGTGGAAGCGGATTTCGATGGTGGTGCCCTGGGCGATTTTTTGCTGAATCACGACGAAGGCGCCCGCCAGAATCACCACCGCGGGCAGGATCCAAATCATCGGCAGACGCGACCATCGCTCGGGCGTCGGCACGGCCTCGGGCAGATCGTCGAGGCGGGGCGTGACGGGGTCAGTCATGTTGCGGTGGATCCCACAACAGCCGCTCGTCGAACGTGCGCGCCGCGATCAGGGTCAGGACCACGACGGCGGCAAAGGCCCAGGCGCCCCAGCCGACGATGACCGACGCGAACGAGCGGACCTGTACCAGCGTGGCCAGCAGCGAAATGGCGTAAATGTCGAGCATCGACCATCGTCCGATGAATTCTACCATCCGAAACAGCGCACTGCGCTGCAAACGGTGGCGCGGCGAGCGGCGCCACGCGGAATAAAGCAGCACTCCCAGGGCGAGAATCTTCAGCAGCGGCACGACGATGCTGGCGATGAACACCAGCATGGCGATCGGCCAGGACCCGGAATGCAGCAACACCAGCACGCCGCTCATGATGGTATCGTTTTCATCGTCGAAGATCGTGCGTGTGTCCATCACCGGCAGGATGTTCGCCGGAACATAGAGCACGGCGGCGCTGACGACCAGCGCGGTCGTGACTGCGAGACTGTGAGGTTTGCGCTCATGCAGATGCGCGTGGCAGCGCGGACAGCGCAGCGCAGGAGCGCTCCCGCCGCGCACCGTCGCGTGGCAATCGAGACATAGGAGCAGACCGAGGCTGCGCCCGGTGGCGGGGCTGCTCACGCGCCGTTCCGTTCCACCCAGCGCCACAGCTGCTGGGGCGGGGTGAGGCTCGTCAGCGCGGACAGGCACAGCATGAGCAGGACGCAGGACCACAGGGAGATCCCCGGCTCGATATGCGCGAATTTGGCCAGCCGCACCAGCGCGACCAGAGCTCCCAGCATGAACACTTCCATGAAGCTCCAGGGCCGCACCCTGGTCAGCACACGAAGCACGGCATTCTGGCCGGGCGCATGCCGGCGGCGGCGCAGCGGAATCAGGACGTAGAGCACCGTCAGTATCTGCAGCAGCGGAGCGGCCACGGTGGTCAGGAACACGAGCGCGGCGAGCGATGCGTAGCCTTGGGCGTACAGGCCGAGCGCGGCGCCGGCCAGCGTCGTTTCGCGCGAGCTGCCGTTGACCTGCATGGCTACCAGCGGATACGCATTGCTCAGCAGCAGCAGCACCAATGCGCAGAGCGCCCACGAGATCGCCGTGTCGATGGCGGCGTTTTCCGGGCGCTGCAGGGTGGCGCGGCAGCGAGCGCAGTGGGCCCGTCCGCCGGGGGGAGCCGTCGCGCGGCGCTGCGCCAAATCGCAGGCAGGACAGACGATCAGCGGCGACATGCCAGGGTCTCGAGCATCCGAAACATGGTACCTGGAATGCCGCACAGCTTCACGGCGGCATTGCGCCCAGTTCCATCAACAACCGCGTAAAGAGATAAGTTCGCGGGCCCTTTCCGGACCCGTGCAAGACGGCTACGAGATTGTCGGGTAAACCCGCAGCCTCCGCCGGCTCGCTGTGAACCTCGGCGCCTAGCGAGCGGAGCCGATCGGCCAGCACGGCGTCCAGAATTACCACCAGGGCCGGCACACTTGCCGGCAAGATCGTCCGCATGCCTTCGCTCCGATGGAGGGTCGCGCAAAACGTTAGCACGAGGCGAGGGGACTGTGCTTTCTTTTGGAACCGGCTAGGCTTGCCCACGCCGGTCCAAAATCAAAGGGGGATGACATGCGGGCAACGTTTACGGTGCAGGTCGAGAATGAACGCGTGATCGTGACGGAATGGCGTTTCGCTCCGGGAGCTGACACCGGCCACCACGTGCACGCGCATGACTATGTGGTGGTGCCTCTGACGACCGGCACTCTGCGATTGGAGGATGCCGAGGGAGTCAGGGAAGCATGGCTGCAGGCGGGAGGATCGTACGCGCGCCCTGCCGGTGTCGCCCACAATGTGACCAACGTCAACGAGCATGAATTTCGCTTCGTCGAAGTGGAGCTCAAATGAGGCAGCAGCCTTGGGATGCGCGGGGCAGGCGCGCGCGCCACCGTCTATGCCAGCGAACTGCCGCGCTTGGTCGCCAGCGCCCCTCTGGGTCGTCAGCGTTCACCTACGTCGCCAGTTGACCCACGCCGATGGCGGAATTGGGCGCCGGACCGTAAGCTGGCGCCCGTCCATTTTTCAACATCAGGAGCGCGCATGAATTCGGCGACCGTTTCATCCCCACCCATTACCCTGCCGGCGCTTCCTTACGAGCAGGACGCGCTGCAGCCGGTCATTTCCGCCAATACGGTGAGCTTCCACTACGGCAAGCATCACAAGACCTATGTCGAGACGCTGAACAAACTCATTGTCGGCACCGAATTCGCGGACATGCCGCTCGAGCAAATCGTCAAGGCGACGGCGGGCCAATCCGACCATGCCGCCATTTTCAACAACGCCGGCCAGACGTGGAACCATAATTTCTACTGGCGCTGCCTGCGCCCGAAGGGCGGCGGCGAACCCCCAACCGCCCTCAAGCGCCTGATGGAGACCTCCTTCGGCAGCGTCGAGGCGTGCAAGAAGGAATTCTCGGCTGCCGCCGTGGCGCAATTCGGCAGCGGCTGGGCGTGGCTGGTCCAGGACGGCGAGAGACTCAAGATCCTGAAGACGGGCAATGCCAATACACCGCTCACTCAAGGGGCGAGAATGCTGCTGACCATCGACGTCTGGGAACATGCTTATTATCTGGATTATCAGAACCGGCGCGTCGATCACGTCAACGCGGTGCTGGACAAGCTCATCAACTGGGAATTCGCGGCGGAGAATCTCGGCCGACGATAGCCTCGCGGCAAGCGGCGGGTGCCGCCGCGGCCGCGGCGGCCCGCCTCGCGGGCATGGGCCACGCGCCGAACAGTGTGTGGATGTTCGCCGACAGCCCCAGCATCAGCCGCGACCGATGAAGGGCATTTTGGTCGCCATCACCGTGACGAACTGCACATTGGCGTCCAAGGGCAGACCGGCCATGTGCACGACGGTCGATGCCACGAATTCCACATCGAACGTGGGTTCGGCGGCCATGCTGCCGTCCGCTTGCAGCGATCCCCCCGCGATGCTCGCCGTCATGCGGGTGGCCGCATTGCCGATGTCCACTTGGCCGCAGGCGATGTCGAAATCCCGGCCCTCGAGCGACAAGGCTCGGGTGAGCCCGGTCATCGCATGCTTCGACACGGTGTAGGGCGCCGCGTGCGGTCTTGGCACATGCGCGGACAGCGAGCCGTTGTTGATGATGCGGCCGCCGCGAGGCGATTGCGCCGCCATGCGACGAAACGCCTCCCGAGCGCACAAGAAAGCACCCGTCACATTGACAGCGATCACGGCCGACCAGTCCTTTAGTTCGACGCCCGCCACTCCCGCCGCCGGCGCGGAAATTCCCGCGTTGTTGAACAGCAGATCGACCCGGCCGAATTCGCTTTGCGCGCGGTCGAACAGCACCCTCACCGACGCCTCATCGGTCACATCCGTGGCCACCGCCAGAATTTGGGGCGCGGCGAGCCGTACTTCGTTCAGCGCGCCCGCCCGCCTGCCCGCGATGGCCACGCGCCAGCCTGCCGAATGCAGAGCCAACGCGACCGCGCGGCCGATTCCGCTGCCTCCACCCGTAACGACCGCAACACCTTTCATGAATGTTCCCCGGGTCCATGTCCGTCGAAATACCAAGCCACGATTAGGTGCTCCAATACAGGTTCGCTCACCTCGCGGCAGCGAGCATGTCCCGGTTTTCGCCGGGCGTTTCGGCCAGCTTGGCCTCTCCTCTCTGCCAACCGCCTCCCAAGGCTTTGACCAGCAGCACGCTTGCATTCATGCGGTGCAGTTGAATGGTCACATTCGACAGCTGCGCCTGCAGAGAGGCGGTTTCGTTGGTCGCCACCTCGAGATACGTGACCAGCCCTGCCTTGTACCGGTACTGCGCCTGTTGCAGGGCTTTACCGGTCGCCGTTACCGCCGCCGCCTCACTGACGCTTTCCTGCTGCAATTGGCGAAGCGCTGCCAGGTTGTCCTCCACCTCTTGATACGCAGTGAGGACGGCGCCGCGATAGTCGGCGACCTGCTCATCGTAGGCCGCCTTCGCCTGCGCGGTTTGCGCCCGGTGGCGGCCGGCATCGAACACCGTCAGCACTCCGGCGGGGCCGACCGACCACAATCGGCTCGGTGCGTTCAGCCAGTTGGAGGAGCTGGTGCTGTCGAAGCCCGCCGCGGCAGTGAGGCTGAACACGGGAAAATAGGCCGCGCGCGCCACGCCGATCTGTGCGTTGGCGGCCGCGACGCGCCGCTCGGCAGCCGCGACGTCCGGGCGGCGCTCCAGGAGGGAGGAGGGCAGACCGGGATCGATGGGAGGGGGCGCCACATCCGGCGGCAGAGGATTTGCCGGCGCGTGAAAAGTCGAGGGATTCTCGGCCAGCAGCACGGCGATGGCGTGTTCGCTCTGCGCACGCTGCAGGCGGATATCGGCGGCCTGCGTGCGCGCGGTCTCCAGCTGCGCCTGAGCTTGATCCACATCGGCCGCCGCCGCCCCGCCGCCCTTGAAGAGATTCTCCGTCAGCTGCAGGGAGTGGGCGTAATCCGCCACCGTCTTGTCGAGAAGCAGCTGTTGCGCGTCGTCGGCGCGCAGCGCGAAATAGTCGGTGGCCAGTTCGGCGTGAATCGCCAGATTCAAGGCGGCGAGGTCCGCGGCGCTTGCCTGTTGACTTGCTTTCGCCGATGTCACGGCATTGCGCACCCGGCCCCAGACATCGAGCTCGTACGAGAAGTCCGCTTCCAGGTCGAAGTTGTTGTAGATCGGATTCTTGCCGGGAACGTAGGTCGGCGAATTGACGGAAGCCCGTGCGCGCGCGGCGGACGAGCCCACGCCGAGCGTTGGGAATAAATCCGCGCGCGCGATTCGTGTGGCGGCGCGCGCCTGCTGCAGGCGGGCGAAGGCCGCCTTTAAATCCTGGTTGGCGTCGCCCACCCGGGTCTCGAGCGCGTCGAGCTGCGGATCTTGAAACACCGACCACCAGGCGCCGCGGTTTTGGCCGTCCAGCGGCTGCGCCGCTTTCCAGCCGTCGGATTCCTTGTACGCGCCCGCGGCCGGCGCGCTGTCCGGTACCTTGTAGACGGGCGCGAAGGAGCAGGCCGTCAGCGTGCCGACGAGCAGCAGCGCCGCACTTCGCCGCGAGCCGTTCACGAAGCTTTACCTGCGTCCTTCGATTGCGCGGCAGGCGGAGCGGCGATGCGCACGGGCACCCCGTCGGTCAGCGAATCGGGCGGGTTGAGAATCACCGCATCGTCGGGTTCCAGACCCGAGAGTACCTCGATGGAATTGCCGAAGTCGCGTCCCTGGACGATGCTCTTGAGCTTCACGCGCTGTTGCGCATCGACGGTCGCGACCTGCAGGCCGGCCGAGCGGAACAGCACGGTGTTTGCCGGCAGACGCAGGCTCTCGGCATTCCCCGGCAGCTTGAAATGCACTTCCGCGTAGGCGCCGGGAAAGACTTCATGGTTTGCGTTGTCCAATTCCAGCTCGACCTGCAGCGTCCGCAATGTGGGGTCGAGAGCGCTCGAGGTCCGCACCGTCTTCGCCTCGTAGCTCTTGTTGGGCCGCTCGGCAAAGCGCAGGTCCGCCTCAAGGCCGGGTTTGGTGACCGCCGCGTAGGCTTCCGGAACCAGCGCGTAGATGCGCAGCTTATGGGTATCGGCGATGCGAAACAGCTCGCTTCCGGGACTTTGGCCGGCGTTGATCAGCGCCCCAATATCGGTGTTGCGAGCGGTAATGACCCCGGTGAAGGGGGCCACGACGCGCTTGAAGGACTCCAGGTCGCGCAGTCGCGACACATTGGCAGCCGCCGAATCCGCCGCCGCCTTCTTCGCCGCAGCGTCGCCCGCCTTCTCATCGGCGTCCTGTTTGGAGACCGACTCGGTGGCGAGCAATCCCTGCCAGCGCACGTTGGTGGTGCGGGCCAGGGACTCGTTGGCGCGCGCGGTGGCGAGATCGGCCTCCGCCTGGCGCAATTGCTGGTCCACCTCCGGCGAATCGATTTCCGCCAGCAATTGACCCTTGGTCACCGGCGTGCCGATATCGGTCAGCCAGTTCTTGAGATAGCCGTTGGTGCGGGCATAGACGGGCGCCTCGATATACGCCTGCACGCTGCCGGGAAGCACCAACTCCTCGCCGAGGGGAGTGCGATTGGCTTTGACGGTGATGACGGTGAGCGCGGCGGCCTGCGCCGTTTCCTTGCCGAGCGAGGCCCGCGCCAGCACGCGGCTGACCTCGCCATAGACCGCCAAGGCCAGCGCCACCACGAGCAGAATCAGCCCATAGCGGCGAATCTTGCGGTGCAACGTCTTATCGGAAGCGTCGGTGGCTGGCTCAGGCATTGGGAGGCTCCGCGGCGTGGATCGGGTGCGGCACGACACGCCCGTGAATGATGGAAAAGACCGTGGGCACGAAGAACAGCGTGGCGAAGGTCGCAAAGATGAGGCCGCCGATGACCGCCCGTCCCAGCGGGGCATTCTGCTCGCCGCCGTCGCCCAGTCCCAGGGCCATCGGAATCATGCCGATGATCATGGCCAGAGCGGTCATCAGAACGGGCCGCAGGCGCGTGAATCCGGCTTGCATCGCCGCCTCGAATGCATCGTCGCCGGAGTTCATGCGCTCGCGCGCAAAGCTCACCACCAGCACGCTGTTCGCGGTGGCCACGCCCATGCACATGATGGCGCCCGTCAGCGCGGGCACGCTGACCGTGGTGTGCGTGAGGAACAGCATCCACACGATTCCGGCCAACGCCGCGGGCAGCGCGGTGATGATGATGAACGGGTCGAGCAAAGATTGGAAATTGACCACGATCAACATGTACACCAGCACGATGGCGCCCACCAGGCCGATGAGCAACCCATTGAACGAGGCCTTCATCGTCTGTGTCTGGCCGCGCAGCACCACGTGCGAGCCCTTCGGCAAGTCCTTCTGCGAGTCGGCGATGATTTTGTTGATCTGGGCGGACACGTATCCCAAGTCCGTGCCCTGTACGGCGCCGTAAATATCGATGGCCGGCGTCGCATTGTAGTGGCTCACCACCGCCGGCGCCACGCTGCGGTGGATGCTGGCAAGGTTCGACAAGATCTGCGAGGAGCCGCCAATCCCCCCGCTCAGCGGCGTATTGCCGAGATCGTTGAGAGTCTCCAGCCGGAATTGCGGCGTTTGCGTCGCAACCTGGTACTGCGTGCCGTTTTTCGGGTCCACCCAGAACGACGGTGCCGTCTGGAAGCTGCCGGACAGGGATACCAGCATGTTGGTGGCCACGGACTGCTCCGTCAGCCCCAGCAGCTGTGCCTTGGTGCGGTCGACATCGACGTTGAACTGCGGATAATCGCCGGACTGGTGGATATGCAGGTCCACGGCGCCCGCCACGCTGCGCAGCTTCGTCAGCAGGTTGTTGGCGAACTCGCGGTTGGCCGGCACGTTAAAGCCCACGATCTGCACATCGAGGGGCGAGGGCAGGCCGAAATTCAGTATCTGACTGATCATGTCGGCGGGCAGGAACGAGAATTGCGTCGACGGAAAGTCGGCCGCCAGCTTGTTGCGCAATACGCGCACGAAATTCGCGGTCGGCTTGTGGTCTTCGGTGAGATTCACGTAGATGTCGGCATCGCCCGGCCCGACAGGCGCGGAGGTGCTGTACGCGAGATTGATGCCGCTGTAGGGCAATCCCAGATTGTCGACGATGCTGCTCAGCTGATTGCGGGGGATCACCTCGCGGATCGCCGCCTCGACCTCGTCGCACAGCGCCGCGGTTTCCTCGATTCGCGTACCGGTGCGCGCGCGCAGATGCAGCTTGATCTGGCCGCCGTCGACCGAGGGGAAGAAATCCTGGCCGAGGCCGGGCAGGGGTCCCAGAGGAAAGGCCAGCAGGGCGGTTGCGGCCATCGAGCCCAGGAATATCGCCGCGAAGCGCGGGCCGCTGCCGAGCGCCGCACCCAACAGCACGCGATACCCGTCGCGCATTTTATCGAAGCCCCGTTCAAAGCGCGTCTGAAACCGCGCCAGGAAGTGGGGGTTGGCGCGCTTGGCGCCCGAGTCGTGCTTCTTGAGCCAGAACCTCGCGAGCGTCGGCACCAGCGTACGCGACAGGACATAGGAGGCGAGCATGGCGAAAACGACGGCTTCGGCCAGCGGGATGAACAGAAATTTTGCGATGCCGGCCAGCAGGAACATGGGAACGAACACGATGCAGATCGACAAGGTCGAGACCAGCGCCGGCAGCGCGATCTGGTGCGCACCGTCCAGAATCGCGGTCTCGACTTCCTTGCCGTGCTCGAGATGGTAGTTGATGTTCTCGATGGTGACCGTCGCGTCGTCGACCAGAATGCCCACCGCGAGCGCGAGTCCCCCCAGAGTCATGATGTTGATGGTCTCGCCAAGGGCGGAGAGGCAGCAAATCGATGTCAGGATCGACAGCGGAATGGAAATGGTGATGATCAGGGTGCTGCGCCAGCTGCCCAGGAACAACAAGATCAACAGGCCGGTCAGCGCGCCCGCGATCACCGCCTCGCGAATCACCCCGGAAATCGCGGCGCGCACGAAAATCGACTGATCGCTCAAGGCTTCGATTTTCAGCTCCGGAGGCAGCGAGGCGCGAATCTGCGGAAGTTTTTCATTGATGCTGTTGATGATGTCGATGGTGGAGGCTTTGCCGGTCTTCAGCACGCTCATCAAAACCGCCCGGCGGCCCTCCAGGCGCACCATGCTGGTCTGCGGCGAGTAGCCGTCGCGCACGTGAGCCACGTCGCGAACGTAGGTGACGCTGCCGTTGGCCGCGCGCATGGGCAGGTTGTTCAAGTCCTCGATCTGATTCGGGCTCGCGTTGAGCTTGACGAAGTACTCGATCGGTCCGATTTTCTGCGTGCCCGCCGGCAGGATCAGATTCTGCGCGCCGATGGCGGCCACCACGTCGTTTCCCGACAGACCGCGGGCGCGCAGCGCCTGCGGATCCAGATCGACCTGCACCTGGCGCTGCTTGCCGCCGAAGGGATAGGGGATCGAGGCGCCGGCCACCGTCGCGAGCTGGGTGCGCAGGATGGTGTTGGCGAGATCGTAGATCTGGGATTCGGGCAGAGTGTCGCTGGATAACGCCAATTGCAGGATCGGGACGCTCGACGCGCTGTAGTTCAGCACGAAGGGAGGCGTCGTTCCCGGCGGCGAATACGCGAGCTGCACCTGCGACACCGCGGTGATCTGCGACATCGACAGGTCGTTGTCGGCATCCGGCTGGAAGAAATACTTCACCACTGCCGTGCCGTTGACCGACTGCGATTCGGTGTGCTCCACGTCGTTCACCGTGGTTTGCGCGACCCGCTCCGAGAACAGCACGATGCGGTTGGCGATCTCCTCCGGGAGAATGCCGTTGTAGCGCCAGATGACCGCGGCGATGGGAATCTTGATGTTCGGAAAGATGTCCGTCGCCGTGTTCAGAATCGCATAGCCGCCCATCAGCACGATCAGCAGCGCCAGCATGATGAAGGTGTAGGGCCGCTGCAGGGCTACTTTGACAATCCACATGATCTGCTCCGATTGAATCGGGGAGGCTACCGGCGGCGCGCCGGACGGGCATCCCCAGGGGAGAGTTTAGGCAAAATTCGGATCCAGCGGGCCGCGAGCCGTCGAGGCGGCGATATATGCCGAGGATCGCCGGGGAACCGTCTGCATCGGCTTGGGGATCAGAACGGGCAACTTCTGAAACGCCGTCAGGCCGCCTCGCGCAGCTCGGGGCGTGCGCCATGGCGGGCGATGATGTCCTGCGATACCTCCCAGAGGCGGGCGGCGAGGCCGGCGTCCTCGAGCCGGGGATTGCCCCGGGTGATCCGGCAGTCGGACCAGAATTCTCCGCTGACCCCGCCGACGCCGGGATTTGCCGCGAGCAGTGCCTGGGTGGCGGCGCCGCGCAGGGGAGATCTCATGAACCAATGCGCGGCCGTCAGAGCGATTCTGCGCGGCAGGGCCGCATTCCTGTTGAGGCGTGTTCCGCGGGTGGCGCCGGGATGCAGCGAGTTGACGGCGATGCCCCGTGCGCTCAGGCGGCGCGACAGTTCCTTCGCGAAGAGCGCATTTGCCAGCTTGGACTGACCGTAGAACGTGCGCGGTTCGTAGAATCGGCGGCCGTCCAGATTGTCGAACATGATGCCCTCGGCGGGCGCCTGAGCGATGCCGGTGCCGCTGCTCACGATCACGATGCGCCCGGTACCGCTGCGCACCAGATCCGTAAGTCCGTTCACCAATGCGAAATGGCCAAGGTGATTGACCAGAAACTGCATCTCGACGCCGTAGCGAGTTTCCAGAGTGGGCAGGTAGGCGATGGCCGCGTTGGCGACGATGGCATCGAGCGGAATTTGCAGCTCACGAATGGCCCCTGCGGCGGCGGCGATGGAGTCGAGATCCGCGAGATCGCAGGCCAGGGGAGTGACGGAAGGGCCGGCTCTTAGGGCCGCGCTCTTGGCGTCGGCCGCATGCCGGGCGAGACCGATCACATGGGCGCCGTTGGCCGCCAGCGCGCTCATGGTTTCGAATCCGATCCCTGAATTGCAGCCGGTCACGACAAAGTGCCTGCCCGTGAGGTCGATGCCCGCGAGCACCTTGTCCGCCGTGGAGCGGGCGCCGAATGTAACGGACTCAGCCATCGGAAATACCTCTCTGCCTGCGTTGATTCAACGGTGTACAAAACATCCGCGCCGCCACCGTCATACCCTTCACAAATTCTTCCCGTGACCGCGACCCCTGCTTCAGGCCGCGCGCGGTGGCATGCAGCGTTCGCGCGAGGTCCGCGGGACACAGCCCGGCCTTGGCGCAAAAACCTTTCAGCGGCGAATCGGCGATGGCGCCCGCCACGGCCAGCTCGAACTGCCGCTCGTAATGGGCGAGCGTCGCGCCCGCCAGAGACGTGCTCGCGCACATGAGATCCGCGGCATCGGCGCCGAGCTGCCCGACGAACCGTCCGCACCAGGCATCGCAGGCAGCAATAATCCTGAGCTCCAAGCTATCCTGCCGCCGGGACAGCGCCGCGGCAGCCGCGCCGAGCTGGCTGCTGAGCGAATGCTCCAGTGCCCTGCGAAACAGCTCCTCTTTGTTCGCGAACTGAAGGTAAAGGCCTTGCCGCGACACGCCGGCCGCGCGGGCAACTTCATCCATCGAGGTCTTGCGAAATCCGTAGCGTGCGAAGACGCCCACCGCCGCATCCAGCAGCGCCGTCTGGCGCGGCCCAGCCAGTTCCGTTTCCGGGGCGGTTGCGAGGGTCATTCTACAAGGTAGACACGCTAGGACTATCTTGTCAATCGTGTCGCCGCAGTCCCGGTCAAGCTATTCAAGTATATACTGTTGATAAAACAATATGATACGCTTTACAATTACAGTAGAGTATTATTTATACGTGGCCGCTACATGTATGCCGGCGTTGGCTCCGGCACAATCACACGCCATGAACGAGGTCCCTCGATCGCCATCGCGCAGTCGAACGATCGGTTTCCCGTTTCGCCGGATATTTTGCGCAAGAGCATCGCGTTTCCATCGAGCTATGTCGCGGTCGCCGCGGCCGATTGATTTTCACCGGCACTCCGGCCGGAGTGGGACCGATTCGGCGCGGCGAACGGTTATTATGCAAGGCGTCAGTCCTTACCGGGGAAGCAAGCAATGAGTCAGGCGAGATTGAGGAGGGGCCGCTGGATTGGCACGCTTGGGGCGCTGCTGTGCATTCCGCTCGCGGCCTGGGGAGCTGACGACTACGGCCATCGCGTCGCACTGGTTCTGCTGCGTACGCCGCTGATCGACGGTCACAACGATCTGCCTTGGGAGATCCGCGACCGGTTCAAGAGCGATCTGACGGTGGTCGATCTGACATCGGACACCCGCCGCCTGCCGGTTCGCGCCGGGGAGGCGCCCTTGATGACGGATATTCCGCGCCTGCGCGCCGGACACGTGGGCGGCCAGTTCTGGTCGGTGTGGATCCCCACCCGGATTCAGGGATACGAGGCTGTGCAAACGACGCTGGAACAAATCGATTTGGTGAAGCGCATGGCCGCCCGGTACGGCGACGATCTCGACATGGCCTACACGGCCGCGGATGTGCGCCGCATTCACCAGTCGCACAAGGTGGCCTCCCTGATCGGCATCGAGGGCGGGCATCAAATCGATAATTCCCTCGCCGTTCTGCGCCAAATGTATGCCGCGGGCGCTCGCTACATGACGCTCACGCACATCAGCAATACCGCCTGGGCGGACTCGGCGACGGATGCTCCCGCGCATCACGGTCTCACGCCCTTCGGCGTCGAGGTCGTTCGGGAAATGAACCGTCTCGGTATGTTGGTCGACCTCAGCCACGTCTCTCCGGAGACCATGCGCGCCGCGCTCGCGGTCAGCGAAGCGCCCGTGATCTATTCGCACTCCTCGGCGCGCGCCTTGGTGGATCACCCGCGCAACGTTCCGGACGACATCCTGCGCTCGGTCGCCGCCAACGGTGGCGTCGTGATGGTGAATTTCGCGCCGGGCTATGTGTCCGAGGCGCGAAATCGCTGGGACGCCGACGAAGCCGCCGAAAAAGCCCGCTTTGACAGTCCCCCGTATGTCGGCCTGTACATCGGTCAGCCGGAGCGCGCGAAGGCGGCTCTGGCGGTCTGGGAGCAGAGCCACCCCCGGCCCGCCGTCACGCTCGGCCAGGTGGCCGATCACATCGAGCACATCCGACAAGTGGCGGGCGTCGATCACGTCGGCTTGGGTTCGGACTTCGACGGCATCGAGGATGCGCCCGTGGGGCTCGAGGGCGTGGACCGATATCCGGCGCTGCTCGAGGAGCTGATGCGCCGCGGCTGGACGGACGCCGACGTTGCCAAACTGGCGGGGGAGAATGTGCTGCGCGTGATGGCGGCGGCGGAAAAAGCGGCCGTCCGGCTGCAGGCCGCGCGGCCCGCATCGAGCATGGTGTTCGGCGAGCCGAAGTCGCCGTAGTTGCCTTCCCCACGCATTGAAGCAGCGCCGGCAATCCGCGCGCCGCGCGGTCGGTGACGGAACAGCACTCTTACGCGATAATCGGGATAGCGGAGGGCGACTCATGAACCATGGCTTTTCTGAAGGTGTGCGATGCGCGTTGATGGCCGGCGCGGTGCTCACGACCCTTTTGATGTCCGGCGCGCAGGCGCAACCGGCTGCCAAGAACGCGTCCGGCGACAAGCCGGTCTTCACGCTCAGCAGTCCCGATATCGCCGACGGCAAGAGCATTCCCGAGGCGCAGGTATTCAACTCCTTCGGATGCAGCGGCCGCAACATCTCCCCCGCGCTCGCGTGGAGTCATGCACCCGCGGGCACGAAGAGCTTCGCGCTGCTGGTGTACGATCCCGATGCGCCCACCGGAAGCGGCTGGTGGCATTGGGTCGCGTACAACATCCCGGCCGACGTCACCTCGCTTCCCGCGGATGCGGGCGATCCGCAGAAGAACCTGATGCCGGGCGCGGCGGTGCAGGGGCGTACCGACTTCGGAACTCCCGGTTATGGCGGGCCATGCCCGCCTCCCGGCAAGCCGCATCACTACTATTTTCGCCTGTACGCGCTGAAAGTGGCGAAGCTCGATGCGCCCGCCGATGCGACCGCCGCATTCATCGGCTTTAACGTGAACGCAAACTCGATCGGCAAGGCGCAGATCCTGGGGCTCTACGGGCGTTGAGGCCGCCTGGGGCGGGCGCGCCCGGCGCTAGGGCACCAGCAAAATCTTTCCCGTGGTCTTGCGCGCCTCCAGATCGCGGTGCGCCTGTGCCGCGTCGGCCAGCGGATAAGTATATTCCAACCGCAGTTTCAGTCGCCCGTCCGCGACCGCCTCGAGCACCTCGCCGGCACGGCTCTCCAGTTCCGCGCGGTTCGCGATATAGTCCTGCAATGTGGGACGAGTCACGAACAGCGACCCCAGCGCCGCCAGCCTCATCACGTCGAACGGCGGCACCGCACCGCTCGAGCCGCCGAAGAGCACCATCACGCCACGCGGCCGCAGCACCGCGAGCGATCGGTCGAACGTGGTCTTGCCGACAGAGTCATAGACGGCATGCAGTCCGGCGCTGTGCTTGCGGACCTCCACTGCAAAGTCATGCGTGCGGTAGTTGATGACCACATCCGCTCCCGCCCCCCGCGACAACGCGGCCTTCTCCTCCGTGGAGACCGTCGAGAATACCCGCGCCCCCAACGCCTTGGCCATCTGAGTCAGCAGCAGGCCCACGCCGCCGGCGCCCGCGTGCACGAGCACCTCATCGCCGCTGCGAATCGGATGGGTGGCGCGTGCCAGGTAGTGCGCCGTCATACCTTGCAGCATTGCCGCCGCCGCTTGCGCGCTGCTGATGCCGTCGGGCACCAAGACCAGCCGGTCCGCGGGAGCGACGGCGTATTCGGCATAGGTTCCCATGAGCATGCACCAGGTCACCCGATCGCCTGGCTTCACGGTGGTCACGCCATCGCCCACCGCGACGACGGTGCCCGCAGCCTCCTGGCCCGGAATGATGGGAAGCTTCGCCGGATACCGGCCCTCGCGCACGTAGACATCGATAAAATTCACACCCGCCGCGTCGATCTTGATCAGGGCCTGCCCCGGACCGGCGACAGGATCCGCAACACTGCGAAGCACCAGGACATCGGCACCGCCCGTGGCGGTCATTTCAATGGCTTTCATGAGATGGGGATTCTACTGCATCGAGCCGCGCACCGGGTTGTGCTAGCGTGACCGCACGGTGAGCACAGTTACAAGGTCATGCCCGCACCGCCCACCCTGCCCGGGCTGCCCGCGGTTCGGCGAGCCCGGCATCTCCCTCGCGGCGCGCGGCGTCCTCAATGAGCTGGCACGCGCCCACGGTCTGTCCGAGGTGGCGGAGATCTCCGGGCCCACCGCTGGGTTTCGGCTCCGAGCGAGGCTGGCCATTCGAGGCCGCGTGGGTTCGCCCAAGCTCGGATTGTTCGAGCTGGGTACTCATCACGTGGTGCACATTCCCCGCTGCAGTGTTCAGCATCCCCTGATCAATCGCGTCGCCGAGGTCGTGCGGCGGGCGTTGGTTGAAGCTCGGGTGACCTGCTATTCGGACAAGGCTCGCCTGGGGCTCGCGCGCTACCTGCAAGTGGTGGTTGAGCGCAGCTCGCAGACCGCACAGGTGGTGATCGTCGCCAACTGTGCGACCCCCGCGCCCTTGGCGGCGTGCTTCGATGTGATCCGCGAGCGCCTTGGCCCCGCGCTGCACAGCCTGTGGTTCAATGCCAATGGCGGGCCCTCCAATACCATCCTGGGTCCGCACTTCGAATCCGTCTGCGGGCCGGCCAGCGTGGTCGAGCATTTTGGCGGGGCCGCCGTACACTACCCGCCGGGCGCATTTGGCCAGAACAATCTCGACATCGCGCAGCGCGTGATCGAGCATGTGCGCGCCGACATCCCGCCAGGTGCGCGAGTGGCCGAATTTTACGCCGGTGTCGGCGCCATCGGCCTGTCGGTGTTGGCGCGGACCGGCGAGCTTCGAATGAACGAAGTCAGCCCGCAGTCGCTGCGCGGACTCGAGCTCGGCCTCGCGCAGCTCGACGCAGCGGATCGCGCCAAAATCTCTTTGATGGCCGGCCCGGCCGGGGCGGCCTGCCTGGCGGCCTGCGGCGCGCAGGTGGTGATCGCCGATCCCCCGCGCAAGGGGCTCGATCCCGAGCTGACCGAGTACCTGGCCGGGCACCCGCCTGAACGTTTCGTGTACGTGAGCTGCGGGCTCGACTCGTTCCTGCACGACGCCGCGCGCCTGACCGCGCATGGCAAGCTTCGGCTTGCCGCGCTCACCGCCTTCAATCTGCTGCCCTTCACCGGCCACGTCGAAACCATCGCTCGCTTCGAGCACGCTTGACGCCCGCACCGCATCGATCAGCTCCGCAGGCAGCCGGCGCAGTTCACGTCATCGGTTCTAGGGCAGCGCCGGCAGGCAATGGTATTCTGCGGACATGGGCCACTCGCTGCCATGAGTCTGTTGCGCGCCGTGCGCGATCCGCTGGAGGGAAAAACGTCACTTGCCAGGGTTTTCTGGCTCTACGGCGTGCTCGGCTCGGTTCTGTATGGCGCCCTCGAGCTGTTTCTCGATTCCGGCAGCCAAGCGATCATGCGCGCTTACGCGATCGGCGGTCTGATCTTCAGCATCTATGTGACGGTCGCCACATACCAGTGTGCCGAGAATTGCCGGTCCCCCGCGCTCGCGCGGGTGGTGCGCGTCTCGGCCATCATTTCGCTCGTGCTGCTGCCGGTGATTACCTATCTCGACCTCACGGGGGCGCTGGATGTGGCCCTGACCAGTCTGAGCGGCGAGCAGTAGTCAGGTTGCGATGACCGGCGTTGCGCCTTGCTGCAGCGGTCCCTGCGCGCTGGTGCGTCATCCCATCCACACCTGACTGCTGATGCCCTATCGTGTTTCGGATTCAATTGAGCGCGGCTTTCTTCGGCTCCGCGGAAGTCTCGCCGTCCAAAAGAAATGCATCGAGCACTTTGCGCGCGATGGGAGCCGCCGCGGCCGCGCCAAATCCCCCGTTCTCGACCAAGACGGAGATGGCGATCTTCGGATCGTCCGCCGGCGCAAAGGCGATAAACCAGGCGTGGTCGCGTTTTCGCTCATCCACGATCTTGGCGCGGGTATTTTCCGTCTGCTTGATGGTGAACACCTGAGCGGTTCCGGTCTTGCCCGCGATTTTATACTTCGCGCCGAGTCCCGCCACATAGGCGGTACCGCCCGCGGATGTGGCCCCTAGCATTCCGTCATACACCACCGCCCACTGGTCCGCGTCGGCGATATTGATCGGTTTCATCATCTCGGGATTTCGAGGCGTGATCGCATCGGAACCCGGTGCGCGGGTTGCGGTTACCAGCCGCGGCGTCGCGATGATTTGTCCTTTTTCGGCGATTTCCGCGGCAAAATGCGCCTGCTGCAGCGGCGTGACGGTGATCGGGCCTTGGCCGATGCCCATGCTGATGGTCTCGCCCGGAAACCACACTTGATCGGCGGCGCGCTTGAAGTTATGCCGCTTCCATTCCGGCGAGGCGTACAGCCCCGGCTTCTCGCCGGGAATGTCGATGCCGGTCAATGAGCCGTAGCCGAAGGTCTTCATGAACACGTCCATGTGGTCGATACCCATGCGCTCGGCCACCTTGTAGAAATAAACGTCGCAGGATTCCGCGATCGCCTGGCGCATGTTCAAAGAGCCGTGTTTCTTGTCGTCGCGGTATTTGTTGCTGCTGCCTCGCAGCATGAAGAAGCCCGGACAGTATTCGGTCTGTAGCGGCGAAATGACTCCGTAGACTTGCGCGGCCAGCGCATACAGCGGCTTGACCGTCGACCCGGGCGGGTACGCGCCCCGCAGGGCTCGGTTCAACAGAGGTTTGTCGATGTCATTTTGAAGAACATTGTACTGGGCGACCGATAGGCCGCGAACGAAATCGTTGGGATCGAATCCGGGAGTGCTGGCGAGCGCGATGATGTCGCCGGTGCGCGGATCGAGCGCCACCACCGATCCGCGTTTGCCGGCCAAAGCCTCTTCGGCGACCTTTTGCACGCGTATGTCCAGCCCCAGGATCAAATCCGCGCCGGCGATGGGCGCGCGGGAGTTGAGTTGCGGCGCGAAATCGCCCTGTTTTTCGACCGGCCGTCCTGCGGCGTTCACGAGGATCTCCTTCGATCCTGGCTTGCCGTGAAGTTGCGCCTCGTAGGCCCCTTCGACGCCGAGCTTGCCGATCAGGCTCGTGCCCGCATATTCGGCGCTGTCGATTTGCTTCATGTCCTGTTCGGTAATGGCGCTGACATAGCCTATGGCGTGAACCGCGATTTCGCGCAGCGGATAGTGCCGGGCGAGACGGGTACGGATATCGACGCCCGAGAATTGATACCGATGGACGGCAAATAGCGCCATCTCCTCATCGTTCAGCTGCAGCTTGATCGGCACGCTCTCGAACACCTTGTGCACGAGGATGGTCCGTCTGATATTGGAGACCTCCTCTTTGCGCAGCAATCCGATATCGACCAACCGGCCGAGCGCGGCGTCGAGGTCTTGAGTATCGCCGACCTGTTCGCGCACCAGCTCGACCTGGAAGGCGGGCAGATTGTCGGCCAGCACCACGCCGTGTCGATCCAGGATCAGCCCACGGCTGGGCGGTATCGGCTCGGTTCGAATGCGGTTGCCCTGGGACAGGGTCGCGTAATAGTCATGTTTGAAAACCTGTAAATAAAACAGACGGCCGGCAACGACGAGCAGCAGCAAGCCGGCAATGACGGCCGCGGCGATGCCGCGGACCACGAATAGCTGCTTCTCCGCCCGGATGTTCTTGATCCGGCTTTGGCGGCCTCTCACCGTGCGGCCGCCGGCGGGTTGAAATTGGCTACCGTAGCCCCCCAGGCAAGCGAGCATGCCCCCGTGAGCGAGGCTGTCGACCGGAGCTTGTTAATGAGGCCATTCACTCGACATATCTTACAGAGCATCTTCCATTGGCCATGATATCCGATTCACCATTTGGCGGACTCGACCAAGAATCGCGCGTCTGCACGTCAATTCTGCTCTATCCGGCGCCGAGGAGCGCCGCATGATGCGTTCAAGTAGTATGCGGCCATGCATTCTTGAGTGAAACTATGGGCCCATACGTGGCCCGCGCGGGGAGCGATGATGAACACGTACGACTTTTCGGCACTGACCATCGATGGAATCGATTTGCCCTTGTCCCGGTACCGGGGGCACCCGCTGCTCATCGTCAACGTGGCGAGCAAGTGCGGCTTCACTCCGCAGTATGCGGGACTCGAAGCGCTGTACAGGAAATACCATGAACGGGGCCTTGAAGTACTGGGGTTCCCCTGCGATCAGTTCGGTCATCAAGAGCCCGGGGATGAGGCAGAGATCAAGAAGTTCTGTGCCCTCAGCTACGGTGTCAGTTTTCCAATGTTCGCCAAGATCAAGGTCAATGGCGCGGATGCGAATCCCTTGTATGAGTACTTGAAGAGCACCCTTCCCGGGATACTGGGGATCGAGGCGATCAAGTGGAATTTCACCAAATTTCTGGTGGGCAAGGACGGTGTGCCGATCAAACGCTACGCCCCGGCGGACAAGCCGGAGGACATCGCGCCTGAGGTGGAAGCGGCGCTGACCTGAATGGCTGGTGGCCTAGAGAAATATATCGTCTAAGGCGACGCGCTTGTCAGCAGATCGATATTCAATGAGGACGTCGCGATTGCAGAAGCTCTTTGACGCGCCGGCGAAGGAGCACGGGGACAAATGTCTTGATTTTGGCCTCACGATCGAGCTTCGCGTGTTCGATGGTGTAGAGCTCATGCACGGTTGCAACAGGCATGTCGGTTTCGCGCGCCAGGGTTTCAATGTCGAATTCCTGGGCTGCGAAGATTTGTGCTTTCGTCGGGTCATTCATTATTGGACTTTCCGTACCAACGGAGGCGCACATGCTACCGCGAATGGGCGTTTCAGGTGTTGGCGGCAGTGAAAAAGTGCGTGGCGGACGCGCGGACTGGCCCTATGGGACGCGTACCGAAAGAGGGCCTTGCCTGAGACGAATTTCAACTGGTACGTTCAAGCGATTGATTCGGCTGACTACTTCGCACCGAATAGAGTCCTGATGGTCCTATCGCTCTACGTCATCGCGGGGGTGCTGATAGTGGTGGGGCTGGCGGGCGCGGTCGTGCCATCGCTGCCGGGTATTGCGCTGATCTTCGGCGGGATTTGGCTGATTGCCGGCGTCGATCGTTATCGTCATTTAGGATTAGGCTGGCTGCTGGGCATCGCTGCCGTCGGAATGATCGGAGTGACGGCGGATTTGCTCGCCGGCGCCCTGGGCGCGAAGCGCGCGGGTGCAAGTCAGCAGGCAATGTGGGGCGCTCTGGTGGGGACGGTGATCGGGCTGCTATTTGGACTACCCGGCCTGCTGCTCGGCCCATTCGTCGGCGCGGTGGCAGGTGAACTGGCCGCCGGCCGCGACGTGCTACGGTCGACGCGCGTGGGTGTGGGCGCTTGGATCGGATTGCTGGTCGGCACGGTCATCAAGCTGGTGTCGTCCATCATGATGGTGGCGTTGTTCGGTGCCGCTTGGTGGTGGAACCGCTAGGAGCCTGTCTGACTAATGATCGCCGTCGCGAGGGCGCCCCCCATCGAGTAGATTTCTGCGATCGTTTCGCGAGCATGGTGGGTGCCATGTGAGTGAAACGATCGCAGAAAGATGCC
>Ga0181537_10000152_pt1 | contig 62315 bp, 55 predicted proteins | sample PEATcosm2014_Bin_39_FD_119765 | JGI IMG/M metagenome (GOLD analysis project Ga0181537, IMG submission 119765) | Peatland microbial communities from MTU Mesocosm Facility, Houghton, MI, USA - PEATcosm2014_Bin23_10_metaG | ecosystem: Environmental > Terrestrial > Soil > Wetlands > Peat | place...
CGTTACATCGTTGAATCGTGAAATCGAAAAAGAAGAAAGTGGCGTTTCCGCGGCGGACTTGGCAGATTAACCCGGTCACGCGCGTGAAGGATTCGGCGAAGAAATATTCGCGTCCGCGCGTCAAACAGGATTTGAAAAAATCGGATGAGTAAGAAATTAAAATTCGGCCTGCCGAAGGGCAGCCTGCAGGACGCCACCATCGAAAAGATGGCGAAGGCGGGGTTTAATATTTCCGTCAGCAGCCGTTCCTACATCCCGACCGTGGACGATGATGAAATGGAGATCCGCCTGATCCGCGCACAGGAAATCAGCCGCTATGTCGAGCACGGCTATCTGGATTGCGGCATCACGGGTTACGATTGGGTGATTGAGAACGGCTCGAAGGTCCACGAGGTCGGCGAATTTCTTTTCAGCAAGGCGACGCGCCGGCCCGCGCGCTGGGTTTTGTGCGTGCCTGAAAATTCAAAAATCAAATCGGTGAAAGATTTGAAGGGCAAACGCATCGCGACCGAAGTCGTGAACCTCACGAAGAAATATCTCAAGAAAAACGGCGTGAAAGCCGAGGTGGAGTTTTCGTGGGGTGCGACGGAAGTGAAGGCGCACGAACTGGTGGACGCGATTGTCGAAGTCACCGAAACCGGCTCGTCGCTGCGCGCGAACAAATTGCGGATCGTGGACACGCTTCTGGTTTCCACGCCGCGTTTGATCGCGAACAACGATTCGTGGAAAAATCCGTGGAAGCGCAAAAAAATTGAAACGCTCGCGATGCTGCTCAAGGGCGCGCTGGAAGCCGAGGCGAAGGTCGGTTTGAAGATGAACATCGCCGAGAAGAATCTGGCGCGGTTGCTGCGGGAATTGCCCGCGTTGCGCAACCCGACGATTTCCAGTCTGAGTTTGAAAGGCTGGGTCGCCGTGGAGACGATCATTGACGAGCATGTCGTCCGTGAATTGATTCCGCAACTCAAGGCCGCAGGCGCGGAAGGAATCATTGAATATCCGCTGAACAAGGTGGTATATTGACCGCGAAGCAAATTTATGGGTTCGATCAAAAAACGCCGCAAGGCAAAAATCAACAAGCACAAACGCCGCAAGAAGCTGCGCTTGAATCGTCACAAGAAGCGCACCTGGCAGAAGTAATTCTGCGTGCGGTTCAATTCATCCGTTCGCGCGCGATTGCAATTTTGAATCGCCGCGAACGGTCTTTGTTTGCGTGCGCGAAAATTTTGTGATGCAACATCGTTTTGAAAAACATTACACGCGCGAGGAGGCGAACGCTCTGCTGCCGCAGATCCGCAAGTGGCTGGAGCGGTTGAACCGGCTGCGCGAGGATTTGCACCGCTACGAGAAACGCTTGAGCGGCCTGACGGAGCAGGGGAACGACATCGGCGGCGAGACGGTGAACAGCTGGATCCGCGTGCTTGCGGATATGCAGGAACTGCTCGCCGGGTTCCAGCAGCGGCAGATTTTCATCAAGGACTTGGAGCGCGGACTGCTCGATTTTCCAGCCGTCATCGGTGACAAGGAAGTTTTTCTCTGCTGGGAACAGGACGAGGAAACCGTCGAATTCTGGCACGACCTCGAAACCGGCTTCGGCGGGCGCGAGCGGCTCTGAAGTTTATTTCACGATTTGCACGCGCCCCGTGTGTTGTGGATTTGAGCGGAACATCGGCCATGAACTTTTTGCCAACGGAGCGGCGTTGTTGGCGACGATCGCAATCAAATTCCTGCCATTGCTCGCATAAATCGTTCCGTCGGAGCCAATGGCGGGTGAGCCTACCACGGTTGCTCCCAGATTTAACGACCAATGCACATTCCCTTTTGAATCAAATGCGTCAATATCCGTCCACGGAGATGAAAAATAGATCAAACCGTCCGCCGCAACCGCCGCCGTTGAGTCAATGAGGCACGGGGCACCATAGCCCCAAATTTGTTTTCCATCGGCGCTAATGCCTATGTTGGCATAACTGACCCCGATATAAATTCGGCCGCGCTCATCAACTACGGGTGAGGATTCGGACGTGCTTTCCGTGCGTAGATGCCAAAGCTCTGTTCCGTCCGGTTTGAGCGCGTAAAAATTGCCATCTGTCGAAGCGAAATAAATCGTGCCGTCGGAATTGATGGCTGGCGAAGAAATGACCGGCCTGCCCGTTGTGAACGACCATAAAATTTTACCGGCGGGGTCTAGCGCGTAAAGTTTTTTATCATGCGAGCCAAAATAAATCGTTCCGTCCGCGCCGATGGCCGGTGAAGAAACGATGATTCCGCCCGTTGCGAATTCCCATTTCTTCGAACCATCGGGATTGAGCGCGTAAAAATTCGTGTCCCACGACCCAAAATAAATTGTTCCGTCCGCCGCGATTGCCGGTGAAGAATCAATCCACGCGCCGGTCGCAAAAGTCCATTTGAGCCTGCCTTCCGGCGTGACGGCGTAAAATTTCCGGTCGCGCGAGCCAAAATAAACCGTTCCGTCATCGCCAACCGCCGGCGACGATTTGATTTCGAGTCCGGCCTTGAAAGTCCATTTGATTTTGCCTTGCGGCGTGACAGCCACGAGGTTGCCGTCAAATGTCGCCTGATAAATTGTTCCGTCTTGCGCGAGGGCGGGGGACGAGTCGCAGTCGTAATTCGCGAGCAGTAACTTCCAGAGGTTCGTGGCTGGTTGCGCAGAACAAATGAATTGCGCGAACACGCAAAAAAAGACGGCAAGAAAAATTCGGCGGCGCAATTGCATTTGCCCCAGTTAATCGTCAAACCGCAAAAACGGCAAATTCAATCCGCACCGCGCTTGCCACTGCCGCGTTTGCGAACTATCTTGCGCGTCCCTATGGAAAAAGTCGTCATCATCGGTTCGGGTTGCGCGGGATGGACGGCGGCGCTTTATACGGCGCGCGCCAATTTGAAGCCTGTCGTGTTCACCGGCGTCCAGCCGGGAGGCCTGCTCACCACCACGAGCATCGTGGAAAATTTCCCCGGTTTTCCCGAAGGCGTGGACGGCTACGAACTTATGACGCGGATGCAGAGACAAGCCGAACGTTTCGGCGCGCGCGCCAGCTTCGGCACGGTCGAAAAAGTGAATTTTTCAAAATCGCCGTTTGAATTGGTCGTGGATGGCGAAAAAATCGAGGCGGAAACCGTCATCATCGCCACCGGAGCGAGTCACAAACATCTGGACGTTCCCGGCGAAGATTTGCTGGAGACGAAAGGTGTGACGTATTGCGCGACATGCGACGGCGCGTTGCCGGTCTTCAGAAACCAGCCGCTCGTCGTGGTCGGCGGCGGCGATTCCGCTTGTGAAGAAGCTTTATATTTGACGCGCTTTGGCTCGGTCGTTCATCTGGTTCATCGCCGCGATTCATTGCGCGCGTCAAAAATCATGGCCGAGCGCGTTCACGCCCACAAAACCATACAGCCGGTCTGGGATTCCGCCGTGACGGAAATTCTCGACGCAAAGCAGGATAAAGTCACCGGCGTGAAATTAAAAAATCTCAAGAGCGGCGCGGAAAGCATTTTGCCGTGCGCGGGAGTTTTCATCGCAATCGGCCACGGGCCGAACACGGAAATTTTCAAAGGCCAGATCAAAATGGACACGAACGGCTTCATCATTCCGAACAACGGCACGATGACAAATGTTCCCGGCGTTTTTGTCGCAGGCGACTGCGCGGATCACGTTTATCGTCAGGCCATCACGGCGGCGGGCGCGGGCTGCGCGGCGGCGATCGACGCCGAACGGTTTTTGTCGGCGGAGAACCAGTGATTTCATTCGCGCAAGAAACGGCGAGGTTTTGGCAATTCTGTTTTTGAATTCTTCATTGACGCTGGCGCGCGCGTCATTAAAATTCCAAGCGGTTTAAGGAAATTGATTTCACACCAATTAGAAATAAAAATTATGGCAATTAAAGTCGCAATCAATGGATTCGGTCGGATCGGTCGCCTTGTGTTTCGCGCGATCGCTGAACAAGGCTTGCTCGGCAAGGAAGTCGAAGTCGTCGCGGTCGGGGACATCGTGCCCGCCGACAATCTCGCCTACCTGCTCAAATACGATTCCACGCAAGGCCGCTTCGCCGGCACGGTCGGCTCGAAGAAATCCGCCGCCGACAAAACCGACGATGATGTTTTGATCGTGAATGGAAAAGAAATCCACGTCGTCAGCGCCAATATACCGGCGGAATTGCCGTGGAAAAAATTCGGCGTGGACGTCGTCATCGAATCCACCGGGCTTTTCACTGACGCCGACAAGGCGAATCCAAAATCCGCCTACGGCCACATCACGGCGGGCGCGAAGAAAGTCATCATTTCCGCGCCGGGAAAAAACGAGGACATCACCGTCGTCATCGGCGTGAACCACGAGAAATATGACGCGGCCAAGCATCACGTCATTTCCAATGCGAGCTGCACGACGAACTGCCTCGCGCCGCTCGTCCACGTTTTGCTCAAGGAAGGTTTCGGCATCGAGGAAGGTTTGATGACGACGATCCACAGCTACACCGCGACGCAAAAAACCGTGGACGGCCCGAGCAAAAAAGATTGGAAAGGCGGTCGCAGCGCGGCCATCAATCTGATTCCCTCGACGACCGGGGCGGCCAAGGCGGTCGGCCTCGTTTGTCCAGAAGTGAAAGGTAAGCTGACCGGCATGTCCATCCGCGTGCCGACTCCGACGGTTTCCGTCGTTGACCTGACCGTCCGCACGGTGAAGGAAACAAGTTATGCGGAAATTTCCGCCGCGATGAAGAAGGCGAGCGAGACCTATCTCAAAGGCATACTTGAATGGACCGACGAGGAAGTGGTGAGCAGCGATTTCATCCATTGCAAATCGTCGTCCATCTTTGATTCCGGCTCCGGCATCGAACTGAACAAACGCTTCTTCAAGCTCGTGAGCTGGTATGACAACGAGTGGGGTTACAGTTGCCGCGTGGCCGACCTGCTGAAATTCATGATCGGCAAAGGGCTGTAAGCGAAATTAAAATTCAAAACGGCGGCCTGGAAATAAGTTCGCCGTTTTTATTTGCATTGTCATCCATATGGCCCTATTCATTTGTTATTCTTATAAAAGATTCAGAAAGTAGTAGCCGTTCGAACTTTGCTTCACCAAATGTGTCTCCCAGATGGAATTTTACAGGCGCAATGACTTTCATCAGTCAGGTGCTTGAAGATCCAAAAAGCCGCCTCCGCTTATTTTTTGGCGCGGTATTTATTTTCGCGCTGGTGCTGATTGCTTACAGCCCGATTCTGCCGGGAAGTTTTTTGATGGACGATCATCGGCTAATCAAAGAGGACAATCCGCTGGTGAATGGTGAATTGACGCCGATGAACATCTGGTTTCAGACAGATTTCACGCTGTCTACTTTTGGCTTGTGGCTGCAATGGCTGGCATGGGGCGAAAATCCTGGCGGTTATCACGTCGTGAACATGGCGTTGCAGGCCATAAGTGCGGTTTTGTTGTGGCGCTTGCTGGCGCAGTTGAAAATTCCGGGCGCGTGGCTGGTCGCGGCGGTTTTTGCGGTTCATCCCGTGTGCGTCAACTCGGTCGCGCGCATCGCCGAAATCAAAAACACGCTTTCCCTGCCGTTTTTCATCCTGAGTTTTTGGTCATACCTCCGTTACGAAAACCTTTCCTTAAAAACCGTCGGGCAAAACGAAACTGGCAGTCACCGCTGGCGCGATTACGCCGCGTTATGGTATGGCCTTTCGCTGGTCGCCTTCGTGCTGGCTCTGTTGAGCAAAACTTCGACGGTCATGCTGCCGCTGGTGCTGCTCGGTTGCGTGCTGTGGCGGCGCGGGCGGATCACGCGGCAGGATTTTTTGCAAATCAGTCCTTACCTGTTTTTGTCGCTGGCCTTTGGACTGATGACGGCCTGGTTTCAAAAACATCAGGCAATGGTCGGTTTGACGCTTCAACCAGAAAGCTTTTTGCAACGCTTGATTGGGGGCGGACAAGACTTCTGGTTTTATCTCGGCAAAGCCCTTTTGCCGGTGAACTTGAGCATTGTTTATGTGCGGTGGACGCAGGACGCCACGACCCCGGCTTCGTTTCTTCCGCTTCTCCTTCTGTTTTCCGCCTTCATTTTGTGCTGGCTGTTTCGCCGCATGTGGGGACGGCACGCACTGTTCGGGATGGGATGTTTTTTTATCACCTTGTTTCCGGCACTTGGTTTTTTTGATTCACAATTTCTGACGATGTGGCAGGTCTCGGATCACTTGCAATACCTGCCGTTGATTGCGCCGGTGACGCTGGCCGTTGCTGGACTCGCTTTTCTGCTGAACGTGAAAATTTTCAGATGCGTGGGCATAGTTTTGATCCTGACGCTTTCAGTTTTAACTTATCAACGCGCGCAAGTTTTCGCCACCGAGGAAAGCTTGTTCCGCGACACGCTCGCAAAAAATCCGGCAGCCTCGACCGCGCACAACGATCTCGGCGTCATTCTGGCGAAACGACAAAATTATGCCGAGGCCACCGCCCATTTTTCAGCCGCCGTGCAATCTGATTCGAACAATGCCGCCGCCCACTCGAATCTCGGTCAGGCGCTGTCCATGAACGGAAAATTTTCCGAGGCGGAGCCGCATTTTCTGGCGGCGATCAAACTCAAGACGGATGACCCGCTGGCGCACAAACGGTTCGCCCGCGCTTTGATCCAGCAGGGAAGAAATCCGGAGGCCATCGTCCAGTTACAAGTGGCCTTGTCCTTGAGCACGAAGCCGGATATTCAAACCCGTCTGGACTTGGCTGAACTTCTCTTTCAAACCGGCGATGCCCACAAGGCGGCTGATCAATTCCGCAAGGTATTGTTACTCGAACCCGATTTGCCAGAGCCATTGAACAATCTCGCTTGGATCCTTGCCACCAGTTCAGATGATACGGTGCGTAACGGCATTGAAGCGGTCCAACATGCAGAGCGAGCATGTCATCTGACGGCGTTTAAGCAAACTGGCATGGTCGGCACGCTTGCGGCTGCGTATGCGGAAGCGGGACGATTTCCCGAAGCTATTACCACTGCCGAAATGGCGATCAGGCTGGCGACCACCAACGGCGAGACGCACTTTGCGGACATCAACAATCAACTTCTACCACTCTATCGTGCGAGTATGCCCTACCATGAAACACCAGTCCCTGGCAGAAGCCCATAACCGTCTATTTCATTTTTTCGTCTGCGGCGTTTCCTGAATCACTTTTTTCTTCTCCAACTTTTCCAGCTTCGGCGCGATGACGACCTGGCAATATGGCGCGTTGGAATTGTTGTCGTAGTATTCCTGATGATAATCCTCGGCCTTGTAAAATTTCTTGAGCGGCACGATTTCCGTCACGATCGGATGCTTGAAATTTTCCTGCGCTGCGAGCTTCGATTTTTCCGCAAGCAATTCCTGCTTCTTGTCGCGATATAAAATGATGGAGCGATACGACGTGCCTTCGTCCGCGCCCTGACGATTCAACGTCGTCGGGTCGTGCGCCTGCCAGAAAACTTCCAGCAGCTTGTCGTAGGAAATTTTCGCGGGATCAAATTCGATCTCCGTCACCTCGGCATGGCCGGTCGTCTCGGTGCAGACTTCCTGATACGTCGGATTTTCCGTCGTGCCGCCGGCAAATCCGCTGGTGACGGAAATCACGCCGGGCAACCGTTCAAAGACCGCTTCCATGCACCAGAAGCAGCCGCCGCCGAAATCGGCGATTTCAGTTTTGTTTGTGTTCATAGATTTGGTTTGCGCGAGCGCGGAGAAATTCAGCGTGACGGCGCCCAGTAGAAAATAAATTATTTGTTTCATTGATGATTTGGACAGGTGAAACGTCCATCCGCTCAATCGTTTTCGGGTTTGTCCAGATGTTCGCCCGGCGGCAGGTCGGCGAATTTTTCAAAATGTTCCGGGCGCAATGGCTCGGAAATCGCATGTTCGGCGTTGAACCATTTGCCGAGGTCAACCAGCTTGCAACGCTCCGAGCAGAACGGCGCGAACTTTCCAGCGGACCAGTCGCCGGATTTTTTGCAAGTGGGGCATTTGGCTCTCGAGGGTTTCATTTCGTCTGCGACGCAATCGTTTGGATGTCGCCGACCACGTTTGTCGTTTCGTCCGGCGATGCTCCGCCGTCCTGCAAAATTTTCCGAACGTCCGCAGAAATTGTCTTTTGCTGTTCCGCCGAAAGATGCGAGCTGTTGAATATGGCGTGAACGTCCTGCGCAAGTTTTTGATGCTGATTCTTCATCGCAGCTTTCCCGGCAACGGCGGTTGCAAGGCTGTCGGCAAGCTTGGAAACGGAATTTTCCGGCGGTTTTGCGCCCTGCGCAGCGGCCGTTAAATCATTCACCAGCAATTTTTTTGGCAGAGAATCGGATTTCAGCTCGGACAATTTGCCGAGCGCGTCGAAATCCACGCGAAGGTTCGAGATGTTGCGCAAGGTGGCTTCGAGAGCCGGATTGTCTTGTGGCGGAACGGGCTTTGTCGCCGCAGCGGAAACAGGTGGCGGCGATGGCGGCGAATTATCCTGGTTCGTCGTTTCGTCGCTCATTCTGGTTTCGTTGGCGGAAACATTTTTAGCGCGCTGTATGGCCATCGAATAAGGGTCGGCAACCATGTTGTTTGCCAGAAACAACACGCAGAAAAAAGCCGCGAGCGCCTTCATAAAAACTCAATGGTTCACTATCAAGGTGGAATTTTTTGACAACAATGAAATGTAATCTTCAAGGATGTTTTTCGTTTCATTGAGCGTAGGATCGGGCGGCAAGGTTTTCACCTCCGTCTTCAGATTTGACTTTGCGGCGGCATTTGTCCCGAAAAAATTGGAATCCACGCTGAAAGTGACCCCGTTCGTCGTCGCAAAATAATTGGTGGTCATGAGCGGCTCTGGCGCGGGCAATCCGGGTTGTTCGGCGTTTTCGACGGTGATGTCGTAAATTTTTTCCTCGGGAGCTTTTCGCGCGGCGCGCTCGGCATCGCGCGCCTTGTTTTCCGCGCTGATTTTTTCACGCTCCTTCAACGCCTCGCGTTCGTTGAGGGTCGCGGTTCTGTCGGCCTGCAATTTTTGGAACTGCTCGATGTCCTGCCGGATGTAGGCAAAATCCTGGCTCGTGGCGATGCGCGCGTCGGAGCGGGCGCGCAATTGTGAAAGATAAGGCTGCACAAGGTTCAACTTGTCGTAATTCGCCGCTGGAATCGTGTCCCACGGCAGCGGATTTTCGAGCGAAGTTTCCCCGACGTCGGTAGAATAATTTAGGACATCAGGCAGCACGATGTCCGAGACGACGCCTTTCAACTGGGTCGAGGCGCCGCTGACGCGGTAAAATTTCCGGATGGTGATTTTGACCGTGCCGGGATCGTTGGTCGCGGACGCGTTGGCCGGACGGACAAACGGGCGTAGCGGGTTCAGGTTTTGCACCGTGCCTTTGCCGTGCGTCGAAATATCGCCGACGATGAGCGCGCGACCATAATCCTGCAACGCGGCGGCGGCAATCTCCGCCGCAGACGCACTATAGCGGTTGAGAAGCACGACGAGCGGGCCGTCGTAAAGCACGGAAGAATCGGTGTCGTTCTCCGCGCTCACCGAACCGTCGGACGAACGGGCGAGCACGACGGGACCGTCCTTGATGAACAGGCCCGTGAATTTCACTGCTTCCTCGAGCGAGCCGCCCGGGTTTCTCCGCAGGTCGATGATGATGCCCGTGACGTTTTCCTGTTCTAGTTTTTTTACCAGCTTTGCGACATCAACGGACGTGGATTTTGGGGTTGAGTGCCCGGCGTTTCCGGGCAAGTCGATCGTTGCGTAAAACGATGGCAAATCAATCACGCCCAGCCGGTTTGTACCGCCATGCCCGTCAGGCATTTCAACCAGCTTGGCTTTCGCCTCCTGATCTTCGAGTTTGATTTCGTCGCGTGTCAAGATCACGACGCGGCGTGCGGCGCGGTCGTCCGCCGGACTGATGGTCAGTCGGACTTGCGTTCCCTTTGGGCCTCGGATGAGCTGGACGACCTTGTCGAGTTGCATATTGACGACATCTACGGGCGGGCTGTTGCTTTGAGCGACGGCAATGATGCGGTCTTTTTCATTAACTTGTTTGCTTTTGTCCGCCGGGCCGCCACGAATGAGCGAGTTGATCGTGCAATAACCTTCGTCATCCGTCAATTGCGCGCCGATGCCGAACAGCGACAGGCTCATTTCAATGGAAAAATCCTGCGCGTGCTCGGTGTTCAGGTAATCCGAATGCGGATCGTAGGCGTGCGCCAGCGCGTCAAGGTAGGCCTGCAACACATCCGTGCCGTCCCAATTTGTCGCCATGCGCAAACCCGTGTTGTAACGATGCGCGAGCGCGGCGGCAATCTCGGCGTCGGCGTTTTTTGGCAGGGTCAAAACCGGACCGTTGGTAGGTGAAATTTCACGGCTCAATTTTTCCTGCAAATATTCGTAACGCAGGCGGTCGCGCCAGATCTGTTTCGCCTCGTCGAGATTTTTGGGGAAGGGCGCATGGCGTCGGTCGGTCAAAAACCTTTCATCGCCGGTGAATTTGAAATTGTCCTGTTTGAGCAATTCATCCACATAGGCGGCGTGCTGCTGGAAGCGTTCGAGAAAGCGCCTGAAGATCTCAAACGCAGGCGTAAGGTCGGCGACGCCATTGGCATTGACCGTGAGCGTGTCGAGGTTCGTGCGCCAGTGAGAAAACTCGGCGAGGTCCGATTGCAGAAAATTTTCATGCCGCGGGTCAAGTCCTTCGCTACCGCCGACGTAGCCGTCGAAGAATTTTTCCGACATCTCCGTGTCGAACGGTTGTTGCGAATAATTATAATTATCCAGCACGCGCGCGGTAATGTAGGCTATGCGCCCGTCATTCGGGCCGGGCAGGGGCGCATTTTGAGATGTCGCTGCAGAAGGCGGGGCACTTCTGGCCGTATTACAGGTGTTGACCGCGAGGATGGCGAGCAGCGCGGCAAGTGCTATGAATTTGTTATGATGCATTTTGATTTGCACTGATTCGACCAATTGTAGTGGAATCCGTTCAGCAAAGGAAAATCATTTTGCAGGCGCGGTTTTTCGGCGGCAAAACCGGATTAAAATTTTGACTTGAAATCCCAGCCGTTCGCGGACAAAATAAAAAAACCATGAAGACAATTTTTTTGACGGCGGTTTTTTCTCTAACGGCAACGGCTTCATTGTTCGCCGACGGTGCGAATGTTTTGAGCGACGAACGGGCGCGCGACAGCTATGCCATCGGCATGATGCTCGGCGCGAATTTCAAACAGCAGGGGATTGATGTGGACAATAATCTCGTGTTGCGAGGGATGAAGGATCAGCAATCCGGCGGACGGACGCTTTTGACGCAGCAGGAAATGCAGGCGACACTCCATGAGTATCAGCAGGTGCTGGCTGCGAAGCAGCAAAAAATGCGCGCGGAACTGGCCGCAAAAGACAAAGCCGATGGCGAAGCTTTTCTTGAGACGAATCAAAAAAAGCCCGGCGTCATCACGCTGCCGGACGGACTTCAATATAAAGTTCTCACTGACGGCAGTGGCGTGAAGCCGATGCCCGCCGACACTGTGACGGTAAATTACCGCGGCACGTTCATTGACGGCACGGAGTTCGACAGCTCGGCCAAGGAAGGTCATCCGGCACAATTTCTAGTCAACGGAGTCATCCACGGCTGGACGGAGGCGCTTACGCAGATGAAGGTCGGTTCCAAATGGCAGTTGTTTGTCCCTCCCGGACTCGCCTATGGCGAACAAGCCCGTCCCGGCATCCCCCCGAACTCCACGTTGATTTTTGAAGTGGAATTGCTTGATACAAAAGCCCCGCCGCCGCCCGCTTCCAGCGACATCATTGAGGTGCCTTCGGCGGACGAAATAAAAAACGGTGCAAAAATTCAAACGCTCAAGCCGGAAGACGTCCAAAAACTCCAGTCGAAATCAAACCCGAACTGACCGTTCGTGTTTGAACATTTGCTTCGGCACGCTGTCCATTGTTCCGAAGTTATGAAAAAGATTTTCGCGTCTTTGGCGGGATTTTTGTCGTCCATTGTCGGCGCCTTGCTGGTCACCGCCATTTTTCATTTCACGCTCTTGGGCAAGGATGCACCGCCCAACATCACTGTTTCGTCCACACCCGTCGACCGCGATGCCAAGCTTGGCACGAGCTTCGCACCCATCGTCAAAAAAGCCGCGCCGAGCGTCGTGAACATTTACTCCACTCGCACCATCCACGAACAGCCGGTGCGAAACCCGTTTGAGGACGACCCGCTTTTTCGACAATTTTTCGGCGATCAAATCCCGCAACAAAACGACCAGCCGCGCACGCGCAAGGAGCAAAGCCTCGGCTCCGGCGTCATCATTTCTTCCGACGGCTACATATTGACGGCCAACCACGTCGTCAACGGCGCGGATGAAATCAAAGTCGCCATCGCCGACAATGACAAAAAGGAATTCACCGCCAAAGTCATCGGCACGGATCCGCAGACGGACGTGGCGGTTTTGAAAATTGAAGCGACGGGTTTGCCAGCGATCACACTTGGCGACAGCGAACAGTTGGAAGTTGGCGACGTTGTTATTGCCGTTGGAAATCCATTTGGCGTCGGTCAGACGGTGACGATGGGGATTGTCAGCGGCCTGAGCCGGCATGGTTACGGCATCAACGGCGCGAACGGCTATGAAAATTTTATCCAGACCGACGCGGCAATCAATCCCGGCAATTCCGGAGGTGCTCTCGTGGACGCCGAAGGCCGGCTCGTCGGCATCAACACATGGATCGCCACCCGCAGCGGCGGCAGCGAAGGCGTCGGGTTCGCCGTGCCCATCAATATGGCGCGCCACGTCATGGATCGCCTCATCAGCGGCGGAAAAATCACGCGCGGCTATCTCGGAATCACCTTGCAGGACATCGATGCCGACCTTGCGAAACAATTCAGCCTGCCCGACGAGAACGGCGCGCTCGTGGACGACGTGTTGAGCAACGCGCCCGCCGAAAAAGCCGGGATTAAATCCGGCGACGTGATTGTCGCCTTCAACAACAAGACCGTCGCCGACGGACACAGCTTGCAACTGACCGTCTCCGATTGCGCGCCCGGAAGTTCCGCGACGGTGAAAGTGATCCGCAAAGGCCAGGAAAAGATTTTCACCGTGACGCTCGGAGAGCTCCCGAAAGAGATCGGCGGCAATTCTGAAAACCAAAACGGTTCTGATTCGGACAATTCAAAAACCGACGCGCTCGACGGCGTGACAGTGGACGATCTGAATCGCGACGTGCGGCAGGAATTGAAAATTCCCGACGACATACTCGGCGCGATCGTCACGGATGTGGACGCCGATTCCAACGCCGCCGAGGCCGGGTTGCAAAAAAACGATGTCATCGTGGAGATCAACCGTCAGCCGGTGGGCGATGCGGATGGCGCGGTCAAACTTTGCAAGCAGGCCAAGGACGATCACATTCTCCTCAAAATCTGGCGGCGCACCGGCGATTTCGCCGGCACGCGCTATTTGAGCGTGGACAACACGAAAAAGGAGAAATAATTTTCCGGCGAACAACTTTGTCTTCTTGCGGCTTTGACAAAACGCCACAAGCGGGCAAATTCATTTCCGACTGCCGCCTGACGACAGCCAACCATGCCCGTCCAATACAAAGATTATTACGCAAGCCTCGGCGTTCCGCGCACCGCCAGCGCCGACGAGATTAAAAAATCCTTCCGCAAGCTCGCGCGCCAGCATCACCCCGATGTGGCCAAGGACAAAAAAAAGTCCGAGGAGAAATTCAAGGAGATCAACGAGGCTTATGAAGTTCTCTCCGACCCGGCCAAGCGGAAAAAATACGACGAACTGGGCGCAAACTGGAAATCCGGCGCGGAATTCCGTCCGCCGCCGGGATATGGAAATTTCAGCGGCGGTCAAAACCCGCGCGGGCGCGGGATGAGCACCGAGGAATTCGAAACGCATTTTGGCGGCACCGGCTTCAGCGATTTCTTCGAACAGATTTTTGGCTCGCGGGTGCGCGGCACGGGCGGTGCGGATGGTTTAGATCCGCGCGGAAATTTTGGCGGGCGGGAGATGTCCGAACGCGGACGCGACGTGGAAGGCGACATCATGGTCACACTCGAGGAAGCCGCGCGCGGCTCGGTGCGCGAAGTCAACGTGCGGCACACGGTCGGACGCTCGGTCAAAACCGAAACGCACCAGGTGAAAATTCCGCCGGGCGTGACGGAAGGGCAGAAATTGCGCCTTGCCGGACGCGGCGAACACGGTTCGGGCGGCGGCGTGGCGGGCGATTTGTATCTGCGCGTGCGGCTTGCAAAACATCCCGACTTCGAGGTCGAAGAGCACCATCTGATTCACGAAACCGAACTTGCGCCATGGGAGGCCGCTCTCGGCGCGGAAATTTCCGTTCCCACCTTGACCGGCCAAGTGAACATAAAAATCCCCGCCGGGACTCAAAGCGGCCAGAAACTCCGCGTGCGCGGACGCGGCCTGCCGCCGTCCGGCGATTTGCTCGTCGTCACAAAAATCGTCGTGCCGGCAAAAATTTCCGATCCGGAGAAAAAAATATGGGAACAATTGCAGCGTGAATCCAATTTCAATCCGCGAAGTTGACCATACCGGCTCGTGGAGCGAGTGGTAAAAATTCTTATCGTTGCTCTTGCAAATGTCCCGCGCTTGACAGACTTTATTTCACCAAGCCCGAGCCGCCATTAGGATTTTAGAAAGATTGGCTTGAATCATGCACATTCACTGATGATGAACTACCATGAAATAATGAGTTTTGTTGCCGGGACGCTGCAATTCGTCGTTGCCGGCTACGCCTTGAGGCTGAACCGGCTGTTCGGGACGATGCGCGTCGGCTGGTCGTTGTTTTGGGCTTTTTTGCTTCTGGCATTGTTGCATTTGCTTCAATCCTTGGCCCGGTTCCATGCTCCAACAGAGTTTGGGGTCGAGATTGAAGTGATGTATTCGCTCATTTCACTTCTGCTGTTGATCGGCATGGTTCACATGGAAACCCTGCTAAAGGAGAATATGCGGGTGGAACGCGAGGAGCAGCGGATGCGGGCGGAATTGGAATCACAGGTGAAACAGAAAACGGCGCACCTCACCCGGGCCATTGAAGAGCTGCAATCGGAAATTGACGAACGCAAACGGGTCGAAGAACAGGTCGAGACGACACACATGGAGCTTCGGGCTGTTTCCCGGCAGGCGCAGATGGCGCAGATGGCCGCCAAAGTGCTCGAGAACGTGGGCAACATGCTCAAGAGCGTTGACCACTCCGCAAGCCTGGTTTCCGACCACGTGAAGGAATCCAAAATCGCCAATGTCGTCCGCGTCGGCGCCTTGATACGCGAGCACGCGGCCGATTTGGGGAATTTCATGGCGCATGATCCGAGGGGACAAAAACTACCTTTGTATATCGCGGAATTGGCCGAGCATTTGAGCATTGAACAGAATGCGCTCCTCGTTGAACTGGAATCCCTCAAAAAAAATCTCAAGGAAATCGTGGCGATGCAGCAGAGCTACACCAAACCATCCGGAAGCATGGCCGGAGAAAGCAGAATCCGGTTGTGAACGCAAGCGGCGTAAGACTTCAATGCTCAAAACACACTGCGGCTTGACCGAGTTGGACGCTGGCTTTAGTTTGGGCTGATGTCGAACGCGTCCAAAAGGAAAATGACCCGGGCATTGATGCTCGGTGTCGGCCTTGATTCCGACGGACACAAGCGGCTGACGACCGGCCCGAATTTCGCGCTCGTCGGCGGCTCGCAGGAAACCCACGAGCAGATGACCGAGAAGGCCGTCAAGATCAACGAAAAACTCAAGGCGCGCGGCAAACAACTCGAAACGGTCACGCACGAGGAGTTCGACGACATCGCGCAGGAAGTCGGATTGAAGAAGGCCGGGCCGCCTCATCCGAAGCGATAAAACTTGCTGTCTGCTTTTGCCGCAGGGTAAATTATTTTTTCATTGGTCGCCTCGGTAGCTCAGTTGGTAGAGCAGTTGACTCTTAATCAATTGGTCGTGGGTTCGAATCCCCCCCGGGGCACCATCTTACTTTCTCAAAAGTTTTGTTCAAAAAACTGCTGCGGTCGTTTATCTTCTCGTCATGCACGCTTTTCCCATCGTCTTGGTCGCGCTGGGCGTGGGTTTGGCGACGACTGAACTCGACGCCGCGGATCAGGGTCAAGTTTCGTCCGTTGTGGTCACGAATGTCGGACAGTTGCAGCATTTGAATTTTCAAGAGTTGAACGCGGATTATTCAATCCGGCTGGACGGGACTGTCTGGTGGGTGAATCCGGCGCAAGGGAAATTGGTGTTGCACGACGCATCCGGGACGGCGGAATTGGAAGCGGACTTGCGCAGCCAGCCTGTGCGATTCGGCGAGCGAGTGCAATTGGACGGCAGCGGCTCAATCATACGCAGAGGCGCGGGCTTTCGGATTGGCGCGAGCGAATCGTCGTGGGATGTGAAAATCGCGGGGCAGGGGACGTTGCCGGATTTCCGGTGGATCGCCATCGGCCAGCAGTTGAACGAAAACGAGGATGACCTGTGGGCTGAAGTGGAAGGCGAGGTGACGACGGTGAGCGAAAAGCCGGACGGCTGGCATTTGGAATTGAGCGCGATGGGCGGCAGTATGCGGATGGAAATCGGGGACGCTTCCGGCTTGTCTTCCGCGCTTCTGTTGAATCACCGGATTCGTGCGACGGGATTTTGTCAGGGCGCCTTCACGACGAGCGGACAAAAAATTCCCGGCGTTTTGCTGGTGCCAAGCGGCGAGGAAATTGAATTTGTCGAAACCGCGTCCAATCACAGTACGGTCGGCGAAACAAATAAAAACTCCGCAATGCTTCCCATGTTGACGAATGCAATCACGATCAACCAAATGAAGCGCGAGGAAGCCGAACGCGGATACCCGGCCAAGATTCAGGGCGTGGTTATATGCGTCGTGTCGAACCGCCCGGCTTTCATCGTTCAGGACGCGACACGGGCGGTTTATGTTGTCGTTAATTCAGCGATCATTCCGGAACTTCCGCAAATAGGTTCTTATCTGGAAGTCACGGGTAAAACGGACAAAGGCTCGTTTGCCCCGATTGTGCGCGCGCAACAAATAAATATCCTGGGCTTGGGGAACCTGCCGGAACCGACACGGCCAAGCTGGGATCAACTGATGAACGGCAGCCTTGACGATCAATGGGTGGAATTGAAAGGCATCATCGTGACCATGACCAACCGCTCGACGGAGTGGACATCAATCAGATTGCGTACGCAAGACGGCACGCTGCCGGTGGATTTTCGCGCGCTGGGCATGACATATAAAACGCTCGGACATTATAAGAACGCGCTTGTGCGTTTGCGCGGATGCCTGTTCGTCTTGCGCGATGTTAAAACCGACCAGGTGCGGTTGGGCGGAATCCGGATGTATGTGAACGATATCACGATGGATGAACCGGCGCCGGTGGATTCATTTTCCATTCCAAAAAAGACGGCTGCGGAACTCACGCTTTTTGACCCGCAAGCCAACGCCTTTCAACGAGTGAAAGTGTCGGGACAAATCGTTTATGTGAGAGGCGCGGAAAATTTCATGATGGACGGCACCAACGGCCTGCGTTTTGTGGCGCAGCAACCGCTTGGATTTCAAGCCGGCGACTTGGTGGAAGTGGTGGGCTTCCCGGAATTGGGCGGCCCCGCGCCGGTTCTATCCGAAGCGGAAGCGTGGAAAACCGGGCACGCCGCATTGCCGGAACCTAAAAATCTGCAGTTGAGGGATTTGATCCGAGCGGGCAACGATTCGATTTTGGTGCGGGTGCAGGCGTTGCTGGCGGGCATAAGAGTCACGGAAACGAACGAGGTGCTGGAAATGCAGGCGGGCTCATGGAGATTTTTGGCGCGATTGAATGAAGGCAATGATTTCGCCCAGCCGCTCCGCATCGGCAGCAAATTGGAATTGACGGGCGTGTATTGCGCGCAAAGCGGATACAAAAATCCGGGCGAGGACATCGCCGCGGTTGATCTGCTGCTCAATTCGTCGGCGGACATCAAGGTGTTGAGCCAGCCGTCTTGGTGGACACTGCAACGGCTGCTGGTGATTGTGGGTTTACTGGCGTGCTTGCTGGCGGTCACGGTATTGTGGATCACCCAGCTTCACTGGCAAGTCGAAAAACGCACCACCGAACTTGAAACACAAATTCAAGAACGACAGCGCATCGAGCATCAACGGGCGATGGAGCAGGAACGCGCTCGCATCGCGCAGGATTTGCACGATGAACTCGGCTCAAGCATCACTGAAATCAGCATGCTGGCCGCAAGGACGAAATCCACTTCTGCCCTCGAAGAAAACCGCAGCCGTTATCTCGAACAGATGAGCGGCAAGGCCCGCGAAATGGTGGTCGCCTTGGACGAAATTGTTTGGGCGATGAATCCCATGCACGACTCTCTGGCATCGCTTGTAAGTTATTTTTGCCTTTATGCGGATCGCTTTCTGGGATTGGCAAACATCACATGGCGGCTCGAAAACGAGCACGAGCCCGCCGACCATGTGGTGAATTCACAGCATCGTCACCAATTGTTTTTGGCCTTCAAGGAAGCGCTCACCAATGTTGTGCGCCACTCCGGTGCCACGGAAGTCCGCCTGAAGATTCAAGTTGAACATGGTGAATTGCGTCTGTCCATTGTTGACAACGGACGCGGCCTTTCGGCGGGCGGTCACAATGAAGCAATGGACGGTTTGGTCAACATGAGGACGCGCATTGAAAAACTGGGCGGAAGATTTGAAGTGCTCAGCGAAGCCGGGCAGGGAACCAGTTTGCGCTTTCACCTGCCCGCAAACCAAAAACTATGACTCGAATTGCCATCGTTGAAGACAACAAAACCATCCGCGAAAGTCTCATGGAGTTTGTCCATGCGGATTCAGAATGCTGCTGCGTCTGCGCCTGCGCGACGGCGGAGGAAGCCTTGAAGCAGATTCCCAAGCACGCACCGGAGATTGTGCTGATGGACATCCAGCTGCCAAATATTTCGGGCATCGAATGCACCGCCCAGCTCAAACAACTCATGCCCGCGCTCCACATAATAATGGTGACGGTGTATGAAGATACGGAGCGCATCTTCAAGGCACTGAGCGCAGGCGCGTGCGGTTATCTATTGAAACGCTGCACGCCCGAAGACCTTGTTTCCGCTATCCGCGAAGTCAAGCAAGGCGGCGCGCCTATGTCGCGGGAAATCGCGCGCAAAGTCATTTTCTCATTTCAAAATCCGATTGCGGCAACGGCCGAAGTGGAAGACCTCTCGCCGCGCGAACGCGAAATTCTCGAACTGCTCGCCCAGGGTTTCTCCAATAAGGAGATAGCCCATCGCGTGGGTGTGAGCGACGGGACGGTTCGCTGGCATCTCCGGCACGTTTATGACAAGCTGCATGTCCGCTCCCGAACCGAGGCGGCGTTAAAGTTCAGGTCGGTCAAGACGGGATAGCCGATGAACTGAACGCCAGTTTGGACAGGGATACCGTGCCCAAAAACCACACATTTGTGAGGCTAGGCAAATTCTTAAATTTCGAACATTGTTCTGCATCACGTTTTTCCACCGACTAGATGCCACAAACATCTGCATTTGATGTTGGCTGGAAAGATGGGTGTCAAAATCTATGAAAAACTCGAATTCTCGCCACATATTGTCTTCCATATTCATCACTTCCTGCGCCCGCTGTATCGCAGCCACTTGCACAGCCAGGGCGCTTTTATTTTTTACCCTGCTGTCTGTTTTGTTGGCGTTTGCGCCAACAACACCGGCAGCCAATTTGACTTGGGATGCCAGTGGCACAAGCCCCACAGCGCCGACAGACGGAGCTGGCAGCTGGTCCACCGCGAACGCCAACTGGTCTAATGGTTCCATCGATAGTGTTTGGACAAATGGCGACAACGCAATCTTTGGGTCGGGTGGCGCGGGTGGGGCTATCGCGGTGGGCAGCGGGGTGATAGTCGGCAATATCACACTCAACACCAATTACAGCTTTTCTGGAAATACGCTGACACTCACAAACGGCGGCATCATTACCGGTGCCTTGGGCACAAGCAATTCTATCAGTTCATTTTTTGGAGGCAATATCGGGTGGGTTTTGGAAGGTGGAGGTGTGATTAGTCGCGGTGGCATCAGTGGTAACGACACTTATGCTGGCACGGCCATTATTGACAACGGCACGGTGTTTGCCGGCGGCAATGACACACGGGCTTATTTCACGGGAGATGTGCTTGTGAACAGCAACGGAACATTAATGTTTTACAACGGCGGTTCAGCTCTTGGTCAGGGTATTTTGGGCGGCAGCAAGATTTTGGTTCTCAATGGCGGTCTTTTGTACGGCACTTCCAACTCAAAATATCTGCAAGTCAGCAAAATGGTTATAGACAATGGGGGACAAATGCAGGGATTGAGCATTACTATTATGACGAACTTGGATGCTCGTAGTGGATTCATAGGAGGGGGAAAAGGAGTAGGGAGGTATGTGGTATGCACCTTGGCCAAATCCACAGCGGGCACACTTACAATCACAAACCAAATTTATGCCACCGGCGTTGGTTACTCCAATGTGACATTGAATGCCGGACAATTGATTTTTGACAAGAGCGTGGAAAAAACGGCCAATAAAATCACCGGACCAATCTTCTTCGGCGGCGGCTCGTTGATTTTGAGCAACGGCGTCGGCGCGACCGCTGGTGGTGAAAGTGCCATTCTCTCCACCACAGTGAATCCGGGTGCTTCCATCGTCAGGTCGTTGACGAACGGAACAGCATCGGCAAACAACGGTGCCCTCGCGCTCAATGCAATCACACGAAAAGTCGGCGGCACTTTGGATGCTTTTGCGAGTACTAATAGCGCTATTACGACCACTTCAGGAAATGTTAATGGTATTCTTGGCGGATGGGCCACTTATAATAACACTGATTGGGCGGTCGGCACCACGCTCGCGGCGTTGGCAGCGGCCAACTATCAGGCTGATCTCAATCCTGCAAACTGGGGCACGGTCAGCAACGTGACTTTGAATGCGAGCACGTCGTCCAATGTTGGCGACGGCACGAACATCAATTCATTGAGACTCACCGCTGCTTCCACTGTCACGCTCAACGGCACCCTAACGCTTACTTCCGGCGGTTTGCTTGTCACCGGCAGCGGGGACACGGTCATTACCGGGGGCACCCTTAAAGGCGGCAGCGGAGCCGACCTCATCGTACAGCAATATGCCAGCGCCAATACTTTGACCATCAGTTCAACCTTGGCCAACAATGGTGCCGCGACATCGTTGACAAAATCCGGCCCCGGTAAATTGGTCATTAACGGCACAAACAACCTGTCTGGCACCAACTTCCTGAATGCCGGTGTGCTTGAAGTCAGCAACCTGACCCAGTTGGCCAGCGGCCCCATTATAATGACTGGTGGCACCCTGCGCTACACGGGTGTTGGTGTCACGAACAGTCTCCCAATTACGCTCAACGGCTTGGGTGGAACATTTGATGTCAGCAGTTCGAGCACAACACTCACGGTGACCAACAACATAAATAATTCGGACGGTATTCAGGTCGCGGGATTAACCTCGAGCCAGTTGATGGGCAACCTCGGCGGATTGACCAAAATTGGCAGCGGCAATCTGGTCCTCACGGGCAGCAATTATTTCAACGGCATCACAATCGTGAGCAACGGGGTGTTGTCCATCAATGGCACCGAAGCTTATGATACCAATACCTATTTCGCCGGCAAGGTCGCGGTTTATGGCGGCATTTTGAATGGTAATGGAACTATAAATGGCATTGTGGCGGTCAAAAACGGCGGCACCATTTCCGCCGGCAATATCGGCACGCTGACCCTGGTGACCAACCTCACGTTGGAAAGCGGTTCCACAAGTCTCTTTGAAGAGTCAAATTCTGTCTCCGGTGATATGCTGCAAGTCCAAGGCAATCTGACCATCCAAACCAATTGCACGGTTGCCGTCAGCGTCTTGGGCGCAGCACTGAATCCGATAACAAATACGATTGTCTCCTGTAATGGAACAATCTCCGGCTCGTTTAATCCCACCGTCGCTATTGTCGGCGGATCTATAAACGGATCCGTGTCGCTTGATTACAGCGTTCCCGGACAGATCAGATTGGTGATCATTCCTCAAGTGGTCATCACCAGCCAGCCGACAAACAATGCGGTCAGCGTCGGCGCTGATCTCACCACCTCGGTTGCCGCCACTGGCAGTTCTCCACTATACTATCAGTGGTATTTTTACGGCAGTTCCCCCAACAATACGCCATCACCCGTCACCGGCCAGACCAGTGCTGCGTTTGACTTTGCCAATGCCCAGTCGTCCAATTCCGGCTTTTACGCCGTCGTAGTCACCAACAACTACAATTCCGTGACCAGTTCAATCGTGACTTTGATTGTTGGTCCTTATTGCCCTGACATTACTGGTCCCAACAGTCTGGTTGTCACCCAGGGCAATAACGGCACATTTACAGTCACGGTTGTTTTGGCCAATCCCCAACCCACCTTTCAATGGCAGACCAATGGCGTCAATGTTGCTAACGCAACAAACTCTTCCTTGACGTTCAACAACATTCAGTTTGCGTTGAATGGCACCACGGTTTCCGCCATCGTCACCAACATCGCCTGCATGGAGACCAACAATGCGACTTTAACAGTTTTGGTGCCGCCTACAATCACCACTCAACCGACAAATATTACGGTCAATGTGGGTGATGCCGTGACTCTTGTTGGAGGTGCCAGCGGTCAACCCGCACCGGGGTTACAGTGGTATAAAAACGGCCAGCCTATCGGCGGCCAAACAGCTACCACATTGATAATCGCCAGCGCGCAGGGGTCGGACAATGGGATTTATTCGCTCGTGGCCACGAATGCAGCGGGCACGGCATCTACCACCAATGCCGTCCTTCAAGTCAATTCTACAGCGCTGGCCGAGACTGTCGTGTCTCCCACCAATAATGCCACCGGCGTGCGCTATGACACGCCATTGTATATCACCTTTAATAACCCGATTTCAGTCGTCAACCACGGCAGGATTAGCATCTATAACGTCACCAATCCTGTCACGCCGGTGGATATTATTGACATGAGTTCTAACGCCATGGTTATCAGCATACTCAACGCCGGACTTGGAACTACCATGACCAACAACATACAGGCACATAGTCCATTCCAAGGTGACAGCACGGCCTTCAATTATAACCCGGTCATAGTCACCGGCAGCACGGCGGCGATTTATCCGCATTCGGGAGTTATGACGTCTAATCAAACCTACTATGTGACGCTGGATTCAGGAATTGTTAAGGACAGCTCCGGAGCGTATTTTGCGGGCATTTCAGCCACGAATGTGTGGAAGTTCAGCACCAAGCCGACTGGCCCAGCCAACTCGACCAATTTGGTCGTGGCCGCCGATGGCAGCGGTGACTTTGCCACCGTGCAAGGTGCAGTGGATTCCATACCTGCCGCCAATACCAACTACACGCTAATCAACATCCGCAACGGCACTTACACGGAAATTGTGAACATCTCGGGCAAAAATAAAGTCACCTTCCGTGGGCAAAGTCGCACGGGAACCGTTGTCGGATACCCCAACAACTTTAATATCGCCACCGGTGGCTCCACCACCAGTCGGATGGCGTTCAAGGTGAATGCGAACGACATCTCGATTGAAAACATGACGGTCGTCAACACCACGCCGCAAGGCGGTTCCCAGGCCGAAGCAATCATGGTCAACACGGGAGCCGCCCGATTCATCCTTAACAACGCCAATGTGAACAGTCTTCAGGACACCATTTTGGTCAACGTCAATTCAGCCCAAGGCTATTTCTACAACACCACGATAAAGGGCAATTTTGATTATCTTTGGGGCGGAGGCAATGTCTTCTTGACCAATTGTTTGATTTATACCGTGACGAATACCTATGTCACAAACAACTACAACCTGACTGCCTCGCGCACAGACTTCGGTGCCAGCAACGCAACGAACCGTTGGCTGAATCCTAGTGCCTCATACACGGCTGATGGCATTTCGTATGTGAACTGCGATCTTCAAGCTGATCCCTCAGTCACCACCGTTACTTTGGAAGATGCCAATGGCACCGCCAACGGTTTGGTAGCGTTCATTAATTGCTTGATTGATACAAACCATTATGTGACGCCGGTGGCTGGTATTTTGAGTACTTATGTTCTGTGGGAATATGGCAACAGTAACGTTGACGGCTCTACTCCGGCTTCACTGGGTCTTACCGTGCTGCCAAACAGCGACCCGCGCCTGCTGGCCGCCGAAAATGCGACAAACTGGCTTTATGGCTGGCAGCCGGCCTTGGCACCCAACATCACAAGCCAGCCGATCAGTGCGACCGTCACCAATGCTCAATCCACGAACTTCACTGTGAGCGCCACCGGTATACCTGATCCAGCCTACCAGTGGTATAAAGACGGTTCACTCATCTCAGGAGCGACCAGCGCCACGTTCAACATCGCCAGCGCAGTGCGGACTAATGGCGGCAGTTATACCGTGGTGGTGAGCAATGGCTCCGGAAGCGTGACCAGCCTTGTTGCCACGTTGACATACAACGACACAGCACCGGTGGTGAACCCATCCACATATTCGCGCCCGGCGGGATTCCCGTTGGTCATTGCCATCGCCAGCAATCTGGCGACGAATTGGAGTGACGTGGACGGCGATCCGCTGGCACTGACGGGAAGCATCAACAGCACCAACGGGGCATCGGTGAGTTACGACAGTACTTATGTTTACTACACCAACGCCAACAACGTGGCCGACCAGATTAATTATTTGGTGGGGGATGGCTTTGGCGGGAACACACCTGGAATCATTAATGTTCTCGTCGGCCCGCCGCCGACCAATTCCATCGCAAGCACGGTTGTCAACGGCGATGGCACTGTCACCTTGAGTTTTGTCGGTGTTCCTTATTACATATATCAACTGGATACGACGACAAATCTGGCACCGCCGGTGTTCTGGACAACGATTAGCACCAACACCGCGGACATCAATGGCCTGTGGCAGGTTACGGATTTGCAGGCGACGAATTATTCACAACGATTCTACCGCTCTGCATACCGCCCTTAAAGGCTAGCCGAATAAATCAGCGCGTCATTGCCATGCAATGACGCGCTTTTTTTATGATAAAAGGTTGCCATAATTTCTGCGAGTGAATAGTTTTTCGCCTTCAAAGTTGAAACCTAAATCATGATCGCGCCGGCGCCGAAAAATATTTTCTTTGCAAACACCCTCCAAGCGCGTATTAAGGACAAAATAAATTTTTTATGAAAAAAATAATCCAACTCATCATGCTGGCAATGGCTGGGCTCGGGACGGCGTGCCTTGTCGGTTGCGCATCCACGTCAGACATCGGGGTCGTGGGAAAATCTCGTTTTGGCAAGACGCCGGACGGCACGCGGGTCGAGATTTACACGTTGCGCAACAGCCGCGGCATGGAGGCAAGCATCATGACCTACGGCGGCACCGTCGTGTCGCTCAAAGTGCCCGACAAACATGGCAAGCCGGGCGACATCGTGCTCGGCTACGACAAGCTCGGCAGTTACCTGACAAACAGTCATTGCTTCGGCGCGCTCATCGGCCGCTACGCCAACGGCATAGCCAATGGACAGTTCGCGCTCGACGGCACCACTTGCATGCTGGGCACGAACAACGGGCTGGAAGGGTTTGACAAGGTTGTCTGGAAGGCGAAGCCCGTTGAAACTTATTACGGCCCCGCGCTGGAGCTGACTTATGTGAGCAAGGACGGTGAAGAAGGTTATCCCGGCAACCTTTCGGTCACGGCGATTTATTCGGTCACGGAAAAAAATGAACTGCTGGTGCAATTCAAAGCCACGACTGACAAGGACACGGTTTGCAACTTTACGCATCATTCCTGTTTCAATTTGCGCGGCGGCGGCGACATTCTCGACCATGTCGTCCAGATTGACGCGGACAAGTTCACGCCGGTGGACAGCGCTTTGATCCCAACCGGCGAACTGAAGCCGGTGGACGGCACGCCGTTTGATTTCCGCAAAGCGACCGCAATTGGCGCGCACATCAACGACACAAACGATGATCAGATCAAATTTGCCGGCGGCTACGATCACAACTGGGTGTTGAACAAGCTGCCGGACGAATTCGGGCTGGCTGCGACCGTTTATGAACCGACTTCGGGCCGCGTGATGGAAGTTTGGACGACCGAGCCGGGGCTGCAGTTTTCTACCGGGCATTTTCTCGACAAAATCATCAAGGGCAAGAAGGGCAAGCGGATATATCAATTCCGCGACGGCTTTTGCATGGAACCGCAGCATTTTCCGGATTCCCCAAATCATCCGGATTTTCCCACGACAGAATTAAAGCCGGGTGAAATTTACCAGAGCACGATTTTCTACAAATTTTCGACGAAGTGACATTGTAAGTTTCACCACCGTTTTCACGACCAGCAGCTGGAACGAAAGATTCGTTCCGGCTTTTTTCTTTACTCATTTTAAACCTGCGATATTCTAACGGGTCGATTTTTTGAAATCAGGATGAATTTATGGCTAAACTTACGGTTCGAGATTTGGATGTTCGTGGCAAACGCGTTTTTTTGCGCGTGGATTACAACGTGCCGCTGGAGGAAAAAAACGGCAAGATGGTCATCACCGATTTGACCCGCATCGTTGAGACGTTGCCGACACTGAAACTGCTCATCGAAAAAGGCGGCAAACTGATTCTCACCGCCCATCTCGGTCGTCCGAAAGGCAAACGTGAAGCCACGATGTCGCTCGCGCCGGTCGCCGTGAAGCTTTCAGAACTGCTCGGCAAGCCCGTCGGCTTCGTGGACGATTGCATCGGCGAAAAAGTCGAGAAGGCTGTTGCCGCGATGAAAAATGGCGATGTGGTGCTGCTCGAAAATGTCCGCTATTACAACGAAGAGGAAGCCAACGATCCGGCGTTCGCCGAAAAACTCGCGAAAATCGCCGATGTTTATGTTAATGACGCGTTCGGCGCGGCGCATCGCGCCCACGCTTCGACGGAAGGCGTCGCCCGCGTCGTCACCAAGCGTGGCGGAAAAGCCGCCGCCGGTTTGTTGATGGAACGAGAACTGAAATTTCTCGGTGATGAACTGGAAAATCCGGCGCGTCCGTTCGTCGTCATCCTTGGTGGTGCGAAAGTTTCGGATAAAATCAAGGTCATTGACCGTTTGCTCGAAAAAGCGGATACCATTCTCATCGGCGGCGCGATGGCTTACACCTTCAAGCTCGCGCACGGGGTAAAAACCGGAAAATCGCTTGTCGAGCCGGATCACAAAGGCACGGCGCTTGCCGCCGAAGAAAAAGCCAAGAAGCTCAAGGTAAATTTCCAATTGCCGACGGACACGATCATCGCGACGCCAGTGGACACGGGCAAGCTGAACAAGAAGGGCAAGCCTGTTTTTGATTTGATCAATGTTCGCACGGTGCGCGGCGACATTCCAGACGACGCTGAAGGTTTCAGCATCGGGCCGGAGACGGCGGCGAATTACGCCAAAATTATTTCCAGCGCAAAGACTGTTTTATGGAACGGCCCGATGGGAATGTTCGAGGACGCTCGCTTCGCGGCGGGAACAAATGCCGTGGCGCAAGCCGTTGTGGATGCGACGCAGAAGAACGGCGCGAAAAGCATCATCGGCGGCGGCGACAGCGTGAAGGCGCTCAATAAAGCCGGGCTCGGCGACAAGGTGACATTTATGAGCACCGGCGGCGGCGCGAGTCTGGAATTTTTGGAAGGCGCGGTATTGCCGGGCGTGGCGGCGTTGAGCGACAAATAATTTTCTAATGAACAAAGAGCGTAAATTGATAATCGCTGGAAACTGGAAGATGAACAAGACGGTCGCCGAGGCGCTGGCCTTGGTGGACGACTTGAAGCGGGATCTTGCCGCCGTGAAGGAAGTGGACATCGTGGTCTGTCCGCCGTTCACCGCGCTGGAATCGGTTTCAAAAGCCATCCTCGAATCGAAAAACATCCGGCTTGGCGCGCAGAACATGAGCGAAAACAATTTTGGAGCGTTCACCGGCGAAATTTGCGCCGGAATGTTGAAGGAATTTTTCGTGCGCTATGTGATTCTCGGCCACTCGGAACGCCGCCAGCATCAAAAGGAACCCGATGCGCTCATCGCCAAGAAGGCGGCGGCGGCGCACGCGGCCTCGCTCAAGCCGATTCTTTGCGTCGGTGAAAGCCTGGCCGAACGCGAGGCGAACCAGACGGAAAAAGTATTGGAAACGCAGGTGCGCGGCAGTCTGGCCGGTTTGACGAAGGAACAAATGGCCGAGACAATCGTCGCTTATGAACCGGTCTGGGCGATTGGCACGGGCAAGACGGCGACGACGCAGCAGGCGCAGGACGCGCACGCTTTCATCCGCAGCTTGCTTGTAAAGATGTTCGACAAAGCCACTGCGAAGAAGGTTCGCATCCAATATGGCGGCAGCGTCAAGCCGAACAACGCCAAGGAATTGATGAGCCAGCCGGACGTGGACGGCGCGCTCGTCGGCGGGGCTTCGCTTGAAGCAAGAAGTTTTGCTGACATCATCAAGAATTCGATATAGGATTGGATATGAGTTTTATCGCGGGAATTTTGACGTTTTTTCTGGTCATCAATTGTCTGGTGTTGATTCTGCTGGTTCTGGTTCAACTGCCAAAAAAAGACGCGGGCGCAGGCCTTGCCTTCGGCGGCGGCGCGGCGGACGCGCTGTTCGGCGCGGGTTCGGGCAATGCGCTGACGAAGATCACCAAATGGGCGGCGGGAATTTTCTTCGCGCTGGCTTTGTTGCTTGGCTGGATGCAAACCAAATCGCATCACGGCAGCGGCGTGTCCGAATTCGAGAAACAAGTCCAGCAAAAGCAGATGCAAATGCCGGTGGCGACACCGTCTGCCGAGCCTGCCGCTTCGCAACCGGCGGCTGTGACGACTAATAATTTGCTGGCTGCGCCGCTGGCGGCGGACACGAACGCGCCGGCGAAATAACGCGATGACCATTTCCGAACGCGCCCGGCGATTTTCTTCGCGGGCGCGTTTTGTTTTTTGCCTCGCCGTCTGCGTTTTGATTTCCGGCTGTGCCCGGCGTGAACCGCCCGCCGACATCACCATCATCAATACCGCCGAACCGGAAACGCTCGATCCGGCCCTCATGACAGGCATCCCGGAAATGCGCATCGCCATCGGCTTGTTTGAGGGTCTGGCGCGATTGGATCCGAAAACCGCGCGACCGATTCCCGGCCTGGCCGAACGTTGGGATATTTCGCCCGACGGACTGGTCTATACATTTCATCTGCGGACCAATTTGCTCTGGTCCACCGGCGAACCGATCACGGCGGACGATGCGGTTTATTCCTGGATTCGCACACTGGCTCCGGCGACGGCTTCCGATTACGCCGGACAACTTTTTTATATGAAGGGCGCGGAAAATTTCAACGCGGGCAAAACCAAAGACGCTTCGCTCGTCGGCATTCACGCATTGGATAAATTTACCGTGCAAATCGAATTGAATCATCCCGCCTTATTCTTTCTCGACATCTGCGCGATGCCGCTCACTTACGTCGTGCCACGGCAAACGATTGAAAAATACGGTGACCGCTGGCTGATGGCAAAACCGTTGCCGGTGAGCGGGCCTTACGAACTTGTCTATTGGCGGCTCAACGACAAAGTTCGTCTTGAAAAAAACCCGCGATACTGGGACGCGACAAACACGCAATCGGACATCATTGATATTTTGCCGATTGGCTCGCCCAGCACCGCGTTCAATCTTTACGAACAAGACGCGGTGGACATCATCTGGGATAAAGAAACCGTGCCGGCGGAACTGCTCGACGTGTTGCGGAAACGTCCCGACGTCCATCCGTTCAATTATCTCGCCACATATTGGGTGAGTTTCAACGTCACGCGCAAACCGTTTGACGACCCGCGCGTCCGAAAGGCGCTGGCACTGGCGGTTGACAGGAACCGCCTCGTGGAAAAAATCACGAGAGGCGGCGAACAGCCGACCTCGCACCTCGTCCCAGAAGGCACGGCAAATTACACTTCGCCGGAAGGACTCGATTATGATCCGGCGCTGGCGAAAAAAATATTGGCGGAGGCCGGTTATCCTGACGGCAAAGGTTTTCCGCGCTTCGAATACATTTTCAACGCTTCATCCGGCGGCGGCGCGAAAATTCACGAGGACATTGCGATTGAATTGCAGCAGATGTGGCACGACACCCTCGGCATCAACATGGATTTGCGGCAGGTCGAATGGAAAGTGTGGTTAAGTTCGACCGCGCATCTGGATTATGACCTCGGGCGCGGCGATTGGATTGGCGATTATGACGACGCCAACACTTTTCTGGCCTTGTTTCAAAGCAACAGCGGCAACAACCGTACCGGCTGGAAAAATGCCCGTTACGACGCGCTCATGGAGGAAGCAAACGAACAAACGGACTTGAAAAAGCGCGAGGAATTTTTCCAGCAGGCGGAAAGCATTTTAATCCACGACCAACTGCCGATTATTCCGCTGTATATTTACGCCGGCATCAATTATTACCACACCAACATTCAAGGCATTTACCAGAACATTTTAGACGACCATCCGTTGAATTACATAAAAAAAATCAAGCCCTAGAAATAAGATGTATTTTGTCCGCCGGCTCATCTTTGCCATTCCGCTGCTGCTAGTCATCAGCGCACTGGCGTTTTTTTTGGTTCACGCTGCACCCGGCGGGCCGTTTGACCGGGAGCGCGTGCCTGCGTCACCGGAAATCGAACGAAATTTGAAAGCCAAATACCACCTCGACGAACCGGTATGGAAACAATACGCCCGCTATCTCGGCAATCTGGCGCACGGCGACTTTGGCCCGTCGCTCAAATATCGCAACCACACCGTCAACGACATCATCTCGCAAGGACTGCCGGTTTCGCTCTTGCTCGGCGCGCTTGCCTTTGGATTTGCGATGGGCGTCGGCTTGCCCGCCGGATTTTTCGCCGCCGCCAGACGGGGTTATTGGCAGGATTTCGCCGGAAGTTTTTTGGCGGTCCTCGCCGTGTGCGTTCCAAGTTTTGTCGTCGCGCCGCTTTTGATTTTGCTATTCGCCATAAAATTAAAACTGCTACCGGTTGCGCTGTGGGAATCGCCGTGGCACATGATTTTGCCGACCATTGCGCTTGGTTTGTTTTTCGCCGGAAAAATCGCGCGGTTGACTCGTGAAGGCATGTTGAACGCCGCGCAATCCGAATTTGTCACCGCCGCGCGCGCCAAAGGATTGGGCGAAAGTGCGCTGTTGTTCAAACATGCCTTCCGCATCGCCGTGCTGCCCGTCATTTCCTATTCCGGCCCGATGCTTGCTGATTTGCTCACCGGCTCGTTCATCATCGAAAATATTTTTCAGATTCCCGGCATCGGCGTTTTTCTAGTCAACAGCTCGCTCAACCGCGATTACACCGTTGTCGTCGGACTTTCCCTGCTTTACGCCATTTTGCTGGTCGCGTTGAATCTGGTTGTGGATTTTGCCTACACTTTGCTCGACCCGCGCGTAAGATATGAGTGATCAAAACCAACAACACATTTCGCCCGGACAACAAGCCTGGCGTCGGTTCAAAAAAAATCGCCCTGCGGTTTTGGGCGCGTGGTTTCTCGCCCTGTTGCTGCTTGCGATGGTCGCATGGCCGGTCACCTTGAAGATTGCGGGCGCAAATTTCGCCCGGCTTCACAACCCGGACCAGCTTTCCGCCGCGCAATTCATGCCGCCGGACGCGCAACACTGGTTCGGCACTGACGTTCACGGACGCGACATTTTTTCGCGCGTGCTTTTTGGCGCGCAAATTTCGCTGCTTGTCGGCGTGGTCGGGACAATTGTCAGCCTTGTCATCGGCGTCTTATGGGGCGCGATTTCCGGTTACGCCGGCGGAAAAGTTGACAACATTTTGATGCGGATAGTTGACATTCTCTATTCTTTGCCTTCAATCATCTTCGTCATCGTCCTCATCACAACACTCGAAGATTTGCTAAAACAATCGCATTTCATCAAAAATTCTCCGTCGCTTGAAAGTGGATTGCGCGTGACCCTTTTGTTCGTCGGACTCGGCGCGGTTTCATGGCTGACGATGGCGCGGATCGTGCGCGGACAGGTGTTGTCGCTGCGGACGCGCGCATTCGTCGAAGCCAGCCGCGCGCTCGGCGCAAAACCACACTGGATTCTAGTCCGCCACATCATCCCGAACATTTTTGGCATCGTAATCACTTACCTCGCGCTCACAATGCCGGCGATCATCCTGTACGAATCTTTTTTAAGTTACCTCGGCCTCGGCGTGCAGCCGCCGATGGCGAGCTGGGGCACGCTAATCTCCGAAGGTGTTTCGCAGATCAATCCGGTTCGCATTTACTGGTGGCTTATCATTTTCCCCGGCGGCGTTCTGGTTTCAACTTTGCTTGCCTTGAATTTTCTCGGCGACGGACTGCGCGACGCCTGGGATGTGAAGGGAAAATAATTTATTTGATTGTCTGCGAATAATCTTGAATTCGCCAATTCAAAAATGGCGAACAATGCTTTGTCGTCGCCTTGTTTCGCAAAGGCCAATAGGCGTTGAAATCCTTTTCCAATTTTCGCAGATCGCGGATGCCTTGTCGCGCCAGCGCTGTTGCCTCCGGCTTTTTCCCGGCGGCGACAGCCTGCTGGCACAATATGAATTTGCAGGATTCCGCCGCCATGCGCGCCGCCATATCCAGCTCGCATTTCAAAATATTTCCTGATTTTAGTTTTACACGCGCCAGAATTTTTCGCTGCTTTTCAATTTCCTTCAACGCCACGAGAATCTTTTTGGTCGGAATTTTGGCGAACCATTTCAGCCCATCCCGGCAAAACAATTCGCGGTCTTCCGGTCTGGGAGCGGTGATAACCGTACCGAGCGAAGTTTCATTTGGCATATTCACGCCTAGTTTCTGATGCACGAAGCCGAGTTTGAAGGCAACTTCCACAATTTTGCCGGTTGAATCGCCAAACACATCGCGGCTCAAAACCGGAACGAGTTTTGATTCGTCAAAGTCTTTTGAATTCCACGCCAGCGCCGCGCCAGCGGCGAAAAGCGGCCAGCTCACGGCGAGCGGCTGCGGATGCCCGCCATCGCCCCAATCGGTGTTAAGAAAACCAATCGCGCCGAATTGTTCACCGACTTTGGCGGCGGCACGCAGGTTCGTGAACGCGTTGTCGTGTTTGCCGATGAGCGTCTGCCACGTTGAAGTGCCGGGACAAACGTAAAATGGAATTTTTGCTTTGGCGAATAGCGCGGCTTCCTTTTCGAACGGATGATTCGCTTCGTAACCCCAATTCAAGGCGATTACATTTTTTGGAAGCTCGCGAATCAATTCAGGATATTTCAGAATAATGTCGCCCCAGAACATCATTTTCTTGTCGCGTGCGGAAACTTCGCGTTGGATGCGTTTCAGGAAATCCAGATAGACGCGGCCTTTGCCTTTGGCTTTGCAAAGTTTTTTGCTCTGGCCGCGGCCTAAATCCCAAGTCTCGTCGCAGCCGACGTTGAAAAACTGGCTGGAAAAGTTCGGCAGCAATTCGTCGTAAAGCCCGCGCAAAAACGGAATCGTGCCGGGATGATTTGGCGCGAGTGTGGTCGGGCGGCGGACAAATTCGCCGCTCGCGTCCTCGTAAGGTTCGGAAATCTCCGCAAGTCTTTTCAGACGCGGGTCGGCGAGAAAATAGCGCAGATGGCCGAAGGAATTCTGGTTCGGAATGAGGTCAATGCCGAGTTCGCGGCAGCGCGCGTCAAGGATTTGGATTTCCTTCGCCGTGAGCGCGCCCCAGCTTTGCCAGATGGATTTGTATTTTTGGTAGGCAAAGGTGTGCTCGGTGTAAAGTTGTAGCTCGTTGATCTTGAAATCAGAAAGTTTTTCGGCGAGGTCGAGCAGGGTTTCCAGCTTCGGCACGCGGCCGCGCGAGATGTCGAGCATCACGCCGCGACGCGGAAAATCCGGCCAGTCGCGGATGCGCAGGCAGGGTAGGCGGCGACCGTATTCGCGCAGCAATTGCCGCAACGTCGCCGTGGCCGCGCGCAGGCCGCCGGTTTCGCGGAAGGAAATTTCAATTCCGGTTTTGGAAATCGCCAGCGCGTGGCCTTCGGGATGATTCGGCGCGGAATGGGTGCGGACGACTTTGATTGCGGCGAGCGGTTTCTGCTTCGGTAGCGTGAACGTGCCGCGAAGAATTTTCAGCGAGCGAGGGCAGGGGATTAATGCGGGCGCTTTCACATCCGCAATCACTTATTTTGCCGCAATCATTCCACTCTTACGTGCGTAATTGAACAGGCCGCCGGCGTCCACAACGGGGCGGACGTCGCCGAGCGGTTTGAATTTGATGACTTTGCCGGTCGCCTTGACGGTGATGGTGGCGGCGTCGAGGTCAACAGTCACGACGTCGCCGGTCTTCAGGATGTCGCAGAGGCGTTCGGTGATCTCGCACGGATAGAGTTCGCCCGTGGCGACGGAGTTGCGGAAGAAGATGCGCGCGAAACTTTCAGCGAGGATGATCCGGCAACTGGCCGAACCGAGCGCGATGGGCGCGTGTTCGCGCGAACTGCCGCAGCCAAAGTTTTTTCCGCCGACGACGATGGGATACTCGCTGTCAAGCTGACCTTCCTTGACGTAGCGCGTGGCGTAGAGGGATTCAGGCAGGCCGGCGAGCGCGTGGCTGCCGAGCTTCTCGTATTCCTCGGGGATCGTCGGGACGAGGTTCAGAAATTGCGCGGGGATGATCTGGTCGGTGTCAATGTTGTCGCGCACGACGTAAACGGGGCCGGTGAAAACAGATTGCATACGCGATGAATGTGCCTCGAACTCGTGCGGTTTTCAACCAGATTTCAATTATCGGGCAATGGAAACAAAAATCTCACTCGCCGATTCCGGACTTTTTGCTAAATTAAACGCCCATGCGTCATTTTTTATCCGACGACAAACTGATGAAGCCTGTCAAATCTTTGCTGCTGGCAGCAGCCATTTTTTGCGGGCTGTTGTTTGCCGGCACTTCTCTCCGCGCGCAAGACTGGGTGGCAACGATGTCCAGCACGAATTGGGCTTGCGTCGCTTCCTCGACGAACGGGACTAAATTAGTGGCGGTGTCGGATAATTACAGCGCCAATGGCGACCACATTTACATCTCGACCAATTCGGGCGCCACTTGGACGTTGACGAGTGCGACTAACAAGAATTGGATCGGTGTCGCGTCCTCGGCCGACGGAACAAAATTGGTGGCAGTGGCGTATCAAGGTCCGATTTACACCTCGACCAATTCAGGAACGACTTGGAAGGCGACGACCGCGCCCACCACCAACTGGACTTTCGCCGTTTCGTCGGCGGACGGAAAAAAACTGGCGGCGGCGATTTATGGCGGCGGGATTTACGCCTCGACCAATTCAGGCAGCACCTGGACAAAAACCGGTGCGCCCGTCAACGATTGGATTTCCGTCTCTTCGTCAACGAACGGAACTATTTTAACCGCCGTTGCCCAAGGCGACGCCCCGATATTTATTTCGACCAATTCGGGAAGCACATGGACGACGAACAATTCGCCGAGCGCGTTTTGGAGTTCCATCGCCATATCCGCAGACGGAACCAAATTGCTCGCCATGGCCGGAAGCGGCGAGATATTCGTTTCGACCAATTCAGGAGCCGCATGGATGCAAATCATCGGGCCTAACGTCGACTGGACATCGGTCGCCTCGTCCTCTGATGGAAGCAAACTGGTGGCTTCGGTTTATAAGGGAATCATTTATACCTCTGCTGATTCGGGAGCAACATGGATGACAAACAACACGCCTAGTGAAATTTGGTATTCGGTCGCCTCGTCCTCCGATGGAAATAAACTGGTGGCTGTGGATTATTACGGGCTGATCTACACCTCGACCAATTCGGGAACCACTTGGACAAGATACGGCCAATCCACCCAACCATGGGCCGTCGTCGCCTCATCCGCCGATGGAATTAAATTGCTGGCCGCTGTAGGAGTTTCCGGCAGCGAATTAATTTATAGTTCGTCTGATTCAGGAAACAGCTGGACAGCAACCAGCGCACCTGAAGAAAACTGGGTGGCAGCCGCCTCATCCGCAGATGGCAGCAAATTAGTCGCAGCCGCAGGGCCTCCCGACTTTCCGATTTACACCTCGACCAATTCGGGAACCACTTGGACGCTGGCCAGCATACCGAATAATTATTGGGCTTCGATCGCCTCATCGGCGGACGGAACCAAATGGGTGGCGGCGGCGAATGAAAGCCCGGTCGGCGCGCCTGGCCAGATTTTTATTTCAACGGACTCGGGAACCACTTGGACGCCGACCACCGCCCCAAGCAATTACTGGCTTTCCGTCGCCTCGTCGGTAAATGGAAGCAACCTCGTGGCGGGAGCCAACGGCGTCCCGATTTACACCTCGACCAATTCAGGAACGACATGGACAAAAACCAGCGCGCCGAGCAATGCATGGCTTTCCGTCGCCTCGTCCGCAAACGGAAGCAACCTCGTGGCAGCCGCATATCCCGCCCTGACGATTTACACCTCGACCAATTCAGGAAACGCCTGGAAAAAATCGACCGCGCCCAGCAACGTCTGGTATTCCGTCGCCTCGTCGGCAGACGGGACCAGATTGGTCGCGGCGGCTCAACAAAACCTGACTGGCGGCTTTGGCCCGATTTACACTTCGACCAATTCAGGAACGACGTGGACATCGAACACTGTGCCCGTTGAAGACTGGCAGCAAGTCGCTTCCTCGGCGGATGCGACGAGATTGGTGGCTGTAGACAATCACGGCACAATCTACGTCTGGCAGCCGCCGCCGCTTGGTCTCGCTCTCTCGAGCAGCAACCGCTTTCTTCTTGCCTGGCACTCGCCGTCAACCGGCTATGCCTTGCAGAAAAATTTCAACCTGACCACGACGAATTGGGTCGCCGTGACGAATGCGCAAACGGTCACCAACGGACAAAATCAAGTCCTCTTGACCCTGACGAAGACCAACACCTTTTACCGGCTCAAGCATCCCTGACGCCACAGACAACGCCGGGCTTACGCCTTGCCGCTGACAATTTAATTTCTATAATCCGTCCGTGCTCGACATCAAATTGATCCGCGAAAAGACCGATTTTGTCCGCCAGCGCCTTGCTACGCGCGGGGCAGGGGATGAAACAAAGATTGATGAATTGTTGAAACTGGACGAACAGCGGCGAATAATTATTGCCAAGGTAGAAACACTCAAGAATGAACGCAATCGAATTTCTAAAGAAATTGGTGCCTTGATGGGCCAGAAAAAAATCGCTGAAGCCGAAGCAAAAAAAGCCGAAACGAGGGACTTAGGCGAAACAATCACCCATGTTGATAAACAGGTGACCCAAATTGAAGCCGCGCGTGATGCGATCATGTTGCAATTGCCAAATTTGCCGCACGAATCAATTCCACTTGGCAAATCGGCGGCAGACAATCCCGAAGTCCGCGTTTATGGAGAAAAAATAAATTTTGCCTTCAAGCCAAAATCTCACGTTGAATTGTGCGAATCGCTCAAGCTGGTGGATTTCGCGCGGGCGGCAAAGCTTTCCGGCAGCGGCTTTCTGCTATACACCAACTGGGGCGCGCGGCTGGAACGCGCGCTGATTCAATTTTTACTCGATTTGCATATCACGGAACACGGCTACACGGAAGTTTCACCGCCGCTCATGGTCGGCGAGCAATGTCTGGTCGGTGTGGGTCAGTTTCCGAAGTTTAAAGATCAATACTACGGCGTGGCCGAAGGCGATGATGCAAAAAATCTTGGTAAACTTTATCTGATTCCGACGGCAGAAACACCGGTGGCGAACATTCATCGCGAAGAAATTCTCGCGGAAAAAAGTTTGCCTGTAAAATACTGCGCCTACACGCCGTGTTTTCGCGGCGAGGCGGGCGCGGCTGGCGTCGGCACGCGCGGCATGATTCGCGTCCACCAGTTTGACAAGGTTGAGCTAATCAAAATCGTGAAGCCGGAGAACGGTTACGATGAACTGGAGAAAATGGTCGCCAACGCGGAGAAAGTTTTGCAACTGCTCGGCCTGCATTATCGCGTGATTCTGCTTTGCACGGGCGACATGGGTTTCGGCAGCGCGAAGACTTACGACATCGAGGTCTGGGCCCCGGGGCAGGGGAGTTATCTCGAAGTTTCAAGCTGCTCGAACTGCGAGGATTTCCAGTCGCGCCGGATGAACCTGCGTTTCAAAAACGAAGTCGGGGAAAATAAATTTCCGCACATCCTCAACGGCAGCGGCACGGCACTGGCGCGATTGTTTGTCGCGCTGATTGAAACGCATCAGCAAGCTGATGGCAGCGTGAAAATCCCAGCGCCGCTGCAGCCATATTTAAAAACAGAGCGGATCACCGCGTAGGTTGTCGAATCATTTTTATGCGATGAAAATTCTGCTCGCTAGCAGCGAAGTCCATCCGTTCTCCAAGACCGGCGGTCTGGCGGACATGGTCGCCGCGCTCGGCAAGGCGCTTGCGCACGCAGGCCACGAGGCGCGCATCGTCACGCCCTTGTATCGCGGCATCCGCGAGAAATTTCCACAGATGCGGCGCGAGGACTGGCAGTTTGATCTGCCATTGGGCGTCAGTCGCGTGCAGGCGGAATTGTGGTCGCTGGAAATCCAAAACGGACTGACGGTTTATTTTATCGGCCAGCCGGATTTTTATGACCGCGCCGGAATTTACGAGGAGAACCACCTCAGCTATGCCGACAACGCCGGGCGGTTCATTTTTCTATCGAAGTGTGTCACGCATCTCGCGCGCTATTTGCCGTGGAAACCGGACATTGTCCACGTTCACGACTGGCAGGTCGGACTGGTGCCGGCGCTGATGTTGAAGCAGAAGCGCGCCGAAGGGTGGGGGAATCCACCGCCAACCTGCCTGACAATCCACAATCTCGCCTATCAGGGGATTTTTCCGCCGGCCGTGTTTGCTTTGACGAATCTGTCGCCTGATTTTTTCACGGTGGATGGCGCGGAATTTTACCGGCAATTGAATTGCCTCAAGGCGGGAATTATTTTTGCCGACGCAATCACGACGGTCAGCCCGCGTTATGCGCGCGAAATCACGACGGAGGAATTCGGGTGCGGCCTGGACGACAGGCTGCGCCAGCGTCAAAACAGGCTGTTTGGAATTCTGAACGGCGTGGACTACGAAGAATGGAACACGACGGGCAATAAATTTCTGCCGAATCCGTATTCAGCCACGCGACTGGCCGGAAAAAGTGCGAACAAGCTCGCACTGCAAAATGAACTCGGCCTGCCGGAATCAAAAAGCACGCCGTTGTTCGGCACAATCTCGCGGCTGGCGGAACAAAAGGGCGTGGACATCGCACTCGGCGCGCTTGAGGAAATGTTGAGCGCCAACATCCAGTTTGTTTTGCTGGGCAGCGGTTCGGCGGCTTACGAGCGCGGCTACCAGGAACTGGCGCGGCGTTTTCCATCCCAAGTCGCAGTCCGCGTCGGTTACGACGAGGGCTTGTCGCATCGCATCGAGGCCGCGTGCGATTTTTTCCTCATGCCGTCGAGGTTTGAACCGAGCGGTTTGAACCAGATGTACAGCCTGCGTTATGGCGCGATTCCGATTGTCCGCTCCACCGGCGGCCTTGATGACAGCGTTGTGGATTTTTCACAGGACGCGGCGCGCGCCAACGGGATCAAATTTCAGGAATACTCTACGCGCGCGCTGGCCAAGGCAATCCGCAAGGCGCTCGCGATTTACGGGCAACCGGCCTTGCTGCGGCGTTACCGGCAAAATGCCATGAAGGCGGATTTTTCGTGGGAACAAACCGTCGGCGACTATTTGAAGGTTTACGCTGCTGCGAAAATTTTCAGCGTCGGACCATCTGGACAAGGTTCGCAAACCGTCGCGCGCGTTCAGTGACAGCCTTGCTTGGATGATCCGCCTGCCACGGCGCGTTCCATAAGACGTAAAATTCGAAATCGGTGGCTGCGCGCTTGTGGCTCTGCTGAAACAGGGCCAGACGCGGGCGCATAATTTCCTGCGCGGCAGCCGACGCAACCTGTAAATCTTGGGGATTGCCGCCCGGCCAAAGCTCCTGCCGGATTTGAAAACGGGAAATTTCCCCGCCCGGACCTACGGCCCGGTCGTCATCGCCACTTTCAATCATGGAAAGCGCCGACCAGCGATCCATAGCCGAGCCGGTCGTTACAAATCCAAAGCCAGCCAGAAGCAGGATGGCCAGTCGAATTTTCATAATGCCACAATAAGCAGCACCTTGCATAACGTCAACAGACAGCTTATTTATTAAATATAACAAACATTGTGTAGCTATTATTATAATCGGTGACAAGTTATAGCCAGTTTTTCGTTGACACTATTTCCCTGAAAACTGAATAGTTCAACAAATCTAAAAGAAGTTTATGGGCTATAAAACCTCCCGATATGGCTGGCTTCCCGATTTGCCCGATCATCGGGATTATCTTTACGCCGCTCCGGCAAGGATAGCTGTTGCGCTGCCTGCTAGCCTTGACCTGCGCGCTCAATGTCCGCCGGTTTATGATCAGGGCCAGCTTGGCAGCTGCACAGCCAATGCGATTGCTGCCGCGATCCAGTTCGACCAGATGAAGCAAAAGCTCGCGCAAATTTTCATGCCGTCGCGGCTTTTCATTTATTACAACGAACGCGCCATCGAACATACCGTTGCCTCCGATAGCGGCGCGCAAATCCGCGACGGCATCAAAAGCGTCGGCAAACAGGGCGATTGCCCGGAAACCGAATGGCCTTACGTCATCGCCAAATTCAAAACCAAGCCGCCTGCGAAATGTTATTCCGACGCGCTTAAATACAAAGCCATTTTGTATCAGCGTTTGACGCCAGTGTTGAGTCAATTGAAAGGCTGCCTTGCGTCAGGCTATCCGTTCGTTTTTGGATTCACCGTTTATGAAAGTTTTGAAAGTGCGCAGGTCGCCAAGACCGGCCACGCATCATTGCCAAAGTCGAACGAACAGTCCATCGGCGGCCATGCCGTGATGTGCGTTGGTTATGACGATGCGAAACAATGGTTTGTCGTCCGAAACTCCTGGGGGCCGAAATGGGGCATGAAAGGCTACTTCACCCTGCCCTACTCGTATGTGACCTCGACAAACCTCGCCAGTGATTTCTGGACAATTCGCATTGTTGCGTGATAATGACTATATTGAGTCAACCCTCCACAAAAAATTATGACTCTCACAAAACGTGACCTAGTAATCCGCATCAGCAACGAAACCGGCCTCGGCCAGCAGGAAGTATTTGACGTGGTGCAGAAAACCCTCGACTACATCACCGAATCGCTCGCCAAGGGCGACAAGGTGGAACTCCGCAAGTTCGGCGTCTTCGAGGTCAAAGTCCGCAAGGCGCGCGTCGGGCGCAATCCCAACAAACCGGAAACCGACGTGCCGATTCCCGCGCGCTCGATGGTCAAGTTCAAATCCGGCAAGGAAATGCGCGCGCAAGTTTTGAAGCTGCCCGCCAAATCGTAATTTGTTGAATCGCTAAATCGGAGTTTTTCACGATTCAACAATTTAACTGTTTAACGATTCAACGAAATCTTTTAACTTCGCGGCATGGAACGATTGCCCGGATTCAGAGATTTTTATCCCGAACCCCTGCCCCACTCCGACACTTGGAGCGCCGACGCGCGCCAGTTCATTTTCGACAAGTGGCGCGAAACAGCGAGGCGCTACAATTTTCGCGAATATGACGGCCCGCCGCTCGAACCGCTCGAACTGTTCACGACGAAAAGCGGCGAGGAAATTGTCGGCCAGCTCTACAACTTCGTGGACAAAGGCGAACGAGCTGTTTCGCTGCGACCGGAAATGACGCCGACGCTCGCGCGCATGGTCGCCGCGCATGAGCGCAATTACAAAAAACCCATCAAGTGGTTCGCATTACCGCAACTCTTTCGCTACGAACGCCAGCAGAAAGGCCGCCTGCGCGAACATTTTCAATTTAATGCTGACATCATCGGCGAAAGCGATCCGGCGGCGGACGCGGAACTCATCGCGCTGCTCATTGACACGCTGCGCGCGTTTGGTCTGACCGAGCAGGATTTTGTCATCCGCTTGAGTAGCAGAAATGCGTGGCACGAATTTTTCGTGAGTCATTTTGGGGGCGGTTGGGGTGGTGGTCCGCATGCATTCTCACCTATCAGCGCAAAACTTGAAAACCAATTGCGCATTCGCGGCGACGGTAGCGGTGTCTCACCTGAATCCTATGCCAAATACGAATACGATTTCTTCCAGACGATTGACAAACTCGAACGCACGTCGCCGGAAGAATCCGAGAAAAAATTATCCGCGCTCGGATTTTCCCTCGCGGACGTGAACCGATTCATCGAATCCGGCCAGCCGACGGCGGAACTGGAAAACATTTTGCAAAATCTCGCCGCGCGCGGCCTCGGCAATTTCGTCAAGATTGATTATCGCGTCATCCGCGGCCTCGCGTATTACACCGGCGTCGTGTTCGAGGCGTTCGATGCGAAGGGCGAGTTCCGCGCCATCGCGGGCGGCGGACGTTACGACAACCTCGTCAAGCTCATCAGCGGCGGCAAGGTGAACCTGCCCGCGCTCGGCTTCGGCATGGGCGACGTGGTGCTGCTGGAGATTTTGAAGGCGCGCGGCCTGCTGCCGAAATTCGACGCGAACGTGGACGTGTTTGTTTTGATCGAGGACGAAACCCTTCGCGCGCCGTCGCTGAAACTCATCCAGGAATTGCGCGCCGCCGGATTTGCCGTCGAGTATCCGCTCACGCCCGCCAAGCCGGACAAACAATTCAAACGCGCGCAGGAATTGAAGGCGGCGTTCACGGCCAAAGTGGAAAGCGAATCCTACGTGCGCATCCGCAACTTGAATTCCCGCGATGAAATCGTCGCCGGCTTTGCCGACGCGGCGAATCATTTGAGATGAAAACGAAGCTCGACTGGAAGAACAAAATAAATATTTTTTAAGGATATGGATAAAACTCTTTTTGAGGCACGCGCGATTTCGTTTTTCCACGACAAGAAATATGTTTTTTATGACGAGCTTCAACAGAACATATCTCTTAAAAAGATGACAAATATCAGAATGCGTTTCTCATGCCTGTGTAAATGAAAACCAAAGTAGTATAGAAAGAATTGAGCTATACTATTTACGCATCTTTTAAGAATCGCTGCAAAATAAAAAAGGCGAGGCTTGCGCCCCGCCTTCGTGAAATTTTGTTCGTGGAATTATTTCGCCGGTGCGGCTGCGGCTTTTTCCTGTTTTTCGTTCACCAGCGTCGCGCCTTTGCCGAGACGTTTGCGGAGGTAGGTGAGTTTCGCGCGGCGCACCTGGCCGTGGCGCTCGACTTCAACCTTGTCCACGCGCGGCGAATGCAGCGGGAACACGCGCTCGACGCCTTCGCCGTAGCTGATGCGGCGCACGCTGAACGTCTCGTTCAGGCCGTGTCCGCGCCGGCCGATGACGACGCCCGCGAAAATCTGGATGCGTTCCTTGTCGCCTTCGACGACTTTGGTATGCACTTTCACTGAGTCGCCGACGCCGAATTTCGCGTCGTCTTTGCGATACTGTTCCGATTCAATTTTTTCTTGTAATGCCTGGTTCATAAATTTTTTCTTGGTAGGGCGGCGCTGCCGCGCCGCCGGACGAGCAGCAGCTCGTCCCTACCGTTTTTTATTTCAGCAAATCCGGCCGCCGTTTTTCCGTCCGCAACTTCGCCTGTTCGCGCCGCCATTTCTCGATCTCGGCGTGATTGCCGGACAGCAGCACCTCGGGAACTTTCATCCCGCGAAATTCCGCCGGCCGCGTGTATTGCGGATATTCCAGCAATCCGGCGCTGAACGATTCGTCGTGCGAACTTTCGTCGTCGCCCAAAACTCCCGGCAGCAGCCGCGCGACCGCGTCAATCACCACCATCGCCGGCAGCGCGCCGTTCGTCAGCACATAATCGCCGATGGACAATTCGTCGTCGGCCAGCGCCTCGCGCACGCGTTCGTCAAAACCTTCGTAACTGCCGCAGACCAGCAGCAAATCTTTTTCCTGCGAAAGTTCGCGCGCAATTTCTTGCGAAAATTTTCTTCCCGACGGCGAAAGCAAAATCACTTTCGTCTTCTCGCGCTGCAAACTTTCAATCGCTTCAAAGAGCGGCTCGACTTTCAGCAACATGCCCGGTCCGCCGCCGAACGGTTTGTCGTCAACCGTCTTGTGCCGGTCGTGCGTCCAGTCGCGCAGGTTATGGATTTTCAAATCCAGCAACTTGGCCTCGCGCGCGCGCTTGACGATGCTTTCGTCGAGCGGCCCGGCGAACATCGCCGGAAACAAAGTAAGCACGTCAATCTTCATGCGTGCCAAAATTCTAAATCAATCTGCCGCTTTGTCTTCGACAATCTCAACCGAGCAACGCAGACCTTTCTTCGCGCTACCGGCGAGCAACAGCGACCGAATCGCGTTGATCGTCATCCCCTGCCGCCCGATAATTTTCCCAACGTCGGACGCATCCATCCGTAACTCATAAACCGTCATGCCTGCGCGTTCAACCGGCGTGACCGTCACCGCGCCGGGATTTTGCACGAGTCCTTTGACGACGTATTCGAGGAACTCCTGCATGGCACGGGAGAAATAAATTAAGCCGCCGCCGGAGCGGTCGCAGCCTTGCCCAGTTTCTTGATGAAGCTGGCGACGGTGTCGCTCGGTTGCGCGCCTTTGCTGATCCAGTATTGCGCGCGGTCGAGCTTGATCGTGAAATTTTCGCCCTGCTTGAGCGGGTTGTAAGTGCCGATCTCCTCGATGAACTTGCCATCGCGGGGACTACGGCCGTCGGCCACGACAATGCGGAACGCAGGCGTGTTTTTCGTGCCGACCCGTTTCATGCGAATTTTTACAGACATAAATGTTTCAAAAGGACGCGAAGAATAACAATTGTGATTTATTTTGCAAGCGCTGTTTTAGCCGAAAAACGTCGCTTGCCGACCGGGCCAATCGCTGCTTTGCTAATTGCGTGAGCCAACCGTATGAGGAAATTCTGGACGGCGCGTCATTGCCGCGCTCCGCGCCGAGCGTGCGGCACGAGATGATTTGCGAACGGCTGCACCGGGCGATGACGGCGAGCGTGGCGAATCTTGGCAGCGCGCAACTGCTCGCGCCGCGAACGAAAATCCAGGTTTCGCGCTCAACGGCGATCTGTCCCGACCTCGCGCTCATCACGGCGGCTTCGGGCAAACTCTGGCTCGCCGTCGAAGTCGTCCACACGGGCGACCATCACGCCGATACGGTCATCAAAAAGGAGCTTTACGAGCACATCCATGTGCCGCGGCTGTGGATGATTGATCCGCGCTATGACAACGTGGAGGTTTATCACAGCACGGAATTCGGCCTGGCGTTGAAAGGCATTCTGGCCGGAAGTGAAATTTTGTCAGAGAAACTGATCCCCGAATTTCAAATCGTCATCGCGGAACTTTTTGCCGCCGAACGGGCGGTCTGAACTTGCAAAATTTTATTTGAATGCGAAGTCAAGCCGGTTGTCTTAAGCTTGGAGACCAAACTTTTATGAAAACACCGAAATTATTTCTCACGGTTGTCGCCGGAGTTTTGCTGGCGGCATCGAGTCCAAAATTAACCGCCGCAGATTCAAACGAAACGACAACGCTGACGGGAAACATGGTGTGCGCCAAATGCGTGCTGCACGAAACCAAACAATGCCAGAACGTCCTGCAAGTCGTGGAGGGCGGCAAGACCAACAATTATTATCTGACACAAAACGACGTCAGTAAAAATTTTCACGACCAGATTTGCACTTCCGGCGGGGAAAAGGTGACGGCGGCGGGCACGGTTTCAGAAAAGGATGGAAAGCAAATTCTGGCCGCTTCAAAAATCGAGCCGATCAAATAATCTGCCGCCGGTTGAATTTGACACAGTCCTCGTATTTCACACCTTTGCCGCCGAAAATATCCAACGCCGAGCCGATGGTGAGGTCAACCTTCCCCTGCCCCAGTTTCGTGACGGCTTCCAAATCGGAAATTGAATTCGCGCCGCCCGCGTAAGTCACCGGGATCGGCGACCATTGGCCGAGCATTTTGACAAGTTCGCGGTCAATGCCCTTGCACAAACCTTCGACATCCACTGCGTGGACCAAAAATTCCGCGCAGGAGCCGGAAAATTTCCGAAGAGCCTCTTCATTCACGACAAGTTCCGTGCATTTTTGCCAGCGGTCGGTGACGACAAAATAATTCTGTCCGAGTTTGCGGCAGCTCAAATCCAAAACGAGTCTGTTTTTGCCGATCGCTTTGACTAGTTCGCCGAGTCGCACCCAATCCACGCGGCCTTCGCGGAAAACCCAGCTAGTGACGATGGCGTGCGACGCGCCTGCGTCAAGCCAGTCGCGGGCGTTGCGCGAGTTGATGCCGCCACCGACCTGCAATCCGCCCGGAAATGCCGTGATGGCCTCGCAAGCCGCGTCCTGATTGCCCGGACCAAGCATAACAACGTGGCCGCCTTTCAACCCGTCGTGTTTGTAAAGCCCGGCGAACCACGCGGCGGATTTCTCGGAGACAAAGTTCGTCCGTACGCCGGAAGTGCCCAGCGTGCCGCCGACAATTTGCTTCACCTTGCCTTCATGCAGGTCAATGCACGGACGAAACATGGCTCCATGCTAAATTCGAGCGGTGAAAGTTCAAAGGTGAAAGTTTGCCAACAGGCGAAGTTTGTCTTACATATCAGAAATGGCTTTGGACGATTCCAAACTGAAATCGCTTTCCATCTGGCAGAAAGCCCTGTTGTTCAGCATAGCCTATTTTCTTTGCGCCGACGCGAGTTTTTATTTGTATGCGCCGGGCGGCCCCTTTATCGCCATCTGGCTGCCCGCCGGCTTGTATCTGGCCGTACTGCTGCTGAACAAGAGCCGAGACTGGCCGTGGCTGGTGCTGGCGGTTCTTCCCGCCAATCTTGCCTTTGACCTATGGCACGGGACAAAGCCCGTCATCATTTTTACCTTTTATTTCGCGAACACTTCCGAGGCGGTGATCGGTGCCTGGCTGATACGCCGGTTCGTGGCAGAACGGCCGACGCTTGCCACGCTCAAGGAATTCATTGGGGTTCTCGGTTTTTCGGCGGTCTTCAGCACGATGTTGGGCGCCACCATCAGCGCAGGAATGCTGACGGCCTTGGGCTCCAGCCAGTCGTTCGCGCAGTCGTGGATAAACTGGTGGACCGGCGAGGCGCTGGCGATTTTGCTGTTATCGTCCTTCATCCTGACGTGGTTTTCCAGACCGGATGCAACCCGTGAACCCTTCCTTGGCTCGCGCAAAAAGGCATCGGAAGCAGCCTTGCTGGTGGTGGTTTCCATTACACTCACCTGGCATCTTCTCTTTGTGGGACAGGGCGTCATGTCTCCAAACAAAAGCCCGCTGCTGCTGCCTTTGCTGTGGGCAGGGTTGCGCTTCGGTCCCCGCGGAGCGACGGCGGCCTGTCTTTTGGTGGCGCTGCCGGTAGCCTTCTTTACCACGCAGTTCTCCGCCGGACTCACACCGGAGCAGGCTTCATCGGGAAAATATGTTTCCATTATGCAAATTTCACTGGCGGTGGCGTCCATGGCTGGACTGATTCCAGCCATCATTCTCAACGGCTACGAAAAAAAAATAGTGGAATTGCATGAAAGCGAGGAACGGTTCAAAAACCTTGCGGCGGCGGCGTTCGAGGGAATCTGCATCAGCGAAAACGGGCGGATTTTGGACGTGAACAATCAGTTTCTCACCATGTTTGGGTATGAACGGCGGAGCGAAATAATCGGACGACAAATCATCGAACTGGTCGCGCCCGAATGTCGGGATTCTGTGGCCGAGAGAATCCGCGCCGGGCAGGAAACGATTTATGGACATCAGTTGCTGCGCAAAGATGGAGGTGTTTTTTTTGCGGAAGCGCAGGCCAAAATGGTTCGCGTCGGAAACCAGATGTGGCGGATGACGGCGCTGCGCGACATTAGCGAGCGCAAGCAAACCGAGCAAGCCTTGCGCGAGTCGGAGGAAAAATTTTCCAAGGCGTTTGACTCCAATCCCAACGGCATTTGCATCACCGAAATGGAAACGGGCCGCTACATCGCAGTCAATGACAGCTTTTGCAAGGTGTTCGGCTACTCTCGCGATGAAATGATCGGTCGTACGTCTTTAGAGATGGGCGTCTGGGAAAACGCCGCAGAACGCGAGCGCCTGATACAACCACTGCGTAACTTCGGCTCTGTGCGTGATCTTCAAATGCAAACGCGCGACCGTAATAACCAAATCAAAATTCTCATGGTCAGCGCCGAACTCATGGAGCTTGGGGGAAAACAGTGCCTCGTTTCCATGCTCCATGACATCACATCCCGAATGCGCGCCGAGGCCGAACGCGCCGAAGCACAGGCACGCGAGGCGCGGGCACGCGCGGAATACACGTTTCAACTCATCGCGTCGCAGGAGGCCGAGCGCACGCGCATCGCGCGAGAACTTCACGACAGCCTCGGCCAGAATCTCCTGCTCATCAAAAACCGCGCTCAACTGGAAATGGCGAAAATGAAGCTGTCTGACGATTTGCGCGAGGAATTGCAAGGCATCAGCAATCTCGCTTCGCAGGCCATCACCGAAGTCCGCCAGATTTCGCACGATTTGCATCCGCCCCAGCTTGACATTCTTGGGCTGACACGCGCCATCCAGGCGTTGATTGACAACGCCGACGAATCCAGCGGCATGACGATTGACGGAAAATTCGATTCCGTGGACGACGCTTTTCCACGCGAAGCCGCGACGAATATTTATCGCATCGTCCAGGAATGCCTGAACAACATCCTCAAACATTCACGTGCCAAAAAAGCCCGCGTCACGCTCGAACGCGACGTGCATGAAGTACAATTGCGGATTGAAGACAATGGCTGCGGCTTCAAAACGGGCGAAAACAGCAACGCTGAAAAAGGCCTCGGATTGAAAAACATCGCCGAGCGCGTGCGGATGCTCGGCGGAAAAATCAAACTGGATTCAAAGTTGGACAAGGGCACACACATCGAAATAACGATTCCCATTTCCGCCGAACAGCGTTAAAACAGTGGCGGGGCTTTACGTTCAGCCATGGCTAATCGCATCACAGTTTTGATTGTTGACGACCATCCGCTGTTCCGCAGCGGACTGCGGCAGGTTGTTGCCGACGACGACCGTTTCGAACTCATTGGCGAGACCGGCGACGGCGAGGCCGCGTTGAAATTGATCCAGGAAAAAAAGCCTGACGTGGCCGTGCTCGACGTGAACCTCCCCGGCTTGTCCGGCCTCGAAATCGCACGCAAGCTGCAGACCAAGCGCTTCCCCACGCGCATCATCATCCTCACGATGCACAAGGACGAGGAGACCTGCAACCGCGCGCTGGACATAGGCGCGAAAGGTTTCGTGCTCAAGGAAAATGCAAGCGAGGAAATTCTCAAGGCGATTACCGCCGTCGCCGAAGGCGAACATTATTTGAGTTCAACGATCTCCGGTTATCTCGTCCGCCGACGCAACCGCGCAGAATCGCTCGCCGCCAAAAAACCCGGCCTTGACGACCTGACGAAAGCCGAGCGGCGCATCCTCAAGCTCATCGCGGAGAAGAAAACAAGCCGCCAGATCGGCGCGGAACTTTTCATCAGCCCGCGCACCGTCGAGGCGCACCGCGCGAACATCTGCGCCAAGCTCGAACTGACAGGCAGCCACAGCCTGTTACAGTTCGCGCTTGAAAATCGTTCCGCTCTTTAAGGCTTTTCTTCCGTTTCCGTGAAAATCGCCTAGGTATTTCCACCTAGAAAAATACGTGTTCTCCCCTATCCAAAAATATGCGGGCACAACAATTACGCTTTGCCCGCTACTGATGCATTGTGGACACCATGAGATTAATGATTGTTGACGACCACGCCGGCACGCGCGAAATGATCCGGAAATTTCTGGATTTTCCGGGGATCACTTTTTGCGAATGCGCTTCCGGTGACGAAGCGCTGCTGCGCGTCCAGGAGTTCAAACCCCACTGGGTCACGATGGACGTGAACATGCCCGGCAGCAACGGCTTCCAAACCACCGAGGCGCTGCGCGTGAAACATCCGGGTGTGCGCGTGATGATCGTCACCGCCGACAATCAGGCGCATTTCCGCCAGCTTTCGCACGCCGCCGGTGCGATCGGCCTGCTGGCCAAGGAAAACCTCCTCGCACTCCGCATGATGCTGGCGAAGGAAATGGACGATAAAAATAATTTTCCAACCATTGACCAGTGCAACCAGACGACATGATGGCAAAACTTGATTCAAATTTTCCGCGACGGATTCTTCTGGTAGACGACGATATTGAGTTGCGCGCCATGCTCGCCCTGCTGCTTTCAGGCGAGGGATACGAAGTCAGCCAGACGGGCAGCGGCAAGGATGCAATCTCGCTGCACCGCCAAAAGCCGTTCGACCTCGTCATCACCGAAGTTGCCTTGAAAGAAAAGGATGGCTTTGAAACGCTCATGGAACTGAACCGGAAATCCGCCCCGACGCGCCTCATCGCCACGGCCAAGGCCGGCTGGATTTCCAGCGAACTTTCCTTGCGCATGGCGCGGCAAGTGGGCGCGCACTTCCTGCTGGCCAAGCCGTTTCAGCCGGAAGAACTGCTAGCCGTCGTCCGCAAGGCGCTCGGTGAAAAATAAACCTGCAAAGCGAATAAAAAAGGCTGCTCAAATTTCTTGTAGCGGCCTTTGAATTTTCAGAGGCAAATCACTTCTTCTTCGCCTTGCGCTTCTCCTCGATGGCGGCCTGTGCTGCGGCGAGGCGAGCGACGGGCACGCGGAACGGAGAGCAACTGACGTAGGTCAGTCCGATGCGATGGCAGAACTTCACGGAATCGGGGTCGCCGCCGTGCTCGCCGCAAATGCCGAGCTTGATGTCCGGTCGCGTCTTGCGGCCTTTCGCGATGGCGATCTCCATGAGCTGGCCGACACCGGTCTGGTCAATCGAGGCAAACGGATTTTTCTTCATGATTTCGGCCTCCTGATACGCGCCGAGGAAGCTACCCGAATCGTCGCGGCTCATGCCGAGCGCGGTTTGAGTCAAATCGTTCGTGCCGAAGCTGAAGAATTCCGCCGTCTGCGCGATTTCGTCTGCCGTTAGCGCGCCGCGCGGAATCTCGATCATCGTGCCGACGCTGTAATTGATTTTTACTTTCTTTTCCTTCTGAACAAGCGCCGCGACTTCGTGAACAATGGCAACCTGCAAATCCAGTTCGCGCTTGAAGCCGACGAGCGGGATCATGATTTCTGGCTTGGCCTTGAAACCCTGCTTGGTCGCATCAGCAGCGGCTTCCAAAACCGCGCGCGCCTGCATCCGCGTGATTTCGGGATACTTGATGCCAAGGCGGCAGCCGCGGAAACCGAGCATGGGGTTGAACTCGTGCAGCTCGTGGACGCGGTGCATGATTTTCTCGACGGGGATGTTGAGCTTCCGCGCGAGATCCATCTGCGACTCCTTGGAGTTCGGCAGGAACTCGTGCAACGGCGGGTCGAGGAAACGAATGGTCGCGGGAAATCCTTTCAGCGCCTTGAAGATGCCGAAGAAGTCGTCGCGCTGATACGGCAGCAATTTCGCGAGCGCGTCTTCGCGCATGGCAACGTTGTCGGCGAGAATCATCTCGCGCATGGCGTCAATGCGGTCGCCCTCGAAGAACATGTGCTCGGTGCGGGTGAGGCCGATGCCCGTGGCACCGAACGCCACGGCGTTGCTGGTCTGCTCCGGCGTGTCGGCGTTGGTGCGGACCTGGAGGCGCGTGGCCTTGGCGCACCATTTCATCAACTGCGCGTAGCTCTTGAATTTCTCCGTGGCCTGCGCCGCCTTGTCGCCGCCGATGAGTCCGGCGATGATTTCGGACGGCGCGGTTTTGATCTGCCCGGCATAGACCGTTCCCGCCGTGCCGTCAATCGAGAGGAAATCGCCTTCGTGGAAAGTCTGACCATCCGCGCTGACCGTGCGCTTGTCGTAATCCACCTGGAGCGACGACGCGCCGCAGACGCAGACCTTGCCCATCTGCCGGGCGACGAGCGCCGCGTGCGAACTCACACCGCCGCGCGCGGTCAAAATGCCTTCCGCCGCGATCATGCCGCGCAAATCCTCCGGCGACGTCTCGACACGGACAAGCAAGACTTTTTCGCCCTTCTCGGCGGCTTGAACCGCGCGGTCGGCGTTGAAATAAATTTTGCCGGTGGCCGCGCCGGGACCGGCGGGCAAACCGTTGGCGATGACTTTCGCCTTCTTCACTTCGCCCAGATCGAAAACGGGCGCGAGCAACTGGTCGAGCTGGTCGGCCGGGTTGCGGAGAATCGCCGTCTCCCAATCAATGAGCTTCTCCTTGACCATGTCCATCGAGAATTTCAGCGCGGCCATCGCGGTGCGCTTGCCGTTGCGGGTCTGGAGCATGAACAGCTTGCCTTCCTGCACGGTGAACTCGATGTCCTGCACGTCCTTGAAATGTTTTTCCAAGGTCTTGCGGACGTTCAGCAATTCGGCGTAGGACTTCGGCATCTGGTCTTTCAACTTCAGCACGGGTTCGGGCGTGCGCACGCCGGCGACGACGTCTTCGCCCTGCGCGTTGATGAGAAATTCGCCGTAAAATTCGTTCGTGCCGTTCGCGGGATTGCGCGTGAACGCCACGCCGGAGCCGGACGTTTCGCCGGTGTTGCCATAAACCATCGCCTGCACGTTGACAGCCGTGCCCCATTCGGCGGGGCTGTTATATTTGCGGCGATAAACAATCGCGCGGTCGTTCATCCAAGAGCCGAACACCGCGCCCGCCGCGCCGCGCAACTGCTCCCACGGATCGTTCGGGAAACCCTTGCCCGTGCGTTCCAGCACGAGCGCCTTGAACAGCTTCACGAGTTCCATCTGGTCTGCGGCGGTGAGTTCGCTGTCCACGATGTCCTTGTGATATTTCTTGTGCTTGAACTCGTGGATGACCGTCTCGAACGGTTCATGGTCCTCGTCCGCGCGCTTCTGCACGCCGATGACCACGTCGCCATACATCTGGATGAAACGGCGGTAGCAATCCCACGCGAACCGCTCGTTCTGCGTCGCGACGGCCAGCGAGAGGACGGTCTGGTCGTTCAGGCCGAGGTTCAAAATCGTGTCCATCATGCCCGGCATGGAATCGCGCGCGCCGGAGCGCACCGCCACGAGCAGCGGCATGGCCTTCGCGTCGCCGAACTTGCAGCCCATGATCTTTTCCATGTTGGCGATGCCCGCCTCCATCTGCGATTGCAGCTCCTTGGGATACGTCTTCTTGTGCGCGTAGAAATAGGTGCAGACCTCGGTGGTGATGGTGAAGCCCGGAGGCACGGGCAGTCCGATGCGCGTCATCTCTGCCAGGTTCGCGCCCTTGCCGCCGAGGAGCGGCTTCATGCTGCCGTCGCCGTCGGCCTTTTTGTTGCCCCAAGTGTAAACGTATTTGTGTGATGCTTTGGCCATAAATTAATTTGCTGCTTTTGATTGCTAGAAAATTTCCACGAAACAGAGCGCAGAATCTAACAGAGCCGAATTCAGAGTCAACGAACGAGTCGCCACCAGCGCGCTTCATTATTACATATCATCATATCAGGATGCGTTGATTTTTAATTTGCTTTGCAGAAAGCTTTCCGTTAATTTTGCGCCGGTTAATTTGAATTCAACCGATGCCGGACAGAATCGAACATCTTCAACGCCTGTTGCGCGAGCGCATCGTCATCATTGACGGCGCGATGGGCACGATGGTCCAGCAGCACAAGCTGGATGAGGCGGCGTTTCGCGGCGCGCGCTACTCCGACTGGCGCGGCAAGGACCTCAAGGGACTGAACGATCTCCTGAACGTCACGCAGCCGCACGTCATCGAGGGGATCCATCGTCATTATCTCGAAGCGGGCGCGGACATCATCGAGACGAACACGTTCAACGCGCAATCCATCTCGCTCGCGGATTACGGAATGGAATCGCTGGCTTACGAACTCTCGAAAGCGGGCGCGGAATGCGCGCGTCGCGCGGCGGATGCGGTCGAGAAATCGCAGCCGGGAAGAATTTGTTTTGTGGCGGGCGCAATCGGCCCGACGACGAAAACGTCTTCTATTTCAACTGACGTAAATAATCCCGGCGCGCGCGGGACGAATTACGATGAACTGGTCACGGCTTACAGCGAACAAATAAATGGGTTACTCGACGGCGGCGCGGATGTGCTGCTCGTGGAAACAATTTTTGATACGCTCAATTCACGCGCGGCGTTCTTTGCGATTCAAAATGTTTTTGATCAACGCGGCATCAGTCCTCTGCCCTACGGCGCAAAAGTTGAAGCTGGAAAAAAAGTCGTTCCGATTCTTGCGTCCGTCACTTTCATTCAAGCCGGAAGTAATCGCGGCGTGACCGGTCAGACCGTAGAAGCATTTTGGAATTCCATTTCCAATGTCCCGCTCTTGAGCGTCGGCATGAACTGTGCGCTGGGACCGAAGGAATTGCGTCCTCTCATCGAGGAACTTTCCGGCCTCGCGCCGATTTATGTCAGCGCCTATCCAAATGCCGGCCTGCCGAATCCGCTGTTGCCAACCGGCTTTCCCGAAACGCCGGAAACGCTCGCGCCGCAGTTGCGAGAGTGGGCACAGAACGGCTGGCTCAACATCGTCGGCGGTTGTTGCGGCACGACACCGCCGCACATCAAGGCGATTGCGGATGCGGTCAAAGGTTTGCCGCCGCGAAAAGTCCCGACGGTTGAACCTTATTTGCGCTTGAGCGGATTGGACGCGGTGACGGTTCGGCCTGATTCCAATTTTCTGAACATCGGCGAACGCACGAACGTAGCCGGTTCACCCAAATTCGCGCAGCTCATCAAAGCCGGCGATTACGAGGCCGCGCTCGCCATCGCGCGCCAGCAGGTTGAGAACGGCGCGCAGGTCATTGACGTGTGCATGGACGAAGGGATGATTGACGGCGTCGCCGCGATGCACCGGTTTCTCAACCTCATCGCCAGCGAGCCGGACATCTGCAAAGTGCCGATGATGGTGGACTCCTCGAAATGGGAAGTCATCGAAGCCGGACTGAAATGTCTTCAGGGCAAAGGCATCGTGAATTCCATTTCGCTCAAGGAAGGCGAGGAAAAGTTTTTGCATCAGGCGAAACTCGTCCACCGCTACGGCGCGGCGGTGGTGGTGATGGCGTTTGACGAACGCGGTCAGGCGGATTCATTTGAGCGGCGCACCGAAGTTTGCAAACGCGCCTACGATTTGCTCGTCGGGAAAGTCGGTTTCCCGCCGCAGGATATTATTTTCGATCCGTACGTGCTGACCGTCGGCACGGGCTTGGAGGAACACGCGAATTACGCCGTGGATTTCATCCGCGCGACAAAATGGATCAAGGAAAATTTGCCGCACGCGAAAGTCAGCGGCGGCATCAGTAATATTTCATTTTCGTTTCGCGGCAACAACGCCGTGCGCGAGGCGATGCACAGCGCGTTTCTTTATCACGCGATCCGCGCCGGACTCGACATGGGCATCGTCAACGCCGGGATGCTCGAAGTTTACGAGGAAGTTCCGAAAGAACTTTTGGGACTGGTCGAGGACGTTTTGCTGAACCGGAGCGACGACGCGACGGAGCGACTGATTAAATTCGCCGAGTCGGTGAAACAAAAAGGCAAAGTCGCCATCATCGAGGACGCGTGGCGCAGCGGCACGGTCGAGGAACGACTGTCGCATGCGCTCGTGAAAGGCATCGTGGATTTCATTGACGCCGACACCGAGGAAGCGCGCCAGAAATACGTCAAGCCGCTGCTCGTCATCGAAGGTCCGCTCATGAGCGGCATGAATGTCGTCGGCGATTTGTTCGGTTCGGGCAAAATGTTTTTGCCGCAAGTCGTGAAATCCGCGCGCGTGATGAAAAAAGCCGTCGCATATTTGCAGCCATTTCTCGAAGCAGAAAAATCCGCCGGCGCCGCGAAGACGCAGGGAAAAATTCTTTTGGCCACGGTCAAAGGCGACGTTCACGACATCGGCAAAAACATCGTCGGCGTCGTGTTGCGCTGCAACAATTATGAGATCATCGACCTCGGCGTCATGGTGCCGTGCGAAAAGATTTTGCAGACGGCGATTGACGAGAAGGTGGACATCATCGGCTTGAGCGGACTCATCACGCCGTCGCTGGATGAGATGGTCCACGTCGCGCGCGAAATGGAGCGCAAGGGCCTGACGCTGCCGCTGCTCATCGGCGGCGCGACGACGAGCAAGGCGCATACGGCGGTGAAGATCGCGCCGAATTTCAACCAGCCGGTCGTCCACGTCCTCGATGCGAGCCGCGCCGTTCCGGTCGCGAGCAATTTGATCAGCGCCGAGCACAAACCGAAATTCGCCGCGCAAATCCGGGAAGAATATGACCGTGTCCGCGCGACCCACAGCAGCCAGACGGCGAAATTGTTGTCGCTCGAAGCCGCGCGCAAAAATGCGCCGAAGCTAAAATTTGATGATTTGGCGAAGCCGGAATTTACCGGCGCCAAAACAATTAAGCCTGCGCTCGCCGAACTCGTGCCGTTCATTGACTGGTCGCCGTTTTTTCACACGTGGGAATTGCGTGGCGTTTATCCAAAAATTCTTCAGCACGAAAAGCATGGCGAAGAGGCGCGCAAACTTTTTGCAGATGCGCAGAAACTACTCGAAGAAATCGTCAGCAAAAAATTGATTCAACCAAAAGGCGTTTACGGATTTTTCCCAGCAAATCGCATTGGCGACGATGTTGGCATACAACTAGATGGAGAGCGTAATTTGGATCGAGCTTTTCCAAAATTTCATTTTTTACGACAACAAATTGCAAAGGACGATGGAACACCAAATTGGTGTCTGGCTGATTTCATTGCGCCGGGAGAGTTGTCGGATTATCTCGGTGCATTTGCCGTTACAAGTGGTCACGGCTTGAAGGAACTTACGGAGAAATTCAAAGCCGACCACGACGATTACAACGCCATCATGGCCGAAGCGCTGGCCGACAGACTCGCTGAGGCGTTTGCGGAATTTTTGCACAAGCGCGCCCGCGAGGAATGGGGTTTCGGCAAAGTTGAAAATTTGAAACCCGAAGATTTGATCGAGGAAAAATATCGCGGCATCCGCCCGGCGGCGGGTTATCCGGCGTGTCCCGACCACACGGAAAAGGGAATTTTGTGGAAGCTGCTCGACGTTGAAAAAAACGCAGGCATCAAGTTGACGGAAAGTTTTGCGATGTGGCCGGGCAGTTCGGTGAGCGGACTTTATTTCGCGCATCCCGAATCAAAATACTTCGCCGTCGGCAAACTCGGCAAAGACCAGACTGAAGATTACGCGCGGCGCAAAAATTTCACCGTTGAGGAAGCGGAGAAATGGCTTGGGCCGTGGCTGAATTATGATCCGGCAAAAAATGTCTCTTAAGTCACCTGCGCCTGCGGTGTTTCGCATTGATTTGACTCGACAATTTTTTGAGGATTCATATAAAAATCTGAATAGAAAGGAACATTGTGGCAACGCAAGATCCAGTCGTGAAAATGGTGCCGGTGGATGCGGAGACATTTGAAGCCGTCGGTTACACAGTCGGCAACCGGCTGCTTTACATCAAATTCCGGAACTCGCCGACGTTGAGTTTCAACAATGTGCCGGGTTTCCGTTACGAAGGACTGCTGAATGCGCCGCGCAAGGACGCATACTACAACACATTCATCAAAAACTTTTTTATTTCAAAACCGGCGGAATTGCCGCCGCAAATCTCATTTTAGTTTTGCAATCCACACCGGACTTGTATTCCCGTGGTTTCTGGATAAGATTGGAACATGAAGCACGATGTCGTGCCGGTTCAAATCCGGGGCATTTTACCAGCCAACAGCGGTTGCGCGCTGTTCGTCGGCAATGACGAAAAGGTTTTCGTCATCAACGTCGAACCGCAGATGGGCCAGGTCATCGGGATGTTTCTCCGCGACACGCCCAAGGAACGCCCGCTGACGCACGACCTCATCAACCGGATGTTTCAGGGCTTCGGCATCAGCGTCGAGCGCGTGGTCATCACGGACTTGAAAAACTCCACTTATTTCGCACGGCTGATTTTGCAGCAACAAAACGAACTGGCGCGAAAAATCGTCGAACTCGACGCTCGCCCCAGCGATTGTCTCGCCATCGCCGCCGCGCAGAAAAAACCCATTTTCGTAGCCGCAACGCTGTTTGAACAGGTCGAGGACATGAGCGAGGTCCTCAACAAGATCAACGAGACCGGCAGCGAAGCCGAATAAAATGCCCGCCGCCAAAGTTTCACCCCTCGCGCTCGTGTGTGGCGACGACGAATTCGCCGTCAAGCAGCGCGCCAAGCAACTTTATCTGCAATGGTGCGACGAACTCGGCGGCATGGATCATGAAATCATCGACGCGTCGGTTTCCAACAGCGGCGACGCGCTGAACGCTATCTCAAAACTCCGCGAAGCCCTGCAAACGCTGCCGTTTTTCGGTTCTGGCAAAGTCGTCTGGCTGCGTGACTGCAACTTTCTTGGCGACGAACGCGCGGCCTCCGCACAGGCCGTCACTGAAACTTTGGGCGAACTGGCCGAGGAGCTGAAAACTTTCAAATGGCAAAACGTCCGGCTTTTGATCAGCGCGGGCAAGGTGGACAAACGCAAAACTTTTTTCAAGGCGCTCGACAAGACCGGGACGGTCGAAAATTTCGCGGGCTGGTCGGATGATAAGGATTGGGTCGAACGCGCGGAAATCACGGCGCTGTCGGCGGTGCGCGAGCGCAAAAAGGAGATTTCCGAGGAGGCTCTGTCCGAACTGGTCAGCTGCGTCGGGCCGCATCCACGCCAGCTCGACAGTGAAATTGAAAAGCTGTGCCTGTCCGCCGGCGACCGGAAAAAAATCGAGGTCGCGGACGTGTCCGCGATTTGCACGCGGAACAAAACGGCTCGGGCATTCGCGCTCGGCGACGCCTTGGGCGACCGTGATTTGCCGCGCTTGTTGAAACGGCTCGACGAGGAACTGTGGGAAACCAAATTTGATTCGCAGAAATCGGAGATCGGCCTGCTATACGGTTTGATTTCCAAAGTGCGTGCGATGCTGCTGCTCAAGGAAATGTTGCGCGAAGGGTGGATCAAGCCGACAAATGACTACAACAATTTCAAGGCGCAATTGGAACGTGTTCCGGCGGACAAGCTGCCGGCGGACAAGCGATTCAATCCGCTTGCGCTGAACCCGTATGTGCTTTACAAAGCGCTGCCGCAGGCCAAAAAATACGGGCAGGGCGAATTGGTCCGCGCGATGGACCTGCTGCTTCGCTGCAACCAGCGGCTGGTCTCCAGCGGACTCGACGAAACGCTGGTGTTGCAGCAGGCATTGGTGCAGATTGTCACGCCGCAAGCGGTCGCGGCTTGAACAGATAAAAATTTATTGAAGTAAAAAATGGCAACACCGTCGGCAAATTTATCAGTCTTGGTGGGCAAAAAATTCGCCTGCATAAAAATAGCAGGCCGCGCCAATTTCACGTCAAGTCCCGATTTCAAGACGCTGCTGGACGAACTGGCGCGGAAGGGTTACAGGCGTTTCATCATTGACCTGTCGGAATGCATGTTGATGGACAGCACGTTTCTCGGCGTGCTGGCGGGATTCGCGCTGAAGACAAACCCGCAGGTGGTGCCGGGCGAGTGCTGCCTCGAATTGCTGAACGCCAACACGCGCATCACCGAGTTGCTGGAAAATCTTGGCGCGCTGCATCTTTTCAAGATCACGACCGGCGCGATGGAATTACCTGACGACGTGAAAGCCTGCACGCCCGAATCCATCAACCCGACGCACGAGCAAATCACGCGTACCAGCCTAGAAGCCCACCAGACGCTGATGAAGGTGAACCCGGACAATTACGCGCGGTTCAAGGACGTGACACAGTTTCTGGCCGAGGATTTGAAGAACCTCGAAAAAAATTCGTGATCCCGCCCTGCCCCGCCGCTTGACAATCGGGCGCAACAGGTTTTGCTTGTGTCATGAAAATGAACCTAAGAATCTTTTTCTTTTTGGCCGCAATCCTGTTTTGCCTGCCCGCGCCCCCAAGCCGCGCCCAGGACAACACCATCGCGGACGATCAGACCAATGATGTTCTAACGCTCAAGGAATTGATGGCCAGCGGCACTGTTGTGACGAACACCGCTGACATCGTGCTCGTGAAAATCTCGCCGGGTCTGTGGGCGGGCAAGTATGAGGTGACGCAGGACGCCTACGAAAAATTGATGCACGGCAATCCGAGCGCGTTCGCCAGCAGACAATATCCGGTGGACTCGGTGAGTTGGAACGACGCGATGGAATTTTGCCGGAAGCTCACCGCCAAGGAGCGGAGATCCGGTGATTTGCCGGACGGTTTCAGCTATTCTTTGCCGACCGAGTCCCAGTGGGAAATGCTCTCCGGCGACGCATCGCTCAAGGATGCGGTGATGGCGTTGAACGGGAACAGTCATGCTTCAACGGCTCCAGTGGGCAGCCTTGGTCCTAACAGCCTCGGACTTTACGACACGCGCGGGAACGTCATGGAGTGGTGTCTTGATTCTCACGATCCGCAAGCCTATCGGGTTTTGCGCGGCGGCGCGTGGGATACATTTGACGAACCCAGTTCACGGACTGAATTCCGGGTTTATGCAAAGCCGGACGACAAGAAAAATGACTACGGCTTCCGCATCGTGCTTCAAGGAAGTCCGAAATAGATCAAAACTCAAGCGGCCGCAGGCGCGGGTGCGCCGAGACCGGGCAATTTCGGCGGCACGGGCTTGAGCGGAGTTTCCGGCAACGGTGTCCCGGCTGGCGCGCCGAGCATCGGCCCGGCCTGGGCCGGCGGCACCGGCGGCGGAGTAAATTTTCCGGTGCGGATGATCTCCGCGACTTGCACGCCGTCAAGCGTTTCATGTTCAAGCAGGGCGTTGGCGATGATTTCAAGTTTGTCGCGGTTGGCTTCGATGAGCCCCTTCGCGGTGTTATTCGCCTCGTCAATGATGCGTTTGACCTCGGTGTCAATTTCCTGCGCCGTCTGCTCGCTGTAATCCTTCGTGCGCATCATGTCGCGTCCGAGAAAAACGTATTCCGGATTGTCGCCGTAAAGCACGTTGCCCAGCTTGTCGCTCATGCCCCAATGCATGACCATCGCCTTGGCCAGTTGCGTGGCCTGCTGGATGTCCATCGCCGCGCCGCTGGAAATATCCTCCGTCACAAATTCCTCCGCGATGCGGCCAGCCATCGTCATGATGATCGTGTCGATCGCCTGCTTGCGCCGCATATTCAACATATCTTCCTTTGGCAAGGACATCGTGACGCCGAGCGCACGACCGCGCGGAATAATTGTGACCTTGTGCAGCGGATGCGTGTGCTTGAGCAAAACATTCACTAGCGCGTGGCCGGCTTCGTGCCACGCCGTCGCGCGTTTTTCATCGTCGGACATCGCCATGCTGCGGCGTTCGCGTCCCCAGCGGACTTTGTCACGTGCTTCCTCCAATTCCTCCATGCCGACCGATTTTTTGTTCAAGCGTGCCGCCAGCAGCGCCGCTTCGTTCAGCAGATTCGCCAGTTCCGCTCCGGAATAACCGGGCGTGCCGCGCGCGATGATGGACAAATCCACCTGTGGATCGAGCTTCACGTTTTTGGCGTGAACCTTCAAAATGCCTTCGCGTCCGCGCACATCCGGCAGATTCACCACAACCTGCCGGTCAAAACGGCCGGGCCGCATCAACGCCGGATCCAGCACGTCCTGGCGGTTCGTCGCCGCGATGATGATGATGCCTTCCTGCGTGTCGAAACCGTCCATCTCGACGAGCAGCGCATTCAAAGTCTGCTCGCGTTCGTCATTGCCGCCGCCCATGCCGTGGCCTCGAGAGCGGCCTACCGCGTCAATTTCGTCGATGAAGACGAGGCACGGCACGTTTTTCCGCGCCTGATCAAACATATCGCGCACGCGGCTCGCGCCGACGCCGACGAACATCTCCACGAAATCCGAACCGCTGATGCTGAAGAAACTTGCATCCGCCTCGCCTGCGATGGCTTTCGCCAGCAAAGTTTTTCCCGTGCCGGGCGGCCCGACCATCAAAACGCCCTTTGGAATCCGTCCGCCGAGCCGCTGAAACTTTTTTGGGTCTTTCAAAAATTCAACCAGTTCCGAAACTTCCTCGATGGCCTCTTCGATTCCCGCCACGTCCTTGAACGTCGTTTTGTTGCGGTCTTTGGCGAGCATCCGCGCCTTGCTCTTGCCGAAGCTCAACGCGCCCTTGCCCGCCATCTTGAGCTGGCGGATGAAGAAAAACCAGAACAGCACGCCGATGCCGACAAAAAACAAAAGCTGGTAGCCGATCTCCGAAAGCATCGGGTTC